>WNGA01000451.1_pt1 | contig 63929 bp, 62 predicted proteins | sample 5400061 | NCBI WGS metagenome assembly WNGA01 (sample SAMN13153366, study PRJNA577476) | soil metagenome | isolation source: 100 cm soil or saprolite under grassland replicate 2 | place: USA:California | collected 2016-06-15
CCGCCAACTGCGTGTCACCGGGCAGCCGGTGACACGAGGCGGGGCGATAGCTCAGTTGGTAGAGCACCTGCTTTGCAAGCAGGGGGTCGTCGGTTCGAGTCCGATTCGCTCCACACACCGTTCCGCGAGAGCAGAGAGCCGGTCCCGACCTCTGCGTACCGGCCCTCGAGGTCAGAGGTCAGTAACTCCACCAGTGATCAGCGTGTGTTCCGCTTCTCTGTACTCGTGACACGGCCAGGTTTCCTCGCATCCGAGGCACGGTCGGGCTTGCAGTACGTCGGAGGGGATCATCGACGGCATGTGCAGTTCGTACCGGCGCTGCGAGTCTGCGATCTCTTCCGGCGTTGGTGGGTGTGGCCGCGGTCGGTGGCGTCCCGCGATTGCGTCCGCCATCGTGCTCACCAAACTGACATGATCATCAGAATGAGGCCCACGGCAAGCAACCCCAGAATCGGCAACGCGATGATCCACCGGGTGTGCAGATCGATCGGTTCTTCGGCCGGTGGCGGCTCGCACGGGTAGTTGCCGCCGCAAGTCTGGCAGTGGGTCGGCAGGCGCCACCAAGCCGGGTAGTGGTCGCGCGCCATCGCCGCCTGTACGGCCGGGTCGGAGGCGTTGAGCGGCCTACTTGAAGACATGGCACAGCTCCGGGCGACCGAGCTCGGTGTACTGCATCGGATGGGTCCTTTCGTTTCGGTAGCAGGCGGAACGTCGTGTGACTCGCGGCCGGGAGGGCCGAACCCGCCGAACTGTCGCGCGGCGTTGTCGGCATTTGGTCGGGAACTCCACGCCGGTAGCGTCGGCGATACGCTGCGTGGGAAGGCAGGTTGAAAAGCGATCAGTCCTCGTTCATTCCGTTCACACCTGGAGCAGTCAGTGGCGCCTGAGCCGAAGCAGGATCTCGACGAGTCGGTCCAGGCATTCGTCGGCGAGCTGCGCCATTGGCGGGACGTCCGCGGTGTGTCTCAGAAGGCACTCGCCGCCAAGGTTGGATACACGGCTTCGTACGTGAGCAAGGTCGAGAACGGGGCCACCAAGCCCAGCAGGGAATTCGCCGAGAAGGCCGACCAGCAGCTAAGGGCAGGCCGAGCGCTGGTGCGCCGCTGGAAGGAGCTAACCGAAGCTGCGAAGAGCGCTCACGGCGGCCACTTCGCGCACCCTGACGCACTGACGGCCGGACTGTCGACGGATCCTCAGATCACATTGGTAGTCGAGCACGAGGACTCGACTCTGACCTATGTCGACGCGGTGTTTCAGACCCGGGTGCGTCGGTTGGTTCGGAACGTGGGCAAGGAACCCGTCACCCAGTACCTGATCCGCATCTCTGTCGACCGTCATCCCGGTGATCCAGAGCGGTCCAATCGCCTGTACCGGAAGCATCCCTTGACCTGGGAGGAGATCGGACTTCGAGCGACCTGCGATGGCGAGCCCATGACGTGGCGAGTGGTTCACGATCGTGATGCCTTCAAGGAGTTGTGGCTGCTGTTCGAGAACGGCGATGGGCGTTTTCCGCTGTACCCGGAACAGACCGCATGGCTGGACTACACGTACGGCGTCGGCGAAGACAAGTGGGGCGCCTGGTGGAAGCGGGCTATCAGATTGCCCACCCGGCGCCTCTCGTTGTGTCTCGACTTCCCTTCTGAGCTCCAACCAGTGTTGTGGGGGATGGAAACCTCCATGGCCGCCGAGGCGTTCCCGCTACGGACGCCAATTCAGACCACGGAGCATGACGGGCGGACGATCTCCACCTGGAGTACCGATGACCCGCCGCTCCACGCCCGGTACCGCATCGAGTGGAAGTTCCGAGGCGCTGGTGAGAGTCAGACCAGTGAGCAGGAGACCAGTCCTAGTGAGCGCATGAAGTCGCTCGGGATCGTGCAACTCGGTGATCCGGTTCTGAACCAACCGGCAGAGACATTTCGGCTGCCTGAGGAGGCGGAAGACGCCAGACGGGTCATCTCAGAACTGACGTCGATGATGGACCGGGTGTCGCAGGCGTGGACGTTCGCGAAGGGGATGGGCGTCGCCGCACCGCAGATCGGCATCGGCCGGGGGGCGGCGGTGGTGCGTACCGCGGAGGGTGAAGTGATCACCTTGCTCAACCCCGGGGTGGTTGAAGCCTCCCAGGAGACCGACGACCAGTACGAAGGATGCCTCTCGTTCTTCGACGTGCGGTGCATGGTGCGGCGCCCGCTGACGATTCACGTGGAGCACGAGGACATCGACGGCGGGCGTCGGATCACGATCTTCGAGCACGGTGTGGCTCGCCTCGTGGCACATGAGGTCGACCATCTGCGCGGCGTACTGTGCCGTGATCTTCTACCCGACGGTGTGGGACCGATCCCGATCAGCGAGTACAAGGGAACGGGCAGCGGGTGGCGATACAGCCGGAGAGACGGTTAGGCATGTCGTACGGGCGTGGTTAGGTACGGGCATGTCGTACACCAAGGATGTGGGTGAGGTCAGCGCGATCCGGCGGCTGGTCGGGGAGCCGCCGGAGTTGAACATGGTGTCGGGGACCAATGTGCGGTTGGTGGCGCCCGGCAGTGTCACGAATCGTCAGTTCGGGCTGTTCGAGTGGAACATGGGGCCGCAGGGTGGTGGGCCCGACGCCCACTTCCACAAGACGTTCTCGGAGTCGTTCTACGTCACGCGCGGCACCATCGGGCTCTTCGACGGCTCCGAGTGGGTCGACGCCACTCCCGGCGACTTCCTGTACGTCGCGGAAGGCGGCATCCACGCGTTCCACAACCTCAGCGGCGAGCCGGCGTCGATGCTGATCCTCTTCGCGCCGGGCGAAGCCAGGGAGAAGTACTTCGAGGAGCTGACCGAGATCGGCCACTCCGGCCGGAAACTCGGCGAGGCGGAGTGGATCGAGTTGTGGGCCCGCCACGACCAATATCCCGCGACGTAGCTGCGCTGAACCGGTCGCGGGTAGGACCTGGCGGGCCTACGGTCTGGGAAGAGACCAAGGGGGTACGCCATGGAGCACGTCTACCGGGTCACCGAGATCGTCGGTTCGTCCACAGAGTCCTGTGACGCCGCGATCCGCAACGCGATCACCCGGGCGAAGGCCACGCTGCGCAACCTGGACTGGTTCGAGGTGACCGAGACCCGGGGCCACATCGAAGACGGCGAGGTCGCCCACTTCCAGGTCACCCTCAAGGTCGGCTTCCGGCTCGACGAATAGCCGCTCTAGTCGAGTACGGAGAACGCGATCCCGGCCTCGCGCAGCCGGTCGGTGAGCGCGTCGCCCATCGCCACGGCCGTCGTCACCTGACCCGACACCTTCGGCAGGCCGGTGTCGTACGCGAGGCACAGCGCGGACTCGGAGAGCATCTTCGCGGTCTCGTCGTACCCGGGGTCGCCGCCGGAGACCTTGGTGTGGACGCGGTGGTCGCCGGCCGTACCGACGAAATGGACGCTGAACCAACTGCGGGCCCGCTGCTCTTCGGACGGGCCTTCACCGGACTGTTTGCGGTCGAGCAGCCAGCTGCGCAGGGGCGGGACCTGGACCGCGGCGACCAGCGCGCCGGCGCCCCCGGCCAGGCCGATCGCGGTACGCAGCTTCATCGCGCCGTAGTGGCCGTACTTGAAGTCGGGGCCGTAGCGGTCCAGGGCGGCGGCGGAACGGCGTACCACCTGGGGGTCGATGGTGGGCAGCGGCAGCGCCCAGCGGTCGACGGCCGGCTCGAAGTGCAGGCCCCGCCTCACCAGACCCACCTTCCGGCCCTCGGGACGAGGTTCGGCGGCGCGGCGCTCGCGCGCCACCTTCGACGCCTCACGCATCCGCGACATCCCGGTGACCGCCGACTGGTACGTGCCACCGGAGAAGGTGGCGCCGAGGCGTACGAACCCTTCGACGGTGATCGGTACATCCGGCGGCAGTTGCGACACCGTGAACAGCACCCCGAGGTCGTACGGGATGGAGTCGAAGCCGCAGCTGTGCACCAGGCGCGCCCCGGTCTCGACCGCCTTCGCGTGGTACTTCAGGTACATCGAGTCCACGAACTCGGGCTCGCCGGTCAGGTCGACGTAGTCCGTACCGGCCTCGGCACAGGCGGCGACCAGCGGCTCGCCGTACAACTGATAGGGACCGACCGTGGTGGCCACGACCCGGGCGTCCGACGCGACCGCACGCAGCGACGGTGCGTCTGTGACGTCGGCGTGCAGCAGCGGGAGGTCCGCCCGGTCCGGGCCGAGCCGCGACCGCACGGCTTCCAGCTTGGCCCGGTTGCGGCCGGCGAGGGCCCAGCGGCAGTCCGCCGGGGCGTGCTCCGCGAGATATTCGGCGGTCAGTCCACCGGTGAATCCTGTCGCCCCGAACAGAACCACGTCATAGCTGCGCTGCGAGGTCATGGCCTCAGCCTGCCAGACTGGCGGGCGTGCCAGGAATCGACATGGATCAGATCTATCGAAACTGGCTGTCCGACCGCGGCGCGGTGATCGGCACGCTGGTCGGGCTGCCGTTGGCCGCGCTCGCCGTGTGGCTGATCCACCGCCGCCGGGGCGGTCCGCTGCGGTACGCGATCGCCGAGGTGGGGATGGTGTTCGGCACCCTGCCGTGGCTGTACCTCACGCTGCGGCCGGACCCGGACGGTGTGAACCTGGTGTTTCTCGTACCGTTCCAGGATCTGGCCGACCTGGCGTTGCGGGGCGTGGTCGACCTGATCACCCAGACCGTCGGCAACCTCCTGGTGTTTGCCGCGCTCGGCTTCTTCCTGCCGGTACGTTTCGCCGGCTTCGGCAACGTGTGGCGGGTGCTCGCCGTGGGCGCGCTGACGTCCTCGGCGATCGAGTTCACCCAGCTCATCGGCCAGTTCGGCCGGGTCTTCTCGGTGGACGACATCATGATCAACGCGCTCGGCGCCGCCCTCGCGGCACTGTGCTCCCGCCCGTGGTGGGCGTCCCGGTCGGCACCCGTCGCTGCCCCCACCGGTTGAACGGTCGTTCAGCGTACGGCCGGATCGGGCTAGGCTGGCGCGGTGACCGTCGAGCCGACCAAGACCACCCGCGGGCGTGGTTCCCGCCGCGAGGAGATCCTGCAGATCGCCGTGGGTCTGTTCGCGACTCGCGGCTATCACGGCGTCTCGATGGACGACATCGGTACGGCGGCCGGCGTGACCGGCCCCGCCCTCTACCACCACTTCGCCGGCAAGGAGGCGATGCTCGCCGCGGCACTGCGCCCGGTGAGCGAAGGCCTGCTCTCCGGCGGCCGGGAGCGGGTGGCCGCGCACAACGGTGACCCGAAGGCGGCGCTGACCTCCCTGGTCGAGTTCCACGTCGGGTTCGCGCTGGCCAACCCGGCGGTGATCGCGCTGCAACTGCACGAGCTCGACCGGCTCCCCGAACAACCTCGCCGCGAGATCCGCCGCCTGCAACGGCTGTACGTCGAGGAATGGGTCGCCGTACTGCTGCGGCTGCGGCCCGAGCTGGATGCCGCGGAGTCTCGGGTGTTGGCGCACGCCGCGTTCGGGTTGATGAACTCGACCCCGTTCCAGGCCGGCGACGTGGACGAGACACGACGGGCCGACCTGCTGCGAAGCTCCGCTCTCGCCGCACTCCTCGGCTAGTGATCTGAAACGCACTCGCGGGGCCCAGGTGGCCTGGATTGCCTCTGCCGTCGTCCACCGGTCGGGTGGCATCATCGGCGAATGAGCCAGTGGAACAGCTTCGTGGCGGTCGGAGACAGCTTCACCGAAGGGCTGGACGATCCGTACCACGACGGAGGCTTCCGTGGCTGGGCCGACCTGGTGGCCGGTCGCCTTGCCGCCGTCTCACCGGGCTTCCGGTACGCCAACCTGGCGATCCGCGGCCGGCTGCTCGCCCCGGTGATCGCCGAGCAGGTGCCGGCCGCCGTCGAGATGGCTCCGGATCTGGTGAGCTTCGCGGCAGGTGGCAACGACGTACTGCGCCGGGGATACGACCCGGACCGGGTGCACGCCACGCTCGACGCGGTGGTCGCCGAGTTGACGGCGACCGGCGCGCGGGTGCTGATGTTCACGGCCGCGGACCTGACCACGGTGCTGCCGCGGGCGATCGGTCCCCGGGTCCGCTCGTTCAACAACGTGATCCGGGTGGTCGCGGCCACGCACCGGGCGATCCTGGTCGACCTGTGGCCCGACGAAGGGTTCCGGCACGTACGGATGTGGAGCGAGGACCGGCTGCACCTCAGCTCGTACGGCCACGAGCGGGTGGCATCTCACGTGCTCGAGGGACTGGGGGTGGCGTACCCGCCTCGGGAGGACCTGCCGCCGGTGCCACGTACGCCCTGGCTGGCGGCCCGGTGGGGTGATGTGCGCTGGGCGCGTCAGCACCTGGCGCCGTGGATCCACCGGCGGCTCACCGGGAGGTCGTCGGGCGATACGGTCAAGCCGAAGCGACCCGAGCTGGCCCCGCTCGACTCCCACTGAGACGCAGCTCAAACTGACGAGGTGGCCCGCTGCGGGTACCCTAACGATCGTTAAGGTGATGCCCTCTGTGGTGGAGCCCACACAGCTTTGGAGGTAAGTCCGTGATCGAGTCGGTGCTGGTGGCCAACCGGGGCGAGATCGCCAGGCGGATCATCCGTACGGCCCGGCGGCTGGGGGTGCGTACGATCGCGGTCTACTCCGAGGCGGACGCCGGCCTGCCGTACGTGGCCGAGGCTGACGAGGCGGTGCAGATCCCTCCGGCGACGCCTGGCCCGACGGCGATGGGCAGCGTCTACCGTAACGCCGAGGCGATCATCCTGGCGGCGAAGCAGACCCATGCCGCGGCGATCCACCCCGGATACGGCTTCCTCTCCGAGAACGCCGGTTTCGCCCGGGCCGTGGTGGCGGCCGACCTGGTCTGGGTGGGCCCGCCCGCCGACGCGATCGAGCAGCTCGGCGACAAGATCAACGCCCGGAACCTGATGGCCGCGGCCGGCGTACCGGTCTCCCCGGGTACGCCGTCCCCGGTCACCGACGTCGACGCGGCCGCCGCCGCCGCCGCCGAGATCGGATACCCCGTGATGGTGAAGGCCGCCGCGGGCGGGGGCGGCATGGGGATGGCCGCCGCGCACGACGAGACCGCCCTGCGTACCGAGTACGAGAAGATCGGGGCATTCGCCGAGCGGATGTTCGGCGACGGATCCGTGCTGCTGGAGCGCTATTTCCCGCGGATCCGCCACGTCGAGGTGCAGATCCTCGGGCTGGCCGACGGGCGGGTGCTCGCGCTCGGCGAGCGGGAGTGCTCGGTACAGCGGCGCAACCAGAAGCTGGCCGAGGAATCGCCGTCGCCCGCGGTCGACGAGAGCCTGCGCGCGAGGCTTCTCGACGCGGCGCGCCACGCGGGTGAGGCCGTCGACTACCGCAACGCCGGCACCGTGGAGTGCCTGCTCGACCCCGACGCCGGCGAGTTCTACTTCCTGGAGATGAACACCCGGCTGCAGGTCGAACACCCGGTCACCGAGGCGGTGCTCGGCATCGACCTGGTCGAGGCCCAGCTCCGGGTCGCGAGCGGGGAACCGCCCGGCTTCGACCCGGATGCGCTGGCCGCGACCGGACACGCGATCGAACTGCGGGTCAACGCCGAAGATCCGAAGCGGTTCTTCCCCGGCCCGGGTGCGATCACCGCGTGGCGGGAGCCGTCCGGCGAGGGCGTACGGGTCGACTCCGGGTACGCCGAAGGCGACACGGTCACGCCGTACTACGACTCGTTGATGGCGAAGCTGATCGTGCACGGCCCGGACCGCAAGGCCGCCATCGAGAAGGCCCGGCAGGCGGTGGCGGACTTCGAGGTCGCCGGCCCCAAGTGCAACCTGCCGTTCTTCGCCGAGCTGCTCGACAACGAAGAGTTCCTGTCCGGTGACTACGACACCGGCATCGTGGGGAGGATGAGGTCATGAGTGACTGGCCGAGCGCGGTGTCGATCCGCGAGGTGGGGCCGCGGGACGGACTGCAGAACGAGGATCCGGTACCGACCGAGGCGAAGGTACGGCTGCTCGACGCGTTGTCGAACACCGGGGTCAAGCGCATCGAGGCGGTCAGCTTCGTACACCCGAAGGCGATCCCTCAGATGGCAGACGCGGACGAGGTGTGGAAGTCCGCGACCAAGAACCCACATGTCCGCTATTCGGCGCTGGTGCCGAACAGTCGCGGCGCGCAGCGGGCGCTCGGGGCCGGGTTCACCGAGATCGAGGTGGTGGTCTCGGCCAGCGACACCCACAACCGGAAGAACGTCAACCGCTCCACGGCGGAGTCACTCGACGACATCGCCACGCTGATCGAGCTGCTGCACGGGCACAACGCCACCGTCGAGGTGATCATCGCGACCAGCTTCGGCTGCCCGTACGAAGGCGACGTGGCTCCGAAGCGGGTGGCCGGGATCGTGGACCGTGCCGTGGCGGACGGGGCGGACCGGATCGCGTTCGGCGACACCACGGGCATGGCGACGCCGAGGCGGGTGACCGAGCTGCTCGACGCGGTCCAGCCGAACCACCCGGACCTCCCGATGCTGCTGCACTTCCACAACACCCGGGGTACGGCACTGGCCAACATCCTCACCGCACTGCAGCGCGGGATCACCGAGTTCGACGCCAGCGTGGGCGGCCTGGGCGGCTGCCCGTACGCGCCCGGCGCGACCGGCAACGTGGCCACCGAAGAGGTGGTGCACATGCTGCACGACATGGGGATCGAGACCGGGATCGACCTCGACGCGTTGATCGAGGTGGCGCGACTCGCCGAAGAGATCGTCGGCGAGGAACTGCCGAGCGGCGTCCTGCGCGCGGGGCCGCGCAGTCGCACGATCGCGCCCTGACCAGGGTGATCGCGCCCGGGATATACCAATTCATCCATGCCGCGTGACTGCGCATCGCACCCTCAAGTTGTACGTAGCGTGAGTACGCCCTGAGATCTGATCGGTGTGTCGGTTGACGACACCATGCCTGGGTCTACTACAGTCCGTACTCGCAAGGATGCACAGAGTGGCGAACGAGAGGATGCGATACACGCTATGGGAAGCATGCTGACGAGCGAGCGCGGTCGTCGCGCTTGGTCTCGGCTCTCCCAGAGCGCCGCGGTACGCCACGGCGTACGCACCCTCGTCTTCGCCGGTGCTGTCGGGGCCGCGTGGTTGATCGGAACATCGGCGGCCAGCGCCCACACCAGCACCGACCACGAGACCGGTACCCAGCACTCGGGTACGGCAGCCGGAGCCGACAACGCGGTCAAGAACGACACCGCGCTGGACCGGCTGACCCGACGCGAGTGCCAGGACGAGCCCGAGGGCATGGTCTCGAAGCACAGGATCACCGAGTTCGAGCTGGCCCCGGCCAACCTCGCGGACCTCTGCGACGATGCGGATCCCACCCGGGCACCCGCGGCCGCGGTTCCGGACGACCAGGCCCAGCCGCGGTCCGTACCCGGTCAGCTCGAAGCGGGCAGCGACTCCGCTGCCTCGCACAGGTTCCTCCGTTCGCTCGGCATGCTGCCCGGCGAGACTCCGAACGCGACCCGGTCGCTGGACGACGCGACGCGGCCGGTCACCGACGACGAGATCACCACGGCCGCCCCCGTGAACCACACGGCGGGCACGGCTTCCGGTACGGACGCCGATCCACTCCTGGACGGCGTACGGCCGGTGTCTTCCGCCGCGGACGAGATCACGCCTCCGGTCACCGGCGCGTTGGCGGATGCCACGCGACCGGTTGCGGACGGGCTCTCCGGCAGTGTGCTGCCACGACTGGACGGACCTGTGGACAATCTGGTGCCGCTGCCCGTGGCGGGTCTGCCATCGGGTCACGTACCAGCACATCCGGTGCCGCCGGTGGCGCCGGGCGTCGACCAGTCGATCGATTCGACGTCGGCGTTCGACTCGGACGACGCGGTGCTGTCCAGCGAGGCACACCACACCGGCATGACAGGTGCCACCAGGGCACCGACCTCGCCCGCCCCGGCTCCGCTGCCTGCGGTTCCCGGTACGGGCGTCAACAGCGGGGGTACGACGAGCTCGTACAGCCCGTCTTCGGGAGGCGGCGCGACTGCGACCGTCCCCGCCTTCCCAGTGCACAGCGCGCCGCAGTCGAGCACGCTGCCTGCCACGGCCTACAGCGCCGCCCTGCGGGACCTCGCGGGCGAGCCGGCCGTCTCACCTGACTGATCGAGTGCCGGGCCCCGTCAGCTTCTCCAGCTGAGGCGGGCTGACCGGCGTACGCCAATCCGCCGGTACGGCACGACAGGCACCGATCAGCCTTTCGCAACTCCCCAGGGCACGCGATGCCCGACAAGGACCCGGACACCGGGTCGTTGATAGATCCCTTTTCTCGCAAACACGATCAGGAAGGTATTTCTGACATGAAGTCTTGGGTTCGTAACACGCTCCGTGCAGGCGTTCTGGCCGCTGGATTCCTGCTCTTCGTGGCGTCGCCCGCTCACGCCGCCGACCAGACCACCGGCGACAACACCGGGATCGGCAACGGCAACAACGTGAGTGCGCCGATCGCCGTCGCGGGCACCGCCTGCGGTAACGGCGGTGGCGGGGCCGGTGCCGGCGGCGGCATCTCCGGCGCCTGTGGCACCGCCGCGATGAACTCCGGATCGGGCGGCACGCAGAACACCGGCGACAACACCGGGATCGGCAACGGCAACAACTGGAGCTCGCCGTTCGCGGGTTCGGGTACGGCCTGCGGCAACGGCGCCGGCGGCTCCGGCGGCGGCCTGGGCATCTCGAAGGCCTGTGGCACCAGCGGCTCCAACGAGAGCGGCTCCGGCGCCAACCAGACCAGCGGTGACAACACCGGGATGGGCAACGGCAACAACGTGAGCGTGCCGATCTCCGTCTCGGGCACCTTCTGCGGCAACGGCGGCGGCGCCGCCGGCGGCGGCGTGGGCATCTCCAAGGACTGCGGCACCAGCTCGTCCAACGAGGCCGGGGGCGGGTACGGCGGCGAGGGCACCTCGCAGACCTCCGGTGACAACACCGGCTGGGGCAACGGCAACAACTGGAGCTCGCCGTTCGCGAGTGCCGGTACGGCGTGCGGCAACGGCGTGGGTGCGCCGGGCGTCGGCGTCGGGATCTCCGCGGCCTGCGGCACCAGCGCCTCCAACGAGGCCGGCTCGGGTGCCAACCAGACCAGCGGCGACAACACCGGCTGGGGCAACGGCAACAACTTCAGCGTTCCGGTCGCGGTCGCAATGACCGCGTGCGGCAACAGCGGGGGCGCGTTCGGTGGCGGCCTGGGCATCTCCAAGGCCTGCGGCACCGACGCCCACAACGGCGAGGCCGGCTTCGCGAAGCTGGCAGGCCACCGGGTCGCCCTGAAGGACACCAAGAAGGTCACGGACACCGTCACCAAGTCGACCCCGGTCGAGGGTTCGATCTCGCCTGACGTGTCCGCTCCGGCACCGGCCCCGACGGTGGACCTGCCGTCGCCGGCCAACGAGCTGGCCGGCCCCGTGGTCGACACCGCCGGTTCGGCGCTGGGTGGCAGCAACAGCACCACCCTGCCCGCCCCGGCCCTGTAACTGACAGGTTCCGTCGCAACGAGGAGTCGACGACTCCGTACACATAGGTAAGGAAGGGCCCCCGCAGCCGGCGGGGGCCCTTCACGTTGTCGCGCCTCAGCAGGTCTTTCCGATAACTCGCGGTGGGCAGTCGGCGTACTCGAGAAGCTTGAGTACGGCGTCCTTGTTGCGAGCGGTCTGCTCCGGGATCACCTCGTCGGGCGGGTAGAAGCCGTCGCTACCGCCACTGCTCGGGTACATCTCGAACGTGTAGCTGTAGATCTTCTGGGTGCCCCACAGGTAGTCGTCGATGGAGCCGTCGGTGATGTAGAGGTCGGACGCCTGCTCGGGGGTGTAGCCGTTCAGATCGGCCATCGACCTGCCGAGCGTCTGGAACGTCTTGGCGTCGTCCTCGGTCATCCCGTCGTCGGTGTCCGCGTCGGTGTAGCCGTACGGCCAGAGCACCAGCTCGCTGAAGCTGTGGAAGTCGATCCCGGCCGTGATCTGCTGCTTGCCGTCCTTGACCCGGGACTTCACGAAGTCCGAAACGACCTTCACCTCGGGGGACGATCCGGCAGAGGCGCCCCGGTAGGTCTCACTCGACGGGTCGCCGGAAGATCCGCCGCAGCAGCCCCACTTGTAGTCCCAGTTGCGGTTCAGGTCGGTGCCGACCTCGCTGCTGCCCTCGTTCGGCTGCCGGTTCTTGCGCCACCACTGGTAGTCGCCGCTGGAGACGTCGTACTCGGCGCCGTCGGGGTTGAGGCTGGGCAGGATCCAGATCTCCCGCTCGTCGACCAGCTTCTTGATGGCGGCGTCACCGGCGTAGTTGTCGGTGAACAGGTGCAGCAGGTAGACCGCCATCTCGACGGTGATGTGCTCACGCGCGTGCTGGTTGTGGGTGAACAGCACCTCCGGCTCGGCCTCGTCCTGGGCGACGTTGTCGGAGATCTTCACCGCCATGATGTCGCGGCCCTCGTACGACTTCCCGATGACTTCCTTGTGCGCGATGTCGGGGTACTTGGCGACGATGTCGTCGACCTCTTGGGTCAGCTCCGTGAAGTTGTGGTAGTTCGAGTCTTCCGACGGGAAGTCTCGCGTCCCGACCTCCTTGGGCGGCGTGTGTGTCTGGATCTTGTTGACCTTGAAGCCGAGACCTTCGATCTTGCTGGCCTCGGCGGCGGTGGCGGTCACGTACAGGGCGCCGTGTTCGAAGAAGTTGACCGCGGCGCCGGTACGCGCGATCGCGTTGCGCTGCGCCTTCAGGCGTACGCCCTGGACCTGGTATTCGGCCGACGGCCGGGCCTTCGCCTTGGGCGCCGGCGACGCGCTGCCGATGCCGGACGGCGCCAGGAGCGCACCGACAGCGAGCGCCGCACAGATGATGACTGCTGTGCGTCTGTCCCTCATTGGACCTCCCCAGCTCGTTTGGCCGGCAGATTACTCGTAACACGCGAAAGGGACAGACCGCATAAACATCTCTTAAGAGCCTTCCGTGGTACGCCTTCGGGCTGCGTTAAGGAACGCGTGGCCGAGCGGGTGCGGGTGCGGTACCCTAACGATCGTTAAGGTCGCATCGGACAGGAGTACGCACGTGACGCTGGACAGCGAAGCCCTGGAGCAGCTGCGCAAGCGGATCCAGGCCGGCGGAGCGGAGAAGTACCACCAGGCCAACCAGGCCAAGGGCAAACTGTTTGCCCGGGAGCGGGTCGCCCTGCTGGTCGACGAGGGGTCGTTCGTCGAGGACGGTGCCCATGCGAATGCGTTGTCGGACGGACTGCCCGCCGACGGGGTGATCACCGGAGCGGCCACCGTCGACGGCCGGCCGGTGTGCCTGATGGCCAACGACTCGACGGTCAAGGCGGGTTCGTGGGGGGCCCGTACCGTCGAGAAGATCATCCGGATCATCGAGCGGGCGTACCGGGAGAGCGTCCCGATGATCTACCTGGTGGACTCGGCCGGGGCGCGGATCACCGACCAGGTCGACCTGTTCCCGGGCCGCCGCGGCGCCGGGAAGATCTTCTGGAACCAGGTACGCGCGTCCGGCTCGATCCCCCAGGCCTGCGCCCTGTTCGGACCTTCCGCCGCAGGTGGCGCGTACATTCCCGCGTTCTGCGACATCGTGGCGATGGTCGACGGCAACGCTTCGATGTACCTCGGCTCGGACCGGATGGTCGAAATGGTGACCGGGGAGAAGACCACCTTGGAGGCGATGGGCGGCGCCAGAGTGCACTGCACGGAGTCCGGCTGCGGCCACTTCCTGTGCCAGACCGAGGCCGACGCCATCGAGGTGGTACGCCGCTACCTGTCGTACCTCCCCTCGAACTGGCAGGGGAAGCCGCCCGAGGCCGCGGCAGCACCGCCGGCCACCGTCGACCTCGCGAAGCTGGTCCCAGCGAGCGAGCGCCAGGCCTTCGACATGCGCCGGTACGTCAAGGGCATCGTCGACGAGGACTCGTTCTTCGAGATCCACGCGCTGTGGGCGCGCGAGGTCGTGGTCGGCTTCGCCCGGCTCGACGGCCAGGTGATCGGGGTGGTCGGCAACAACTCGATGTTCAAGGGCGGCGTGCTGTTCGTCGACTCCGCCGACAAGGCCAGCCGGTTCGTGGAGTTGTGCGACGCGTTCAACGTGCCGCTGCTGTTCCTGTCGGACGTACCGGGGTTCATGGTCGGCAGCGCGGTGGAGAAGCAGGGGATCATCCGGCACGGCGCGAAGGTGATCTCAGCGGTGTCGGCCGCGACGGTGCCGAAGATCTGCGTCGTGGTCCGAAAAGCCTACGGAGCCGGGCTGTACGCCATGGCCGGGCCGGGGTTCGAGCCCGAGGCGACGATCGCGCTGCCGACCGCGAAGATCGCGGTGATGGGTGCCGAGGCCGCCGTCAACGCGGTCTACGCCAACAAGATCGCGGCACTGCCGTCCGATGCGGAGCGTGCCGCATTCGTCGCCGAGAAACGCGCCGAGTACGAGGAGGACATCGACATCGTCCGACTCGGCAGCGAACTCGTCGTCGACACCATCGTGCAGCCCCACGAACTCCGCGACGAACTGATCCGCCGGTACGCCGCCGCCAGCCACAAGGACCGTCACTTCTCCCGCCGTCGTCACGGCGTAACCCCTGTCTGATCTGCGAACTCAACGAGGAGTATGCACAGTGGACTTCAATCTCACCGACGAGCAGCGAGCGCTCCAGGAGACGGTGCGCGAGTTCGCCCGTCACGTGGTCGCGCCGGTGATCGGCGAATACTACGTACGGCACGAGTTCCCGTACGACATCGTCCGCCAGATGGGGAAGATGGGCCTGTTCGGGCTGCCCTTCCCGGAGGAGTACGGCGGCATGGGCGGCGACTACTTCGCGCTGTGCCTCGTACTCGAAGAGCTCGCCCGGGTGGACTCCTCCGTCGCGATCACCCTCGAAGCCGGCGTCTCCCTCGGCGCCATGCCGATCCACCGCTTCGGTACGGACGAGCAGAAGCAGACCTGGCTGCCGGCGCTGTGCCGCGGCGAGAAGCTGGCCGCGTTCGGCCTCACCGAGCCGGGCGGCGGCTCCGATGCGGGCGCCACGAAGACCACCGCGGTGCTCGACGGCGACGAGTGGGTGATCAACGGGTCGAAGGCGTTCATCACCAACGCCGGCACCGAGATCACCTCTGCCGTCACGGTCACCGCCGTCACCGGAACCATGCCGGACGGTCGCAAGGAGATCTCCGCGATCCTGGTGCCGTCGGGCACGCCCGGGTTCAGCGTGGCGAAGCCGTACTCGAAGGTGGGTTGGAACGCCTCGGACACCCGCGAGCTGAGCTTCGACAACTGCCGGGTGCCGGCCGCCAACCTGGTCGGAGAGCGGGGCAGGGGGTACGCCCAGTTCCTGCAGACCCTCGACGAAGGCCGGATCGCGATCGCCGCACTCGCCGTCGGCCTCGCCCAGGGCTGCGTCGACGAGTCGGTGAAGTACGCCCGCGAGCGCCAGGCGTTCGGGCAGCCGATCGGCAACTACCAGGCGATCCAGTTCAAGATCGCCGACATGGAGATGCGTACGCACACCGCGCGGCTGGCGTACTACGACGCGGCGGCGCGGATGCTCGCCGGCGAGCCGTTCAAGCGGCAGGCCGCGATCGCCAAACTCCACGCCTCTGAGATCGCCGTGACCAACGCCCGCGAGGCCACCCAGATCCACGGCGGCTACGGCTTCATGAACGAGTTCCCCGTAGCCCGCTTCTGGCGCGACTCCAAGGTCCTCGAGATCGGCGAAGGCACCTCCGAAGTCCAACGCATCCTCATAGCCCGCGAGCTAGGCCTTTAGCGCGGTTGCCGCCATCCACCGAAGCTCCACGCTCAGTGGCCGTACCTGGCGGTGATCACGCCGCGGGCCAGGACGTGGTAGGTCAGGTTGAAGCCGACCGCCGCGCAGGAGGCGTCGGAGTCCGGGCCGAGCCGTTCCGAGTCGACGGCGTGCACCGCGTAGATGTAGCGGTGCGGCGGATCGCCCTTGGGTGGGAACGCCCCGGAGAAGCCCTTGGTCCCGGCGTCGTTGCGTACGTGGACCGCGCCCGCCGGTAGGCCTTCGCCGCTGCCGGCGCCGCGTGGCAACTCGGTCACCGATGCGGGGATGTCGAACAGGACCCAGTGCCAGAAGCCGCTGCCGGTCGGCGCGTCGGGGTCGTAGCAGGTGACGGCGAAACTCCTCGTCTCGGGCGGGAACCCGGACCAGCGCAGCTGCGGTGAGGTGTTACCGCCGGAGAAGCCGCCCTTGTCGTACACGTGGTCGTCGGACAGATGCTGGCCCTCGGCGATGTCGTCGCTCGCCAGAGTGAAGCTGCCGGTCTCGGGCAGGTAGTCGTACGGCGACGGTGGCTGGGCACGCAGCGTCATATCTCCTCCAAGGTGTCAGGCCCGTGGGACGGTCCGAAAGGTACGGGTTCTCAGGACCGCACCGTAACGCCCTCGGCGCTAGGCTGCACTCAGATGCCCACGGTGTCACGATGTCGTTGAGGCGACGCGGCGGCGCATCACGGGGGGCACGGGCGGTTGGCATCAGGACATACACTTCCAACGTCGATCGTTACTTGATCGGCATGCAATACTCCTGGCAAGTACCGGAAGGTAAATAACCGGGATGCCCCGCCGGGCGGCAGGGTAATCCCCTTCAGCTTTACCCCCCGCCCCCATGGCGCCGGGGGGCCGACTGGACTCCCCGTACCCGGGTCGGCCCCCCGGCGTCACCCTTTGTGAATTTGTGGCATCGTCCACCAGGAGGGGGTGCATCAGATGGCTGACCGAGACGGCAACCGCGGACTGAGCCGAGCCCTGAAAGCGCCGGTACGAGCGGTCTCCCGGATGTTGCCCCGCAACGACGTCGACCAGCCGCCGACCGCCCACGAGTACGACGACCGCAGCGGCGTGGTCGACTGCGCCCTGTACGTCGACGGCGTACGGCAGCCGGGCCGGCCGCACTACGCCGAGGCGCTCAGGCAGGCCGACCAGCACGAGAACGCGTTCGTCTGGATCGGGCTGCACGAGCCGAGCGCCGCCGAATTCCAGGACATCGCCGACACGTTCGGGCTGCACGAGCTGGCGGTGGAGGACACCATCAAGGCGCGGCAGCGACCCAAGCTGGAGCGGTACGAGAACGTCACCTTCGCGGTGCTGCGTACGGCCCGGTACGTGGAGCACCGGGAGCTCACCGCACAGACCGAGGTGATCGAGACCGGCGACGTGATGATGTTCCTCGCCCCCAAGTTCGTGATCACCGTACGTCACGGCGACGCATGCAAGCTGGCGCCCGTACGGGCGGATCTGGAGACCCGTAAAGACCTGATGGCGCACGGCCCTTGGGCGGTCTTCCACGCGGTCTGCGACAACGTCGTGGACATCTATCTCGAAGTGGCGTCGTCGATGGAGGACGACCTCGACGAGCTCGAGGAACACGTCTTCAGCCGGGAAGGCGGCGACGTGCAGCGGATCTACCAGCTCAAGCGGGAGTTGGTGGAGTTCAAGCGCGCGGTGTTCCCGCTGCAGCGGCCGATGTCGGCGCTGGCCACCGGCCAGGTGCCCGGCATTCCGAAGGAGATCCGGCGCTACATCCGGGACGTCGCCGACCATCTGTCGCGAGTGGTGGAGCAACTGTCCAGCTACGACGATCTGCTCAACTCGATACTGCAGGCCCGCTTGGCGCAGGTCACCGTCGAGCAGAACAACGACATGCGCAAAATCGCCGCCTGGGCCGCCATCGCGGCGCTGCAGACCGCGATCGCCGGAGTCTACGGAATGAATTTCAGGTTCATGCCGGAACTGCACTGGCGGTACGGCTACCCGGGGGTGCTCGTCCTGATGGTGCTCAGCGCACTCGTACTGCACCGGATGTTCCGGCGGTCCGGTTGGCTCTAGCGGGATGAGCGGCAGGCCGTTACCCGGGCGGGAACGGTCCCGCCCGGGCGGCCTTGCGGTGGATCAGTTGTCGGACGGCCGTTCGTTGCGGGACTGACCCGACTTGAACGTCGGTCCGGTGACGGCCGGCTCGGACTCCGGCGTCGTGGTGCCGCTGACCTGCTTCTTGGCCGTCGACGCCCGACTCTTCGCCGCCTGCGCCGACTCGCTGGTCTTGCGCCGGGACGCCGTCATGTCGGTCACCTTGTCCCCGGCACCGGGCGCGGTCGACTCGGCACCTACCGGTGCGCTCGCCGTCGGCGTGCTCGCCGTCGAGTCCGTCGACTTGGTCGCCTCGGTGCCGTACTCGTCCCACTCGGTCGCGGCGCGCCGGGAGATCAGCGCGCCGATCGCGCCGAGTGCGGCACCGATACCGAGAGCGCCGAGCGCCCAACGCCACTTGCGTCCCTTGCGGGGCTCCTCACCACGCAGCGTCGCGGCTGATTCCCTGGTACGCCGTCCAGCCTCGTCAGCGGCGGCACGCGCCTTGCGGCGAGCCCGTCGTGACATCTTGCGGGCCCTGTCCGCGGTCTCGGCAGCGGACTCTGCCGCTGGCTTCATCCGGGACTCCCACATCCGGTTGGCGGCTTCCTTGGCGCGGTCGACCTGCGGGGCCATCGCCTCCTTGGCGCTGTCCCGCGCTGACTGCACCGTCGGCGCCATCCGTTCGGCCGCCAACTCTGCGGCCATCGAAGCCGCGGAGCGTAGGTGGTCGAACCCTTCGTGCAATTCCTCGCCGATGTGCTTCTCGGTCGTTTTCTTGTTACGTCGCAGCAGCATCTGCCCACCTCCTGCGGGTTACATCTGCCATCCTGCCCCTTCCCGTTTACCCGTACCATCGAAACGCACTTACCTGGCAACGGTCAGTGAGCATCGGTGTAGCCGCAAGTGAACATGGCAGGATGAACCCGGTATTCGAACCTAGGAGGACCATTGGCTGACGAGATGTACGCAACCCTGCACACCACCATGGGCCCGATCGGGCTGCGACTGTTCCCGGATCACGCCCCCAAGACCGTGCAGAACTTCGTCGAGCTGGCCGAAGGCACCCGCGAGTGGACCCACCCGCGTACCGGTCAGCCGGGCGGCGGCCCGCTGTACGACGGCACGGTCTTCCACCGGGTGATCTCCGGATTCATGATCCAGGGCGGCGACCCGATCGGTACGGGCACCGGCGGGCCCGGGTACAAGTTCGGCGACGAGTTCCACCCCGAGCTGCGGTTCGACAAGCCGTACCTGCTGGCGATGGCGAACGCGGGACCGGGCACCAACGGGTCGCAGTTCTTCATCACGGTGTCGAAACCCGACTGGTTGAACCGCAAGCACACCATCTTCGGCGAGGTCGCGGACGAGCAGTCCAGGACCGTCGTGGACGCGATCGCGACCACCGAGACCGGGCGCGGTGACCGGCCCGTCAAAGACGTCACGATCGAGCGGGTGGAGATCACGCGGCAGCCGTCCTGACCGGCTCGCAGTAGGCTTGACCGCCGTACGCCGGGTGCAGTGAAGGATGGCCGATGAGTCAGGAGCAACACCAGGTCGGCACGCCGACGTGTTATCGCCACCCGCAACGCGAGACGTACGTCCGCTGCGTCCGGTGCGACCGCCCGATCTGCCCTGACTGCATGCGTACGGCATCGGTCGGCTTCCAGTGCCCGGAGTGTGTGGCGGAAGGCCGCCGCACCGTACGGGCACCGCGTACCGCCTTCGGGGGCAGCCAGGCCGGCCAGCACGGGTACGTCACGATGACCCTGATGGCGATCAACACGCTGGTCCTGCTGGCGTCCCTGGCACTGGGTGGCACCAAGGGGGTCGGCAGCGCGCTGCTGGGCGGCAGCACGTCGCTGCACGAGTGGGGCGCCGTGATCGGTCTGGCCCGGCTCCAGAACGGCGACGTGATCGGCATCGCCGCCGGCCAGTACTACCGGCTGTTCACCGCGATGTTCCTGCACTTCGGCGTGCTGCACCTGGCCCTGAACATGTGGGCGCTGTGGATCCTGGGCCGGTACCTGGAGCGTGCCCTCGGTCCCGCCCGCTACCTGGCGCTCTACCTGCTCGCCGGGCTCGGCGGCAGCGTGTCGGCGTTTCTGTTCGCGCCGCAGTCGTTGACCGCCGGTGCGTCCGGCGCCATCTTCGGGTTGTTCGCCGCGCTGTTCGTGATCAACCGCAAGCTGGGCCTGGACAACTCTCAGGTGGTCGTGCTGATCGTGATCAACCTGATGTTCAGCCTGTACGGCCACATCAGCCTCTCCGGGCACGTCGGCGGCCTGATCGCCGGCGGGCTGGTGGCGCTCGGCTTCGCGTACGCGCCGCGGGCGCAGCGTACCCAGATCCAGGTGGCCACGGCGGTGGCCGTACTGGTGTTGCTGCTGGTGCTCACAGTCACCGGCACCAGCATGCTGCTCGGCTAGCGGCTCAGCGGCCGGTACGCAGGTGCCGCAGCGCGTCGGCGACGTCGTCGACGGGCGTACCGAGCTCCGAGGCGCTGAACAGGTGCAGCGTGTGGCCGGTGTCGATCTCCAGCAGCGAGGAGCGCATCCCGAATCGGCGGCGCTCGTCGATGCGGATCCGCTCCACCTCGCGCCACGGGATGTCGCGGCGGCCGGCGAAGCCGTGTACCACGGTCAGTCCGTCACCGTCGGCTCGCAGCCGTACCGGGGCGAGGATGTCGCGGAGCGCGTGCAGCCCGACCGCGCCGGCGGCCACCCCGATCACGATCAGCCCGACCGTGTCCCGAGCCACCAGTACGCCGAGCACGGCAAGGCCGACCGCCCCGGCCAGTTTCATGACCACGACGCCACCCGGCACCCGCCAGCTCAGCCGTTGCGGCGCTGCCGGCCGCTCGTCCGGTGGTACGGCGGGGCGCGGCCCGGCAGCGCCTGCCGAGTCTGGCTCAGGCTGCTCGGATCCGGCAGCGCCTGGCTCGGGGTGCTCGGTCAGATCAGGTTGCGGCTCGTCCACGGTCACCCTGCCAGCCTGCCACGAACGGCCGCCGACGCTGTACCCACAGCTGTGGATAACCCATGGGGATAACTACATGATTGTGATTAACCACCGGGCGTCACGCCCGGCGTACTGGGCCACGTCAATGCCAGCGGGCCAGGTCAACGCCAGCGGGACAGCACCAGCAGACTCGCCACGAGGGCGCCGAAGCCGATGCCGAGGTTCCAGTAGCCGAGTTTGGTCAGCGGTGTGCCGATCGCCTCGGGCAGCTCCTGGAAGGCGTTGGTCAGGTAGAAGACCACCAGCCACAGGATGCCGACCACGATCAGGCCCACCGCGAGGATGGGAACCCAGGGCGGGCTAGGCTTCTTCGACTCGGCTGTAGTCGGGCGAGGTCGGAACTCCGCCGGCGGCGTGTAGACCTTCTTCTTACGTACGCGGGATTTAGGCACTGTGCTGCTCTCCTGCAGGGAACTTCGCCAGCTAGCGTAGTCAAGTCGGCGCGCGGTTCAAGGAGGGGGCGTGGAGGACCACACACCGGACCACACACCGGAACGCACGAGTGGGCAGGCCGACAGTACCCGATCGGCCGGTTTGGGACCACGTGCCCGGTCTGCGGCTGACCGGAACACGCAGGTCGGCTGGGGTACCGCGTTGCGGCGCGCGGTGCTGCCGCTGCTGCCGACCCGCCGTGGCCGCCGGGTCACCAGCTGGTCGTACGTGGTGCCGTTGGTGTTGTTCCTCGCGGGTCTGTTGTTCGTCACCACGGCGGAGACGGCCCGGGGCACCGACCTGCGCAACGACCGGCGGGTGGCGCTGAGCGAGCTGATCGCCAAGCGGCAGGCCGAGGTGGACGGGCTCTCGCGGCGGCGCTCCAGGTTGGGACGGTCCGTCGAGGACGACACCCGCCGGCTGTCGGCCTCCGACGGCCGGGTCTCCGACGAACAGGCCCGCGCCGACCGCTCCCGCGCCGCCGCCGGACTCACCGCGGTGCACGGCCCAGGGCTGACCGTACGGCTCAACGACGCGCCGACGGAGCCGGACGGCAGCCTGCCGAACGGCGCCACGCCGGACGACGTCGTGGTGCACCAGCAGGACGTCCAGGCGGTGGTGAACGCGCTCTGGGCCGGCGGCGCCGAAGCCATGTCGATCATGGGTGTGCGAGTGATTTCCACGAGCGCGGTACGGTGCGTAGGAAACACGCTGCTGCTGCACGACCGGGTCTACTCGCCGCCGTTCGAGATCGTGGCGATCGGCGATCCACAGCGGCTGCTGGACGCGTTGGACCGCTCGGAGGGCGTACGGCTCTACCGAGCAGCGGCCGACGACTTCGGCTTGGGGTACGACACGGCTGTGAAGGAGGATGTGACGGTGCCAGCGTTCGACGGCGCCGAGGGCCTCAGCCATGCTCGGGCGAGGCGATAAGGGAGTCTGATGGCGGTCTACCGGTCGCAGTACAGGTCGGACGACGACGGCGAGGACGAGCCGCGCAGCGGTCGTCATGCCGTACCCGAGGAGCCGGAGCCCTCCGTGCCGTCCGACCACGGGTCGCTGGACTACACCAGCCTGGCCGACCCCGGCACGCCGGCCTCCGGCACCGTCTACGGCCGGCCGCGTCACTCCGCGGAGCCCGAAGGCGAGTCCTACGACGAGCCCGAACCGCCGCAGCCCGAACCGCCGCAGGCGTCGTACCAGGAAGAGATCGACTGGGACAGCGAGCTGGGCTTCGACCGGCGCGGCTCACGTACCAGAGAAGATCTTGAAGGGTACGACGAGCGACCGCCGCCTCGCCGCAGCGGGATGGACGGGGTTCGCGCAGGGGTGCGGGGCTTCGGCGAGCTGCTGATCACCTTCGGGCTGGTGGTGCTGCTCTTCGCCGGGTACGAGGTGTGGGGCAAGGCCGCCCAGGTGGACGCGGCGCAGAACGACCTGGACCACGGGCTGACGAACGACTGGGGCCGCCACGGCAGCAACAGTTCGACCGACAAGCCGATCCCCGGTGACGCGATCGCGCGGCTCTACATCCCGAAGCTGAAGCTGCACTGGGTGATCGTGCAGGGGGTGACGCCGGCGGACCTCAAGAAGGCGCCCGGCCACTACCCCGACTCCGCGTTGCCCGGCGAGGTGGGCAACTTCTCGGTGGCGGGACACCGGATGCCGCGGGTGTTCTGGGACCTCGACCGGATGCGGCAGGGCGACGCGATCTACGCCGAGGACCGCAAACACTGGTACCGGTACGAAGTCACCGAGATCAAGATCGTGAGTCCCCAGGCGGTCGAAGTGGTGGCTCCGGTGCCGGGCCAGCCCGGCGCGAAGCCGAGAGACGCGATGCTGACGCTGACCACCTGCAACCCCAAGTGGGACAACTACGAACGGCTGATCGTGCACGCGAAACTGATCCAGACCCTGGACAAGTCCGAGGGTCGGCCGATCGGGCTGGACGGCTGAACCGATGTACGGCTGGATCTGGCGCAAGCTCCCGTTCGGTGTCCCGGGCAAGATCATCGGATCGTTGTTGCTGGTGGGAGCCCTGGTCTGGGTGCTCTGGTACCACGTGTTCCCCGCCGTCGAGCCGATCCTGCCGTTCGACGACGTACAGGTGGAGTCGCCTGGGGGCGGCACCGGGACACAGCCGGCCGACGCCGGTTCCCCCTCGCCGGCCGGCGAGCCGTCGCCCTCGGAGAGCACCGCGGTGGGCGGCTAGCCACGATCGTCTATGCACTGTCGTACGCAAGACATAGGCTCCCGCTGTGGAAAACGTGCTGTGCGGGCGTGGGTACAAGCAGCCGTGGCGGTACCAGCCGCGGCTACCGGCATCGCCGCCGCCCGGCCCGGTGGACATCGCGACCTGGCGACTGCTGTGGCGGGTCTTCGCGATCGTGCCGCGGTACGTGGAGATGATGGCCGGCCGGTACGGGTTGCTCGGCGTACCGCTGCCGCGCCGCGCGATATCCGAGACGTACGGGATCACACCGTCCCGGATCGGCCAGTTGACCGGGGAGATCGAGCAGGCCGCCGCCCAGGTCGGCCCGCCCGCGAGCCTGCGACCGATGATCGAACGACTCTCCACCGCCGACCGCTCACAGGAGCCCGAGGTGATCACGGAGCTGGTTGATCGTGGCGTGCTGGCCGAGCCGCTGGGTATCGACTCGATGGTCGAGCTCGCCCGGCTGTACGGCGAGGCGGTCACCGTACCGAGGCGGGTCGGCGCAGCGTCGGGGTCGGGCGGCGTACCGGCCAAAGTAGGCTGGGCTGGCGCCACGACGGCGCCGAGTCGAAGCGAGCCGGAGCAGCCCGATGCCTGAAGCCAGAGTCCTGGTGGTGGACAACTACGACTCGTTCGTGTTCAACCTCGTGCAGTACCTCGGCCAGCTCGGCGCCGAGTGCGTGGTAAGGCGCAACGACCAGCTGGACCTCGCCGACGTGCCGCGGCTGAACGTGTCGGGTGTGCTGCTCTCACCCGGCCCCGGCACCCCGGAACGCGCCGGCGTCTGCATCCCCCTGGTCAAGCAGTACGCCGGAGTGCTCCCGATATTCGGGGTCTGCCTGGGGCAACAGGCGATCGGAGCCGCGTACGGGGCCGTCGTGGACCGGGCGCCGGAGCTGCTGCACGGCAAGACCAGCGACGTGCACCACAAGGGCGCCGGCGTACTCGCCGGGCTGCCCGATCCGTTCACCGCGACCCGGTACCACTCGCTCGCCGTACGGGCCGAGACCCTGCCGGACGAGATCGAGGTGACCGGGCAGACCGAGTCCGGCGTGGTGATGGCGATGCGGCACCGGGAGCTGCCCGTCGAGGGCGTGCAGTTCCACCCGGAGTCGGTGCTCACCCAGGGCGGCCACCAGATGCTCGCCAACTGGCTGTCCGTCTGCGGCCACCCCGAAGCGCAGGATCGCGCGCCGTCGCTGGCGGCCGAGGTGGAAGAGCGCCGCCTCAGCGTCCCGAGCTAGCTCAGCGTTCGTCGTCAGCTCGGCGCTGCGGCTGGCGGCGTTGCGGCTGGCGGCGGGGTACGAGGGTCGGGGACTGGGACGGCGTCGGCGACGGCGTCGGTGAGGGCGACGGCTCGTTCGGCACGACGATGTCCACAGTGGCGCCCTTGACGGCGTAGTCGCCGCCGCTCGGCGACTGCTCCACCACCTTGCCGGGTTCCTCGTCACCGGACGGCTCCCGCGGCACCACGCGGGGCGTGAAGCCCGCGTCGCGCAGCTTGTTCTCGGCCGCCTCCTGGTCCAGACCCTCGACGTTCGGTACGCGTACCTCGTTGCCCTTCGACAGGTAGACCGTCACCGTCGAGCCTTCGCGTACGGTCGTCCCGGAGCCGGGCTTGGTACGGCGTACCGTGTCCTCCGGCTCGTGGCCGTTCTCGTACCTGAAATCGGCTTTGAGGTTCTTCTCGTGCAGCGCGTCCAGGGCCTCCTGCCTGGAGTCGCCGACCAGTCTGGGCACGGTCGTCTTGTGCGGCCCCTGGCAGAGGCTGAGCGTGACCGTCTCGCCCTTGTCGACCTTCGTGCCGGCGGCCGGCTTCTGGTCGGTGACGTTGCCCTTCTTGCAGTTCGGGTCGAAGACGTTCTTGGGCTCCGTCTTCAGGCCGAGGTTGGTCAGTGACCGGACGGCCTTCGCGTACTTCTGGCCCTTGACGTCGGGAACGGTGATGTCCGGACCCTGGTTGGCCAGGAACAGCCCGGTCGCGAACGCCACCAGGGCGAACAGCGCGAGCAGGCCGAGCCCGATCAACGCCCAACTGGCGGCCCGGCGGCGACCCTCGTCGGGCACCCGGGCGGTGGGCTCCCGGTGCATCCCCGGCACCGGTCCCAGGAACTGGGTACGCTCGTCCGCCGGCAGCACCGGGGTCGCCTCGACCGGGCGTCCAGCGGCGGCGCGGAGCAGGTCGGCGCGCATCTCGCCGGCGCTCTGATACCGGTTCACCGGGTTCTTGGCGAGCGCCTTCAACACCACCGCGTCGACGTCGGGGCTGATGTCGGGATTGATCTCGCTCGGAGGGTTCGGATCCTCCCGTACGTGCTGGTAGGCCACGCTCACCGGGTTGTCCCCGATGAACGGAGGTTGGCCGCACATCAGCTCGTACAGGACGCAGCCGGTGGCGTACACGTCGCTGCGGGCGTCGACGGTCTCGCCGCGGGCCTGCTCGGGGGAGAGGTACTGCGCGGTGCCGATCACCGCGCTGGTGGCGGTCATCGTCGACGTACCGCTGGCCAGGGCACGGGCGATGCCGAAGTCCATCACCTTGACCTGGCCGGCCCGGGTCAGCATCACGTTGCCGGGCTTGATGTCCCGGTGGATGATCCCGTGCCGGTGACTGAAGTCCAGCGCCGCACACGTGTCGGCCACGATCTCCAGAGCGCGGCGGGGCATGATCCGGCCCTCGGCGGCCAGCACCTCCTTGAGGGTCCGGCCGTTCACGTACTCCATGACGATGTACGGCAGCGCGACGTTGTCCTCGCGCTCCTCGCCGGTGTCGTACACGGCGACGATCGCGGGGTGGTTCAGCGCGGCGGCGTTCTGCGCCTCGCGGCGGAACCGGGCCTGGAACGTGGCGTCCCGAGCCAGGTCGACCCGCAGCATCTTGATCGCCACGTCCCGGCCCAGCCGCAGGTCACGGCCAAGGTGCACCTCGGCCATGCCGCCGTAGCCGAGCAGCTCGCCGAGTTGGTACCTGCCCCCTAGGAGGCGGGCCTGCTGAGTCATCCTCAGTCGTCCTTCTGACTGTCGTACGTGGTCGTGTCGCCGCCGAAGCTGGCCGCTCCGGTCGATGCCCCGCCGGTGGGAGTTGGTGTGGTCGGGGTGGGTTCTGGTGCGGACGGAGACGGTGTCGGTGTCGGAGTTTCAGTGTTGCCGCCGGTGTTGCCGCCGCCCGGGAGGCCCGGCATGGTCGGCAGGCCGCCGCCAGATTCCTTCGGCTGGAAGTAGACGGTCACGGTGTCACCGAGCTTGACCTGCCCGTTCGGCTCCACGCCGGTGACCTCGTTGGCGTCGTACCCGTCTCGCTTCCGCTCCTCCTCCTTGACCTTGAGGCCCTTCTCCTTCAGCGCCTTCTTTACCTCGTCTCTCGGCTTGTGCAGGTAGTCGGATTCTTTGATCTCGACGGTATCCGCCGCCGTGGTGCCCTTGTCGCCACCCTTCGGCTGTTCACCGCTCTGGCTGACCAACCAGAAGATCAACCCGAGACCCACAAGCAGCGCCAGTACGCCGGCCACGGCGCCCAGCACCAGCCCGCGACGGCTCTTCGGCGGTTCTCCGCCCGGGTAACCGCCGCCGCCCCCGTAGCCCCCGCCGCCGGAGTAGTCGTCCCCGCCGTACCCGCCGCCGGGGTAGTGGTCCGTCTGCGCGGCGCTCGGCACACTGGCCGCGCCCCGGGCGAACTGGCCGCCCTGGGGCTGGCCCGGTGGCGTACCCCCGACTGCGGGCATCACCGCGGTACCACCGGAAGTGGGGGCAGCCGGCGATGTGGGGGTCGCGCCGAAGACGGCGGTCGCCCCGGCGGCCGCGACACCGGGCGCACCACCCGGGACCGTGCCCCCGGCCGCCGCCGTACGGGCCATCTCGCCCATCGTCCTGGCGTCGGGCCAGCGTGCGGCGGCGTCCTTCGCCATCGCCCGGGTCACCACCGTACGGGCGTTGTCCGGTACGTCGGGCGGCAGTGGCGGCGGCTCGTCCCGTACGTGCTTCATCGCCACTTCGATCGGGTTGTCGCCCTCGAACGGCCGCCGCCCGGCGAGGCACTGGTACGCGACCACACCGAGCGAGTAGACGTCACTGGCCGGCGTGATCTTTCCGGTGCCGGTGGCCTGCTCGGGGGAGACGTACGACGCGGTGCCCAGCACGGCACCAGCCTGCGTCAGGTTGCCGGTCATCGCACTTCGCGCGATCCCGAAGTCGGTCAGTACGAGCTTCCCGTTCGGCCGTACCAGCAGGTTTCCCGGTTTCACGTCGCGGTGGATGATCCCCCGGTCGTGAGCGGCCTGCAGCGCGTCGGCTGCCTGCGCGGTCAGGTCCATCACCCGCTGCGGCGCCAGCCGCCCCACGTTCCCGAGTACGCGGTGCAACGGCTCGCCCTCGACGTACTCCATGACGAGGTACGCGACCTTGCCGCCACCGGCGAGACCGGATTCTCCGTAGTCGTACACCTGGACGACGCCGGGGTGGTTGATGGTGGCCATGACGCGCGCCTCGGCGCGGAACCGGTCGGCGAAGCCGGGCTCTTCGAGCATCGCGGGCTGCAGCACCTTCACGGCGACGGCACGGCCGAGGACCGTGTCCTCGGCTTTCCAGACGTCACCCATGCCGCCGGTGGCGATCCGCTCGTCCAACCGGTAGCGCTCGCCCATCCACGTGCCGGGCGTAAGCATCAGAACTGTCCCCTCATATGTCTACCCCCGCTCCTCCAGCACCTTCTTCATCACGGCGCCGCCGATCTCCGTGGCGTGACCGCTGCCGCCACTGCCCGCACGCTCCAGGAACACGGCCACCGCGACCACCGGCTTGCCGTCCTTGATCGCGAAGCCGATGAACCAGCCGTGGTCGTTGGCGCCTTCCGCGTTCTGTGCGGTGCCGGTCTTGCCTCCCACCTCGACCCCCGGGATCTGGGCGCTCGTGCCCGTACCGGATTCCACCACCTTGTCCATCATGCCCCGAAGGTCCCCGGCCTGATCCGTGGTGAGCGGCTGGTTGATCTCGTCGTTGTCGTTCGCCGTCTCCAGAATGCCGACCAGGTCAGGGCCCTTCACCTCCTTGACCAGGTGAGGCTTCATCCGGCGGCCACCGTTGGCCACCGTGGCGGCGATCATCGCGCCCTGCAGCGGGGTCATCCGTACGTCCCGTTGCCCGATGCAGGACTGGGCGAGGGTCGGCTCGTCCGGCATGTCGCCGGTACGGCTCGGCCCTACCGCCAGCGGAATGTGGAGGTTCTCGTCCTCGAACCCGAACGCCCGGGCCGTCTCCTTGACCCTGTCCGCACCGAGCTTCACGCCGAGTTGGGCGAAGCCGGTGTTGCACGACGCTCGGAGCGCGTCCTCAAGAGTCACCTCGGACTGGGGGCAGATCCTAGGGTCTGCGTTCCGGATCACATGCGTGGTCTGGTTGGGCTTGTAACTGGGTCCGGCCGGAATCATGGTGTCCGGCTGGTATTCGCCCGATCTCAGGGCGGCCGCTGCGACGATCGTCTTGAACGTCGACCCGGGCGGGTAGTGCTCGCTGAGCGCCCGGTTCACCAGCGGCTTGTCCGGATCCTGCAGGTACGAGTTCCAGGCGGCCGAGGCGTCCTTCGACGTGTGGCCGGCCAGCGGGTTCGGGTCGTAGCTGGGCGTGGACACCGACGTCAGCACCGCCCCGGTGGTGGGGTCGAGCGCGACCACCGCCCCCTTGGCCCCGCCGAGCTGGTCGTACGCCTCCTTCTGCGCCTTCGCCGACAAGGTCAGTACGACGTCCCCGCCGACCGGCTCGCGCCCGGTCAGGATGTCGGACACCCGCCGTACGAACATCCGCGGGTCGTCGCCGGAGAGCGTCTCGTCGTACTGGGATTCGATGCCGGTCTCGCCGTAGTAGATCGACTTGAAGCCGACGACGTGCGCGTACTCCGGCCCCGCCGGGTACTTGCGGGTGAACCGCAGCTCGCCGCCGGTGTCCTTGGACAGCGCCACCACGTCACGGCCCGCCAGGATGTTGCCGCGCTGCCGCTGGTACTCCTGCACCAGCACCCGGGTGTTGCGCGGGTGGTTGCGGTAGTAGTCGCCCTTGTAGAACTGCACGTAATTGAGATTCACGAACAGGATGCCGAACAACACCATTACGGCGATGGCAGTTCTGCGCAGCGGCGCGTTCACAGCCGTACCACCTCGGTCTGGGCGGCGGCGAGCTTGCCCGTCGGCGGCGGAGGCACCGCGGGACGGCGGGCCGCGTCGGAGATCCGCAGCAGCAGCGCCGCCAGAATCCAGTTGGCCACCAGCGACGACCCCCCGTACGACAGGAACGGGGTGGTGAGACCGGTGAGCGGGATCAGCTTGCTCACCCCTCCGACGATGACGAACACCTGCAAGGCCAGGGAGAACGCGAGGCCGGCCGCGAGCAGTTTGCCGAACGAGTCGCGTACCAGCAGGGCGGTACGGATCCCGCGCTCCGCGATCACCAGGTAGAGCACCAGCAGCGCGGTCAGTCCGAACAGCCCGGTCTCCTCGCCCAACCCGGCGGCGATGTAGTCGCTGTGGCCCACCGGGATCGTCTCCGCGCTACCGGCGCCCGGACCCGTCCCGAACATCCCGCCGGTGCCCAGCGCGAACAACGCCTGGATCGGCTGGAAGCCCTTGCCGTCCGGGTCGCTGAACGGGTCCAGCCAGATCGCCACCCGGGTCTGGATGACCCCGAACAGGACGTACGCCAGCATCGCGCCCGCCATGAACAGGCCGAGCCCGATCAGCAGCCAACTCGTACGCTCGGTGGCGATGTACATCATGGCGATGAAGCAGCCGAAGTACATCAGTGACGTACCGAGGTCCTTCGAGCCGACCAGGACCAGCAGGCTCGCGCCCCACACCACCAGCACCGGCCCGAGGTCGCGCGGCCGCGGGAAGTCGATGCCGAGCACCCGCTTGCTGGCCAGCGACAACACCTCGCGCTTGCGTACCAGGTAGTACGCGAAGAACACCATCAGCAGCAGCTTGGCGAACTCACTCGGCTGGATCTGACCGAGGAACGGGATCTTGATCCACAGCTTCGCACCGGTGTTCCCGGGGTCGCTGATCGACGCCGGCAGCACCGCCGGCAGCAGCACCAGAACCAGACCCGCAAAAGCCAGGGTGTACGCGTACCGCGACAGCGACCGGTGATCGCGCAGCAGGATCAGCACCACCATGAAGGCGAGCACCGCGACCAGCGTCCACAGCAACTGGCGGAAGCCGAAGTCGCCGAACATCGCCAGCGCCGGACGTTCCTTGGGGTCGGCGTCGCCGAGGTCGAGCCGGGCGATGAAGACCATGCCGAGCCCGTTGAGCATGGCCACGCACGGCAGGATCGCCGGGTCCGCGTACGGCGCGAAGAACCGTACGACCGAGTGGGCCAGGATCATCACGGCGATGAACAGCGCCGGCATCACCACCGCGGACTCGCCGATCTCCTGCAGCAGCGCCGCGTGCACCCCCGCCGTGAACACCACGATCAGTACGCCCGCGAACAGGATCAGCAGCAGCTCGCTGTTGCGCCGGGTCGGTACGCGCCGGCCAGCCCCCGCGCCGGAGGGCGCGGGTGGCGTCGGGAAGGCGGCGGCTGGGGCGGTCATCGGCGCTCGATCAGCCGGTCTCGCGGCAGTTCTCGCCCGGTACGGGACTGGGACTCGGACTCGGACTCGGCGACGGACTCGGGGACGCGCTGTGCTTCGGCGCCTTCGCGGTGGGGCTCGGACCGCGGGTCTGCTTCGGGTTCTTGGTGGCCGAAGAGCTCGGCGCCGGCTTGGCGCACGGCTGCAGCAGGTTCTCGTTCCCCGCGTCGTCGGCGGTGATGTTGGCGAAGATCCGGTAAGCCTCGGCGCGGTCGTCGGCGAGGATCCCCCGCTCGACCCGGGACCGGGCCAGCTTCGACAGGTCCTGCAACGTGATCGCGCTACTGCGGCGCTCCTCTGAGGACAGCCGCATCCCGGCCACCTCGCCCCGGAAACCGTGGAACACCGCGATGTGCCCGTCCGTGGTCGACCCGACGTAGTACGCCGTCTGCCAGCCGTACCAGCCGCCGGCCGCGAGCAGGGCGATCACCAGGAAGCCGACCAGGGGCACCAGCCAACGACGGCGCTTCGGCCGTGACCCGTCGTCCGGTTCCTCCTCGTCCTCCTCGTACGAGGGCTGGTTGAGCTGGCCCTGCTGGTCCGGCGGGCGGGCGGCGAGCGCGGCACGGGCCGCCGGGCTGGCCGGGTCGGCGGCGGTCGCCATGCCGCGGTCCCTGGCTGCGGCGCCCCCGACGATCGGCTGGGACTCGATGATGTCCTCGTCCGTGATGTCCGCGACGATCACCGTGACGTTGTCCGGGCCGCCGCCGCGCAACGCGAGCTGCACCAGCCGCTCGACGCACTGGTCGGGGTCGGCGAGCTCCTTCATCGTGTCGGCGATCGTCTCGTGGCTGACCACACCCGAGAGGCCGTCGCTGCACAGCAGGTAGCGGTCGCCGTTGCGGGCTTCGCGTACCGAATATTCGGGGTCGACGTCGCGACCGTCCAACGCCCGGGTGAGCAATGAACGCTGCGGGTGGCTGCCCGCCTCCTCCGCGGTGATCCGGCCCTCGTCGACGAGCATCTGGACGTACGTGTCGTCTTTTGTCACCTGGGTCAGATGCCCGTCCCGCAACAGATACGTACGGGAGTCTCCGACGTTGACCAGCCCCACCTTGCTACCGCTGAACAGCATCGCGGTCAGCGTCGTACCCATGCCCTCCATCTGCGGGTTGGCGTCGACGGTCTCCCGGAGCTGGTGGTTGGCGGCCGACACCGCCTGCCGGAGTCTGTCGATCAGGTCGCCGCCGGTGACGTCCTCGTCCAGGGGAGCGAGCACACCGATGACGATGTTGCTGGCGACGTCACCGGCGGCCATGCCGCCCATGCCGTCGGCTACCGCGAGCAGCCGCGGCCCCGCAAAGACGGAGTCCTGGTTACCGTCGCGGATCAGGCCGCGGTCGCTTCGTGCCGCATAACGAAGAGTCAAGGTCATGGCCGTAGCTCGAGGGCGGTGTGACCAATTTTGATCGGTACACCGAGGGGAACAGGTGTTGGTCCGGTGACCTTAGCGCGATCAAGGTAAGTGCCGTTGGTCGAGCCCAGGTCCTCGAGCAGCCATTCTCCAGCACGAGGCACCAAACGGGCATGCCGGGCGGACGCGTAATCGTCGGTCAAAACCAACGTCGAGTCCTCCGCGCGCCCCAGGGTGATCGGTGCTTCGCTCAAGGTGATTCGAGTGCCAGCGAGGGCGCCTTCCGTGACCACAAGTTGACGCGCGACCCGGCCCTTCTTCGCCTTCTGCGGCCGAACCGGCTGCCCCAGACCACGCGGCGCCGCGACCAGCTTCGGCTGCCGTGCCCCCGCGAAAACGTCGCGCCGAATCACCCCGACTACCGCGAACACGAAAATCCACAGCAGGATCAGGAAGCCGAAGCGGGCGACCGCGAGGACGACTTCAGGCATAAAGACATACTCTACGGAGCCTGACAGAGCCCGTTGATGACAGGCGGACGCGCACCCCGCCTACCCGTCTACGCGGAACGTCAGCGATGTGGTCCCCACCTGGATCACGTCGCCAGGGTTCAACGCCACCGCGGAAATCCGCTGGCCGTTGACGAGCGTGCCGTTCGTAGAACCAAGATCCGTCAACACCACCTGCGCGCCGTCGAAGTCCAGCCGCGCGTGACGCCGCGAAATCCCCACATCGGGCAGCCGCATCGACGCCTGCTCGCCCCGGCCGATCGTGGTCGACCCGATCGCCACCGTGTACTCCCGGCCGTCGCTCGACACCAACTTCGCGCCGCCCTGCGCCGGCGGCCCACCCGGCCCCGGCGGCGGCCCACCGAACTGCGGGCCCGGACCAGCCGGACTCACCGGCATCCCCGGCGGCGGATAACCGCCAGGCGGACCCGACACCGGCGGCCCACCGGGCCCGGCCGGCATGCCAGGCGCACCGGGGCCACCGGGTCCACCCGGAGGTGGCCCGTACCCAGGTGCCGGCGCCGGCTCCTCGCCGCCCGTGAACACCTCGGCGGTCACCCGGAACATGCCCGTGTCCAGGCCCTCCCCGCGCTCCACTTCCACGATCACATCGCCGTACACGGTCCAGCCATGCTCGCCGATGTACTCCGCCTGCGCCTGCGCCAACTCCTGCGCCAGCGCGGCAGCGTACGGCGCCAACCGGCCATGGTCGTACGAAGAGAGGTCAATGACGTATCGGTTGGGCACCAAGGTCCGCCCGCCCGCGAGGATCGCCTTGTGCGCCTCTGCCTCTCGCTGCATGGCGCTGGCGATCTCGACCGGGTGCACGACACCCTTGAAGACCTTGGCGAAGGCACCTTCTACCAGGCCTTCCAACCGCTTCTCGAAGCGTTGCAGCACGCTCACCGGCTCCTCCTCGGGGTTCCGTGGCCTTGATGGTATCTGCCTCGGCCACACACTTAGGCAACGAGCCGGATACCCGTGTTAGTCTTGCCTCGCTGCCGCGGCGGCGGGGGCACTGACGTATGTTCTTAACCCACCCGCACAGCGGTCTTCCCGGTCCCAGTCAAGGCTCGGAATCGGGAACATTCCCGGGGCTGTGTAAACGGTCCCCCACTGGGGAAGTGGCGGAATGGCAGACGCGCACGGTTCAGGTCCGTGTGCCCGTAAGGGCGTGAGGGTTCAACTCCCTCCTTCCCCACGAGCGATTGGGCGATCCCTGTCCGCGGAGAGCGCGGACAGGGATCGCTTTCGTCATGCCGGTCGGGGGGACGACCCCCCGAGCCCCCCGCGTGCGGGCCTCTAGTGCCTGCTTCCTCGCCGTTGCGCGCTCTTGGTTTGGTTCCTGTTCCTCTTCTTTTTGGGTACGCCGTTGTTGTCATCTGTGGCAGCGGTGCGGATGTCTGGCGGTTCCGCCTCGGGCCGAGGTGCTGGATATCGGCCGTAAGCCGCTCGACTCGGTGTTGGTGTGGGTCTGACCAGCTTTTCTAGCCGGCCATGGGGCCGGGGAGGCGGGTTTGGAAGTCGAGTAGGGCGACCCAGTCGGGGCGGAGGGCGATTCTGGCCCAGCGGAACGGCATTGACCGGTAGCCGGCGCGCCACTCGACGGCGGCTTCGTCGCCTAGGTAGCGGCGGGCGGCGGCGTACCAGTCTTCGAAGATGTCGTCGTGTTCGGTGATGGTGACTCGGCCGCGGAGCAGGAGGGCGCTGGGGGGTGCTTGTTGGGTGTCGACGGTTACGGCTACGGCGGGGTTGCTGGTCAGCGTCTTCACCTTCTTGGAGTGCAGTGGCGTACCGAAGACCATCTCCTCGCCGGTCCAGTGGAACCAGATCGGCAGCACCCGTGGCGTGCCGTCGACCGAGGTGTACGCCAGCCTGGCGAACGTGTCCGACCGGAGCAGTTGCTGGGCCAGGATCGCGCGTACGTTCGACATCGCGGGGGAGCCGTGGTCGCCGCTGATCTTGCGGGACGTGTGGGTCGGGATCTCCCGGTTCGACGACATCCAGCGCGACCTCGGCATTTCGCGGAAGGTGCTCACCGAACGACTGAAGTGGCTGGTGGCGCAGGGCGTACTCGAGCAGCGGGCCTACTCCGAGCGGCCCGTGAGGTACGACTACGTGCTGACCGGCAAGGGGCGCGAGCTGGTCGACGTGCTGATGGCGATCACCGCCTGGGGGGACCGCTGGACCGCCGGCGAGGCGGGGCCGCCGGTGCTGCTGCGGCATCGTGCCTGTGGCGAGCTGACCCGGGCCGAGGTGCGGTGCGCCCGCTGCGGCGGACTGCTGCACTCCGGCGACGTGGACGTCGAGCCCGGTCCCGGGCGGCTGGCGTCGTAATCCCCTGGACGGCCGTACGGTCGCCGCCTATGGTGCCGGCATGACGTACTGGCACGCCGTCACCCCGCCCCCGGGCTCCTGACCGGGGCGGCTACCGTACGCGTCCGGCGCTGATCGACGGCGACCGGGCGTTCCTTCTGTACGCCCCGGACTCCTTCCCTTTCGATCCGAGTCCAGGAGCGTGCCGTGTACTTCATCCTGTTCGCCGCGTGCCTGTGGGGGACCACGGGCACCGTACAGACTCTTGCGCCCGCGGGGGCCGGCCCGATCGCGGTCGGGGCCGCCCGGATCGTGCTCGGCGGGCTGCTGTTGCTCGCGGTCGCCGCCCCGGGTGACGGGCTGCGCCGGCTGCAGCGCGGGGGGCGTACCACCTGGGGGTTGTTGGCTGCCGGGGCCGGGTGCGTCGCGATCTACCAGACGTGCTTCTTCGCCGGGGTTTCGGTGACCGGGGTGGCCACCGGGACCGTCGTGACCATCGGCAGCGGGCCGGTGTTCGCCGGGTTGCTCGGGTGGCTCACCGGGCAGTCCCGGCTCGGCCGGCGCTGGACCGTGTCCACGCTCGGCGCCGTGGCCGGCTGCGCCGTGCTGGTCGGTGGGGGTCAGGCCGCCGGGGTACGGCCGCTCGGCGTGGGATTGGCGCTGCTGTCCGGCATGGGGTACGCGTCGTACGCCACGATCGCGGCGTACCTGATCCGGCGAGGTGAATCCGACCGGGCGGTCATCGCCGCGTTGTTCGGCGGGGCCGCGGTACTGCTGCTTCCGGTGCTGGTGGTCTCGGGCGGCGGCTGGTTGCTGACCGGCCGCGGGTTGCTGCTCACGGCGTACCTCGGGGCGGTCACCACGACGGTCGGTTACCTCTGGTACGGGCGTGGCCTGCGTACCACCTCGGCGGCGGCCGCGACCACGATCACCCTCGCGGAACCGGCCGTCGCGGCGCTGCTCAGCGTCACCGTGCTGGGCGAACGGCTGGGCGCCGCCGCGACCGCCGGTCTGGCGTTACTCGCCGCCAGTCTCGTGCTGCTCGTGGTGCGCATCCCCGGCCGTGCCGCGCCGGAGCACGGTTGACGCGGTGGCGACCAGGGTGGCGGCGAGCAGCAGGCCGCCGGGCGAGCTGGAAGCGTTCGGGAGTCGGGTGGGCGACGCCGCGGGGGAGGTTCATGGTCGTCATGATGCCGAGCGTCGCAGCGCCGGTGCGGGCCTGCCTCACGCTCAGAGGTGGTCCGTCTCCCTCGTACGGGGGAGGCCTCGTCAGCGCGGGTGCTGGAGGAAGGCGACGAGAGCGGCTGTGAGTTCGGCGGGTGCGTCCTCCTGGACGAGGTGGCCCGCGTACGCGATCGGTTCCCATCGCGCGTCCGGGATCAGGGCGGCGAGTTCCCGTCCTTTCGCCACGGGGACCCAGGCGTCGTCCTGACCCCAGCACACCAGCGTCGGGATGCTGATCTCGGCGTACCGGTCCTGGATCTCGTCGGTGTAGCGCTGGTCGGCCTGGGCGATCTGCCGGTAGAAGGCCGCCTGACCGGCGTCGCCGAGCCAGGGCCGGACGAGCCGGTCGAGGACCGCGGGGTGCAGACCAGGGCTGCTGGCGGAACTGACGTACTCACGGACCAGGGCGTGGTGCAGTGCCGGCGGTAGCTGCTCGAAGACGATGGAGTGCTCACCGACGAGCCGGAAGAACGGGGTGCCCCACGGCGCCAGCGCGACCGGATCGACCAGGGCGAGCGCGCGGTAGCGGACGCCGTGCAGCAGATGAGCGCGCAGGGCCACGGTGCCGCCGAAGTCGTGGGCGACCACCAGTGGGTCCCGTAGACCCCAGTGAGCCAGGAGTTCGGTGAAGACCCGGCCCTGGGCGGCCAGTGACACATCCTGGCCCGCCGATTTCTCCGATGCCCCGTAACCGGGCATGTCCCAGACGTACACCTGGTAGCCGCGTGCGAGCGAGCGGGCGACGGCGCGCCAGACGTACGAGGAGAAGGGTGTGCCGTGCAGCAGGACGACCGGCTGCCGGCCGGGTTGTCCGAGGCTGGCCCAGCGGACGTCACCGGATGTGCTGCGGAATGTCTCGGTCAGCTGCCACTCACTCGCCATGTCCATTCACCGAGTATCTGGTCACCCGGCGGTAGGCGTGAAGCTGAGGGCCCCGGAGCCGTACGACTCCGGGGCCCTGGCTCGCCGTCGCTCAAGCTTGGGCGGCGGCTGGTGCGGCCGCCGGCCCGACGTACTGGTCACTGCCGAACGCCAGCATCAGGTAGCCGATGATGGAGAACAGCCACAGCGCGAAGAACCCGAAGACGCCGCTCTTGCCGAACGACTTCGCCAGGTCGAGCGCCACGATGATCGAGATGATCACGTTGACGAGCGGAATCAGGTAGAGGATCACCCACCAACCCGGACGCCCGACCACCTTCAGCAGGACGTAGATGTTGTAGATCGGGATGATGGCGGCCCAACCAGGCTTGTTGGCCTTGCTGAAGATCCGCCACAGCGACACCACCATCACCACGAAGATGATCAGGCCGACGATCCAGCTGACGGGGCTGACGCCACCGTCGGCCGCCGGGTACTCGTTCATTTCGCCTCCTCCGCAGGCCACCGCCGGCCGGCTCCGAACGCCGTACCGTCACATCCACCCGATGGTCTGCGCGCACACTCTGTGACCTCGTGCCCGTCCGCCGCTGCCCGCAGTGCCGCTTCGTGAACAGATTGAGACGGAGTACGGCGACTCAGTCGGTCCAATGTGCACCGATCTCCACAAGGCGGGCACGGGTCGTGTCGTCGCAGAGCGCACCGGCCAGCCCGGCGGCGTACGCGGCCTGCGCGGTGTGGCCGAGGGTGGCGGCGATGGCGTACTCCTGGCCGAGGTCGGTGTTGAACATCGCCGGGTCGTCGGTGGAGATCGAGCAAAGCGCACCCGCCTCGACCAGAGCGGGCAACGGGTGGGAGGCCACTTCAGGCACCACTCGGGTACGCAGGTTCGACGTGGGGCACACGTCCAGTACGATGCCGCGCTCGGCGATCTCGGCCAGCAGCTCAGGGTCCTCGACCGCGCGGATGCCGTGTCGCAGCCGCCGCGGGCCGATGCCGAGCGCTTCGCGGATCGAGTCGGGGCCACCCGCCTCGCCGGCGTGGGGCACCAGGCCGAGTCCGCCGTCGCGGGCGATGTCGAAGCTGCGTAAGAACGGCGTCAACGGGCTGGCGCCCTCCAGGCCACCGATGCCGAGGCCGACGACGCCGCGGTCGGCGTACTTCACCGACAGGTTGGCCACCTGCTCGGCCACGTCGAAGTCGGTCAGCGTGCGGTACAGGTCAGGCGTGAAACGGACGGTGACACCGTGTCGCTCGTACGCTTCCACGGCGCCTTCGGCGTACCCGGTGAAAAGCTCTTCACCATTGATGCCCCGCTGCATCCGCTCGGCAGGACTGAAGATCGCCTCCAGGTAGACCGCGCCGTACGAGGCGGCCTCGGCGGCGTAGTCGACCACGACCTGAGCGAAGTCCGACGCGGTACGCAGGGAGTGGGTGGTCATCACCCAGACTTCCAGGAAGTGGCGGAAGTCGCGGTATTCGTACAGCGCCTTCAACTCTTCCTCGGTGGTGACCGGGAGCGGGGCGTCGTTGCGGCGCGCGATCTGCAGCAGGGTGTGCGGCCGGATCGTGCCTTCGAGGTGGACGTGTAGCTCGATCTTGGGTTCAGGGGTCACGGAGTCGATCCTGACACGAAACGTGGCGCGGCCCCGGCGCGAGGGGCGCCGGGGCCGCGGTTCTCTCCCCAGGTGTGGTGTAGCGGGTCAGGTCAGACGGTCAGGGTCCAGGTGTCGATGTAACCCGTGTCGTACGAGTAGACGTCCTGAACCTTGAGCCGCCAGGTGCCGTCGGCGGCCTCGGACGAGAGGTTCACCGTGTACGTGGCGTCGACGTTGTCCGTGCTGTCCCAGTAGCTGGAGCTCTTCAGCCGGTACGCGCTGCCGTCGGGAGCCACCAGGTCGACCACCAGGTCACCGCGCCAGCTGTGCTTGATGTGCACCTCGACCTTGGAGGTCGACGAGGCGGCGCGGCCGCAGCCACTGATCGTGATGTTGCTGTACACCGCGGCGCCGGCGTCCGGGATGGACACGTCGGTGCCGTTGGTGCCGGTGCAACCGGATGGCGGGGGCGGCGTGGTGCCGGTGCCGACGTACAGCAGCCGGTTCGGCGAACCGGTGCCCGGGTTGGTGATCTTGTTCGGGGTGGAGTTGTCCTTCAGCGCCTGCTGCACGGTCGCCGGGGACGCGGACGGGTTGGCACCGAGGTAGAGGGCGGCACCGCCGGCCACGTGCGGGGTCGCCATCGACGTACCGCTGATGGTGTTGGTGGCGGTGTCGCTGGTGTTCCACGCCGAGGTGATGTTCACGCCCGGGGCGAAGATGTCGGTGCAGGTGCCGTAGTTGGAGAACGAGGCACGGGCGTCGGTGTTGTCGCTGGCGTTGACCGTGATGGCCTCGGCCACCCGGGCCGGGGTGAAGTTGCACGCGTCCGAGTTGGAGTTGCCGGACGCGATCGCGAACGTGATGCCGTCGGCGATCGCGTTCCGTACGGCGGTCTCCACAGTGGAGTTGCTGCCGGAACCGCCGAGGCTCATGTTCGCCACGGCCGGGCCGGACCCGTGATTCGAGGCCGCCCAGTCGATGCCGGCCGCGACCCCGGAGAAGCTGCCGGAGCCGTTGCAGTCCAGCACCTTCACGGCCACCAGGTGCACACCCTTGGCCACGCCGTACGAGGTGCCGCCGACGGTGCCGGACACGTGCGTGCCGTGCCCGTTGCAGTCGGTGTTGTTGCCGTCCCCGACGGTGTTGGTGCCCCAGGTCGCCCGGCCACCGAAGTCACTGTGGCTGGTACGGATTCCGGTGTCGATGATGTACGCCGTCACGTTCGACGCCGTGTTCGGGTACGTGTAGCTGTTGTCCAGCGGCAGGTTGCGCTGGTCGATGCGGTCCAGGCCCCATGACGGAGTCGGGGTCTGGGTGCCGAGCGTGTGGACCTTGGCGTCCTGCTCGACGTACGCGACGGACGGGTCGGCGGCGGTGGCGCGCGCGTCGGCCTCGCTCATCTTCGCCGAGTAGCCGTGCACTGCCGCCCGGTACGTGTGCGTGATCTTCGCGTCGTGCCGGTCGGCGAGCGTGCTGACCGACTGGGTGCTCACACCGTCTTTCAGCACGACGATGTAGCTGCCCGCGATGGCATCTTTGGTGCCGGCGTTGCGGATGCTGCCCGATGCGTGTGCCGGAGTCGCCGACACGGTGGCGGCGACGATCAGCGCCGCCGAGGTGACCCCGAGTACGCCGAGCACGCGGCGTCCAGGGGTGCGGTGGGAACTCATCCGGTGAACCTCCCCGAAGCGTGGCTCGCCGCCGGGACGGGCGTACGAGCCTTCCGCGGCCGCCGGATGCACCGTCGCCGCCGTGCCTGCCGTACCCGCTGTTCTGGGTACGACTGAGGCCGGAGCAGTCGCCCGGTTGGTGAAGCCGGACGACAGGGGTGGTGCCTGCCAGGGATGGTCGGGTCGGGTGCATAGACGGCCGTCGCTCTTGTCGAGCGTGATAGCAGAGTATGCGTGAATCTGCCCATAAAACAGATATTGATATATCAAGATCAACCCGATTGAATGAACGGTCGACCTAACGCCGGTTAAGTCGGGTGTTAATTAGCCTGGTCCGTCCCTTTCGTCTAGGTAGGCGCCATTACGAAGCCCGGCGACTCCGCTCTCGATGTGCCGTTAGGGCGGTCGGTTGCGCTACGCGTGGGCGGGAGGCGATGGATCTGCCGCCTGCCCACGCCTGAACCGAGGCACCTCGGTGAGCTGCCGGGGCCTAGGTCGCGGTCCGGTGTCGATCACCAACGTGTCGGTCAGCGGGTCAGGTTGCGGGGCAGGGTTGGGGGAGGACCGTTGATCCTGCCCCGCCACGTCTACAGACGGCGCACCCGGCGCCGCAAGGCGCTGGTATGGGTCCAGCCGATCTCGGAGTTGACGATCGTCCCGCCACACACGCCGCACGGTTGCGGCCGAGGCGGCGTGGGCTCGCGCCAGACGGGCTCGCTCACGGGCCGGCTCCGGACGACACCTCCGAGCGCCGCCATACCGGCCGCAGCTCGCCGTCGCGGGTCACGTCGATGCGGTGGAACGCGGTGGTGAGCACCTGACGGCGGTCGTTCACGTTGCACCGCTGCCAGCGGTCCATCGCGTCGGCGTCAACCAGCGGCCGATCCTCGCGCGGCGCTGCTACCTTGCGGTGGCCGGGGACGACCTTCGTCGTGCCGTACTCCGGGTGCATCGTGACCGCGGCCCGGATCAGCGCCGCAAGAAGCATGTCGGCCTCGGCCGTGAGAGCGTCCAGGTCGGGCGTCGGGCAGGTAGGTCCGCAGGAGTAGATCCGGAACCCGCGCGGCGCGTGTAGGCCCACGAAGATGGGGGCGGCGCGGCCCCTCTTCGAAGCGCCGCCCCACCCGGGTCGCCTGGTCCTGGAGTGCAGCGCGACAGCACCGGACCAGGGATGTTCGCCATGCCAGTAGCGTCCCGGTTACGCTCGGCCTACCGCAGCTAAGAACAAGTTGCTTAGATCGGCTTAGATCAACTGCCGCGGGGCGCGTGGGGGTGGCATGAGTCAGGATTTCGGAAGTGCTCTCAAACAGCTCCGCGAGGCGAAGGGCCTAAGCCGGCAGGGTCTCGCGAGCCGGATCGGCTACACGTATCAGTACGTATGGGAGCAGGAAACCGGCCGCAAGCCACCGACCGCTAAGTTCGCGAAGGTCTGTGACCACGTGCTAGCCACTGGCGGCGCGCTGCTCGCCTTGGCAACCGGAAGGACTGACGTGGACCGCAGAACCCTGCTCAGCGTCGGCGCGTTGGCCGCGTTCGAGACCATCAGACACGACCTGACACGGGTGGTGTCCGCCGACGAAGCCGACACCGTCGACATCAACGAGTGGGAGGCAATCGCCTCCGAGTACGGCCACAGCTATTCGGTCACACCGGCCTCTGACCTGGTGAGGCAACTGTCCGCCGACTTTCTCGCCGTGCGAGGGCTGATCGAGACCAGCACCGGCATCACCCGCAACGGGTACTGTCGGGTCGCGTCACAGCTTGCGGTGATCACTGCTCTGGCGTGGTCGACGCTGGCCGAGTCCCGGCATGCGTGGCGATGGTGGCGTACCGCCCGCCTCGCGGCAGACGCATCAGGTGACCTCGACGCCAGGATGTTGTGTCGGGGTGAGGAGATCTGCCTCGGGCTCTACGAAGGCCGTCCGGTATCGCTGCTGCTCGACCGAGCCGCCGAGGCTGTGGCGATTGGCGGCGACTATCCGTCGCGCGGAACCGTTGCCCTGCACGCCGGTATCGCCCAGGCTCGTGCCGTCGTTGGTCACGCGGCTGAGGCGCGGGCCGCGTTGGCGCGAGTGGAGGATCTCACCAGCCGGCTCCCGGCATCCACAACTGGCGCCAGCGTGACCTTCTACGGTTGGCCCGAGACCCGCGTCAGGCATGGCGAGTCCTACGTGTATACCGCGCTCGGGGAAACCAAGGCCGCGTATGCCGCTCAGGAGCGGGCGCTTGCGCTGTACCCGGACCAACAGACCATTGCCGACGTGCCCACAGACCGCAGGTCAAACAGCATGCTGACCACGATGGCTCGCAAGGTGATCGACTCCCTTCCCGAGACTGAACGCAGGCGCGACGACGTGGCGGCCTTCGCCGTCCTGGCGGGAGCGTGAAGGTGATCAGCTACCACACGGCACAAGACCCTGAGTCGCTGTTCGAAGACGTGTACGCGGTATACCGCGACGTATTCACCGAACCCCCACACAGTCAGGACGAACACCAGCTCCGCGACTTCGTCACCGGCTACCCCAGCCACACGCGAGCACCAGGGTTCAAACTGGAGACCGCGCACATCAACAACCAGCTCGTCGGGTTCGCCTACGGCAGCGGCAAACCCGCCGGGTGGTGGTGGGGCTACGGCGACACCGAACCCGCCGACGAGATCCTCAACGCTCCGAAGTTCGCGGTGTTCGAGTGGGCCGTGGTGCGCAGCCAACGAGGCCAGGGAGTCGGCCGGCAGATCCTCGCCCGGCTTCTGGCCGAGCGACCCGAGCCTTGGGCAACCCTCTGGTCACACCCGGCCTCCGACGCGTACCGCATCTACCTGCGCACCGGCTGGACCCGCGTCGCGACATGTCAGCGGCCCGGCTGGCCAGCGATGGCGGCGATGGTGCTGCGGCTGCCCGGTTCGCGAGGTCATCGCGAAGCCCCGGCGAGACGGTTTTCGATTCACCCCTAGGTGGCGGGCTCCGGGTGATCTCGGGGAGCATCCCGGTGTTCCGGACCCGGCGCCGCCCGCAGGGTCGAAGGCATGGTCGCAGCGCTCTTCGTCGTGGATTCCGCACTCGTCTGGTTCGTGCTGTTCGGCTGGCTGCTCGCCGGAGCCGTGGTGGTCCGGCTCCCGTACGGGACCGGTCGGGTGCGGGCGGTCGGGTCCCTCGTACTGATCGGCTTCGCCACGGTGCTCACCGCGATGCGGGCTGCCGTGGTCGCCGGGCTGGCGGGTTACGGCTGGTGGTTCGTACCCGAGAAGTTGTTGTCTCTGGGGTTGGTGGCAGTGCCGGCGGTCGCGGTGCTCACGCTCAGCGTGCCGCGGATCCTGCGGCTGTCGCGGCGGGAGTCGCTGGTGCGGTGGCAGGCCGGGCACCCCGCGATCGGGGTCCCGGTGCGTGCGGCGACGTTCGGCGCTCTCGCCGGGTGGGTCATCTGGCTCTTCCTGGGGTACGGCCTGACCGCGCTCGACGCCGTGGTGTCGACGTTGCTGGTGGCGGCGTTGACCGGGCTGTCCTGGTGGCTGCAGTCGATGCGGTACCGGAGGCTGGCCGGGCCGGGGGCGGCGCGCCCCGGATTCGGCATCCGGGTGCTGCGCACCGGCGGGGTGGCGCTGGCTGTCATGGGGCTGCTGGTCGCGGGTGCGGTCTCGGCGGCCGGCACCACCCGACTTCCCGATCGGATCGGCATGGACCACCACGAGATGGACTACGGCGGCGGGGAGCCGTTCACGGTGGGGATGCAGGGCAGCGGGGGTGGCGGGCATATGGGCCATACCGGTGGCCTTTCCGTGGCGGACCTGCGGGGCGACGACGCCGAAGGACCGGTCAAGCGGTTCACGCTGACCGCCCGGGAGAAGCGGCTGGCCGGCGGGTTCACGGCGTGGACGTACAACGGGCAGGTCCCCGGGCCGGAGCTGCGGGTACGGCAGGGCGACGTCGTCGAGGTGACCCTGGTGAACCACCTGACCGAGGCCGGGGTGACGGTGCACTGGCATGGCTACGACGTACCGAACGGGGAGGACGGGGTCGCCGGGGTCACCCAGGACGCGGTGCGCCCGGGCGGGCGGTTCACGTACCGGTTCAAGGCCGAGCAGGTGGGGTCTTACTGGTACCACTCACACGAGCTGTCCAGCGAGGCCGTACGCCGCGGCCTGTACGGGGTCTTCGTCGTCGAGCCGCGGCAGCAGCGGAAGGGGCTGGACCTGGCGCTGCCTTACCACTCGTTGCAGGACGACGGGGGCGTGGCCCTGTTCGGCGACTCAAACCGGCGTGAGCTGCGCAAGGTGGCGCCGGGCACGAGCGTACGGCTGCGGCTGGTCAACACCGACAACTCGACCGGCCGGTTCGCGGTGTACGGCACGCCGTACCGCCTGGTGGCGATCGACGGGACGGACGTGCACCGACCCGGGTTGCTGCGGGGCCAGCGGCTGCAGCTGGCCGGTGGCGGGCGCTACGACGTGGCCTTCACGATGCCGGACGAGCCGGTGCTGGCCGCCCCGCTCGGCGCTGGCGGCGACGCTGCGGGGCTGCTGCTCAGCCCGGACGGCGGTACGACCCTGCCCGCCGATCTGAAGGCCGGACCCGAACTGGACATCACCTCGTACGGCAAGCCGACGAAGACGCCGTTCGGGCCGACCAGCCACTTCGACCGGCAGTTCACCCAGGTGCTGGACTCGCAACTCGGATTCTTCGACGGCGGGCTCGACTACGTGTACACGGTCAACGGGAGGACGTACCCGGACATCCCGACGCTCGGCGTACGGTCCGGCGACCTGGTGAAGATGACGGTGGTGAACCGGGGGCTGGAGCGGCATCCGATGCACCCGCACGGGCATCACGTACTGGTGCTGTCCCGCAACGGGAAGCCGGTCACCGGCAGTCCACTGTGGATGGACACGTTCGAGGTCGGCGAAGGCGAGGTGTGGGAGGTCGCGTTCCGGGCCGACAACCCGGGGATCTGGATGGACCACTGCCACAACCTGTTCCACGCGGCGAACGGCATGATGTTCCACCTCGCGTACGAAGGGGTGTCCTCGCCGTACCAGGTGGGGCGTGGGACGGTGAACCACCCGGAGTGAACCGGAGCGGCTCGGGCGATTGATGCCTTGGCAGGTTCGTGTCGTAGGGTACCCACCGGCAACCGCTTCTCTGCGACGATTGGCGCTCGTGCCTGACGACAACTCAGGGGCCGTCCCGACCGTGATCTCAGGGGCCCCAGCCATCCTCGACCAGATCTCCCGCCTCCTCGCCGTCACTGTCTGTCAGCACTGTGGACAGTCTCCGTATCACGGTGGTACGCCCGGCCGCGTCGCCACCGGTCTGGACGACGTCGGACCCGCCGAAGAGCGGCTCTGGCGCCAGCTGAACGAGGCGGCGAAAGTACGCGCGTCCGCCCCGAAAGAGCCACCCAAGGACGCGGTCGAGGCCGCGGACAAGGCACTCACCCAGGCCCGCCACGCCGAACAGGCGCTGCGGCAGCAGATCGAGGACGCGACGGACGCACTCGGCGACCGCCGGGCGTGGCTGCGGCCGAACCAGCGGATGGCGCTCGCCGGCCAGCTCGCCGAGGACCGCAACGCCCTCGAGCCGGTAAGCGCCCAGGTCGCACAAGAAGAGAAACGGGTACGCGAGCTGCGCCTGCAACACGATCGGCGGCAGGCGTACCTGACCCGGTACCGCAGGGTCCTCGACGGCGGGCGCCGCGCCCAGGCGGAGCTGGACGAACGGATCGACGCGCTGGTCCACGCGTACGCGAGCCTGCCCGTACCGCCGCCGTGGTTCGCGCTGGGCCTGGGCTATCCCCCCAGACCCGGCGAGTACGGCACCTGGCTGCGCCGGGCACGGGCGGTCGTCGCGTACCGCCGCCGGTACGGCATCGGCCATCCGCTGGAGCCGCTCGGCTCCGCCGTACCGGAGAAAGGCACTCCCCGGTACGACCATTGGCGCGCCGCCCAGCCCTGAGCGAGGCGGCCGGGATGTCGCGTTTGTTCAAGCGTGGCGATGTTGGGTGACCGTAGGTTGCGGGTATGACCCACGGATCAGTCCAGGAGGCACGGCCATGACATACGACGCCGTCGTGACGATCGAGATCGAGGCCCCCGCCGAGAAGGTGTGGGAGGCGCTGGTTACCCCCGAGTTGGTCAAGGAGTACCTGCACGGCACCACCATGGAGACCGACTGGAAGGTCGGCAACCCGATCACCTGGAGCGGCGAGTGGAAGGGGCAGCCGTACCAGGACAAGGGGGAGGTGCTGGCGTACGAGCCGCCCCGGATGCTGCGGACCACGCACTGGAGCCCGATGTCCGGCACAGCGGACACACCGGAGAACCACCACGTCGTGACGCACCAGCTGGAGGAGACCGGCGGCCGTACGGCGCTCACGGTCACCCAGTCGAACAACCAGACCCAGGAGGACGCCGACAGCATGGCCGAACAGGGCTGGAAGCCGATCCTGAACGGCCTGAAAGAACTCGTCGAGTCCCGGTAGGGGCTAAGCGCTGCGCGAACGTCGTGGACACCCGGCCGGCCCGCCGCTGACCATAGGGAGTAGGCGGGCTTGGGAGGTGCCGATGAGATTTCAGGTGCAGCGGGGCGTACCCCCGGAATTTCCGAGACGGGAGCCTTACCGCAGGTCGCCGGCGGACCCGGCCGCGCCGGGAGCCGACGCGCCGGCACAGCTCGACCCGTGGCTGCAGCAGCGGCTGTTCGACCAGCGGATGGTGATGCTGCAGGGTCTGATCTCGCCGCAGGCGGCGTCGAGCGCTGCGGCGCAGTTGCTGGCGTTGGAGGCGATGGGCAGCAGCCGGATCCGGCTGCATCTGGCATGCCCCGACGGGGACCTGGGGGCGGTGTTCGCGCTGGTGGACACCCTGGATCTGATGCGGGTGACAGTGTGCGGGGTGGTGACCGGTGAGCTCGGCGGCGCCGCACTCGGGGTGCTCGCCGCGACGAAGCAGCGTACGGCGTACCGGCATGCCCGGTTCCGGTTGGCGGAGCCGCGAGTGGACGACGTTTCCGGCACCGCCGACCAGATCGTCGGGCAGGCGAGCCGGCACCTGCAGATGCTCGAAGACCTGATCTTGCGGTTGGCCGACGTGACGGGCAAGCCGCGCTCCCAGCTGGAGACCGACCTGTCCGACGGCCGGCTGCTGTCGGCACCCGAGGCCCTCGAGTACGGCCTGATCGACGAGGTGGTGGGCTCCGGTTCGACCGGTTAGCGGCAACGGAGAGTCGCTTACCTGATACGCAATGTGGTATCGACGCGGGACGATGAGGGTTCTCCCTAGGAGGTGCCACACCCATGGAATACAGCAAGCTCTCCGGCGCCCTTGCGGCCGCCAGCGAGCAGTACACCGAACGGGGACGTCAGACACTCGGCACGCACTCGAAGCTGCTGGGCCTGGTCACGGTCACCGAACCGGCTCGTCCCGCGCGGGCCGTGGTCTTCGTACGGGGCACCGACGCCAAGGCCCTCGACCGGCTCCAGTACGACGGCCTCGAGGTCAACGAGGGAACGGGCACCGTACGCACCGGCATTGTGGATTTCGAGGCGCTCGACGCGGTCACCGCCGACCCGGCACTGTCCCAGCTCGTGGTGGCCCACCGGCTGCGCACGTTGATGGACGTCGCGCCGGGGAAGGTCGGCGTACCGGCGTTCGTGAAGGACACCCACCTCGACGGCACCGGCGTGGTGGTCGGGATCGTCGACACCGGCATCGACTCCCAACATCCGGCGTTCCAGGGCCGGATCGAGCGGGTCTGGGACCAGACTCTGCACGGCAAGGGCGTACCCGAAGGCCGGTACGGCGTCGAACTCAAGGGCGACCGGCTCATCGAGTCCCACGACGAGCACGGGCACGGCACCCACGTCGCCGGGATCGCCTCCGGCGCCGACGCCAAGTTCCCCGGGATCGCGCCGAAAGCCCGGCTGGTGATCGTCAAGACGGACCTGATGGACCCGCACATCGCCGACGGCGTGCGCTACTGCTTCCGGGTCGCCGCCCAACTCGGCCTGCCCGCGGTGGTCAACCTCAGCCTCGGCGGCCACGCGGACCCGCACGACGGCACCGACCCGATGTCGGAGATCATCGACCAGGAGTCCGGCCCCGGAAGGATCGTCGTCTGCGCCGCCGGCAACGAAGGCAACGACGCGATCCACGCCGCCGCCACGCTGCCGAAGGGCGGCACCCGCAGCCTCGCCTGCCTCGCCACCGGGCCGTTCGAGATCAACGCCTGGTATTCCGGTCAGGACGAGATGGAAGTCTCGGTGGTGGGCCCGTCGGGCTCCGCCACCCCGTTCCAGAAGATCATCACCAACGGGTCGCCGGTACGGAAGTACGTACTCGCCGACGGCACCGTGCAGATCGCGACGCCCGGCGCCGACCCGGTCAACCACGACCACCAGGTGGTCGTCGTGGCCGAGCCGTCCGCGTTCGGTGGTGTGGCGCCCTCGCGTACCTGGCGGATCCGGTTTCGCGGAGTGAAGATCGGCAAGGGCCGGGTGGACGCCTGGGTGCTGTCCAACGACGAGGCCCCCTCGCTGTTCAGCGGCCGGTACGTGGAAGACGCGGTCAAGGTCGGCTCGCCCGGCTGCGCGACGGACGCGATGACCGCGGCGGCGTACACCACGAAGAACACCTGGAAGGACATCGACGGGAACACGCGGCACGTCGGGTTCGACGTCGATGACATCGCGGACTTCTCCTCCGAGGGGCCGCGCCGCGACGGGCACCAGAAGCCCGACGTCACCACGCCGGGCGCGATGATCGCCGCCTCGATGTCCCGGGACGCCGACTTCGACCGCGGGTTCGTCCTCGACACCAGGCACGTGATGCTGGCCGGGACCAGCATGGCGTCGCCGTTCCTCGCCGGCGTGGTGGCGTTGCTGCTGCAACGCGACAAGACCCTGGAGCCGGCGAAACTGCGGCAGCGGTTGATCTCGGCGAGTGCCGTGCCTGGCGGGAAGGAAGCCGCTTTCGACCGGCAGTGGGGGTACGGCCTGCTCAGCGTCGACCACCTCGGCAGCCAGAGCGCGTAGCCGATGGATTTCGCAAAGTTGGATCCGATGCTCGCCGCCGAACTGTCCGGTGACACCGGCGGCGAGCCCGGCCGGGAAGTGCCGGTCTTCGTACACGTCGCCGGGGGGCTGGCGCGGGGGGACGGCGCACGGTTGGCACGGCAGTTGGGACTGTCGGAGCCGGTGAAGCCAGGCAGCGTACTGACGTTGACGCTGCCGGTGGAGCGGGTCGGCGAGTTGTCCGGGGAGCCATGGGTGGTGGCCATCCGGGCGGCTCGCCGACTCCGGCCGTTGCAGTAGTGGCCGGTGACATGTCTGGGTATCGACACCATGGGGGACCGAGGTGATCGAAACTCCGGATAGCGGAGCTTCGATCGGGTAAAACGGATATGACACCTTTGCCCCCCGCAGGCGTACGGCGAGACCGCGCGGAGATCGACCAGGGGGGTGCGATGGTGCGGTTCGGCGAGGGGGCGGCCCTGCGCAGGGCCTGGCCGCTGGTGCTCGTGGCCCCGGTGCTGCTGACCCTGCTGCTGGTGGCTCTGGTGGTGGGGCTTGCCGTGCTGACGGTGCGGCCTGCGCCGGCGGCGGCTGACCCGCGGCCGACCCGGTCCCCGGACGGTCCGAGCTGGCCGCCCGTGGCCACCGGTACGCCGTCGATGTCGCCCTCCCCGTCGGCGTCCGCTTCGGCGAGCCCGTCGGCCTCGGCCTCGGCGTCGCCGATCAGGTCCTTCCCGGGTACGCCCACCCCCGTACGCCAGCCCGGTTATCGACCACGCGAGGCTCCGTCGCCGGATGCGGTAGGAGCCGTGACCGACACCCCCTCGGCGACCCCGGCAGCCGGTACGACAAACCGCGAGCCGGACCGCGCCTCGTACGTCCACCAGGACATCGCCCGTGGCCTGATCGTCGGCGGACTGGTCGGCTTCGTACTGTCGACGGTCGCCATGGTCATGGTCGGGCTGGTCCGGCGCCGCTTCTGACCGGCGTCGCTTCTGACCGGGTCAGGGCGCGAGACAAAGGCGGCGGACCGGCCCGCCGCCGGTCCGCCGCCTGTTGGCGCGGGGTGGTGTGTCAGGTCGCGCTGCCCCGTCTGCCCCATAGTCCGGCTACGAGGAACACGAAGATCGCGGCCACCACGATTTGGACGAAGAATTCGATCCAGTCGATCCCGGAGGTGTCAGCACCGCCGAGCGCCCGGTAGATCCAGCCGCCCACCAGCGCGGCCAGGATTCCGACCCCGATGGTGAGCCACCACGGGATGTTCTGGCGGCCTGGTACGAGAAGTCGGCCAAGAATGCCGAGAATCGCACCGAGGATGATCGCGCCGATGATTGTCCACAGCATGATGCCTCCTAACTGTCGGACTGTCTTCATGATGCGTTAGACAAAGCAGTCAGACCAGCCCTACCGGGGAAAACCGCATCTCGGGACGTGATGCCGCAATTTCCCCCAGACTCCGTACTTTTCGCACCCGGGTCCGCCTGGGTAGCACGCCGTCCTCACCTGCGCGTACGCTGCGCGCCATGCCGATACGAGCCTCGGTGGCAGTACGAACCTGGGGAAAGTCGCTGTCGATCACGCTCGGCGTGGCGGCGGCCGCCGCAGCAGCCCAACTGGGAATCGCGTACGGTTTCGCGATCCTGTTGTGGGCCAAGGATTTCACGGAGCGCAGCGGCGCTGCCTGGGCGTCGAATCTGACCTGGGTGTGCTGGCTGGCCGCCACGGCTGTGGTGATCGGCGCGATAGTCGGGAGCCGGGTGACCGAAGCCGCCGGACTGCCCCAGACCTTGCTCACCCATGCCGCCGTCATGGTCAGCTCGGCCGCCGGCGCGCTGGTCACCGTGCCACTCGTGGCGGTGCCCGCCCGGTACGCCCAGCTCGCAGGTGACGTGTCGCCGGCGTACACCGCGGCGCGGATCGCCGTACTCGGTGTGGTGATCGGCGCGGTGGTGTCCGTCGGAGTGCTCCTCGGGCGCCCGCTGGCGTGGAACATCGTCGCCGTCAACAGCTGGCTATGGCTGCTCGCGCTCGGCTCGGTGCTGGTCGGCCTGCGCAGCGGCACCGTGCCGGAGACCGTACGACTCGGGATCTGGGGGGACGCCTCGGGCTGGCTCGCCGTGGTGGTGCCGTTGCTGCTGGTGGCGTTCGGGATCGGCGCGGGGCTCGCGTACCTCGCCAAGCGGCAGGGCGCCAACCGGGTGGCGGTCGCGGTCTGCGGTACGCCCGGCCCGGTGCTGATCGCCGTCGCGTACCTGATCGCGGGGCCGGGCAGCCGCCCCGAGACCGGGTCGCATCTGGTGCCGTACCTGGCCGCGCCGTACACGGTGCTCGCCGGGCTGCTCGGTTCGCTGCTGGTCGCCGCGATCGAGCGACCCGAGCCGGGGCCGGAGACCGCGGGCAATGGCGGCGACCTCGTCACGGCCGCGTCGCCCCTGCCGGCCGGCCCACAACCCCCGACCCACGACGACCCTACGACCGGCGACATGGCTGCCCCTGAGCAGGGCGCATCCGACCCGGCACCGGCAGACGTCACCACGTCGGACACCACGACCCTGGACGCCACAGCGGACAGCCCGGCAACAGGTGCGGCCACACCGGAGGCCACCTCGGACTTCACGGCGTCCAGGCCGTTCTCGCCCGGGCCCTACTCGTCCGGACCCAGCTCGTCCCGGCCTCAGCCGTACCTGGCCACAGCGGCGCTGCCGGTCGTGGATCCGGAGCTCGACGGCGACCCGATGCCCGTTGCCGAGCCATTGTCAGTCCGTGAACCACAGCCGGTCCGGGAGCCCCGGTCGATGTGGTCGGAGGTCGTCGACCCGTCGGCGGAGGAGTCGGCGGCGGCACGGTTCGGCGTACCCGAAAAGGTGTCCGAGCTGAGCGAGACCCGGCAGCTTCCGCCGGTGCCGGCCGCGGCGCCGACATCGAAGGAAGCCGCTTCCGGCCGTCACGAATGGGACGACGACGAGGCCTGGCTGGAGCAGATCAAAGGCGACGACGCGGTACGCCGCCCACGGCCGTCGCCCGGCCCGCGGCCCCGCCGCCGCAGTTGGTCGTTGTTCACCGACGAATCGGAGTCTTTCGACACGCCAGGGCCGGTCGGCGGGGGCGACGCCGACTCCGATCAGCGCTAGTGTGAATTTCAACTATTTGCGGCGCCCGTAGGAGGCCCCGGATGGACATCGTCGCTCTGATCGGTCGGATCCTGTTCTCCGCGATTTTCCTCAGCTCGGCGTACGGCCACTTCGCACAGACGGCCGCGATGACCGGGTACGCCGAGTCGAAGAAGGTGCCGGCTGCCCGGCTGGCGGTGCTCGGTGGCGGCGTTCTGCTGCTACTCGGCGGCCTGATGGTCCTGTTGGGAGTGTGGGGCGACCTCGGCGCCCTGTTCCTGGTGGTCTTCCTGGTGCCGACCGCGCTGCTGATGCACAATTTCTGGGCCGAGACCGACGAACAGGCGAAGATGATGGACATGGTCCAGTTCTTCAAGGACACGGGTCTCGCCGGCGCGTCCCTGCTGGTCTTCGTGCTGTACGCGACGGGCGACCTCGGCCTCACCATCACCGACCCGCTGTTCTGACGCCAGCCGGTAATCGGCCCGTCAGTCCAGCGGCCAGGTGTGCACAGGTTTGTTGCTGTGCATCAGGTCTGTGTAGCGGCGCAGCATCTCGTGCAGCGCGTCGTTCCGGCTGAGTTTGCGCTGCTCTTCGAGTTGGCGCGTGACGGTGGTCTGCCAGGTCGCTCCGTTGCGGCCGGTGGTGCACCGGCCCTCGATAATGCCCAGCAACCGGTCCCGGATCCCCGGGTCCACGCCCCAGCGGTCCAGCCCGTCGTACGCCATCGGAAGCAGATGCCGCAGCACCAGGTCGGTCACGGGGCGTTCCCCGAACCGGGGCCAGTACGCCGACGCGGTGATGCCGTCGCGCGCGGCCGAGTGGAAGTTCTCCTCCGCCGCGCTGAACGTCATCTGGGTCCAGATCGGACGGTCGGCTTCGGCCAGCGTACGGACCAGGCCGAAGTAGAACGCGCCGTTGGCGAGCATGTCGATCACGGTCGGGCCGGCGGGGAGCACCCGGTTCTCCACGCGTAGGTGCGGGCGGTCGTTCATGATGTCGTACACCGGCCGGTTCCAGCGGTAGACGGTGCCGTTGTGCAACCGCAGCTCCGCCAGCCGCGGCGTCCCACCCGACTCCAGTACGGCGACCGGGTCCTCGTCGGAGAAGATCGGCAACAGCGGCGGGAAATACCGTACGTTCTCCTCGAACAGGTCGAAGATCGAGGTGATCCAGCGCTCGCCGAACCACACCCGCGGGCGTACCCCCTGGGCTTTTAGTTCTTCCGGGCGGGTGTCGGTTGCCTGTTCGAACAGGGCGATCCGGGTCTCGGCCCAGAGCTGTTTGCCGTACAGGAACGGGGAGTTGGCGCCGAGCGCGACCTGGATCCCGGCCACCGCCTGGGAGGCGTTCCAGTAGTTGGCGAACGTCTCCGGCGCCACCTGCAGGTGGTACTGGATGCTGGTGCACGCCGCTTCCGGTGCGATCGAATCGGTGTGGGTACGCAGTCGCTCGTCAGGGCCGCGGATGTCGAGGTAGATGTCCTCGCCCCGGGCCGCGATGATCTGCTCGTTGAGGATCCGGTAGCGCGGATTCGACGACAGGTTCTCCAGGCTGCTCTGGTGCTCCATCAGCGTGGGCAGGATCCCGATCACCACGATGTTGGCGTCGGACTTGTCAGCCCGGTCGTCCGCGTCGTTGAGACTGGCCCGTACGTCGTCCTCGTAGTCGTCGAAACCGTCGTCGGCGATCAGCCGCGGTTTCATGTTGACCTCGAGGTTGAACAACCCCAGTTCGGTCTGGAAGGTGGGGTTGGCGATGTGGTCGAGCACCTCCGCGTTCCGCATCGCCGGGTCGGCTTGGCTGTCGATCAGATTGATCTCGATCTCCAGACCGGTCAACGGCTTGTCTGTGTCGAACCGGAAGTCGTTGAGCATCAAGGCGAAGACGTCCAGGCAGCGGCGTACCTTCGTGCGGTAGCGCTGGCGATCCTCGCGGCTGAAACTCCGCGGCTGAACTTCCTTGCCCATCGGCCCTCCCCGGGTCGCGAGCTGACGCCCGCACCACGCCCCCCTCGGATGGTGCGGGTTAGATACCTACCGTAGAAGTGGCAGGCACGTACTGCCAGGGCCTGCCCGGCCTTTGGGACCGGCTCCACGCCGTATCGATGTGTTATGTCGCGGTTTGCCCCGCACGCTCGCTAAATGCTGGCCGCGTCGTACGCCTCGGTGAGCCAGTCGCGGATCTGGTCGTCGAAATCGTCGACGCCGGTCAGTTTGATGACGTGGACGAAGCGGTCGCCGATGGGAGGCAACACCCGGGCGATCCGAGGGTCGTCGACGGTGCGCCGCAGCACCAGCTCCAGCGACAGGCTCCGCGCCTTGGGTCGTACTTCCGCGAGCTTGCTCTGGTGCTTGAGGAAGACACCGATGCTGACCACGTCGGCGTGCACCGGCCCGAGCGTACGCAGGTACGCGATCAACCGGTCGTAGATCACCCGCTGGTACGCCGGCCGCCCCGCGAAACATTCGTCCACAGTGCACCCCGGCACGCACACGTGCGACTGGTGCGTACGAGCGAACTCCCGGTCACATTCGGGGCAGCGCCAACGAGCCACGGCCACATCATGGCACCACGATCTGACACCGCGGGCCGGTCGCCGCGGGTCAGGCGGTCGCGGAGTTGGCGATCTGTCGTGCGTCGGACCAGACCCGGACGATGTCGCGGACCGAGATGATGCCGACGACTTCGTCGCTGTCGATCACGACAAGGTGGCGGAAACCGCCGCGTACCATCGCGGCCGCGGCGTCGTCGATGGTCCATTCGGGACCCGCGAAGACCAGGTCGCGGGTGAGGTGGCTGGACGCCTTCTCCGTGTCGGGGTCATGGCCCTCGCCGATCGAGTCCATGAGGTCCCGTTCAGTGATGATCCCGATCCCGAACGAGTCGGGGTCGATCACCACGGCGGCGCCTACCCTGCGGGCGGCCATCAGGCGGGCGGCCTGACGCAGTGTGTGATCGGGTCCGATGGACAGGACGACCGTGCTCATGGCGTCTCGCACCTGCATCGCGCCTCACCCCCAAGGGTTCGCCCACATACGGACATACTCGCCGCCCGCGGTCCTCTTCCACAAGCCGAACGCCGCGTTTGGTTGCTCGCGGGTCGTGCCACTTCAGACCCAAGATCGCCTTTCTGGGTACGAAACCGAGGTTTCCCCGCGGCGGCGTACCGGAAGGGCGATCTTGAAATTGGCAGGGTCGTTACTTGAGCTCGGCGCTGGTCTTGTTGAGCAGGCGGCGGGCGACGATGAGTTGCTGGATCTGCTGGGTGCCTTCGAAGATGTCGAGGATCTTCGAGTCGCGGGCCCATTTTTCGAGCAGTTCGGCTTCGCCGTACCCGATGCTGCCGCACAGCTCCACGCACCGGAGGGTGACGTCCGTGCACATCCGGCCGGCCTTCGCCTTGGCCATGGAGGCCTCCAGCGAGTTGGGCTGGTTGTTGTCGGCCATCCACGCGGCACGCAGCGTCAGCAGGTACGCCGCCTCCCACTCCGACTCCAACGCGATGTACGTCGCCGCCGCGGCCTGCATCAGGTGGATCGGCTTGTCGTAGTCGATCGCGACGCCGGCCTGACGCAGGATCCGGTGCGTCTCCTGCAGCGCGGCACGGGCCAGCCCGACGGCCATCGCGGCGACCAGCGGCCGGGTGTTGTCGAAGGTCTGCATCACCCCGGCGAAGCCCTTGTCGGTTTCGATCTCGGGGCTGCCGAGCAGGTTCGCCGCGGGCACCCGGCAGTCCTCGAACCGGATCGTCGCGGTGTCGGAGGCGCGGATCCCGAGCTTGTGCTCGCACCGTACGACCTCCATGCCGGGGGTGCCCTTCTCGACCACGAAGGACTTGATCGCGGCGCGTCCCTTGGACTTGTCGAGGGTGGCCCAGACGACCACGGCGTCGCAGCGTTCGCCGGAGGTGACGAAGATCTTCTCACCGTTGAGGACGTACTCGTCGCCGTCCTTCCTGGCGGTGGTCTGGATGTTCGCCGAGTCCGAGCCGCAGCCGGGCTCGGTGATCGCCATCGACGCCCAGGTGCCCTTGAACCGCTCCAACTGTTCGTCGTTGGCGACCGACGCGATCGCGGAGTTGCCCAGCCCCTGCCGCGGCATCGACAGCATCAGGCCGACGTCGCCCCAGGACATCTCCATCACTGACAGGACGCTGGACATGTTGCTGCCGTTGCGTACGCCCTGGTCGCCGTTGCTGGACCGGCGGACCCCGGCGGCGCCCGCGCCGGACCCCTCACCGGAGGCGTCCATGCCGTCGACCATCGCGGCGAACATGTCCAGCTCTCTGGGGTACGTGTGCTCGGCCAGGTCGTACTTGCGGGAGATCGGGCGTACGTACTGGGCGGCGGCCTGGTGGGCCGTGTTGATGAACGCCTTGAACTTCTTCGGGACCTCGAGGTTGATCATCAGACCAGCAACCCGCCTTCCATCACGCCGATCGACCGCAGATCCCGGTACCACCGCTCCACCGGGTGTTCCTTGACGAATCCATGCCCACCCAACAGCTGTACGCCGTCGCTGCCGATCTGCATGCCCCGCTCCGTACACAGCCGGCGCGCGAGCGCGGTCTCCCTGGCGAACGACGTGCCCTGCGCGGCCCGACTCGCCGCCCGATAGGTGACCAGGCGCATCCCCTCGAGCTCGATGCCGATGTTGGCGACCATGAACGCCACCGACTGCCGGTGGCTGATCGGCTCGCCGAACGCGTAGCGCGAGTTGACATAGGGGACGACGTAGTCGAGCACCGCTTGACCCGTACCGACGGCGAGGGCGCACCAGGCCAGCCGCGACAGGTCGATGCACTCCGCGTACGCCTCTCCGGTCGCCAGCAGGGCACCCGCCGGAAGTTTCACGTCCTCCAGCACTACCCGCCCCATGCTCGCCGCCCGCAGCCCCATCGCGGGCTCCGCCTCGACGGTCAGCCCGTCGGTGGACGACTCGACCAGGAACAGCGCCGGCTGGCCGTCCAGCGACGCGGCGATCACGAACAGCTCGGCCTCGGCGGCGCGGGGCACCAGCGACTTGACGCCGTCGAGGGCGTACCCGGTGCCCGACCTGCGCGCCTTGGTGTCGAGGTTGAACGGGTCGAACAGCGGCCGCGGCTCCAGGATCGCGAGCGCGGCGCCCGGCACCTCGTCGCCGACGAACGCCGGCAGGTACGTCGCCTGCTGCTCCTCGTCGCCCCACAGAGTGAGCGCCGTACTGACGGAGTTGGGCGCGAGGCACGCGACCGCGAGCCCCATGTCGCCCTTCGCCATCTCCTCCGCGACCAGCACGTTCGTCATCTCGGAGCGCTCGTCACCGGCCCCACCCAACTCTTCGGGTACGCCGATCAGCGACAACCCCAGCTCGGAGCTCTTCTCCAGCAGGTCGAGCGGCGCCTTGGCCGAGTCGTTGGCTTCGGCGGCGGCCGGCCGGAGCTGCTCGGCGGCGAACTCGCGTACCACCTCGACGACCAGCTGCTGGTCCTCGGTGGGCGTGAGGTCGAACAGCCCGCTGGGCTTGGCGGCGGGCAACCTCGCCGGCTGGGTCAGCTGCTGCACCGACTTGAACGTACGGCTGGCCGCGCCGAGCGTCCTGAAGCCGGTCCTGGTGGCCTCGAAGACGACCCGCTCGGTCGGCTTGCGCAGCCCGAAGCTGTCGATCGCCTTCAGCCGGGCCAGGCGGTTGAGGATCGCCAGGCCGAAGCCCATGGCGTCTCGCGGTCGGCCCTTCGCGGGGCCTCGGTCGGTCGACATGCGCACCACCAGCTTGTACGAAGAGTCCAATAGCCGCTCGTGCCGTACGTTACCCGGAAGTAAGTTCTAGACCTTACCCACAAGTAAGAAGAGACTCAGTTCACGTTACCGTCCAGTAGCCTCCAGTGACACCCGCGCGCCTGCCATTCCGCGCCCAGACAAGTCGAGCCGCCCGTACGAGCCGGCACATTGTCAGACGTGCTGCGAACCATCAGAAGCTTGCGCGGAGGCGTTCCAGGCCGGTCGGGAGGTCCTCGGACTGGATCGCGCCGTACCCGATGACGAGGCCGGGCTGGGGCACGTCATGGCAGAACCGGCCGAGGGTTCTCACTGTGACGCCGTACGCGGCGGCTCGGCGTACGACCTGATCGAGGTCGGTCGCGGCGCGGGCGCAGACGTGGAGGCCGGCCACGGACGGGACTGGCGTGAGCTCGGGGAAGTCGCGCTGCAGGGTCCCGACGATCAGTTCGTGGCGGGACGCGTACACCCGGGTGGCTTTGCGGAGATGGCGGGCGAGCAGGCCGTCGTCGATGAACCTGGCAAGTGCGGCCTGGGTGAGCAGGTCGCCGTGCCAGTCGGTGAGTTGCTTCGCCAACCGCAGGGCGGGTCGCAGCGATGTTGGCGCGACGAGAAAGCCGAGGCGCAGCATCGGCAACAGCGTCTTGGAGAACGAGCCGACGTAGATCACCCGGCCCGCGCGGTCGAGGCTCTGCAGCGGTTCGAGCGGGCGGTCGGTGAACCGGAACTCGCTGTCGTAGTCGTCCTCGATGATCACGGCGTTGTGGCGTTGCGCCCAGTCGAGTAGTGCGGTGCGGCGGGCGAGCGACATCGGCGTACCCAGGGGAAATTGGTGTGAGGGGGTGACGTAGACGAGGCGCGTTCGGTGGGGCAGGGCCGTTACGTCGATGCCCTCGGCGTCAACGGGGATGCCGACCACCGCCGCGCCCAGGGATTGGAACAGGTTGCGGGCCGGCGGGTAGCCGGGCTCCTCCACCGCGACGACACTGCCCGGGTCCAGCGACACCCGCGCGATCAGGTCGAGCGCCTGTTGCGCCCCTTGAGTCACGAGTACGTCGTCCGCGCCGGCGCGTACCGACCGGGAGACCCCGATGTGTCGGGCGATCGCCTCGCGTACTCCCGGATGGCCCTCGGGGTCGCCGTAGTTGGCGTGGCGGGTGGCGGTGGCGCGCCACTCCCGGGCCAGCAGCCGGCGCCAGGTCTCGAGCGGAAAGAGCCTTCCATCTGGTACGCCGACCTGGAAGTCGTACGCCGTCCGCGGCGGCGTGGTGAGCACCTGGCCCGGCATGGCGCGCCACGTCTTGCGGGGCTGGATGCCGCCCTTCGGCGCGCTGCGGGCCCGCCTCACCGGCTGGGCCCCGACGAAAGTCCCCGAACCGACCTTCCCCGTGAGGAACCCCTCCGCCGTCAACCGCTCGTACGCCGCGGCCACCGTGTTCCGAGAAACGTCCAGCCGTTTGGCGAGCTCTCTTGTCGGAGGCAGGCGTTCTCCAGGACGGAGCCGCCCGTCTCGGATGGCGTCGCGGAGTTGTCGATAGATCCGGGCCGTGAGATCGCCGCGACCGTGGAGCGTGATGTGGAGTTCCACGGCTCGGAGCCTAGCCGCTATTGGCCCAATAGGATTGGTCGAAATTGGTCCTTCCTGGCGGCCATTCGGATTCCTAGTGTGGTCTGTGACAGCGAGAAAGGACGATGGAGATGACCGCTCGGATGGACGTCGGCGCGCTGGCGCCGGAGGCGTACAAGGCGATGCTGCGGCTGGACAAGTTCGCAGGTGGCAGCGAGTTGTTGCCGCAGCCGCTGGTGGAGCTGATCAAGCTGCGCGCCAGCCAGATCAACGGCTGTGTCTACTGCGTCGACATGCACTCTGTGGATGCCCGCAAGGCTGGCGAGACCGACGTCCGGCTGCACGGCGTCGCGGTGTGGCAGGACGCGCCGTACTTCACCGAGCAGGAGCGCGCCGCGTTCGCTCTCACCGAGGCGATGACCCGCCTGGCCGACGTCTCCGACCGGGTGCCCGACGACGTATGGACCCTCGCCGGCAAGCACTTCGACGAGCCTGCCCTGGCCGCTCTCGTGATGGCGATCGTGACCATCAACGCGTGGAACCGGATCTGCGTCACCACCCGCATGGTCCCGGAGTCGTACGCCGGCTGACCCGTACCGCGTTTGGGGCCTGTGGATGCATCTGTCCACAGGCCCCTCGGGTTATCCACAGCGGGCAAATTGGGGGCTGACCGTCATAAGTCGCCTACGGTACGGTCTCCCGTGAAAGCCGTCCGACACCCATGGTGTGCGCGACGGGACTCTGGGGAGCGGGAAACGGGGACGGGATGACGGACGTTGGCGACCTGAGTGGCAAGATCACCAGACTCGACGCCGAAGGATTGGAAACCTGGTTCGGTCGAATCGGCCACATGGCCGAAGCCATCGGCGATTCCTTGAGCCGACCACCGGCCGAAGCGACCACCGTGATCGGCAAAGACGCTCGGCTGTTACCGGGCCGTGCAGGTCACCGGCGAGATCTCAGACTTGGTAAGCAAGCTGCGCCACGTCGGTCGCCGCGTGGTGGACACACACATCACCGCCGACGCGGACAACGCCGCCGGTCTGCGTGATGCTACTGACTAGGCCCTGTCATGGCTGATGATGTAGCTGGCGGCGCTCCCGGCTCGGGGATGCCGGCGTACATGTATGAAGACCTCAAGAAGATGGTGTACGCCGACGACCCCGATGCCGTCAGGGCTGTCGGGGAGTGGCTGCTGGACCGGGGACGGTTGATCTCGGAGTTCGCCGCTACGGTGCACCGCGAACTGTCGCGGGTCGACGATCTCTACTCTTCCGCGGAAGGCGCGCCCGCTCTCAAGGCCCAGTTGTACAGGGCATTTGACGAGCTGCAGTCGCTCGGCAGCGATCTGATCCATAACGGTCACGTACTCATCGCTGCCGCCGACGCGATCGGCAATACGCGGTCCCAGGTGGACGCCGTGTACCCAAAGGTCAAGCCGGGTGAAGCTGTGTTCCGTGGTACGAGTGCGTACACCGATCCACCCAGCCAGAAGGCCCAGCCGTACGTCGAGGCACTGAATTCGTACCTCTACGAACTCGGCGACACCCTCGCCCTCATGGGAGCCTCCTTGCATGACTCGCCTCCGCCACCGATATCAGGTGGGTCAAATCCTGGTACATCGCCCGGGGGTGCTGGGCCGGGAAGCGGCCCGTCCACGAACCAGGGATCAGGCAGGCCCGATCTGAGTGGAGGAAGGGAGACTCAGAGTTCACGGGGGACCTTCGCTCCTCCAGGCCCGGTGTCGGGTGGTCAGCCGTCATCCCGTGGCACTGTGACTGGGCCTGGCGGCAGATTGCTTACTCCAGGTTTGGGTGGCTCCCCTGCCGGCAAGGCTGGCACGGGAGTGGGTGCGCCTGGCGCCGGGACCGGGCGGCGGATCAGGATTCCGGGTGCCAGGAGCGGCGACCTGATGGGCCGGATGAGGCCGCCTGCCGCGGGTGTGGGTGCCGGCGGAGCACCTGGGATCGGCGAGCCGCCCGGTAAGGTTCCATCCCCAGAGGCCATTGGCCCGGAAGGCCCTGGCGCTACACAGCGTCCGAATGCTGTGCCGCCTGGAGGCGACCCTGGCGTAGGGAACAGCTTGCCACCTGGTGGGCATGCCGGCCATGGCGGGCAGCGGCGACGTGGCAGGAAGAGGTCCGGATACGAGCGTGGCGAGCCTGACACTTTCGTCGACGGTCGATATGCCAACGAGGTCGGCGGCAATATACGCGGTACAGGTCTGGAGCGGCCAACGGACCCGGGACCGGCAGTGATAGGTAGCCAGAAGCACAGGCACACCGACGACCAGGGTCACAGTCAATGGGAGTTGTCGCAAACCGCCCCAAGCCGTGAGGGTTTCCCGGACGAGTTCCAGGAAGGCAGTTTCAGGCGGAAGGACGGCGTCCAGTTCGAGGTCCGGAGGCGCGTCGGTGGAGCATGACAGGCCTAGACATCTCTTTGGCGACGCGGCGTCAAGGCAGTTAGCCGCAGGCCTCGGATGCGTACTTGCCTTTGCGACTGTGTTGGTCGGCGGATCGCCCGCCCACGCCGATGGGTGGCGGGACAAGCAGTGGTATCTGAGCTTCCTAAGAATCGAAAAAGTGCACAAGATTACCGAAGGCAAGGGTGTCACGGTCGCCGTCATCGATACCGGTGTTGACGGAAACCACTCGGATCTGGCGGGAAATGTGCTAGAAGGAATCGACTATGTCGACGCCTCAGAGAATGGGTGGAAGGACGCGGTTGGACACGGAACCGGAATGGCCTCCATTATCGCTGGCCACGGGCATGGCCCTTCCAACTCTGAAGGCATTCTCGGATTGGCACCGCAATCATCGGTGCTGCCGGTTCGCGTCTTGCCACCGGACGCTAAGGATGATGTTTCCTATGACGATGAGCATGTCGATGATGGACTGACATGGGCAACAGCGCACGGGGCTGACGTGCTTAATCTTTCCCTGTCCGGTGGAGGGCTAGACTTTGCTCTCGAAGACGCCTTTAAGTCCGACGTGGTCGTGGTCGCAGCAGCCGGAAATACTACGCAAAAGTCGTACAAGGTTAGATCGCCAGCCGGCGTCCCTGGGGTGGTCGCAGTATCCGGACTGGATGAGCACGGAACGTTCGCAAAGGAGTCGGCTCAAGGACCCGAGGTTGTGCTTTCCGCACCAGCGGTAAACCTGGCAGTAGCCGGTGCCGGAGAATGGGGCAAGTATTTCGTGGGCACCGGCACAAGCGGTGCGACGGCAATAGTCTCAGCGACCGCTGCACTAATCCGCGCGAAATACCCGGACATCTCCGCTAACGGCGTGATCAACCGGCTCGTCTCGACAGCTGACGACAAGGGCCCACCCGGCCGCGACCCCAAGTATGGCTTCGGCGTCGTGAACCCACTTCGAGCCCTGACCGCAGACATCCCAGACATCGACTACAACCCCCTCGTGAAAGGCACGCCTGGCCCAACCATCAGTCCCAGCCGGGCCGGAAGCTCCATGTCAGACGGCAGTGGCAACAGCGACGTTGGTCTGATTCTGGCACTCGTCGGCGGCCTAATTGCCCTCGTAATCATCGCAATCGGAGCCATCCTCTTCACCCGTAGTCGTCGTACCGGTAGCGGTAGGTGATCATGTGAGGCTGCAAAGGGATGGCACAGACGGGAACATTAGGGTTAGCGGCGCCAAAGGTTGGACCCCCGATGATGCTCCTGGAGGTAAGCGGAGGCGGGCGATGCGACTCATTGCGAATGTCCTGCTCGTGTCCGGAGCTCTCATGGTTGTTTGGATCCTTCTTACAACC
>WNGA01002735.1_pt1 | contig 63927 bp, 58 predicted proteins | sample 5400061 | NCBI WGS metagenome assembly WNGA01 (sample SAMN13153366, study PRJNA577476) | soil metagenome | isolation source: 100 cm soil or saprolite under grassland replicate 2 | place: USA:California | collected 2016-06-15
CAGCCCGCCGCCGATATCCCGTATCGGCTGCGCTGGTCAGCATGGCGCAGGCGTCACCAGCACACAGCCCGGACCTGCCACTACCGGCGGCAAGCCGCCAAAGATCCATGACAATAACGATCTACTGCTGGAGTACTAGTTGGCGCCCGATGGCGTGCCGCGGGTCACCCATGACCCGTGGAGGCCCTCTGCGGGTCGCCCGGGACCGCGCCCATGACCGGTGGAGGCCCTCTGCGGGTCGCCAAGGACCAATGGAGGGCCTCTGCGGGTCGCCACTCGGCCGCCAGCATGAACAGGGTCTTTCCGTTCGTCCCCCGAGCATGCAGGCGAAGCAACCGCGGTCAAGGTCGATCGTCTGCAGCACCTCACCGCCTTGGCAAAGCCGCATGCAGCCGCTACGGCGGACACGAACCTCGCTCAGGCTAGTGCGACACGTGGCGGCAGCCGTTATGGATCATTGTTGGGGTTGCGCGGGCTGACGGGCCTGATCTATACAGGTTCGCGACGAGACGGTGCGGCGCCGATCTTCGCTGTACCCTTAGAGCCGGTTTGAGAACCCCGATCCGGCTCGCGTCCCCACACCGACCCTCAACGAGTTCAGACGTGCATGACATATCTCTCCGGTGACCCAGGCAGGAGGAGCATTGATGAGGGACCGACTGGAACGCGACAGCCAGGACCACCGCGGCCGGATTCGATCCGCCTCCTGGCCGCCGCGCCGCGGGATTTTGAAGGTCGCGGCAGTCTACGTCGGCCTGGTAATCGTGCCATCCCTCGGCGCCTTCGCATTTCTCGACGCCCATCGCGGAAAAGGGCGGCAGGTGCCGCCGGTGACTGCGAGCACGTCCGCGAGTTCCAACCCTGCCGTCTTCACGAAGCTGCTCCTCGCCGTCGTGATTATTGTCGTTGGATGCGCGGCCGTCGGTGCGGTGTTACGGCGTCTCGGACAGCCAGCCGTCATCGGTGAGATCCTGACCGGCGTCCTGCTTGGGCCCTCAGTATTTGGCGCCTTATGGCCGCAAGGGTTCCATTGGGTACTGCCTACAGTGATTACGCCTCAGCTGGGAACTCTCGCCCAGCTTGGCGCGATCCTGTTCTTGTTCGTCGCGGGGATGGAGATGGACACGAGCCTGCTCCGCGGCCGAAGTGGCACTGCCGTCGTGGTCAGCCACGTAAGCATCGCGTTGCCTTTCGTGCTTGGGGTTGTGCTCGCGATCGTCGTGCATGAGCGATTCGCGCCCCCCGGCGTCGGCTTCGAGCCCTTCGCACTCTTCATGGGCGTTTCCATGAGTGTCACGGCCCTGCCGGTCATGGCCCGCATCCTCATGGATAAAGGCCTGCTCCGTTCCGAAGTCGGCACGGTCGCATTGACCTGCGCGCTTGTGGATGACGCGACCGCTTGGTCCCTCCTCGCCGTCGTCGTGGCATTCGCCACTGCGTCTTCGTTCGCCGGCGTTGTGCTGACTGTCGCGCTGGCCATCTGCTTCGGCGTGTTCATGGTCGTAGTGGCCCGGCCGCTCATGCGCGCGATCGCGTCAACGGGTTTGGCCGACATGCGTCAAGTCTTCCTGTCGCTGACGCTCGCTGGTCTGCTGCTCTCCTCGTACGTCACAGACCGAATCGGCATTCACCCAATTTTTGGCGCCCTCATCTTTGGCATGATCTGTCCCCGCGATCTTCCGGTGTTCACGTGGATTCGCGAGCACATGAGTGTGCTTACGACCACGCTGCTGTTGCCATTGTTCTTTGCCTACAGCGGCCTACGCACCCAAATCGGCTTACTCGGATTGAATTTTGACCTCTGGCTGTGGTGCTTGCTGATTCTCGCCGTGGCGATCATCGGCAAATTTGGAGGCTCGGCCGTCGCCGCGCGGGCGGTCGGGACGGACTGGCGGAGGTCGTTGCAGCTTGGCGCACTGATGAACTGCCGTGGCCTCACCGAGCTCGTGGTACTCAACATCGGTCTCGACCTCGGTGTGTTGAGCCCGACGCTGTTCACCATACTCGTGATCATGGCACTGGTGTCCACCGCGATGACGTCACCCATCGTCGTGGCATTGCAGCCCGGGATAAGCAGCCGGGTGCGACCTCATGAAGTAGGGGCATCCTCGGCCGCGACCGAGCCGAACGTCGGCCGTCCTGCGGCTTCGTAGGTGTGCATGACCACGCCACGCCTGGTGGTCCGCGTGTCTACCAGGCGCATCGCGGTCGGCGGGACGCCGTCGGCAAAGGCGCTGGCCGCGGCCTAGGACCACGGGGGAAGACAATCAGGCGGTGGGCGTCGATGAGATCCTGGCGCATGAGCGAGCGGGCCAGGACGTCAATCGACACCAACCGCCGACGAATTGACCACAAGTACCTCTGGCGCTCCCGACCGCCCCGGTTCAGCGTGCGGGGCATCGCGGCCGCCGACGGGCCAAATGCGCGTCGGTCCTCGTGAGCATGAAGCCGAGATGCGGGACACGTGACAACTGCGCGCGTTGCGGCGCTTAACAAGGTTGTGAACGCGCCCCGCAGCACCGCGCCCGCCGCTCAAATCCGCCAGGCGCCAGCCGATGTCGAGGACGAACGGCGGGCGGCCGAGCTCGAACGCCGCCACGCCGCGCAAGCTGCCCAGCTTGGCCAGGCGGCCAACGCGGAACAGGCGCTGCTGACCGCGCACGCCGCCGCGCTCGCAATCCTCGGGCTCCTGCGCGGACCGTAGTCACCCGGACTGCACACGGCCGTACGGTCCCCGGCCTGCCGCCTGCCGGTCCCCGGCCTGCCGGTCTCCGGCCACCGGCGGACAGCTCAGCTGGCGGCCCGTCAACGCTGGCAGATCGCATAGGACATGCGCTCGGCGCGCGGCAGGTCCGCCAGTGCCGAGCAGGGCCGAACCAGCGTCACGAACGTCAACGTGGCTCCGGCTGCTTCGCCCGTGATCTCATAACAGCCAGCGCCAGGAAACACGATGCCGCTCGCCTGGAAACCGGTGTCGCCATAACCGCCGGGGATGCTAGCTCGAACGGGAAGCCCACTAGCGGTTTCGTACCCGTGGATGTGCAGGGCGCCATGGACTCGGGGACCGCGCCACCACGGGAATTTCATTTCCAGCGAGCCGTCAGGTCCGATGTCGTCCCGCGGAACCAGTACGAGGCCGCGCGGCCACAGGACTGTCCACAACCGCCCGTTCCCGAGATTCCCACCCCGCTCGAGGGACCCTTTATCTGGCGCTTCTCCGGGCGGGGTCAGGTTGTTGGGCGCGGTAACAGGACATGCTTGGCCCACAGTCCTCGGTGCTACCGACTGCCGCGAGCCCGCAGCCGGGGCGGACGCCGTCGGCGAACGCACCGCCGGGCCACTCGCGGAGCACGCTGCTACCAGGAGGGCCGCAACGACCACGATCATCCGCATGCCCTATTATGCCGCCGATTTATGCTGCCGATCTCGCGCCCGCAAGTTGGGCCGCCCGGCTATCCATGATCCGCTGGAACGGAGATTTTTCAGCCGCATCTGCCGAGAAGTCTCCGACGTAAGGGATCAAGCTGGCCGCGTGCCCATCATTGCCCTACGCGATGGCCTGGGTGGCCCACCGTGGCCCCTCGGGTGCAGGTCTTGAGTGGCCAGAGTGGCCCACCGTGGCCCCTCGGGTGGTGGCCTGAGCGGCCTGCGTGGCCCCATCGTTTCCCCTCCAGCACGCTGGGTGGCCAACGGACCGCATCCCTCCACAGTGGATGGCCAGCGGAACCGCATCCCTCCACAGTGGATGGCCCACGGACTGCACCCAGGCCTGTAGGTGGCCCACCGACCGGACGCTCACGCGCGGCGGCCGAACATGGCGAGCAACCGGGTCTGCCCGCTGGCGCTTTGCGGGATTGGCGGCCGCTCGGCTATCGCGCCCGCGCTGCGGTAACCGTCCTCCACGCCTGCGAACCAGGTCGTGCACGCATCGACAAGTTCGGCATCCAGTCGCTCGTCCGCACCGATCGCCCGGGCCAGGTCCCAGGCGTGAATCAGGTGATCGGCGAACAACTGCATCGCGTAGTCACGGCCGGGCAAGTCGCCGAACGACAGATGGACCGTGCGAGCCATCGCACCTGCTTCCCCGGCAGCACGTACCGCCTGGGCAGATGCCGCACGCCACGATCCTTTCGGCTCCGTCCCGAGAACGTCACCGTCAAAGCGGTCACCGACCTCGCTGATGGTCGAGCCAGCAAACAGCGGTGGAGCCCACAGATCCTCGGACACCACGTGGTTAACAAGATCGTGAACGGTCCAGCCCCGGTCCGGCGTGTCCGCTCCCCACTGCTCGTCACGAATCCCGCTGACACGGGCGCCGAACTCGTCCACACTGCGCCGAAACATCGTCGGTACGTCCAACTTTGCCTCCCCTGACTTGTCTCCTCAGCTTTCCCAGCCGTAGCATCCCCCACGCACGTCTCAAGGAGGCGATTTCCAACAGGGAGGCGGCGCGTTTCGTGGCGAACGCTGGGGATCGGATGGTGTATTCACCAGTCTGCGGGCTGCCGCGGCTGCCAGCCCGCCGTTTTCCGGCCGGGCCAGCCGTCATAAGCATGAAGCTCAGTGTCTGCAGGCATTGGGCGAGCTGATGATTGGAATGAGAGGGTTTGGGGGTAAGGGCCGGCACGTACGCAGGGGTGGAGGATGGCGATGTTCGAGGCGGGTGACATCCGCGAGTGGCGCAGCCACGATGTGGTCGACAGCGGCGGCAGCAAGATCGGGACCCTGGAATCGATATATGTCGACACCGGCACGGACGAGCCTGCCTTCGCAACGGTTACGGTTGGCCTGCCGACCAGGCGCCGGCTTGTGTTCGTGCCGCTGGCTGGAGCGACTGTGGGCCCGGGATATTTGAAGGTTGCCTACGCCAAGCGGAAGGTGAAGGACGCTCCGTCGATCGGCACGGACGGCGAACTGCTGGCCGGTTCTGAAGAGGCCGTCTTTAAGCACTACGACCTGAGCTACGAGCCTGGTCAGGGTGGCGAACGGCGTCTCGCACGGCGCTGATGCGCGGAACTATGGGAAGGCGCCGAAATGGTTCTTTTTCTGCTGCTGGTCATTGTGGCAATCGCGCTGGGCATTGTCGGCGTCGCCCTGAAGGGCGTGTTCTACTTGCTCATCATTGGTGTGGTCCTCGCCGTCGCGGATCTCATCTTCTTGGGCACTCGGCTGGGCACTCGGCTGGGCGGGCGGCGCAGACGCCCAAGCCGGTGATGCCGATCTGGCCGAAGCGCGCATCTGAAAAGCCAATACACGTCGAGAAGGGAACGTGATGGCCACCAGACTTCGAATCCGATCTCAGGTCCTCGCTGCCGCAGCGGTCGCCGCCGCCCTGGCCAGCGCGTTATCGGTTCCGGCCGCGTCCGCTGCGGCGGCCGACGCTGGTCATGGCGCTGCCGCGAAGTGGGTGTCCACCTGGGCTGCCAGCCCGATGGCGGCGACACCGGCCAACCTGGCTTTGTTCCCGGGCGACCTGTCCTCGGTGGGCTTCACCGACCAGACCGTCCGAAACGTCGTGTGGGCCAGCGTTGGGGGGCAGGCCGCACGGGTGCGCCTGTCCAACACCTTCGGCACGCAGGCGGTCACCTTCAACCAGGTCGATGCCGGTGTATCTGCGGGCGGCGCGGCCGTCGTGGCGGGCACGAATCACCTGGTTACGTTCGGCGGGAGTAAGTCGGTCACCATCGCGCCCGGCGCGGAAGTGATCAGCGATCCGGTAAGGATGCGCGTTCGCGCCGAAAGGGATCTCGTTGTCAGCCTGTTCACCCAGGCAGCCACGGGGCCAGCGACCTATCACGCCGACGCCCAACAGATCAACTACGTCTCCACACGGGGGGACTACGCGGCCAGCGAGTCCGGTACCGCGTTTACCACCACCAGCCAATCGTGGTATTTCCTCGACGATGCGGACGTCCAGGTCGGCCCGCGGACACGGGGCACGATCGTCGCCTTCGGCGATTCCATCACCGACGGCTTCGCGTCCACGGTCAACGCCAACGCCCGCTGGCCGAACGACCTGGCGCGGCGGATTCTGGCCGGACCCCCTGGACAGGTCCACCCGGTCGTCGACGAGGGCATCAGCGGCAACCGGGTCCTCAACGACTCGGTCTGTTTCGGCGTGAACGCCCAGGCCAGGTTCACCCGCGACGTCGCCGCCCGGACGGGAGCCCGCTACGTGGTGCTGCTGGAAGGCATCAACGACATCGGCTTCAGCCAAACCCCCAACAGTGGTTGTACGGCCCCCAACACCGATGTGTCAGCGGGCCAGATCATCGCGGGCTATACGCACCTCATCGCCGCCGCGCACGCGGCCGGGCTGAAGATCTTCGGCGGAACCCTCGCCCCCTTCCAGGGAGCCTTCTACTACTCCGCCGCAGCGGAGGCCAAGCGCGAGGCGGTGAACCAGTGGATCCGCACCAGCAGGGCTTTTGACGGCGTCATCGACTTCGACGCCGCCGTCCGGGACCCAGCCAGCCCGCGGCAACTGCTGCCCGCCTACGACAGCGGTGACCACCTCCACCCCAACGACGCCGGTTACCAAGCCATGGCCGCCGCCATCGACCTCGCCCCCTTCCGGCACTAGACCTCGCCCGCGAACGGGCGGCATGAGCTGCTCGATTCGGAGAGGGGAGCACGACGATGAGCTGGCCGGGTGAGATCGGGGACCATGCCGAACGGCTGCGCGGGCGTGGCACACCCCGACAAACGTGCTCGGCGTCCCGATCGGGGGCGGTGCCCGGCGTCACAGGTCGAGCACCAGGTCGCCGCGCGGCTGGGAGCAGCAGATCAGGGCGCTGCCATCGGCGGGGTCATCGACCGGGTCAGGTGCATAGCTGACCGCTCCGGTCAGCAGGCCGGTTTCACATGTGTGGCACACACCGGTGCGGCATGACCAGCGCACCGGCACGTCACAGGCTTCGGCCAGCTCCAGCAAGCTGGCATAGCCGGGATCCCAGCGAACCGCCAGGCTGCTGCGGGCGAACGCGACAATGTGGCCGTCAGCCGGCTCACCTGCTAGCGGGTGCGGCGGGCGGACGGGAGCGGGCGCGATGCCTGGCGCCAGGCCTGGCGCGGCGCCGAAGATCTCGGTGCGGATGCGGCCACGATCGACCCCCATTGCGGCCAAGGCGGCGGACGCTTCCGCCATGAACGCGGCCGGGCCGCAGATGTAGGCGTCGGCGTCGCGCGGCAGGTCCAGGGCGGCCAGGACGGACGCCGAGAGGCGGCCCGCCGTCTGGTAGTCGCGTCCCTGGGCATCGTCGGGTCCTGGGCGGCTGTAGCAGATGTGCCGGTGCCTGTTGGTCAGCGTCGCTAGCAGCGAGCGGGCCTCCGCGGCGAATGGCTCCTCGGCCCGGTTGCGGGCGCCATGCAGCCACCAGATATCGCGGCCGGACCCGGCGGCGGCCAGGGCATGCAGCATGGCCATCACCGGGGTCGCGCCGACGCCCGCGCTGATCAGCAAGGCCGGGGCATCCCCCGGCTGGAGGGTGAAGGTGCCGCGCGGCGCGGCCACCTCCAGCAGGTCGCCTGCCCGCACCCGCGCGTGCACGAACTCGCTGCCCGCCCCGTGCGGCTCGCGTTTGACGCTGATCCGGTAGGTATCGGTGCCCGGGGATCCGGACAGCGAGTAGCTGCGCAGCAGCGGCTGCGCGCTGGGGCCAGCATGCAGCCGCAGGGTCAGGAACTGTCCCGGCAGAGCGGGCGGCACCGCGTCCCCATCGGGGTCAGCCAGGTGCACCGAGGCCACGGTGTTGCTCTCCCGTTCGACCGCGGTCACAGTCAGCGGGCGGAACCCGGGCCAGGCCGGCGGCGGGCTCACCGCCGCCAAGCCGGCGTTACCCATGGCGCCGGGCACCTCCGGCTGGTCGAGCATCGCCTGGAACGAGGCTCTCCAGCCCTCCGGCAGCGCCGGGATCCGCAGCGCGCGCAGCACCTGCCGGCGGGGATGCCCGGGCAAGTACAGCAGTGCGTCGATCTCCGCAACGGTCATGCCCTCGGGCCCGGAGCCGACCTTGACGATGTCATCCCCGGATTGGACCAGGCCCTCGGCCAGCACCCGCAGGTAGAACCCGGGCCGGTGATGGGAGACCAGCAGGGCGGGAATTCGCGGGTCGTCCATCCTGATGCCCACCCGGTAGCAGGTGACCCGCGGCTGGGTCACCTCGAAGACGGCTGTGCCAATCCGGTAGTGATCCCCGATGCATACCTGGTCGTCGGCCAGGCCCTGCACGGTGAAGTTCTCCCCGAACTGCCCGTAGGTGAAGTCGTCGCGGCCCAGCTGGTCCTGCCAGTACCGGTGGGACTCGATCTGGTACACAAATACCGCCCGGTGCTCGCCGCCGTGCCCGGCCAGATCCCCCTGCCGATCACCGTCGATGTTCAGCCGCCGCACCATCCGCGGCCCGGCGACGGGCCTCTTCCACACCGCTGTGTGCACTGTCCTGCCGTGCCAGACCAAATCCTGCGGCACGCCAACGTTCACCGATAGCAAGCTGCCGGACCGCTGATCCTCAACCATCAGCTGCGCTCCTCACCCCCACGCCCGCCGTATCCGCGCGCCGTGACACCGATTCTCCCAGGTGAGCATGCCACCCCATGTCATGCCCCACCACTTGATACACCCCGGTAACGGTCGTCCACGACCTAGTCACCAAACGTGTGGGGCGCCCGACCCTTGCTGCGAAGTTGCCCATGATCCAGTGGAACGGAGACTTCTCAGCTGCATCTGCTGAATAGTCTCCGACGTAAGGGATCAAGCTGGCCGACTGGCAAGGGTCCCGCGCATGGTGCGGCCCGGGGCGGTGGCTGCGGGGATAGCGTGCGGTCATGAGGCTCGAGACCCGCCCGTTGGGGCGGACCGGAGAAAACGTGACCGTCCTCGGCTACGGGGCCATGGAACTGCGGGGCCAGCCCTGGGGACCGGAGATGGGCGACGAGGAAGCGGGCGGGCTCCTCAACGCGGTACTGGACGGGGGGATCAACCTGATCGATACGTCGATCGACTACGGCCGGAGCGAGGAGCTCATCGGGCGGTATCTCGCCCATCGCCGGGACGAGTACTTCCTGGCGTCGAAATGCGGATGCCTGCTCGGCGATCCGCCGGCCGGTGCCAGGCCGCCGTTCCGGCACGACTACCGCGCCAGCAACATCCGCGCTGGGGTGGACCAAAGCCTCCGCAGGCTCAGCACGGACCGGCTCGACCTCGTGCAGGTCCACATGTCGCCCAGCCGTGCGCAGATGGAGGCGGACGGGACTGTCGAGACGCTGTTGTCTCTCCGCGACGCTGGGAAAGTCCGCTTCCTCGGGATGTCGGGAACCCTTCCCAATCTGCCCGGCCACATCGCCATGGGCGTGTTCGATGTCTTCCAGGTCCCCTACTCGGCGATCCAGCGCGAGCACGAGGATCTCATCACCGCAGCGGCCGCGGCGGGTGCCGGCACGCTCATCCGGGGCGGCGCGGCCCGCGGTGCCCCAGCCAAGGACAAGGACTGGCGGCAGGGGCCGATCGGGCTCCCCGAGGGCGAAGGTCAGCGCCGCTGGGAGTCATCTGGCGTGGAGGACCTGCTTGCGGACATGACCCGCCTCGAGTTCGTGCTGCGCTTCACGCTCAGCCACCCAGGCCTGTCGAGCACCATCGTCGGCACCTCCAGGATGGATCATCTTCGCGCCAACCTGGACGTCGCCAGGAAGGGGCCCCTGCCAACGCACCTCTACGAAGAAGCCAAACACCACCTGCAGCCAGCAGACCGGTAACGCGTTGTGACACAGTGTTACCAGCGGTAACGATGTTGCCAACATGCTGCTGGTCCTCGCGCTGGGCGCGCTGTACCTGGTCGGCTCGGTGCCCGTTGTGGTGGCGGTGGCGCTGTGCGTGTGGGGGGTGACCGGATGCTAACGCATGTGCGATGCATTGGCCAGGAAATAAACCGCATTCCGGCTGACATTTACCATCAGGGCCGCGACTTTTACCGGGCGTGCAGGAATGTAAAGTGCCGTCGTGCCCGCTGACGCAGCAGATCGGGATCTACCCCGGCTGTATCGGGACACGCGAACGCGCGTGGTTTCGCTGGTGTCCGCCCTGAGTGACGCTGCGTTGGGCGCTGGGGTTCCGGCGTGTCCGGGCTGGTCGGTGCGGGACGTGGTGGCGCATCTGACGGCGGTCGCCGAAGATGCGGTGGCCGGGCGCCTAACCGGCGCGCCATCGGCCGAGGAGGCGGCCGCCCAGGTGGCCCGCTTTGAAGGCCGGGAGGTAGCCGAGATCCTCGCCAAGTGGGCCGCGATCGCTACGGAGTTCGAACACGTCATTGGCACCTTCCGGGTGCGGGCTGCGGTGATCGATGTCGCTAGCCACGAGCACGACATCCGGGGAGCTATCGGCCGCCCCGGCGCCAGGGACGCCGAGGCAGTTTGGCAGAGTTCTCAATGGTTGCTCAGCCGGCTGCGGCCGCCCGTTCTGCTGCGGGTGGTGGTGGAGGATGCCCAGTTCCGGCTCGGACCCGGCGGCGGCACAGAACTCAGGCTCACCACCAGCCGATTCGAGGCCTTCCGTTGGCGGATGGGCCGCCGCAGCCGGGCACAACTCGCCGCTCTTGCCTGGTCCGGTGACCCGGCCCCGGTCATCGACCACCTGGCGGTCTTCGGCCCAGCAGTCGGCGACGTCATCGAGTAGCCCTGCCGTCCGGGTCGGCGGATCCCGCGGTAGTGAGAACCCGGGCCGGGTGGCGGGCCAGTTAGCGCAGCCGTTAGGGCGCGATCGCGGCGTCGCGCAGGATGCAGCGGAACCCTAGGTGCGCGGTCGAGGTGTCGACTGCCTCGCCCTGGCGTGCAGCCGGGCGGTAGCGCAGGCAGTAGTTCGGGGCGCAGAGGTGGGAGCCGCCTTTGATCACGCGGCGCGGGATGTGCGCCCCAGGCTGGCCGGGCACCAGGCTGTCCCCGGCCGAGGTGACTCGCGGGTTCCGGGATGTGCAGCACGCGTGCTGGGCGTGCTCGGCGGGGCTGGTGACAAAGGGGCTGGTGACAAAGTAGTCGCTGGTCCACTCCCAGACATTGCCCGCCATGTCGTAAAGCCCGAAGCCGTTCGGAGGAAAGCTCTTGACGGGAGAGGTGCCATGCCATCGGCGAGGCTTGAGGTTTTGCCACGGGAACTCGCCCTGCCAGGTATTAGCCATCGCCTTGCCGTTGGGCGCCGCGTCGTCACCCCAGGTGAAAACGGCCCCCTGCAGGCCGCCGCGGGCGGCGAACTCCCATTCGGCCTCGGTGGGCAGCTCCTTGCCCGCCCAGGCCGCGTAGGCGTCGGCGTCCTCGGCGGCAACGTGGGTGACCGGATGCCGGTCCAAGCCGTTCAGGGTGCTGCCTGGCCCACGCGGATGGCGCCAGTCGGCACCGGGGGTATAGCGCCACCACTGTGTGGCGTCGCGCAGGTCCACCGGACCGCTTGCTGGGTGGAAGACGAGTGACCCCGGGTACAGCAGGCCCGGATCCGCATCGGGATACTGCCCGGGATCGAGCGGGCGTTCGGCGACGGTCACATATCCGGTCGCCTTCACGAACCTGCGGAATTCGGCGACGGTCACCAGGTGGTCGTCCATCCAGAACCCGTCGACCTCGACGCGACGCACCGGACGCTCCTCGGGGTAGAAGTTCTCCGACCCCATCAGGAAGCTGCCTCCCGGCACCCAGGCCATGTTCTTCGCAAGCACGCGGAGCGGTGCCGGGTGCGCGGGAGTCGGCGTCTCGTTCACCGATGAACATCTCCTTCCCGTGCCCTCGCGGCCGGCTCCCAGTCACTCGCGCATGAGCCCGCAGTCACTCGCGCATGAGCATGAGGGCGGCTTCGCGTTCGAGGTCCAGATACGGCTGGCCGCTGACGTCGATCGCGACCCGGCTGATCGTGCCGCCGGTGAACGGGTAGGGTGACTCGCCCGGGTAATCCTCGGTGATGGCCTCGCCCGGGTCTCGGCCCACGTACAGGCCCGCGCCCGCGATGGCGAACGCTCCCAGCTGGGTCTTGATCTGCCCTTCTCCTACCTTGCGGTCTGCGTGATAGAGCGACAGGATTCCCGTGGCGCTGTCAGGCTCCTGGCCGTCCTTGTCGAATGATGCAGAAAGGAGCACGTTCTCGCCGGTTGGGATGTCTTCGGAGGCGACGATCTTCTGTTCCACGCTGCCGACGAAGCTGTTGACGTAGTGCAGCCGGTTGTCCTTCACGTAGAGGGCATGACCTCCGAAGCGCGAGCCCAGAGCGAAGAGCACGCCGACGGCTCCCGGTGCTGGGATGTCGACGAGCGCCCCAATCACGAAGGATCTGTTGCGGGTGTTGACCGACTGCCCCTCGGGGACCGCGGCGGTGCCAGAGTAGTACACGTAGCGGGTCCGCTGCGCGGTGAGCTGGGGGCGAGGCGTGTTGAGGATCTCCACCGGCGACCGGTCATCCAACGGAAACGCCCCATTTGCGCCTGCCTCCGAGAACCAGATGCTCACGAGCTGTCGAAGCTTGTCTGGTTGCTGTGCGGCGAGATCGTTCAGCTCGGCCCGGTCAACGTCGGTGTGGTACAGCTCCCATTGGTCGTCGTCGTAGTGACCCCACCCGGCGACGGTCGGATGTGTCGTGACGGCCTTCCAGCCCTCATGCCAGATCGACCGGGAGCCGAGCATCGCGTAGAACTGGGTCTTCCTCGCCGACGACGCGGAAGGGTCGTCGATGCTGCCACGCATGCTCACGCCGTCGAACGGGCTCTGCACGTGGCCCTTGATTGTCTCAGGAGCCTCGACGCCGAGGACGTCCAGGATGGTGGGCACGATGTCGATGGCGTGGTGGTACTGCTCGCGGATCTCGCCTCGTGCCTTCGTGCCTGCGGGCCAGGAGATGATGCACGGATCGCAGGTGCCGCCGTTGAATTCATAGCGCTTCCACATCTTGAACGGCGCGTTGAACGCCATCGCCCAGCCGTTCGCGTAGTGGTTGTAGGTCCTGGGGCCGCCGAGATCGTCGAGCTTTGCGAGATTCTCGGCAAGGTCGTCCGCGACGCCGTTGGCGAATTTCATCTCGTTGACCGAGCCATTCGGGCCGCCCTCGCCGCTCGCACCGTTGTCCGAAACCACGACGACGAGGGTGTTCTCCCGTTGATCAGTTTGCTCCAGGTAGTCGAGCAAGCGCCCGATGTGGTAGTCGGCGTGCGCGAGGAAGCCCGCGTAGACCTCAGCCATGCGCGCGAAGAGGTGCTTCTCGTCGTCGTTGAGGGAATTCCAGGGGCGGGTGTAGTCGAGTTCGGGGAATGGCTGGCCTTCAGGGCCCTTCCGGGTTTCTGGCGTCCCGATCGGGTTGAGCGGCGGAAGCTCGGTACCAGCCGGGACGAGGCCCAGTTTCTTCTGCCGGGCCAGGGTCTGTTCGCGGATCGCCTCGTAGCCCATGTCGAAGCGGCCCTTGTATTTCTCGATCCATTCCCTGGGGGCGTGGTGCGGTGCGTGGCACGCGCCGGGCGCATAGTAAAGGAAGAACGGCTTCTCGGGTGCGATCGCCTTCGCGTCCTTGATGAACTCAAGGGCCTTGTCGGTGATGTCGCCGGTGAAGTGGTAGCCCTGCTCCGGTGAGCGGGGCTGGTCGACCGGGTGGTTGTCGTAGACGAGATCCGGATACCACTGGTTCGTTTCCGCCCCGAGGAACCCGTACCAGCGCTCGAAGCCCCGGCCGCTGGGCCAGTTGCGGCGGGTCGCCGCGAGATTCATCTCATCCGTCGGGCACAGGTGCCACTTGCCGACCATGTAGGTGTTCCAGCCGAGTTCGCCCAGGATCTCCGAGAGCATCCCGTTTTCCGGCGGGATCGTGCCGCTGGCGTTCGGGAACCCAATCGCCGCCTCGGTGATGCAGGCCATGCTGTTGCGCGTATGGTTGCGCCCCGTGAGCAGGCATGAACGCGTGGGTGAGCACAATGCCGTGGTGTGCCACTGCGTGTAGCGCACGCCGGCGGAGGCGATCCGGTCGATGTTCGGCGTCTCAATCGGCCCGCCGTAGCTGCTCATCGCCGAAAAGCCCACGTCATCGAGCACGATGTACGCGACGTTGGGCGCACCGTCTGGTGCCTTCGGAGGTTCGAACGGCGCCCAGTCGGGCTCCGAGTCGCGGATATCGACATTGATCATTCCGCTGAACGGCTTTGCCATCGCGACTCCTCATGCTCGGGGTGGCACCCATCGACACGGGTTCTCACGATTAGGCCCTGGCCGACCCGGCCAGGGCCTAATGTCTGGCCGGTGCCACCTGCGCAGCAGCCCCTACCGATCCTTGGAGCCAGGACATGCGGTGGCATCACCCGCGCCGGGTGAGCGCGACACGTCGCCCAGCGGCGCCACCGCGCGATCGCCGCTCGTCCGGTCACGGCAGAAGGGGTCGGTGTCCCAGTGCTGCCGTCGGGGTGGACGTGCCTGGGGCTGGTGCGGCATCTCGCCTGGATGTCGAGCGGTTCGGGTTCCGCCGCGTCGTCGCCGGGTGAGCCGCAGGGCAACGTCGTACAGTAATTCACGATGACAGACGCAAAGCTCTCCAACCACGGTCTTGCTCGCCTCCACGACGTCACGGCCCGGCACGTCGAGCGCGGCACCGCACCTGGTGTGGTCTCGGTGATCAGTCGGCGGGGCGAGGCACAGGTCGACGTCATCGGTGCGACCGCGGTCAGCGGCGGCCAGCCGGTGCGGCCTGACACGATCTTCCGGATCTCGTCGATGACCAAGCCCATCACGGCGGTGGCGACGATGATTCTCCTCGAAGAGTGCGTGCTGCGGCTCGATGAGCCCGTTGATCGGCTCCTGCCCGAGCTCGCCAACCGGCGCGTCGTTCGCCGCATCGACGCACCCGTCGACGACACCGTGCCAGTCCACCGGCCGATCACGGTGCGTGACCTGCTCACATTCCGCATGGGCTTCGGCGGGTACTTCGGGCCTTGCCCAGTAAACGACGTCGCCGCACCGCTGCAGCTAAGCGTCGGGCCTCCCCAGCCATCGCTCCCGCCCGAACCCAATGAGTGGATGCGTCGCTTCTCGACGCTGCCTCTCATGTGCCAGCCCGGTGAGCGCTGGCTTTACCACACCGGCGCCGACGTGCTCGGCGTGCTCATCGCCCGCGCCTCGGGTCAAGCCTTCGAGACGTTCTTGCGCGAACGGGTCTTCGAGCCGCTCGGCATGAAGGACACCGCCTTCTCCGTGCCCGGCGCCGACATCGACCGGCTCGTGACCAGCTACCTCACCGACCCCGAGACGGGAGCGCTCCAGGTGTACGACGAGCCCGGCGGCCAGTGGAGCGCGCCGCCGGCGTTCCCGTCCGGTGGTGCCGGGCTCGTATCGACCGCCGGCGACTACCTCGCCTTCGCCGAGATGCTGCTGCGCGGCGGCGATCCCATCCTGTCGCGCCCGTCGGTGGAGACCATGACTACCGATCACCTGACCCCCGAGCAGAAGGCGGTGTCGGGCTTCTTCCCGGGCGACTTCGATGCGCGCGGCTGGGGCTTTTGCGTCGCGATAGTGACCCGCCGCGAGCATCCTGCGGCGCCAGTCGGCCAGTACGGCTGGGACGGCGGCCTTGGGACCATATGGCGCAACGACCCGTCGGAGCAGATGGTCACCATCCTGCTGACGAACGCGGCGTGGACCTCGCCCAGCCCGCCCGACATCGCCCTCGACTTCCTCACTGCGGCATACGCGGCGATCGATGACTGACATCGGGCATGCCGCATGTTGGTGAGGCGAGGCCTCCGCGTCGGTAAGACTCTGCAATGTCGACCCCGTGAAAGTGACCGTCGGCGGACCCTCTTTCACCCCGAAGCGGTGATGCTCGCGGCCCGGCCGCGACCGTCATTGATGCAGATCCGTGAGGCAGTGTGCGGCGCTGCAGCCCAGGTTCTCGGCGCGGAACCGGCGGGTTGCGGCGATGCCTGGATCCCGCATGTGACGGCCGCCTACAGCAACTCGGACAGTCCTTCACAACCAGTCATCCAAGGCGCGGGCAATGCGGTGGGCGATTGTGAGGCCACTATCGCCCATGTTCACCTGGTCGCGCAGGAGCGGGAGGGCCACCTGTACCGATGGGAGCCAGTTGCCACCCTGCGGCTGTCCCATGGTGCGCGACCCTGATCCCGCGCGTACCAGCATCGAACGCCTTGCCAGTCTCCGGACCGGCGAGGCGTTCTTTTTGCCGTGGAGGGTTAGGCCGCGGCCCGGACACGCGAGATAAGGCCAGAAGCTTGTTCCCACAGCTGGGTGCCCCTTACCTGCGTATTTGGAGAGTTTCTCGTGGGACGATGCGGGTGGGGAGGGACTCTTGGCTCTTCGCGGGGACCGCCGTTGTCAGCGGGAAGGAAATACGAAATAGACGGGACAGATTTCGATCGGGGACGTCCACCATCTCCGGCCGACCGTCACGGACGTGGACCGGAGCCGAGCGTTCTACACGAACCTGCTCGGGTTCGATGTGGCGGTGGAGTCACCACCCGCCGGCGACCCCTCGGCCGATGCGATGAACAAGATCCTCTTCGGCGGGATTGTCATGGTCCGCGGCAGCCGCTTGATGGGCCTGCGGCCGGTTGCCCTTGCGGGCGACCGCTTCGACGAGGATCGGGTTGGCCTCGACCACCTGAGCTTCAGCGTGGCCAGCCGCGACGAACTCGAGAGGGCCGTGCGCCTCTTCGACGAGCAGGGGATACCGCACGGCGAGATCACCGGTCTTCCCTCCTTCGCCATATATGTGCTCCCATTCCGCGATCCAGACAACGTTCAGCTCGAACTGACGGCACCGATGAACTGAGCGGCCCGGCAAGCGACCGCGGCCACGAAATGCGGCGCACGCTGCTAACGTCATTTTCATGACGTCGCTTCCCGACAGCGCGCGAGCTGTCCTGGAGTCCCCTGCCTTGGCGCACCTGGTGACCTTGAACCGTGACGGCAGTCCCCAGGTGACTGTGGTATGGGTCGGTCTCGACGGCGACGAGATCGTGGCTGCCCACCTTCCCGAGCACCGCAAGGTGCGCAATATTCGTAACGACAGTCGTGTCGCGCTGTCTATCGAAACCGCGACTCGTAACGACATGGGCCTTAATGAGTACCTCGCTGTATATGGCACCGCCCGCATCACCGAGGGAGGCGCCGCCGAGCTACTTCAGGAACTCGCCCACTCCTACCTTGGCCCCGATGTCCGCTTCCCGCCGATGGAAAACCCCCCACCTGGATACATCACCCACATCAAGGTGGACCGGATATCGGGGGTGGGCCCATGGGCAGCCGAACGATGACGCGCATCATCTCCGGACTGACAGTCTCCCTCGACGGCTACATCGCCGGGCCGGACGACCGCCGTGACCAGCCCCTCGGCACGGGAGGAGAGCGGCTGCCCCGGCGCCCCGTTGTTTGTCCTCACCCACAGTGTCCCCAGCGAGGTCCCGGCCGGCGATCCGCCGTACACCTTTGTCACTGACGGCATCGCGGAGGCTGTCGCCCGGGCCCGTGCAGCCGCCGGTGGCAAGGACGTGTCCATCATGGGCTCGGCCGGGGTGCAGCAGGCCTTGCAGGAAGGGTTGCTCGACGAACTCATCCTGCATCTCGTCCCTGTGCTTCTCGGCGGCGGGGTCCGCCTCCTTGACAACGTCGAAGGCACCCTGCCGCAGCCCGAAGGCGTGCCTGGAAGGCACGTCGAGGGCGAGAACGCAGCCAGCCGGGATGCGGGGGCACGCGAGCCGGATCGGGTTCTCAAACAGGCTCTAAGTAGGCGGCCGGATCGCTGGGCGATTCGGTGCCGAGCCCGTCCACGTACCTGTTGTACATGCAGAAGACGGCTGTCAGGACCGCGTCGTGGATCTCCAGGTTGGTTGCGCCCGTCCCGGGCTACCGCGACCTGCCCGGCACGCGCACGCTCATGTCATCCAAGGTTTGTTTTGCCCGCGGGCGGTGAACCGTGCCGGGGAGTGACGTGATGCGCTAGCCGTTAAGGATCATTGTCCCGAACGGCTGCCGCGAGCGTGTCACCGCCCGGCATGGCAGTCAGCGCGTCGCACCTGGCGCGCGGTCTTTGCCGCGGGATCGCTGGCGCTGCCTCATGCTGATCCCGGGCCCTGTTCCTCCCCGGCCGCGCATTCGGCGGGGGCGGGCGGTCATGACGCGAAGTCGGGTGTGGCGGACCTTGCGGATTCGGTGCGTCCCTTGGGCTCCTCCCACTCCTCTTGGCGGCCGAGCGCGGTGAGGTCGAGGAAGTAGTAGGAGCCGCCGGTGGACTCGAGCCCACGGGCGTACTGAGAGTACGTGTGGAACACGCGTCCGTCGACTTGGAGGAAGCAACTTCGGCCCGGCATCTCGAAGGGCTGGTCTGACTCGAAGAAGTGCGATCCCATGGCCTCGAACTCGGCCTTGGTGCGGAAGTTGTACTCGCCAGGCGCGACAGACTCGTCGATCGTGACCCCGAAGTCGTAGTTGAAGTCCGTCCCGAACGAGGAGTACCAGGGCACGTCCCACCCCTTCTTGGCCTTCCACTGCTGGAGCTTGCCCAGCGGGGCCCGCGACACCATGGCGTAGCTGGTGTCGCGGGTGTGAAGGTGCTCGAAGAAGCCGGCCGACAGCTCGTCGGTGCCGGCGGTGCAACTCGGGCAGCCGTCCTCCCACTCGGGGTCGAACATGAAGTGGTAGATGATCAGCTGGGGACGGCCCTCAAACATGTCGATGAGGTGCACCGGGCCGTTCGGGCCGTCGAATATGTAGTCCTTCTCGATTTCGACCATGGGCAGGTTGCGGCGCTCGGCGTTGAGGGCGTCCCGTTGCCTGGTCAAGTCCTTCTCCTTGGCGAGCAGCTCCTTGCGGGCGGCCAGCCACGCGTCTCGTGTCGCGATCCTGGGAAGGCTCATCGCGGTCTCCTTTGCGCTCGCGGCGGGGTGGGGCTTCGGCCCACATTGGGGTTATGACCAGATGGCGAGCTCAAACTCATCGGGGAAGGGGTGGGCGCGGCAAAGTCTTTGCGCGCAGGGTCGGCCGGTCCGGCGTCTTCTCGAGCCAGGCCGGATTATCAAACGCACTCCAAGCCGCTCATCATCGGGCGGTGACTTGACATCTCTCTGACGCAAGTTGCATCGTTGTTCGGCTCGTGCTCCTGCCCAAGGGAGGTGCACCAAAATCGTGAGCGCACCAGAGACCGCAAGCGGTCGCCTGGCCGAGCGGATGTCCAGGCTCGGAACGGAGTCAGCGTTCGAGGTTCTAGCCCGGGCGCGGGCACTGGAGGCACAAGGCCGCAAGATCATCCACCTGGAGATTGGAGAGCCCGACTTCGACACCCCGCCCCACATCGTGGAAGCCGCCGCCGAAGCCCTCCGGTCCGGGTTTACCCACTACGTCCCGGCCGCCGGGCTGCCCGAGGTCCGCGAGGCAGTGGCCTCGTGGCTGGCACAGACCGGTCGGCTCGAGACGACTCCAGACAGGGTGATCGTGACCCCGGGTGCGAAGCCCATCATGTGGTACCTGATGCTGGCCACCTGCCAGGAGGGCGACGAGGTCATATACCCGGATCCCGGGTTCCCGATGTATGAGTCCATCGCCCGGTTCACCGGGGCCACCGCAGTCCCTCTCCCGCTCCGGGAGGAGAACGAATTCTGCCCTGACCCGGATGAGCTGGCCTCCCTGGTCACCCCGCGGACGCGGTTGCTCGTGCTCAATACCCCGCACAATCCGTGTGGCTCCGCTCTTACCGGGCAGGACTGCGAGGCCATCGCCGAGATTGCCATGCGGAACGATCTGCTCGTCTTGGCCGACGAGGTTTATTGGGCCATCCGCTACGACGGGAGCCACGTCTCCGTTCTCGACATAGCGGGGATGGCCGACCGCACCATCCTGCTGGACGGGTGGAGCAAGTCCTTTGCCATGACAGGCTGGCGCATGGGGTTCGGCGTGTTCCCCGAAGCACTGGTGGAGCCCATTTCTCGGCTGGTCATCAACTCGGTGTCCTGCACCAGTGCGTCCAACCAGCGCGCGGCGATGGCCGCGCTCACGGGGCCATGGGAACCAATCGAGCGGATGGTCGCCGAGTTCCGCCAGCGCCGCGATGTCATTGTGGAGGGGCTGAACGCCATCGACGGCATCACCTGCGTGCAGCCGCGCGGGGCGTTCTACGTGTTCCCCTCGGTCAAGGCGTTCGGGATACCCACGAAAAAGATCGAAGAGCATTTGCTCGACCGGGCTGGCGTGGCGGCGCTTTCGGGCACGGCGTTCGGCCGGTACGGGGAAGGTTACCTGCGCTTCTCCTACGCGAACTCGGTCCAGGCTATTCGCAGCGCCCTTGAGGCCATGGCCGCGGTCCTCCCGGAGCTGGAGGCCTAGCGGTGGGCGCGACGCGTCCGCCGGTCCTCGTCACCCGTCGGCTGCCGGCCGAAGCGCTGGACCGAATCGAGGCCCAGTGCGATATGACGCTTTATGACGGCGAGGGCGCCATGTCCCGCGACCGGCTCCTGACGGAGGTGGCGGGGAAGCTGGGGGCGATCACGCTCCTCACCGACCGAGTCGACGACGAGTTCCTGGACGCCGCAGGGCCCCAGCTCAGGATCGTGGCGAACTACGCGGTGGGCTTCGACAACATTGACGTGGACGCATGCACAAGGCACGGCGTCCTCGCCTCCAACACCCCGGAGGTCTTGACCGAGACCACCGCTGACATCGCGTTCGCCCTGATGATGGCGGCGGCCCGGCGGATCGCAGAAGGCGACCGTTTCCTCCGCTCCCGTACCCCGTGGATCTGGGCGCCGCTCATGATGCTGGGTCAAGACGTCCACCACAAGACCCTCGGCGTCGTGGGCTTCGGCCGGATCGGGAAGGCCCTGGCCCGCCGTGCCCGCGGCTTCGCCATGCGCGTCCTCTACCACGACGTGTACCGGCCGCCCGGCGGGCTTGATCAGGAACTTGAAGCGGAGTACCGGGACCTCGAGGATCTGCTCCGCGAGTCCGACTTCGTCTCCCTCCACACCAACCTCACCCCGCAGACGCGCCATCTGATCAACGCCGAACGCCTGGCCATTATGAAGCCCACGGCCGTGCTGGTGAATACGTCGCGCGGTCCGGTCATAGACGAACAGGCCCTAGCCCGTGCGCTCAAGGAGGGCCAGATCTTCGCCGCCGGGCTGGACGTCTTCGAGCGCGAGCCGGATGTTCATCCCGACCTGCTCACGTGCGAGAACGCCGTGCTCATACCGCATCTCGGGTCAGCGACGGTGGAGACCCGCCTGGCCATGGCCAACCTGGCGGTCGACAACCTGTTCGCTGGGCTCCAGGACGGGCGCCCGCCGACCCTGCTCAACCCAGAGGTCTGGGAGCAGAGGGTGTCGAGAGGATGATGCGAGGCTGAAGACTGGCAGCCCAATCGCTTGCTCGGGTCAGCTGAACCGCTTCACCAAGTGGATCTGGTCGTGACCTCGCGGGTAGGCGGGTGCGCGACCGCATTCCTGGTAACCGAAGCGGGCGTAGAAGCCGGGTGCCTGGAAGGAATGGGTACTCAAGACCACCTGATCGCAGCCACGGCGCCGGATCTCCTGCTCAGCCGCGGCCAGAAGCCGGGTACCCAGGCCAGACCCGCGATGGTCGTTTCGCACCCAGAGAAGGTCGATGTAGCCACATCCACCCCACGTCCACCCGTACAGCCCCGCGCGCAGGTCACCGCCGTTCTCGCGGACGGCGATGCAGAGCAGCCCGCCGTCGGCATGGCCAGTCGCGGCGACGTTAAAGGCGTTGATCTCGTCGTTGAGGCGTTCCCGGAGGCCATTGTCGACATCGCTCACCACGAACGAGACCTCACCCATCATCGGCTCCTCTCGGGGGTAGGACCCGGCGAACGCCGTCCGCACGTCGGTGCCCGGATCGTCACTGCCGAGCGCGTCCAAGCGTCCGCTGGCGTCGCGCAGTTCCGCGGCCAGCACCGCGAGGGTGAACCCGCGATGTGTGGCGGCGCGGGCGGCGACCACGGCAAGGGCCAGCGGCAGCCGTGCACACCGGGCGATGATTTCCTCAACTGCCCTCGGTTCGGCCAGTACCCGCTCCCGGCCGAGGCGGCGCGTGAGCAGTTCCCGTGCTTCGGCGGTCGTGAGAAGGTCTACTGCCAACGGGTGGGCGCCCTCGGCCGCGACCAGGCTGGTGAGTTTGTTGCGGCTGGTCAGCACCACCAGGCACCCCGGTGACCCGGGCAGCAAAGGGCGCACCTGGTCGGCGTCTTGCGCATTGTCAAGCAGTACCAACACCCGCCGACCCGCGAGCAGGCTGCGGTACAAGGCTGCCTGCGCATCCAAGCTGGCGGGGATCCGTGCCCGTGGCACCCCGAATGCGTTCAGAAATCCCCGCACCGCCTTGGTCGACGCCACTACCGATCCGCACGGGTCGAAGCCGCGCAGGTTGACATATAGTTGCCCGTCCGGAAACCGGTCGCGGACGTGATGCGCCCAGTGCACCGCCAAAGTGGTCTTGCCCACCCCGGCCGTACCGGACATGGCAATGACGGCACCGGCCGTTGGCTGGTCTGCGACCTCAGCGAGGATCGCGTCGAGGCGGCCAAGCTCATAGCGGCGGCCGACAAAGCCGCACGCGTTCAGCGGCAGCTGGGCGGGGACATCGCGTGGCGGCTGCGCCGGACCGCTCGGACTGGCCACCGCAGGCTCTGCCCGCTCGCGGCTCAGGCTTCCCCGTGCGGACGCAAACCAGCCCTCTCGCTCAGGCCCGCTCAGCTTCAGCGCCTCAGCCAGCAACCGTGCGGTGTCGGTGCGCGGCAACCGCACCCGGCCAGCCTCAAGATCACGCACCGTGCGCTCGCTCAGTTCGGCCCGCGCGGCCAACTGCGCCTGGGACAGGAAGGCCCGATGCCGGCATGCCCGCAGAAGCGCACCGAACGTGCCACACGGTGGCAGTGAGGGGCTGACCAGCTGCGCCATTTCGTCTCCTCAGAGGCTTTCGACGAAACAGGAGGTGATCGGTCATCTCGCCCTGGAGGGTCAGCCCGGGTTGGATCACCGGCGTCAGGTGGTACGCGGCGCCTAGCTGTACCGGTAGCACCCCCGTCCACATTGCCCTGGCGGGGGAGCCGCCCACATCGGCAGTCTTTCTTGCGACCTCAAACCTGTACTTTGAACGGTCAGCCATCTGTGCCGACGGCTAAATCAGCCAGTGGCGCGCTGGTCACTATCGGCGGTGATGGCAGCAGCTGCGACTTTGAGCGCTTCGAGCGTGGCCCCGACTGCGGGTGTGCGGATGGAGGTCCGGTCGGCGATGGCGGCAATGGTCCGGGGCGGCATCATGAGCGGTCGCAAGGCGACATCGGGTCCGGGTACAGCGCTCAGGAGCAGGTCGGACACTATTGCAACGCCGAAGCCTGCGGCGACGAGCTTGGGCATCGCAAAAGGGTCGTCGGTGGCCAGACCTACCTTTGGGGTGAACCCTGCCGTGCGGCAGACACCGATGACGTCCACGACGCAGTGCCCGCTAATGACCCACTGCTCCTTGGCCAGGTCACTCAGGCGGAGGTCGCCTTGCCCGGCGAGCCGGTGGGTGGCCGGCAGCGCGACGAAGACCCGGTCGCGGGCGAGCCGGACCCGCCGCCAGGTGCGGCGCCGCGGTCGACGCATGCCAGGGAAGTCGAAGATCACAGCCACGTCGCAGCCGCCTGCCTCCAGCATGGTAAGGGCCTCGCTCGGGCCGGCGGTGACCAGATCCAGCTCAACCGGTGACGCGGTATCGCGCAGGTATGCGATGGCCTGCGCGACAATAGTGGCGTGGCAGGCGGAGAAAGCGGCAAGCCGTACCCGCAGGCCGCCGCGCCGGGCATAACGAGAGACGTCCTGCTCAGCCCGCGACAGCTCGTCCGCGATGGCCGCAGCATGCTCGACGAGTGCGAAGCCGGCCTCAGTCAAGCGCACACCGCGACTGGTTCGGATCAGCAACGGCGCACCGGCCTCGGCTTCGAGGCGTCTCATCTGCTGCGCGATCGCTGGCTGACTGTAACCGAGAGCCCGGGCAGCGGCCGACAGCGAGCCGTGCTGCGCGACCATGTGCAGCACCAGGAGTCGGCCCGGTGAGAGCACGTAAAGATCAAAGCACAGCTTTGAGGTCATAGGAAAGGGTTCGGTAAGGACGGTCCGCCACGCTGCGGCGTCCCGCCGATCACTCACACGCGGTCGTGTTGGGCGCGCGCGGCGCGGGGTGGGCGCAAGCCCTGTGCGTTCAAGCGGTGCAGCAGGCGGCGCAGGGCAAACCGTGGCGTGATCCTGACGAGAAAGGACGTCAGGAATTTGTATCTCAGGCTGTACACCGCGACCGGCTTGCCGCGTTTCATCATCCGATAGCCGTAGCTGGCCACCTCGGCAGGAGTGACCTTGGTGGTGGCCATGTAGTTCGCCGGCCCAATCTTTGCCGCGCGGGCGAATGGGGTGCTGACTGGCGGCGGGCACAGGGCGGTGACCTTCACGCCGCTGCCGCGCAGTTCCTGGATCAGCGACTCCGAGAACGCCAGAACATAGTGTTTGGTGGAGAAGTAGACGCTCATGAGGGGGCCAGGCAGGAAACTGGTCACCGACGCCACGTTCAGGATGTGCCCTCGTCCTCGCTCCAGCATGGTCGGCAGGAACAGGCGGGTGAGCGCCGTAAGGGCGGTAACGTTGACATTGATCATGCTTTCTTGCCTGGTGAGCTCGGCAGTGGCGAACGTGCCGTAGTCGCCGAACCCAGCATTGTTGATCAGGCAGTCCACCTCGGCGCCGAGCGTCTGGATCCGATCGTAGACGTCTTTCGCCGCGCCGGGCTGGCTGAGGTCGCGGGCGACGGTGTGCACCGTAATGTTCTGCTTCAATTCGGCCGCGGCCGCGTCGAGACCGCGCACATTCCGGGCGACCAGAATAAGGTTGCGGCCATCTCTTGCGGCCAGCCGGGCCAGCTCGAGCCCTATCCCGCTGTTTCCGCCGGTTATGAGGGTGAAGGTGGTGGGGGGTTGAGTAGCCACGATGAACTCCTTGCCGTGCCGCTGCGGGTGCAAATGTATGTGGCGCCCGGTCAAGAAGCTGGGACGGTCTCGACTTGGCGGGCGCGAACACGGCCGAGAGCGATCGAGATGACAGCGGATGCGATCCCGGTGCCGACCACGACTGCCCAGCAACGGTGGAACGCGTTCAGGGGGTTTGCCGACTGGGCAGTGCCGAGGACGGCAACGAGCACCGCGACGCCGACAACGGCCCCGATCTGGCGGAAGCAGGAGGCGATGGCGACGCCGGTGGCGAAGCGGGGGCGGGGCAGTTCGGCCACCGCGGCGCTGCCGAATGCGGGCACGGACAGCCCGATGCCGGCGCCGCCGAGTATCGCCGCGGGCAGGAAGGCGGTCCAGTAGTGCGCGGTCGCCGTGATGCGGAGAATGAACAGCGCCGATCCTGCGGCAAACAGCAAGCTGCCCGGTACGGCGATGGCGCGCTGGCCGAACCGGTCGGCAAGCCGTCCGGCCAGCGGCGCCATCACCGCCGCGGTGATAGGCCCTGGGGTGAGCGCCGCGCCTGCCCCGAGGATGGAGTAGTGCCATACGGTGGTCAGGAACAGCACGTTGCACAACAGCAGCGCGAAGAACCCGATCGAGAATACGAACCCGCCCGCATTGGCGACGGTGAACGAGCGGACGCGGAACAGCCCGGGTTCGATCACCGGCGTGGGGTGGTGCGCGGAACGGGCCAGGAACAGCACGAGCATCATCGCGGCGGCCGTGAACGCGCCGAGCACGCGGCCTGATGCCCACCCCCACTGCGGGCCTTTGACGATGGCCAGCGCCACCGCGCCGACCCCCAGCGCGAGCAGCGCGGCGCCGATCCCGTCTGGCCATCGGCCGACGCTGGTGTCCCGGCTTTCCCGCAGCAGCCGCCGGGCCGGGATCAGCATGGGCAGCCCGAACAGCAGATTGACGAAGAACACCGCGCGCCATCCCTGCCAGTTCACGAGCACCCCGCCCAGCGACGGTCCGGTCGCCGCCGCCACCGCGCCTGTGGCGGTCCACAGCGCGGTGGCGGTGGCCCGTTGTTCGACCGGGAACTCGGGCAGGACCAGGCTCAGCGAAGTCGGCGTGAGGATCGCCCCGCCGACGGCCTGCAATACCCGGGCCGCGACCAGCATCACGACAGAAACCGACACTCCGCACAGCACGGACGCGGCCAGGAACACCAGCACACCGCCGATGAACATCCGCTTGCGACCGACGCGGTCGGCCAGTCGGCCGGCCGGTACCAGCGCAGCCGCGAACACGATGTTGTACCCGTTAAGGATCCAGGACAGGTCGCCGAGCGAGTCGCGCGGGAACGACCCACGGATGTCGGGAAAGGCAATATTGACGATCGTCACGTCCAGCAGCGCCATGAACACCGCCACCGACGTGACAGCCAGCACCTTCCAACGGCGCGCAACGCGTTCGGTGGCCCCCTGGCCGATTCCTGGCGAGGCGCCGTTGGCCATGGCCCGCCGAGCGCCGGGTTCGCGGCGTTCGGCCCCGCTTCCGCTCATAAAGAATCTCCTTGCGTGCGGCACGGCTTAGAGCCTGTTTGAGAACCCCGATCCGGCTCGCGTGCCCCCGCATCCCGGCTGGCTGCGTTCTCGCCCTCGACGTGCCTTCCAGGCACGCCTTCGGGCTGCGGCCTTGCCAGCCGGGCGCGGATGACCCGCTCACTGATCTGACCGGCCGCAGGGAACTCACGTCTCCCTGAGACTCTGCTTGATCAACTTTGCCACCAGCTCGGGCTGGTCCCATTGCGGCCAGTGGGAGGCGTTGTCGACAAGGTGCACGTCGGCGTCCCGGAACAGGCTGGCCAGATGGCGTGCGAGGTGGGCGCTGAGGTAGTGATCGGCCGCGCCGAAGACAAGCGTGACGGGCACCTTGAGTGCCGCCAGGTCGCCAGCGGCGATGTGGGCATCCTGCTGTTCGAGCGCGGGAAACAGGGCCGCGGTCCAGGCCCGGATGGCGGCGAGCGCGTCAGGCTGGACATCGTCGCCAAAGAACTGCGGCACTATGGAGCGGGCGGCGACTCCAGCTTGGTCTGCGGGATCCATCCCGAACTGGCGGCCGGTGTGGGCGAGCAGCCACAGCCGCTGGCCAAGCTCGCCCATCATCGCGTCGGCAAGCGGCGTAAGGCCCGGGTCGGCGAGCAGCCGGATCATCTCCGGCAGACGCAGCGCCGGCGCGTGGCCGTAGTAGGTGTTAAGGAGGACAAGATGGCCGATTCGTCCGGGCTCATTCAGCGCGAATTCGATGGCGTCCGGGCCTGACGCGTCGTGGCCGACCAGGGCCACCTGGTCGAGGTCGAGCGAGTCGAGCAGAGCGCGCAGTTCCTGCTGGTGGTGCACGCCGTGGGAGGAACCGGGTTCGGCGCGGTCGGAGCGGCCGTAGCCGAGCCAATCCAAGGCGACGGCCCGGCGGGGAGGCAGCAGCGGCGCGAGACGATCGTAGATACGCGAGTCGTCCGGGAACCCGTGCAACATCACCAGCGGCGGGGATGCCCCCGGGTAGTCCGTGACGTGGAGCCGTCCGCCGGGCGTCAGCACCGTCCGCTGCGCCCCGGCGACCGGCTCCGGGATGGTCTCCGACATGGAACACTCCTATTCAGGGGTCCCTCCTTAGGGGAGCATTACAAACTCGCACCAGCGAGGCTGGCACAGCCGAGCGCGACACGTCCAGGAAGCAAACCGGAAGAAGACAGGCAGTTTCCGGCTGCAGTTCCCTTAAACTGCCGCTCTTCTTCCGGTCCTTCATCCTGGACGGCCGCCTTCCGCAGTGCGAGGTTTAAGAGCCTGTTTGAGAACTCCCGTTCGATCGGAGTTAACAAGCAGGCTCTAAGAGCAGCCACAGGAGCGGGGGAGCAGCCACAGGAGCGGGGGGGATCGGCCCTAAAGAAATGTCACGTCATCACATCACCATCACGGTGAACGGTGAACAGCGGCGGGCTGAGGTCCAGGCCCGGCAGTTGCTCGTGCACTTCCTGCGCGAGGACCTCGGCGTCACCAGCGCGCATGTCGGATGCGACACCACCCAGTGCGGCGCGTGCACCGTGCACCTGAACGGACGCGCGGTGAAGTCGTGCACGGTCCTAGCCGTCCAGGCGGACGGCGCAGTCATCGACACCGTCGAGAGCCTGAGCGATGCGGGCGATGTTGAGCATCCGCTGCTGTCGGCGTTTCGCGAGCATCATGCGCTGCAGTGTGGTTTCTGCACGCCAGGCATGATCATGAGCTCGCTCGAACTGCTTCAGCGTGAGCCGCATCCGAACGAAGAGCGTATTCGCGGGTGGCTCAAGGGCAATTTCTGCAGGTGCACCGGTTACCAGCACATCGTTGATGCGATCCTTGCCGTGGGCGGCAAGACGCCGGCCGCTCGCGATGAGGGCGCGCACAGCCGCCAATTCTTCGGTCGGCCGGTACGACGGCGGGAGGACAGCCATCATCTAAGGGGCCGCGGACATTTCACCGACGATGTGAGATCGACCGATGGGGCGGGCACGCTCCATGCCGCGCTGCTCCGCAGCCCGCACGCGCACGCCCGCATCCGGTCCGTTTCGGTGGATCGGGCGGTCAAGATGCCGGGAGTCGTGGCCGTCGTTACCGGAGCGGATCTGCTCGATTCGGTGGCCCCGCTGCCAACGAACTGGATTCTGCCCGGCATGCACGTGCCGGTTCACCGTGTGCTGGCCGACGATGTGGTCCGATTCCAGGGTGAGGGAATCGCCGCGGTGGTCGCGGTTGACGAATACGCGGCCGCGGATGCGGTGGAAGCCATTGAGGTCGGCTACGAACCGCTGCCCGCGGTGACGGACCCGTGGCAGGCCGCACAGCCCAACGCCGACCTGGTGCACCCGGGGCTGGCCAGCGCTTCGGAACACGGCAACGTCGCGTTCCGGGTGCCGATCTATGCGGGTGACTATGCCGCGGCGCAGGCAGCGGCCGACGTAGTTATCCGCCAGCGGCTGCGGAATCAGAATCTGGTCCCTGGCGCACTGGAGCCTCGGTCGGTTCTGGCCGACTACGACGACCGAACGGGAACGGTGACTGTTCATAGCAGCACCCAGTCGCCGCATCTCATCAAGCGGATGCTGGCCGAGGTCCTGTCCTTTCCCGAGGAGCGGCTGCGGGTCGTGGCGCCGGATGTCGGTGGCGGCTTCGGGTCGAAGCTGCACTTGTATCCGGAAGAAGTCCTCGTGACCACGCTGGCGATCCAGTTGCGGCGCGCGGTGAAGTGGACGGCCACCCGAAGCGAAGACTTCAAGGCGACAAACCATGGCCGCGACCACGTCCAGGACGTGGAACTGTGCGCGACGGCCGACGGTGTCATCACCGGTATCAAGGCGACACTGTTGGCCAACCTCGGGGCCTACCTGTCAGACATGGCCGCTGGCATCCCGACCGCGAACTGTGCGCTGATGCTGACCGGTGTCTACCGCATCCAGAACATTCACATCGACACGCTTGGCGTTTTGACCAACACCTCGCGAGTCGACACCTACCGAGGTGCCGGCCGGCCCGAGGCGACGTACCTTATCGAGCGCATGGTCGACCAGCTCGCTCGCGCGCTGAGCATCGACCCGGCGGAGATCCGCCGTCGCAACTTCATTCCCGCTGATGCGTTTCCCTATCAATCGCCTGGCCTGTTCGTTTTCGACAGTGGCAACTACGAGCACAATCTCGCCACGGCCCTGGGCGTCGTTGGCTATGACGAGCTGCGCCGAGAACAGGCGGAGCTTCGCCGCCGCGGTATCTACCGGGGCATCGGGCTGGCCACGTACACCGAGTTCACTGGCCTCGGTTCCGGCCGGGCGACGGCCGCTGTGGGCTTTGCCTACGGTGGCTGGGAGTACGCGCGTGTGTTTGTCCATCCCACGGGCCGGGTTAGCGTGCACGTCGGGTCCGCAGACCATGGCCAGGGGCACGCGACCACCTACGCGCAGATCGCCGCCGACGCGCTCGGCCTCCGGCCGGAGGGCATCGACATCGTCGAAGGGGACACCGCGACGGTCGAATTCGGCCAAGGCACGTTCAACTCGCGGTCGATGCCGGTTGGGGGAAGCGCCGTCCACGAATGCAGCCAGCGGGTTCTCGCCAAGGCCGAGCGGTTCGCCGCCCACGCCCTCGGTGCGGCCATGCAGGACGTGCGCTACGAGGCCGCGGTGTTCACCGCCACCAGCGGCACGGGCACGGGCGCACGGGACAGCATGACATGGCACGAAGTTGCCCGGCTGGCCCATTTCGTCCCTGACATCCCACCCGGCCTCGAGCCCGGACTGGACGAGCGCGTCTTCTACGATCCCAAGGGAATGACGTTCCCGTTCGGCACCTACATCGCCGTTGTCGACGTCGACCCCGCGACCGGCGACATCACCATCGACCGGTTCCTCGCGGTCGACGACTGCGGGCCCCTCATCAACCCGATGCTGGCGCGGGGGCAGGTACACGGCGGCATCGCGCAAGGGCTCGGCCAGGCGCTGCTCGAGAGCGCATGTTACGACGACGAAGGATCATTGGTCTCAGGCAACTGGATGACGTACGCCTTCCCGCGTGCCCAGCACATCCCGCGGCTCGAAACCGCGCACACCGTCACCCCGTCACCGTTCACCTGCAATGGGATCAAGGGAATCGGCGAGGCTGGGGCCATCGGGGCGCCGCCGGCGATTGTCAACGCGGTGCTCGACGCGCTAGCGCCGCTTGGGGTCACGCATCTGGACATGCCGTTGCATCCCGAAAGGGTTCTCGCCGCCATCCGCCGGGCCGCCGCTGGCCGCGCCACCGTGGGAGATGCCCGATGATAGGCACGGACTTCGACTACCTGCGGCCGACCAGCGTCAGCGAGGCGCTGGAGATGGTGAGCCGCGACGAAGACGCCAGATTCCTCGCGGGCGGTCACGCGCTGCTGCCGGAGTGGAAACTTGGGCGCACGCGTCCGCCCACCCTCATCGACCTGGGTCGCATCGCAGAGCTACGCGGAATCGAGGTCCTCGGCGGCGGCGGTCAGACAGAAGTCGGCGGCAGCGGCGCTGACGTGGTGGTGCGCATTGGCGCCCTGACCACCTCCACCGAGATCGAGTACTCGCCCGACATCGCCCGCTACACGCCGCTGCTGGCGGAGGCCGCCGCCGTGATCAGCGACCCTCTCATCCGCAACCGGGCCACGCTGGGCGGATCGCTGGCCGAGGCCAATCCGTGCGGCGACTGGCCACCAATCGCCCTAGCCGCGGACGCGAGCATGCATCTGCGCAGCCGCGACGGCGAGAGGACCGTGTCGGCCCGGGACTTCTTCGCCCGGGACGGCACCGTCGCCCAGGATGGCACCGTGGGCGGCCCGGGATCCACCGCGCTACGGCGGGGGGAACTGTTGATCGCCGTCACCGTGCCGGCGGCCGGCGCCCTGACCCGTTCCACCTACCTCAAGTGCATGCACCCTGCCTCCGGGCACGCCATGGTCGGTGTGGCGGTCGCCGCCCTGTTCGACACCGGCGAGACCTGCCGTGACTGCCGGATCGCGGTCACGGGCACCGCAACGGGCGCGGCGCGGGCGCTCCGCGCCGAAGCCGAGCTCGTCGGCTCCCGCCTGAGCCGCGAAACGATCGAGGCCGCGGCGGGCGTGGCGAACGACGGGATCGCATTCGCCGGCGACGAATTCGGGTCTGCCGCCTATCTGGCCAGGCTGCTTCCCATCTACGTCAGCCGAGCCCTGTCCCAGCTCGCGACCCCATCCACGGGTAGTGACAAAGACGCATGACGACGACCGGTGCTGGTCTCGGAGACCACGCCGCGCAAGCAGGCATCCCCCCAGCGGGCGGCTGGACGGTGCAGGGGCGTGACGTGATGCGGCAGCCGTTAAGGATCATTGTCCCGAACGGCTGCCGCGGGGGTGTCACCGCGCAGCATGGCGGTCAACGCGGCACGCGTCGCGCGGCGTGAGATGCCGTGGCGTTGTGCTTGGCGGGTGGGGCGGTCCGGGTAGTCGGGAGCTTCGCGGGGCCGTGTTGGGTGGGCGGAGCATCAACGGTCGGCGCCGGGCGCCTCCGTGGCGTCGAGGTGCCAGCGGATGATCCTGAATCCGTACTTCACCGCGGCGTCGAGCCTGGCGCGGTCGAGCCGTCCGTCGGGTCCTTTCGGGATGGCGACGAACCGCCCGGCCATCGGGCTGGCCGCGGTCATGATGCCGAGCAGCCGTTCGATCTCGTCGGCATCGCCCACGATCTCTGGCCGGGCGAGCACGTCACGGCCGCGCAGCCGGATGCGCTCGGGCCGGCCGTCGGTGAGGTTGAGCTTCCATTTACCCCCGCCTGGGGTCAGCAGCACCGTGCCGTCGCGGACATAGCTGACCGGCTGCCGGTAGGACTTGCCGGTCCTGCGCCCGGTGAGGAACACGAGCATGAGCCGGCGGCTGGGCGGGGTGGCAAACGGCAGACCCAGCACGGCGCGCATCGGAACGTTCACCACGCGGAACACGCGCTGCTGGATGCGTCGGCCGAGCGGGGGCTTGCTTCGTGCGGGCATAGGTCTCTCCTAACGTCAGTCGCGCTCGGGGGCGCGGCGGCGGGCCTGTCGGATGCAACCGACAGAGCCTTACCATTAGATACCTAAACATTCGATGTCGAAACTTTAGTCCAGGGTCCGCGGCATTCAACAGCCGGGTGTGACCGTGCTGACCAGGCGCACACTCGGCAGGCACGTGGTCGCGGCCGGGGATGGTTGACTGGTTGACGGAGTCAGGATGTCCGATGCGTGAGGAACGGAAATGACATTGCTTCCGAGCTATGTGACCGGAGCCTGGATCGCCCCGCGGGAGGAGGGCCGGCCGCTGTTCGACGCGGTGACCGGAGAGGAGGTCGCCCGGCTGTCGACCGCGGGTATCGACATGCAGGCGGTTCTTGAGCATGGGCGGACCGTGGGCGGTCCGGTGCTGCGGGAACTGACCTTTCATCAGCGGGCCGCACTGTTGAAGTCGCTGGCCTCCCTCCTGCGCGAGCATCGAGAGGAGTTGTACGCCCTGTCGGCTCGCACCGGTGCGACCCGCGGCGATGCGCGCTTCGATGTCGATGGCGGCATTGGGGTGCTGCGGGCGTATGCGAGCAAGGGGCGGCGCGAACTGCCGAACGACACCGTGTATGTCGAGGGTGCGGTCGAACCGCTGTCGAAGACGGGCTCGTTCGCGGGGCAGCACATTCTCTCCCCGCTGCGCGGTGTCGCTGTGCAGATCAACGCCTTCAACTTCCCGGTGTGGGGGCCGCTTGAGAAGTTCGCGCCCGCGTTTTTGGCCGGCGTTCCGAGCGTGATCAAGCCAGCGAGCGCGACCGCCTACGTGACGCAACGGCTTGTCGAACTCGTGGTGGAGTCGAACCTGCTGCCGGCCGGATCGCTGCAGCTGATCTGCGGCGGGGTGGGCGACCTGCTCGACCACCTAACCAACCAGGACCTCGTGTCGTTCACCGGCTCGGCGTCGACCGCCCAACGGCTACGCGTCCACCCGGCAATCGCGGCCCAGTCCGTCCGCTTCAACGCCGAGGCCGACTCGCTGAACTGCTCGATCCTCGGCCCAGACGCCACCAAGGACACCCCGGAGTTCGACCTCTACGTCGAGCAGCTCGTCACCGAGATGACCGTTAAGGCGGGCCAGAAGTGCACGGCCATCCGCCGCGCCCTGGTGCCCGAACCGCTGCTCGACGCGGTGGCGCAGGCGGCGACCGCCCGGCTCGCGACAGTCGTCGTCGGCAACCCGGCGGATGAGTCGGTGCGGATGGGTGCGTTGGCCAGCCTCGAGCAGCGTGATGAGGTCCGCCGCTCCCTCAAGGCTCTGGTCGCCGCTGGTCACCTGGTGTACGGCGATGCCGAGCACGTCGAGGTCGTGGGCGCCGACGCCGAGCGCGGCGCGTTCATCTCCCCCATCCTGCTGCGCGCCGGCCCTGACCGTGCCGAGCCGCACGAGGTCGAGGCGTTCGGCCCGGTGAGCACGCTCATCGGCTACCGCGACGCCGACCACGCAATCGGCCTGGCCGCGCGCGGCCGGGGCAGCCTCGCGGGTTCGGTCATCACCCACGACGTGGGCTTCGCCCGCCGTGTGGTGCTGGGCGTCGCGGCGTGGCACGGTCGGCTGCTCGTGCTCGACCGCGATGACGCTGCGGAGTCCACTGGGCATGGGTCGCCACTGCCCGCGCTTGTCCACGGCGGTCCAGGACGCGCCGGTGGCGGCGAGGAGCTCGGCGGCATCCGTGGTGTTCTGCACCACATGCAGCGCACAGCCGTGCAGGCGAGCCCGCGGATGCTCGGCGCCATCACCGGCCGGTGGCTGCCGGGTGCCGCGCGCAACGAGGACAGCGTTCATCCGTTCCGCAAGCCGCTCGCGCAGCTGCGGGTGGGGGACAGCCTGGTCGCCGGCCCGCGACGGATCACTCTGGAAGATATCGAGCACTTCGCCGAGTTCACCGGCGACACGTTCTATGCACACATGGACGAGGAAGCAGCGCGCGCCAACCCGTTCTTCGACGGGCGCGTCGCGCACGGCTATCTCATCGTGTCGTTTGCCGCAGGCCTGTTTGTCGATCCGGCGCCCGGGCCAGTTCTCGCCAACTACGGCCTGGAGAACCTGCGTTTCCTCGCGCCCGTGTATCCAGGCGATGAACTGACGGTCACATTGACGTGCAAACAGATCTCCCCGCGCGACGCCGAATATGGCGAGGTCCGCTGGGACGCCGAAGTCATCAAGCAGGACGGCTCGGCGGTGGCCAAGTACGACGTGCTCACGCTCGTCGCCAAGGAGTGGCCGATCAAGCGAGCGGACCCTGCGTGATGAACGCGACAACCGCCCCCCCATGCGGCGGGCCGTGCCTCGGTTTTGCCGGTTTCGCGCTCGATCCTAGCTATTCGCACGTAACGCGTTTGCAGCTCAGCTGGGCGGGCAACGCCAGCACGTGAGACCGTGTGGTCTTCGCGTCCGCACCCGCCCACGCCGTGGCCCAGCGCGACCATCAGGCTGTCGTGGCCGATGAACCCAGCCGAGCGGGCCGTGCGGCGCGTGGATGCCGCGCAGCAGCGCTATCCGGTGACGGCGTTCGCGGTCGGGGTCGCTAAGAAATTTGGCGACGACAACGGGGGCATTCTGGTCGCCAGCCTCGCCCATTCGGCGTTTGTTTCGTTGTTTCCGCTGCTGCTCGTCCTCGTGACCTTCCTCGGCCTCGTGGCCGCCGGCAACCCAGGGCTGCGGCAAGACGCGCTCAATGCCGTCGCCCAGCAGGTCCCGCTGATCGGCCATCAGCTCGCGAGTAACGTGCACGAGCTTCGCCGTTCCAGCGTGATCGGGCTGATCGTCGGCCTGCTCGCCACCGTCTGGGGTTCGACCGGCCTTGCGCAGGCCGGCATGTTCACGATGGAGCAAGTCTGGAACCTTCCCGGTCCCGCGCGGCCCGGTTACTGGCAGCGCCTCGGGCGCGCCATGCTGTTCCTGGGGGTGCTGGGCCTTGGCGTAGTCGTGACGACGCTCCTGGCCAGCCTCGACACCTTTGGCCACCATGCGATCGCGACCGTGGTCCTCGCTGAAACGCTCGCCGTCCTCGCCAACGGCGGGATGTACCTCGGCAGCTTCCGTGCCCTCACCCCCAAGGGGATCCCGACCCGCAGCCTGCTTCCCGGCGCGGTCGCTGGAGGCATTGCCTGGACGCTGATGCAAGCGCTTGGCACGCACCTCATTCACCACTTCCTGCGCACCGACTCCGTATACGGCGTGTTCGCCACGGTGCTCGGCCTGGTCGCCTGGCTCTACGTCGGCGTCGAGATCACCGTTTACGCCGCGGAGATCAACGTCGTCGCCGCCCGGCGCTTGTGGCCGCGCTCCATCGTCCAGCCGCCGCTCACCGAGGCCGACCGTGCTGTCATGGCGGCCCAGGCCCTGCAGAACCAGCGGCGGGAAGAACAGCGTGTGGAAGTATCCTTCGCTGACCGCCCGCCAGACGCCGCGCCGTCAGCAAGAACTCCGCGCACACCGGACGAGATTGTGCCTCCGGCCAAGCCGCCCGCTGGCGATGGCTATGGGTAATGCTGTCACGGGCGTCGCTACGATCCACACGCACGCGCGGCGGCGAGGGAACACCCCCGGCGGAGCTGCGATCAGTTTTGTTGCGATCAGCTCTGTGTGGAGCCAGGGATGCCGAACGGCGGAGGCTGCGTGCCATCGATGTCGGTAAAGCCGTACTCGCGCGCAAGCTGGCCAACTGTCAGCACCTGCCCGGATCGCTTCATCACCTGGTGATCGCCCGCGAGCGCCACGACTGCGCGGCCCAGGTACTCCGGTGTCTCGGTGGCGCCCAGATGGCCTGGGGCGATGGCGACCGCGGCGACGTTGCGGGGGCGAAGGTCGTGCGCGAGCCCGAACGCGAGCCGGGCGGTCGCCGCCTTGGCGGTGTCGTACAGCACGTTGCCCAGGTAGGCATCGAACGCCCACGCGATGGTGTTGACGATCAGCCCGGGATGCTCACGACGATCCATCAGCAGAAGCGGCGCGGCGTAGCGACTGGTGACAAAGTGAGCCCGGACGCCCGCTTGGAACATCGCCTCCCAGCGCCACAGCGGTTGTTCCCAGAACGGGGTGCCAAAGAAGGTTGAGGCGGAGTCGCCGCGCTGCTCATACCCGCCCCATGCGTTGTTCACGAGCAGGTCCAAGCGGCCACGTTCTCGCCGGACCTGCTCGAATAGCCGCACGACGTCCGCGTCGACCGTGTGATCGCAGCGCACCGGAACCGCGGTCCCGCCCCGCCGACGCACCTCCTCCGCCGTTTCCTCGATGCTGCCCGAGCGGCCCTCCGCGGATGGTGCGCCACGGACGCTTCGGGCGGTGACGTACACCGTCGCGCCGCTCTCGCCAAGCACGACCGCGATCCCGCGGCCTGCACCGCGGCTCGCTCCCGTCACAACTGCTACGGCTCCACCGAGGTCGGCACTCATGGGGCTTGATATTAACAAACGAACCTTCATAAAGTAAACGGGTGACAGTCGGACGGCCCCGGACGATTACCGACGAGGCGATCCTCGCGGCCCTGGCCCGCGCCATCTCGCGCGTAGGGCCTGCGCGGCTGACACTCGCCGACGTCGCGGCCGAAGCCGGCCTTGCCGCGCCGACCGTCGCGCAGCGGTTCGGGTCCAAACGCAACCTGCTGCTCGCCTTCTCCGCCCAGGCCGCGGGGAAACTCGAGGACTCGTTCGCCAGGGCGCGGGCATCCCACGCAACCCCACTTGCCGCACTGTTGTCCGACCCGCTGGGTGCGGTACGCGCGATGGACTCACCACGCGCGCTAGCCCACCACCTCGCGTTTCTTGAGCTTGAGCTGGCGGACCCTGAGTTTCACCAGCACGTTCTCGAACACGCTCGCGCCGCACGGCAGCAGATCCGCCGGCTGCTCGATGCCGCCATCGAGCATGGCGAACTCAGGCCGTGCGACACCAACAGCCTGGCGGGGGCAATCCAGGTGACGTACAACGGCGCGCTGATCACCTGGGCGATCTTCCGCCAGGGCAGGCTCTCCTCCTGGCTGCGCCGGGAGCTCGAGTTCATTCTTGAGCCATTCCGGGCGACCGGCCGGGTCACGCCGACGCCTGGCGCAAGAGGGGGGAGTGACCCTCCACCAACAACGCCACGCCGGTCCGGCCAAGGGTGCCTGTGACCACTAGGTTCCCGCACAATGCGCTGGCTACTGGCGCCAATCCGGGCCAGCAGCCATTAGACGGTGCGAGCCTGTGGCATTCGCGAAATGCGGTGGATGGGGCTGGCGGCGTGTTTTTTCGTTCGCCGGCATCGCCGCGCTGCCGATAGGTTCGTTGCGCGGGCGTTGCGGGGTTTGCGGCCTGGTAAGGAGGGTGTGGTGGCACTGGTCAGCTCGTGGCCGGCGATTCTGGTGGAGGGCTTGACTAAGTCGTTCGGGGAGGTGCACGCGTTGCGTGGCATCGACCTGTCGGTGCCGCGTGGGACGGTGCTCGGTGTGCTCGGCCCCAATGGTGCGGGTAAAACGACCGCGGTGCGCATCCTGACGACTTTGCTGCGCCCGGATGAGGGACGGGCAATTGTGGAGGGCCACGACGTCGTACGGGAGGCTGCCGCGGTCCGCCGCTCGATTGGGTTGGCGGGCCAGTCGGCGGCCATTCAAGAGGAACTCACCGGCCGGGAGAACCTTGAGATCATCGGGCGGCTCTACCACATGAGCTGGCCCCGCGCCCGTCGTCGCGCCGCCGAGCTGCTGGCGCAGTTCGGCCTGTCCGAGGCGGCCGACCGGGCCGCCAAGAATTTCTCCGGCGGCATGCAGCGTCGCCTGGACCTCGCCGCTAGCCTGGTCGGTCAGCCCAGGGTCTTGTTCCTCGACGAGCCGACGACTGGCCTGGACCCGCGGTCGAGGCTGGGAATGTGGGACGTCATCCGGTCGCTGGCCGCCAGCGGTACGACGATTCTGCTCACCACTCAATATCTTGAGGAGGCCGACGAGCTGGCTGACGAGATCGTGGTCATCGACCGGGGCCTGGTCATTGCCGCAGGCACAGCCGAGGAGCTGAAGGGCCGGGTCGGCGGGGACGTCGTGGAGTTCTCGGTGCCCGACCGCGCCCGGGTCAGCGATGCAGTCGCGGCGATCGAGCGGGTAGGTGACGGCGAGCCGCATGTCGATGCGGAGACTGGCGTGGTCAGTGTTTGTGTCGGGGGCCGCGGTTCGGAAGCGCTGATACAGGCGGTGCGGGGCCTGGACGGTGCAGGCGTCCAGACGCATGGTCTGACGCTGCGTCGGCCCTCTCTGGATGACGTGTTTCTGGCCCTGACCGGGCATGCTGCCGAGGAGTCAGGCCAGCCAGGCGGCCGCCGCCGCGGCCGCCGAGCGGGTCAGCGATCCGGTAAGCGGGACACCGCCAAGGCGGCGTCATGATCGCCGTGGCTGCGCCAGCCGGCGAACCGGGCCTGGTCGCGCGGGCTGGCTGGGCGGTGAGCGACACGCTCGCCATCACCAGGCGCAACCTGCTGGTGTGGATGCGAGTACCGGCCTACATCGTGTTCACGGTGATCCAGCCGGTGATGTTCGTGCTGATGTTCCGCTATGTCTTCGGCGGTGCGATCCCGGTGAATGTCCCGGGCGGCTACGTCAACTTCCTGATGCCAGGGATCGTGGGGCAGACTGCGGCGTTCGCGAGTTTCGGCACTGCCATCGCGCTGGCGCAGGAGCTGCAGAAGGGTGTGATCGACCGGCTTCGGTCGATGCCTATGGCGCGCTCGGCCGTGCTCGCCGGCCGCCTGGTCGCCGATACCGCGAGGATGCTTGTGACGATACTGATCGTCATCGGGGTGGGCTGCGTTGTCGGGTTTCGGTTCGAAAACGGCGTTGTCCCGGCCGTGGCCATGGTGGTGCTCGCCACGGTGTTCGGGCTGGCGATCTGCTGCATCGCCGCCTATACGGGACTGGCCATCGGCGATGAGGAGTCGGTACAGGCCTTCGGGCTCATCTGGCTGTTCCCGATCACGTTCCTCAGCTCGGCGTTCGTGCCGATCCAGACCATGCCTGGCTGGCTGCAGGCTTTCGCCAACAATCAGCCGGTCACCTACGTCATCAACGCAATGCGCGCGCTGGCGCTGGGTGGCCCGCTTGAGGCGAACCTGTGGAAAAGCATCGCCTGTCTTGCGGGGATCTTTGTCGTCTTCGCGCCACTGGCGGTCCGCGCCTACCGGCGGGCGAGCTGACGGCGCCTTGCGGTCGCAAGAATGGTCATGTACTGCTTGGTCAGCGTTCCGCACAGCCGTTCGTCGTCGGTGGAGGTCTCGGATGGCCGGTGCTATCTCCTGCGCTGTGCCGCCCGAGGCGTGAGCGTTGGTCAGTAGGGCGAGGGATCCCCCGGGGCGAAGGAGCCGAGCAACCTTCGGGTATCCGACATGGGGGTCGATCCAGTGGAACGCAGTTGCCGACAGGGCTACGTCATACGACTCGGGCTTGTCGGCTGCGGCCTCGAACGTATCCGTCGTGACCTGCACCTTCGAATAGGCCGCGAGGTTTTCCCGGGCCAGCTCGGCGAGGCGAGGGCCCAGGTAGGTTTCGCCGTGGCTGAGAAGTGGCTCGGGCCAAGGCCGGGCTGACCGCGGACGGGGGTAGCGTGCGTGGCATGATCGAGACGACCTGGCTGGACGCCACCGCGCAAGCCGACCTGGTTCGCCACGGCGAGCTTAGCTCGAAGGACCTGGTGGAGGCGGCCATCGCAAGGATCGAGGCGGTCAACCCACACCTTGACGCCGTGATCCGGACCCGGTTCGAGCGAGCGCGGCTGGAGGCCGGCGGCGAGTTGCCAGACGGCCCGTTTCGCGGCGTTCCGATCCTGTTCAAGGACCTGGGTTGCCTTGTCGCGGATGAGGCGACGGCCTTTGGCCTCGGTCCCCTGCGTGACCTTCGATGGCCGGTGACGTCCTACCTCGCGCAGCAGTTCCGGGCGGCTGGCTTCGTTCTGCTCGGCCGCACGAACGTGCCGGAGTCCGGCACCACGGTGACCACTGAGCCGCTGAGCTTTCCCCCGGCCCGCAACCCCTGGCATCCCGGTCACTCCACCGGCGGCTCGTCGGGAGGATCGGCGGCCGCGGTGGCCAGCGGCATGGTGCCGGTGGCACACGCCACCGACGGCGGCGGATCCATCCGCATCCCGGCGAGCGAGTGCGGGCTTGTTGGGCTCAAGCCGACCCGTGGCCGGGTGAGCCAGGGCCCGGTGATCGGGGAGGCTTGGGCAGGCGGCGTAATCGACGGAGCCGTAACGCGCACCGTACGTGACGCAGCGGGTGTGCTGGATGTGATCAGTACACGCATGCCGGGCGAGCCCTACTACGCGCCGCCTCTGCCGCGCCCGCTGCGGGAGGAAGTCGGTGCCGACCCTGGCCAGCTCCGGGTCGGCGTGCTCGACCGGCCAGGCGCGAAGGATTACCTCGACGATCCGCAATGCCGGGCCGCGGTGGCTGGCGCGGCGCGGCTGCTGGAGTCGCTTGGCCACCATGTCGAGGAGTCCGCGCCTGCGGCGATGTTCGAGCGGGAGTTCGCCAGGCAGTTCAACAGGCTCATCGCCGTCGACACTGAGGTGGCGTTCCAGGCTTTCGAGACGCGGCTCGGCCGCCCGATCGGCGAGAAGGAGATCGAACCGCGCAACGCCGAGTACCGGCGGGCCGGTGAGTCGCTCGGAGCCGTCGGGTATCTGCAGAGCCGCGCCTGGATCGGAATGTGGGCGCGGCGCATGGCCGACTGGTGGAACGGCCATGACCTACTTGTGACGCCCACCCTGGGCGCACCCCCACCCGAGCTTGGCTGGTTCACCGCGGAAGGACCACAGCTCGAGGGGAGGCGAATCGCCAGCTTCATCCCTTACACCGCGCAGTTCAATATGACCGGCCAGCCTGCCGTGAGCCTTCCCCTGCACTGGACACCCGGCGGCCTACCGGTCGGCGTGCAACTGGTCGCGGCCTACGGCCGGGAGGATGTGCTGATCCGGGTGGCCGCCCAGCTTGAGCAAGCTGCGCCGTGGGGGAAACGGCGTCCGAAAATACACGCGTAAGGTGCCGCGCGTAAGGTGCCGCGCGTAAGGGCTGTGCGGAGAGGCTACCGGCGGGCGAGTCCGAACATGTGGCGGCATCCGTCGAGGCCGGTGATCTCGGGCAGCGGGACCCCGCACAGGCTGTTCCCGGCCCGTGCGGCGCTAGTTTGGACGGATGGAGGAAAACCGGGCACGGCGAGTGGCCGACGCGCTGCGCGACCGCGGCATCGACGGCCATCTGGCGAAGGTCGGCGTGAATCAGTTCGGAGTGCGCGTGACGCTGCACGATGGCCGCGAAGCGGAGTGGGATACCGACGGCACGGCCGGCCTTGAGGCTCAGGTGATGCAGGACGGCGTACTTGTCGGTTACGTGCCCGAGATCGAAGGATCTGAAGACTTCGATGAGCAGCAGGTCATCGACGCCATCGCGCGTACTGACTACGACCAGCCGGTGGCCCGGCAACGGTCGGTCGCACCGCCGCCTGGCCCGCCGCTGCGTCGCGAGGGAGGCGTCTTCCGCCGCTTTCTCGACGGCTTCCGATATCGGTAACGGCCGGGCGGCGCGGCTGCCGAAGGCAGGCTCCCCGAACAACCTCACCGTCGGGACGCGCTTCACCGCGGTCGGCTACGGGGCTCAGTCGGTGACCATCGACCGAGGCCCCACCTTCCACTACGCGGACATCCGGTATGTCGCCACGGGTGGGCTGGAAGCGCTGAATCCGAGTTGGCTGCGCATCTCCATGAACCCCGCGCTAGGTGACGGCGGCACGTGCTACGGGGATTCGGGTGGGCCGAACTTCCTCGGCGCAGGTGCGAACGAGACCAAGATCGTGGCCGGCACGACCATAACCGGCGACTTCATGTGCCGGGCGACCAACGTCGACTACCCCATGGACACCGCCTCGGCGCGGGCATTCCTCGGGCAGTACGTCACGCTGCCGTAACCTGCCGATACCGAACGCCTTGCGCGGTGGTGCCCGCGACTGGATCACCGTGAGGTGCGCAACGGCCCGTCGCGCCCCTCTGGGACGCCGTATCAAGCTGCCCCGTGGGCGTTGAAGATGCACCAGTTGACGTAACTGCCCGGCTCATCGGTGTTCTGTGACTCCCGGGCGTCATGCAGCGCGTGAGCAAGTGTTTCGCCGCGTGCCAGCCGCCGGTGCACGGCGGTCATGAGGTCAACTGCCTCCACATCGGGGACCACGGCCGTGCTGGCGAGAATCCCAGCGGTGCCGCGGGCCAGCAGCGCACTGACGAAGCCGAGGACCTCGTCGCCCGCGTAGCTGACCTGAGTGCCTGACTCACAGGCGGCGAGGATCAGCCGGTGCGGCGCCAGGCCCCGTGAATACAGTTCCTGCAAGGTCAGCGGGCCATCGCTGAGCAGGAGGGAAGAGAACATCGGGTTGTCCGCGCGCAGTGTTCCGTGACAGGCGAGGTGGGCGAGATCGGCACCGGCCAGGGCGTCGGCGACCACATCGGCGGTGCTGGCGGGCGGGGTGAAGGCGGCTGCGGACGGGTGGATACCTGCCACTGACTCGACCTCGGCGACGGCCCCGGGCAGATCGGGTCCTGCTATCAGGACGACGGTTCCATTGCCGCCCCCGGCCCGCATCCGGTCCTTAGCGGCTAGCGCGGAGCGGGCCCAGAACGTAGCTGAAGGCGCCAGGCAAACCGGCCCGGCGTGCATCGCCGACCAGGGGACACCCTGCAGGTCAGGTACGGGAACGATGGCGATCTCAATGTCGGCGGGCAACCTCAGCGGATGCAAAAGGAGCTCACTGAGCCTTCGGATGCGCACATCCGCGCTCGCGCGGGCGGCAGCGATGCTGGCTAGCGGGCGGGGCTGTGCCAGGCGGCGCACCGCGAACAGGAATGCGCGTAGTTGTTCCCGGACCTGACCGAGTGGGCCGAGAGCCGCGATTCTGCTTAGGCGCGGCTCGATCACCACGGCTACCACGTCCTCGCCGCGCAGCCCGTAAGCGACCAACGCCTTCCCATTCAGGCGCTCACGCAGTGCGCCAATGGTCACGGGGGCTGTGGCGGTGTCGGCGACCGTGCCCGTCCGCCAGGTGGCCTGCCGTATCCGGTTTTCGATGACAGCCTGCTCGGTGGCGACGTGTTCGGCAGGGGTCAGCGGCCGGGACACCCGCTTGACGCTCTGTGTGCGCTCGTCCCGACGTTCGGCGTGCACGGCCCGAAGGGCCGTGAGGTCCGCACGGATCTCGTCGAACGCTGGCGGTTCGACGGCGAGCAGAGCGGCGGCGCGGCTTCGCTCCATCCAGTTCAGCGCGCGCGCCGGCGAACCGTCCCCGATGACCACGTCCAGGCCGATGAGACCTAGCTCCGCGCCGTGGCCCGACGCGAGCGCGCGAAGTTCCACCGACGGGAGGGCGCCGCGATGGCGGGCCAGGTCGCCGAGGCCGCGTCGGCAGTGCGCCAGCGCCTCGCGATCCTGCTGGCGCAGGCGGGCTGCCAGCGCGAAGGAGACGCGCCCACGCAGCCGGACCAGGACGGACGCGCCGCGGGCCAGCGAGCCGCCCCGGGACAGTGCGGCGATGGCCTGGCGGCGCCGACCGAGGGAGGCAGCCAGCCGACCGGTCACGAGAAAGCCCTGCACCGCGGCGGACGTCGTGCCCGACGCCTCGAGGCGCCGCGCCGCCCTGCGGGCCTCGTTCAGGTCAGCCATGGTGGCAGTGCCGCAATTCAGCCGCGCCTCCGCGGTCACGATAAGTGTGCGCGCGCGCCACGCCCCGCGGGTTTGCCGCAGGAATGCGGCCGCGGCAGCCGTCGAGGCCAAGATCGCCTCTGTGCAGTCTCCGGTGAGCATCGCGAGCTGGGCCACTCGCAGCTGCGCCTCGGCGGCCATCAGCGGGATCTGCGCGGCAGAGAATTCCTCGACGGCGCGGCGGGCGGCGCTGACGGCCTCGGGCAGCAGCCGGAGCTCCATGAGGGCGTCGGCGTACTCGATGTAGTGCTCGCCGAGCGGCAGCGCGGCGGCGCGATAGGCGCGCTCCGCTTCCTCGAAGCCGCTCAGACCCTCCGTGAATCGGCCGGATTGCACGGTCACCCACGCGCGGCTCTGGATTACCGTGGCCACGAGCGCCGGGCCGATCTCCGACGCGCCCGGCAGCGCCCGGTCCAGCCGACGCAGGGCCTGGCCGTACCGGCCCCGTTCGGACTCGATCAGCGCCAGGTTGTTCGCGCATTGCACCTTCCGCCGCGCGGAGGTCGCTTGGTCGAACAGCAAGCGGTGATAGATACCTGCAGCGTCCGCCAGCCGCCCGACGTTCTGCAGCAGAACAGCCCAGTGAAAGTCGAGTTCGAAGGCCCGATCGCCGGTGGTGAGCACCGCGGCTGCGCGCAGGTCTCGGCGCGCCGAGGTCATCCGGCCAAGCTCCTGGCTGACGGCGGCGTGACTCATCAGAAGTTCCGCCAGTGTGTCGTCCAGATGGTGTCGGCGCGCGATCCGGCAGGCCTCGTTGAGTATCCCGATAGCCGAGCGGTCGTCAAGCCGGGCGCGCTCGGCCCACGCCAGCGCCCGCAGCGCAAGGGCCAGCGCCTCGGGCTGGCGCGCCCGCCTGGCCTCCGCGACGAGCGCCTCGGCTGCGGGGCGGAACCTGTCCGGGTCGGCCGCCACGTCATCGTGTGCCTGCCGGGCACGTATCACTAGGTCGCTCGGCGGCTCTATCCAAGTCAAGAGGCGGTCACAATCCCTGGTTCGGGCCCGGCAGCGCGCGATACTCAAGCCTTACCGTCATAAGAGAAGGATCGGTGAATTCGATGCCATTTGACGAGAGATTTAGGGGCGATCCGTTTCGGGGCGACTTCCCAGGCCGCCGCGATCACGAGCCGTGGGACGACCTCGAGGCGGTGGTGCGGCGCCAGGTCATCGAACTTACACAGCGCCGCTTCCAGCCAGCGATCCGGCACCAGGTGCTCAGGCTGATACAGCAGCGTCGGGTGCTTGACCCGGGCGGCGGCACACGGGATCGGATCGTCACCGAGTTCGACGTTCTACCGGTCAACATCGGATTCGATACCCTAATGGCGCGTGGCGAGCGTGGTGAGCTGCTGATCACTGGACAGTCTTACGACGGTCGGCACGCTCCGATCGGTGGGTGGGCCGATAACCACTACGCCAAGGGATACCTCGATGCCCTCGGCATGACAGCAGAAGACGTGGACTGTGAGGCCCTACGCGGCCGGGTGGTGAAGCTGACGCACCCGGACTTAAGCCCGCAGCAACTGGCCGACGTGGCCAAGGTGCTTCGCACGCGGGGGTTTTCAGCGGCGATCACCAACATCACTCCCGCGGCGCCAGTGAGCAAGCCACCCCCGGGGCCGAAGGAGTCCCCCTCGGTTGGCCAGTTCCAGCTCGTCCGCGACCAGCGAGCGGCGGCGAGGGCCGTGACGCCACCGGAGTTGGCGGAGCAGCGCGCGCTGGGAAGGCCGGCGAGGGTGGCGATCATCGACACTGGCATCTCCAAGCAGCCACGAACCGACGGGTGGCTGCAGGGCGTCGACGGCGATCAAGACCCTCTCGACCTGCTCCCGTTGCCGACCGGAGACGGATTTCTGGACTTCGCCGCCGGCCACGGCACCTTCGTCGCCGGAATTGTGCAGCAGGTCGCATCGGATGTCAAGATCAAAGTCTACCGCGCCGCCGACAGTGACGGCGCCGCCAGCGAGGTTAACGTTGCGTGCGAGATGATCCGGGCGGTAGTAGAGGACGAATTCCAGATCCTGAATCTGTCGCTCGAATGCCAGACGCCCGACGATGCGCCACCCATCGCAATCCAGGCGGCGTTGGAGATCATAGGAGAGTGGGAGCGCCACACGGGCAAGAAGGTGCTCATCGTCGCGGCGGCCGGCAACTATGGCGATAGGAGGCCGAGTTGGCCCGCCGCATTCCGCCGGGTGATATCCGTCGCGTCCCTGGCGCCCGACATGCTGCCGTCGCCATACTCCAGCCACGGTCCGGCGATCACGTTCTCGACGATCGGGGAAGGCCTGCGTTCGACGTATGTCCAAGGCCAGGAGTCGCCCCTGGTGAATCCCGAGCCGCAGACGTTCGGTGCGAACGCCTGGGCGGTGTGGACCGGCACGTCATTCGCTGCGCCCCAGATCACGGGTGCGCTCGCCTGGCTGTATCAGTACGAGGGGATTGGGTTGCGAAAGGCGCTGCGCAGGTTGCTGGCGGCGGGTCGGCCCATACCGGACTTCGGCCAGGCACTGAAGATTCTCCCGGGCATCTAAGCCGTGCCGGATAACCTTGCGGTGTATCACCGAAGTCCGATCGTGCTCTGCGTACATGAGCGAGAGCGCATGTTTCTCGCCGCGCCGGATCCGCCGTTTGGTAGGAGGATGGTGCATATGGTGGAGGCATCCGACGTCAGCCGGTTAGTGAAGGCGAGCGCGGGCGGCGATCAAGCAGCCTGGGATGAGCTGGTGCGCCGTTACTCGCCACTCGTGATGGCCGTGACCCGGAGCTACCAACTCGATATCGAGGACGCACGGGACGTGAGCCAAACGGTCTGGCTGCGGCTCGTTGAGCACGTGGCATATCTGCGCACGCCGGAGGCTCTGCCAGGCTGGCTAGCGACAACCACCCAGCGCGAATGCTGGCGCCAGACCCAGCGGAGACGGCGAGTGCTTCCCGTCGATCCACACACCGACAGCACCATGGAGCGGGGCGAGGTCATTGACCCAGACGCCGGCATCCTGAGAGCCGAACTCCGCCAGGCACTGCGTGACGGGCTGGGCGAGCTGTCGGCGCGGGACCAGCAACTCCTGCGGCTTCGAGCTGCTGACCCACCAAGGTCTTATCGGGAGATCAGCCAGCTGTTGGGAATGCGGATCGGGAGCGTGGGCCCGAGTATCCGCCGGAGCCTGAACAAGCTGCGGGAGTCCAATGCAATGCGCTCATACCTGGCGACGAATCAGACCGGCGACGGGGGGACAGGAGGTGACTGGCGTGAGCTCGCCGAGGTGGAGTGACGACGAACTGTTGCGCGAGCTAAACGCCGCGCTACAGGAATTGCCGGTTGACGAGAGCGTTATTCGTGCGGCCCAGGGAGCGCTTGCCTGGCAAACCGTGGATGCCGACCTTGAGTTCCTTGGCCTCACCGCCGACTCCGCGCTGAGCGATAGAGCCACCGTGCGCGGCGGCGGGCCCGGGGCGCCGCGCGCACTGGCATTCCACGGCGAGCGGCTCGGCGTGGAAATAGAGATCGATGAGGCCGGGATCGTAGGTCAGCTCAGGTCGGCTGCTTCGCATTCCCGCTACCCACTTCGGGTCCGATGCGCCTGGACTGCAGGCTTGGTGCCGACCGCTTCATCACCGAGTGGGTAACCCTCTAAAAGCTCGTTCCTGCGTTGACAGCGGGTGTAGCCGGCGCGTAGCAAGCGAGAGAGCACGTAGCACGCGTGATCGCCTGGACGATCCGGAGAGTTCGCATGAGCAAAGGGCAGATCGAGATACACGGGACCTGCGCACCTGGCTTCGAGCCCGTGCGGCCGCTACACCGATACCGAGGGGGAGCCTGACCACCGCAAACCAGCGAGTGCCGGGACCCGGTGTCGCACGGTGGCACGCCTGAGATTCCGAACGGCTCACGCGGCCTGGCGCGCGCCCACCGCAGGCGGCTCAAGGTCTCGCCGGTGGCGCGCCGAGTCAGCTCCGCATGAGCTGAGCCCATTCATCCAGTGTGGCCAGCGTCTTATCTGCGGTGCGGTCCTGCAGGGCGAGCAGGCATCGATCGACGCCCGCCGCGGCGAATTCGTCGAGCAGCCCACGTTCCGGCGCCGCGTCGAACAGCGTGATCGGGATCGGTCCTCGCCCGGCGTCCGCGGCTCGCTGGCGCAGCGACACCACTCGCCGCTTGAGCTCGCCGACGCCGGTGAGCAGGCCGTACTGCGGGAGCCACTGCTCACCAAAATCCAGCACCCGGTCCTCGGCACCAGGCCCGTTTCCGCCCACCAGCACGGGTGGATGCGGTCGCTGCACGGGTTTGGGCCAGGACCAGATCGGATCGAAACCAGCAAATTCGCCATGGTACTCGGCTTCTTCCGCGGTCCAGATTTCCCGCATGGCACGTACTCGATCGGCTAGCAACGCCATTCGACGGCGCGGATCGGTGCCATGATTGGCCATCTCTAGACGGTTCCACCCGGCGCCAACGCCGAACAGGAAGCGCCCGGCACAGAGCCGGTCAAGGCTGGCCACCTCCTTCGCCAGCACGATCGGATCCCGCTGCGTTACCAGGCAAACCCCCGTGCCGAGCTTGAGCGTTGTGGTGACGGCGGCGGCACCGGACAGCGCGACGAACGGGTCGTAGGTGTCGGCGAAACCCCTGGCCGGGCTGCCGTCGCCGCGTCGGCTGCGCACCGGTATGTGCGTGTGCTCAGCGTAGAACAGCGACTCGAAGCCACGTTCCTCAACCGCCCGGCCTAGAGCGGGAGGCGTCATGCCGTCGGACCCGGTCAGAAAAGCGATCCCAATGTCCATTCCAGTCATCCCTTCCTAGAGCCTGCCTGAGAACCTCGATCGGGCTCCCGTCGCGCTGGAGGCGCGCAAGGCGAGCGTCGCGCTGGAGGCGCGCAAGGCCAGCGTCGTGCCGGTGACGCGCAGGGCGGTGATGATCTGTCAACCGATTACAGCGTGGCTGGGCGGGTGCGCGATGTATCTGCGGCTTCTCCCGTACCTCTGCATAGCAGCGGGATGGCCGCAGGAGCGGCCATCCCGTGCCAGCAGATTGGCCCAGTCACTCGCACGGGCTCGTCGGCGAATCAGGCTAGCGGCGGCACGATGCCGCCCGCCAGCTGGAAATGATCACGCTCCGACTCAGGGCGAACTCACGACGCGCGTCCAGACCGGAGTGACAGAATCTCAGGCTTCGACGCTGTATTAAACGTCTCTCTCGGCGCTGAAGATCCTCTGGTAGCCGAGCCTGGTTCGGGTGGCGCGGCCTGTGTCTGGTTCGGTGCGGGGGAGCTTGCCAGGGACCTTAAAGTCGGCCGCGTGCGTCTCCCCACTTTTTGGCCGCGCGCGGTCGGCAAGAATGCCATCCGCCCGGTTTCTCCCGCCCAGGCTGGTTCACGTTCGGCGCCGAGTGCCCGCTATCGCGATCTACCGACACATGAGAGCCTGCTTGAGAAACTCAGGTCTGCGCGCGCACGCCCGGACCATCGATCTGGCCCTCGGCGAGCGCCTGCCGTCATGAGAACGCCCCTGCGGCGTGGAGGTGGCTCGCAGGGGCGATCTCATGTACTGAGATGAGTTTGGCGCCTATTTCGTGTAATGGCCTCCTCTCTCCGTAGCCCTAGGGAAGCTCGGTGGGCGGCCAGCGGAGGATGGCTCCCGGCGGGACGACGTTGGCGAACGACGCGGCCGCTGGGATTTGGCGCAGGGCTAGGGCGTGATCACGACCTGGTGGCATTTCCGTGGGGGAGTAGTCGGGGGTGCCATTCGCTCGGTTGATCGCTTGGTTGTTCGCTTGGTTGATCGGCGGGGGTGGCGTGCTGTTCGTTGAGGCTGTCGATCATGGCGGAGGCCACGTGCGCGTCCATTTGAACGATGACCGCCGGCTGCCCCCTTGGATCTATGAAGGGGGAGATCGTGAAGGATGGATCCACGCCGCTACGGTCGAGCCACCGCTGAACCGCTTCTTGTAGGCGCTCGGCGAGCCGGAGCGCGCCCCGGTCTGCCTCGTTGAGATACCGCATGCCCGAGATCGCAGTCACCCCATCCGTGGTGTCGCTGGTCGCCGATGGGGGCGCTGGGTTCGTGGCATCGGGATCTCCGCAGCGTCGGTGGGTAACAGCGCGCAGCACCATCCTGCGTCGCTCGATCGTGCAGATGCAAGCACAAGTGATGGGACAGTTGCAGGAAACATCAGATTGAACGAAACAAATGCACGTGCAGCACGATAGAGTGCTGGTACAGGCAACGGAGCCGATACCGGTGCGCCCGCCGGGTTCCGGTCGGCAGCCGCCTGCGGCCCGTCACGAACGCGGCATGCGCCGGCGGCAGGAATGTGCGTGCCAATCGGTGGTCACCCGCCCGCCGATCGGCAGGCGGGCGCACAACCTTGCGCACGGGAGAGAAATCAGGGTGAGAAGGTCGGATGGTTGAGACCTACAATGGCATGCCCGCCTCCGGGCTGCAGGGTGTCAGCTGGCGCAAGAGCGACCACAGCAATCCGAATGGGAGCTGCGTTGAGGTGGCCGAACTGGCGAACGGGGCAATCGCCATCCGCAACTCGCGCCATTCCTGTGGTCCGGCGCTGATCTACACCCCGGCCGAGATCATGGCGTTCATCCGGGGGGTCAAGGACGGCCAGTTCGACTACCTGATCCGTTGATTGCCCCCACGCCGTGACGGCGCCGCATGCTTAATCGAAGTAACCTGCGGCATCGTGCCGCGAAGCCGACGAGACAGCCCGCTGTACACCTCGGTGGCGGCGAGCAGGGGACATGAGCGGCGAGCGAGGACATGAGGTCGGCCATTTGGCAGAAGATGACCGGCTATGCAACGGGATCGAGGCAATGCGACACTTGGGCGAGTTAGTGTGGCCGGTCACACTCCCAGGGGAGCATGGATGATCGCGGAACGGGCAGGAAATGGCGCTTCACCCCCGGCATCTGCTGACACCGATACCGCCAGGGCGCCTGGCGCGCCGACGGCGCGGCGGATCGCGCTGGGCGTGCAGCTGCGGCGGCTGAGGGAAACCAGCCAGATCACCCGGGAGGAGGCCGCTGAGGCGATTCGCGCGACCCCCTCTAAGATCAGCCGTTTGGAGCGAGGGCGCAGTGGCGCGAAACAACGCGACGTAGCCGACCTGCTCACCTTGTATGGGATAACCGGCGAGACCCAACGGGAAGAGCTGCTGGCACTCGCTCGCCAGGCCAACACTCCGGGCTGGTGGCAGCAGTACAGCGACATCCTGCCCAAATGGTTCGAGCTCTATGTCGGATTGGAGGAGGCGGCCTCCATCATCCGGACCTACGAGGTGCAGTTCGTCCACGGCTTGATGCAAACAGAGGACTACGCCCGCGCCGTCATCCTGATCGCCAACGCCCACGCACCCGCGGCGGAGATCGACCGCCGCGTCAGCCTGCGGATGAAACGCCAGCAGCTGCTCACTCACCCCGGTGCTCCCGAGCTGTGGTCCGTGCTCGACGAGGCTGCGCTGCGTCGGCCCTTGGCTGGCCCGCAGGTGATGCGCGCTCAACTGGAACACCTGCTCGAGATCAGCGACCTGCCCAACGTCACCCTGCAGATCGTCCCTTTCCACGCTGGCCCGCACGCCGCGGCCGGCGGCCCGTTCACCATCTTGCGGTTCCCGGAACCGGACCTGGCCGATGTGGTTTACCTCGAGCAGCTCAACAGCGCGCTTTACCTCGACCAACCCGACGACGTCCTCGGCTACATGACCGTCATGAACCAATTGTGCGTGCAGGCCGAAACCGGCGCCGTCAGCAAGGATATGCTCGGCGCACTCCTCAAAGAGACCTAGAGCACGGTCGGCTCCGACGGACCCATGCCCATTAGGCGGAAGGCGCCCGATCGGGCGAATTGCAGACCCGGACACGCCACATACCAATTGCGGCACAAATGGAGAGGCTACTCGTGACCGACAGTCCGTCTACCCCTGACCAGACATCACCTAAGATCGACATCACAACGGCGCATACCGCCAGGATCTGGAACTACTGGCTAGGCGGCAAGGACAACTACCCCATCGACCGCGAGGTCGGTGACCAGATCCGTCGGCTCCATCCCGGCATTGGCGACTACGCTCGCGCTGACCGCGCGTTCCTGGGTCGCGCCGTGCGGTACCTGGCCGGTGAGGCGGAGATCGATCAATTTCTCGACATAGGCACCGGCCTGCCGACGGTTGACAATACTCATGAGGTCGCCCAGCGGGTAGCACCGGCGTCCCGGGTTGTCTACGTGGACAACGACCCCTTGGTCCTGGCCCACGCCCGTGCCTTGCTCACCAGCACCCGCGAGGGCGCTACCGACTACATCGACGCCGATCTGCACGACCCCGGCAAGATCCTCGCCGAGGCTGCCCAGACCCTGGACTTCGACAAGCCAGTCGCCGTCACCATGCTTGGCGTTGTGATCTTCATCAACGAGGATGAGGAGGCTTACAGCATCGTGCGGCAATTCCTTGACGCCGTCCCGTCCGGCAGCTACCTGGTGCTTTCCCACACCATAACCAGCCCGGAGATGCCCGACGTGGACGCGGCCGTCGCGTTCTGGAACGAGCACGGTACGCCGAAGCTGACCCAGCGTACGCCGGAACAGATGGCCCGCTTCTTTGACGGGCTGGAGCTACTCGAGCCCGGCGTGGTGTCGTGCTCGCGGTGGCGCCCCGAGGACACGCCCTGGGGGGTACCTGACGAGGTTGCCATGTTCGGCGGTGTCGGCCGGAAGCCTTAGCCCGCGGGGCGTTTGCTGTATCCGCGTCGTTTCAGGCAGCGGATTCCTCGAGACGATCTCGCAATCTGGCCAGGTCGGCGGCGATGCTGGAGCGCACCTGACGCGCCATGAGCGGCGTCAGCCAGCCAAAGAACCGCCCCGGCGAGCCGGTGGCGTGAATAGTGGCCAGGGTACCGCCCGGGGCATCTTCCAGCTCATAGCGGATGGTCATCGGAAAAGGCCGGTCTACCCGCATCTCCATGCGCTGGCCTGAGTCATAATCGGTTATCACATACCGGTAGGTGAAACGGCGCCCGAGGAAACGAGCCGACCGCTCTACGGTGGTGCCCTCGCCGACCGGGCCTGAGGTGACAGTGCGGCTTGAAGTGATTCCGCCTGTCCATTCCAGATCGTGCTGTGGGTCGAACATATACGCGGCGACGTCAAGCCGCGTGCGGCGCACCAAGAGCTGCGGACGTACATCGACACCCATGCCAACCATCATGTCCGAGCACTGCAACCGCCGCAGCAAGGCGCCGCACGTACCACCGGGCGTACCCGCACAGGCGACTGACGCCGTCAGCGAGGCACGCTAACTCTGATCACCCTCAGTGGCATTTGGACGAGAAGGTCCTCCGGGGTCAGGGCTCTGGCCAGGGAGGTGGTGGGGCCTGTCGCCCGGTTCGATGCCGTGCTGGCGGAGCAGGGCTTGCAGGCGGCTGACCTCGGTGCGCAGCCGTTCAGTCTCCCCGGCGACGGTGCCAACGTTCAGCTCGCTGGCCGCACGCTCGCTGACCGCCTTTAGCTCCCTTTGCCTGGCCGCCCTTTCCGTCAGCAACTGCTTTTCCCTGTCGCGCAGCGCGGCGGCCGTCGGCATGTCCCGCGCGTCGATCGCGGACTCCTTCTCCCGGCGCACCCTGGCGATCTGCTCGTCATATTCGCCCAGCTCAGGTGCTGCGGGCTGCTCGCCGATGCCCAGCCGCCGTTCGATGGCGGCGAGCCGCCTGGCGATCGAATCGAGCCGGACCATCATCTCATCCGCGCGTGCCGCACGCCTTCCGCGCCGGGATGGAGCACCTGACTCAGGTTCGAAGCCCTGGTCACCATGCAGCAGCTGCACCACCGCCTGGCGGACCCGGCCCAAGTCCGCGCCGAGCTTCACCAGAACCTGCGCGGCAACTCCCTCCCCCTCACGGACCAGGCCGAGCAGGATGTGCTCCGTTCCGATGTAGCTGTGGCCAAGCTGTTTCGCCTCACGCAGCGACATTTCGAGCACCTTCTTGGCCCGCGGGGTTAACGGAATGTGCCCAGACGGCGCATCCTGGCCCTGGCCGATGATCTGCTCGATCTGCTGGCGCACCGCATCGAGGCTGATGCCCAGCGACTCCAGCGCCTTCGCCGCCACCCCTTCGCCCTCGTGGATGAGGCCGAGCAGGATGTGCTCCGTACCGACGTAGTTGTGGTTGAGCATCCTGGCTTCCTCCTGAGCCAGGACGACAACGCTTCGCGCGCGATCGGTGAACCTCTCAAACATCCCCATCGTTCCTGTCTGTCGGCCACGCCACGACCGTCCAGCCGCCTCGGCCAGCCTGGTTTCACCAGGTTATGGTGTATCCGCCATGACTTATACCGCCGATCCACGCGTTGACGCCTACATCGATGCCCTGCCCGATTGGCAGCAGGCCATCTGCCGCGAGGTCCGCGACCTGGTCCACGCGGCCGACCTGGAGGTAACAGAGACCGTCAAACGCACCAACCGGCCGTACTTCGTGCGGCACGGAAACATTTGCGCGCTGCTGGCGGCGAAGGACCACGTCAATGTGTTCCTCTACGACGGCGGCATCGTCCCTGATCCCGACGGAATCATCACCGGCGGCCACGACAACAAGACCGCCCGCACCGTGGCCGTCCGCCAGGGCGAAACCATCAACGCGCCCGCCCTCACCGCCATGTTCAAGCACATCATCGCCAACAACCGCGCCGGCGGCTGGCGCAAGTTGACGCGCGAAAGCTAATTCACCGGTCCGCGAAGTGCTGCGGCACTGTCGATACCCGGCCTCATGTCTCGGGGGTTGGCGACGCCGGCCTTGTCCTGACGGCCGCGGCGGGGGCGGAGGGCGGCGGCACCACGGGCCCGATGTTCCCGTCCGGCGCGTGGTCCAGGTCGACGATCACCGGGGCGTGGTCGCTCGGCCCGGTGCCCTTGCGGGCGTGCCGGTCCACCCATGCCGCGCGCACCCGGCTGGCCACCGGTGCGGTGGCCAGCACCAGGTCGATCCGCATCCCGAGATCCTTGTGGAACATGCCCGCCCGGTAATCCCAGTAGGTGAACACCCGCTCGGACGGCCAGCGATCACGCACGACGTCGCACAGGCCTAGCTCCTGTAGTTTGGCCAGCGCCGCCCGCTCCGGCGGTGTGACATGTGTCTGGCCGACATAGGCGTCCGGGTCGAACACGTCGGCGTCCGTCGGTGCGATGTTCATGTCCCCGCATACCATTGCGGCCGCAGGACCAGCGGCGACCATCTCCTCCAACGCGGCCAACCAGGCGAGCTTGTAGTGATAATGGCCGGAGCCCGGCACCCGCCCGTTCGGTACATACACCGAGTGCGTCCGGATCTCACCGCAGGTCGCGGACACCGCGCGCGCCTCCGGACGCGGGAAGCCGGGCGCGCCGGGGACTCCGGCCACCACGCCCTCCAGCCCCATTCGGGACAGGATCGCCACTCCGTTCCACCGCGCCTCGCCGTAGAGGGCGACCGCATAGCCGCGGCGGGCGAGCTCCTCGCCGAGCAGCTCGCGGAACGCGTCGTCGGTCAGCTTGGTCTCCTGCAGGCAGACCACATCGGGCTGCCGCTGGTCCAGCCACGGCAGCAGCCGCGGCACCCGCTGCTTGACCGAGTTCACATTCCAGGTCGCAACTCGCACCCGCCTTACGGTAGCCCTTGCCACCGACATCGTCCGCTCGCGAGCGCCCATCGCGGTCGCACACCAACGCACAGCCTCCACCGGCCATCCCGCGGGCAGGATGGCCGGTGGAGGCAGGATCAGGCAGGAATGTCAGGGCGCCGGCGCCGCGATGTCGATCTTCGGCATGTTCCATCCGTAGACGCTGATCACAGGGGTGGCGCCCTGCAGATCCGCCGAGCTGTAGGTCGCGGTCAGCGTCTCGGACTCGCCGGGCCAGAGCGTGACGTCGTTGTCGTTCCAGATCGAGGACTGCAGCTCGTTGTCCCCGGCGAGTTCGGTTCCTGCCGCGGTGCCCCTGCGCACATCCGCGCGCAGGAAGAAGCCGACCGTCGGTGCTGCCGAATTGTTGGTGATCGTTACCGTGGTGGCCAGGTCGGCGCCATTCGGGCCGGCCTGATGGGTGGTAGTGGCGGTCGCCGAGACGCTGGCCTGCGGCAGCGTCTTCAGCGCCAGCAGGTTCGAATACTGCGACAACGTGGCCTGCGGCTGCCCGAGCGTCCTGGACCAGTTGGTCACGTCCTGCTGGGTGGACAGCCAGTAGACGTTTCGGTCGACGATGGTGCCATTTTGCCGCAGCAGCAATTCGACGAAGTAGCTCTGCGCCGGGGTCGGCGGAACCGTTGCCGCGGGCACGTTCGGCGTGAGGACCGGGTTCGCGACCTGCTGGCTCGCCAGGGTGATGTTGCTCGCCTGCTGATCGTCGAGCACGCTGCCCGCGAGGTTGTAGACCTTGGACTCAACCGACACGCCCGACTGGCTCGCCCCGCCGAGGTTGTCCAGCGCGACGGTGCCGTTGTCCAGTGCGTAGATGGCATGCAGCTTCTCGTTGGCCTTCTGCGCACCGAAATAGCTGCCGGCTTGATCGCCGTCGTTGTTGTAGAGGGTCCAGAGCAGGCTCGGCCAGCCCTTGTTCATCTGCCAGTAGACGGTTCCCGTGGACGGCACCGGCGTGTTGTTGGCGTGATCAAGGAACGCCTCGAACTGGGCGCGGGTGTTCTCGTAGTTCTGGACCTGCGCCTCCTGCACGTAGGTAGCGAGGTCCGGCCACGAGCCGTACCGGTTGGTCAGCGCCGTGTCAAAGTTGAACAGCGTGCCGAAGTTGTAGCCGGAGTGCTGGGTTCCCTCGTAGTTGGTGTGGTACTGGTTGAAGCTCGGCTTTTGCCACAGGTTGGCCTGATCCGATGCGGACATGAACCGGTTGATGGAGTCCAGGGTGGGTACCGTGTCCCCGGCGCTCTGCTCGCTGTCGTAGCCCCACGAGCCGCCCGCGTTGGTCTCGTCGCCCCCGACGAAATGCGTGGTGTCGTACCAGTAGTTGGGCGGGACCCAGTCGTACGGGCCCTCCTTCTCGCCCGCCGGGCCGAGCTGTGCGCTGCTCTTGTACTCGGCGGAGGCGATCAGCGGTTCCTGGAAGTCGGCCTGCGAGAAGCCCGCCAGCGACACCGACTCCTGCTGCGCGGTCGGCGCGTTGTCGCTCCACTGGAAGCTGAACACGCTCGGATGGTTGCGCAGGTTCTGGCCGATCGTCAGCGCCGACAGCTGCAGGATCGAAAGCTGCGCGGAGGTCAGGGTGCCATAGACCTCCCACGCGTCGCAGCACTGGTAGCCCGCGTTGACCAGGATCCCGGCCTGGTCCATCTGCTGGAACCAGTCGTCCGGCATGATGTGGCCCTCGAGGCGGATCGTGTTGACCCCCATGGCCTTCATCAGCGCGATCTGCTTGGCGGTGTCGGCCGCCGAGTAGTGCAGGAACAGGTTCGGGTCAAACCCGCCGCCGCGGATGACGATCGGCACGCCGTTCACCTTGAAGGCGCGCACCCCGTTCGGTGCTCCTGCCGACGTCCCTGCGGTCAGGTACGAGGTGATGGTGCGGATGCCAAACGTCTCGCTCGTGGAGTTGGCGACGACGCTGTTCTGCGACACCGATGTCGTCAGCGTGTACAAGGGCTGTGCGCCGAGTTGGTAGGGCCACCAAACCTGTGGCGAGGCGATGGTGAGGCTGGGGAACTGACCCGGTGCGAACACGACCGTCTGGGTTGAGTTCGCCGTCACCGTCACCGACTGGCTCACGGTTATCGGGGTCCCCGAGCCCGGTGGCGTGATCGTCGCGGTCACGACCCCCGTCTGCGACGAGCTTGTCGTATTCGTGATGTCGGTTTTGACCGTGAGCGCCGAACTGCTCAGATCGGCCGCATTGGCCTGCAGTACATGCGCATTGCTGTCGATCAATGCGCCGCCGACCTGCAGCTGAACCGGGAACTGAATGCCCGTGTTGTTGTCCGGCGGGATCTGCGTCCAGTCCACGTTGTCCAGCGTGTACATCGAGGTGGGGTCGTTCGGATACATCTCGATGGCCAGCGAGTTCGTCCCGCTCACCAGCAGGCCGGTGACGTCGAAGGTGAACCGCGTGTAGGCGCCTGTCACAGTGGCCGATGTGGCCACCTCGTGGCCGTTGACCCAGACGTCTGCCGCGCCGACGACCCCGTTGACGATGAGCTCGGCGTCCTGGCCGGACTGCAATGCAGGGGTGAAGTCGGTCCGGAACCACCATGGCACGGCGAACTGCTTGATCGTGTCTCTGCCGATGCTCTTCATGTACCCGAAGCAGGTCTTCATGTTGGTCGAGAAGAAGACGTTCGGGCAGGTGCCGCCCTGCAGCAGCGCCTCGATCTCGGTCCCCGGCGCGTCGGCGTCGTCGTTGGAGACAGAAAGCCAGCCAGCGGTGCTGAACCCAGGGGTGGAGATCTGCTGGCCGGTCTGCGTGGCGGTCGCGCTGCTCAGCACCTTCCAGCCACCTGCACCGAGATCCGATATCGCCGTCGAGCCGGTCGCCGCTGAGGCCGTGCCGCTGGCGCCCGCCGCCTGCCCGGCCTGCGCCGCCGATAACCTGGCTTGCGCCGCGGATAACCTGGCCTGGCTCGTCCCAGCAGCCGCGGCTGCACCGGAGCCTGCTGCCAGGGCAACTGCTGCCGCCAAGACCAGGCTCGTTCGCATTACTCGCTTCATGGTCAGCGCTCCAGCCTGCGGGCAAAACCCGCCGTTTACCGACCCCCGAATGAATAGTTTGTAAACCTTCCTAACTCACCCGTCAACGCGCTGGGCCGGATTGTTACCCGCGGGCGGAGAACCCTGCGGCTGCTGACGGTGTATTCAGATGTGCGTGCCCGTATGAGTGAGGCCAACCATCGACGACGCGGAGGCGGTAGCCCGGTCCCATGGCGGCGACCTTGACGCCTATGCGGTGCTGGTCGCCCGGTACACGCTGCGCGCGCACCGGGCGGCCTTCCTGCTTGGAGCCGGTGAGGAGGCCGATGACGTCGTCCAGGAGGCTTTTGTGAAGGCGTTCAGGCACCTGTCCCGGTTCCGGGCGGGTGACCCGTTCGGCCCGTGGCTGCTGCGCATCGTGGCCAACGAGACCAAGAACCTCGCCCGATCGCGGCGGCGGCGTGCTGCGCTGGCCATACGGTTGTCCACTGCTGAATCCGGCGAGCCCGCGGCGGATGGTCCCGTCGATGAGGTGCTGGCCGCTGAACGGCGCGCCGGTCTGCTGGCCGCCGTCAACGCGCTCCCGCATAAGGAGCGGCAGGTCGTCGTGTGCCGCTACTTCCTCGACCTGTCGGAGGCGGGGACGGCGCAGGTGCTGGGGTGGCCCCTCGGATCGGTGAAGTCACGTACCTTCCGCGCGCTGAACAGGCTGCGCGGCCTTCTCGTGACCGGGCAGCAAAAGAGGGTCTCGAGTGGTTGACCAGGCCGAGTGGCAGCGCGTAATGGAGGCCGAGCTGCGGGCGCTGGGCCGCGAACTCGCCGTGCCTCCCGCCGCCGATCTCAGCGCGGCCGTGCGGCAGCGGCTCGAACGGCCGCCAGTGCGGCGCCGCCACCTGCCTGGCCTGCGGACAGGGGCCCTTCGCCGCTGGCCGCCGGCATGGCATGTCGCGGTGGTCGTGGTGGCCGTTTTGCTCGCTGTCCTGGTCGCGACCCCGCAGGGGCGCGCGGTGATCACCCATGTGCTCCGGTTCGCCGGCATCGAGCTGCGTCAGGAGCCGGGCCCTGAGCGCTCCCCGGCAAGCAGCCCATCTCTGCCCGGGGAGCGACGGATGCCTCTCGAAGAGGCCCGCCGCCAGGTCGCGTTCGCGCTGCTGGTCCCGGCGGTGCTCGGCAGGCCGGACGAGGTGGTGGTGAGCGACCATGGACGGGTCGGCTCCCTGATCTACCACCGGACGCCCTACGGTGAGCTGCGGCTGGATGAGTTCGCCGGCCACCTCGACCGTGTCTACTACGAGAAGTACGTCCGCTTCGGCGATGTGACCGAGGTCAGGGTGAACGGGGCCAAGGGCCTGTGGATCAAGGGCCCGCACGATCTGGTGTATATCACCCGCGACGGCGTGCCAGCCACGGACTCAGCCCGGCTCACCACCGGCAACACCCTGATCTGGGGCACCAGGAAGGTCGCGCTGCGCCTGGAAGGCGGCTTTGGCAAGAACGACGCACTCGCCATCGCCGGCTCGGCGGGCTGACATCCGCCTTGCGCCTGCGGAACCTATCACCGGGCGGCGGTGTAGGAGGGGTGAGGCGCGACGGAAGGAGCCGGGTAGATGCTGCGCAAGCTGATCGTTCTCACCGCAGTTGCCGGAGGTATGAGCATCGCCGGGGCGATGACGCTCGCCGTGCCGGCGCTGGCCAAGGGGCCGTCCCAGGCGAGCATCACCGGCCCTGGGCTGGCCCACGCGATCGTCGTGTCCGGCGAGGGCGAGCCCGGACAGCAGAGCATGCTCGCGAACCTCGCCGAGCAGACCAACCTGTTCACCGCGATGTTCGGCCCGGATGGCAGCGGGGCACCGCCGGAACCGCTGGGCACTCCGCCGCCGAAGGCCTCGCTCGGCCCGCGGTACACGGTCGTCTACACGGTGCCCGGGATCGACCCACAGCCGGGCGACGTGTACGGGCGGGTGCGCCAGGACCTCTACCCGCGGGCGACGGGCGGGCCCGTCACCTACACGCCGCCCGGTCAGCGCGGCTTCGGGCAAGATCGGCTGGCGGCGGCTGGCTGGCTTCGCGGTGGTGCCCAGCTGACCGACACGCTGACCCAGCTCGGCGTTCCGCCGCGGTCGATCACGAAGGCAGCGCAGCAGGCCCGCCGCGCACCTGCGGCACACACGGCACATGCGCCACACTCGGCGGCAGCGCAGCAAACCGGTTCGTGGGCCCCGGGCTGGATCGCCGCGTTCGCCGCGGCGATCGCGGCCGCAGCGCTCGCCGGTGCAGTGCTGTGGCTGCGTCACCGCACGCCAGCCAACCGCCCAGGGGCTCGCTGACCGGCCAGGACAGTGACACGGCCAGCTCAACCTGTCGCCGGTCCGCGGGCGGCGTGCCACCATCACTCACGGGCGGGCGAACCGTGCCTCAACGGTCACGCGGGCCATCGCGGACGCCATGCCCAGCGGGCTCCACGTCATGGCGAACTCGGTACGGTCGACCACGGCCTCGGCGCGCAGGGTGACGGCTCGCGCGCTCGCGTCTTCGACGTGTGCGGTGAACTCGATCGGCTTGACGTGGCCAGCTGCCTCGAGGGTCCCCCGGCAGGCCAGGCTCGCCGGCCCGGCTGGCTCGGCGGTCACGGTCACCACGACATGGGGGTGATGCGCGACGTCGAAGAAGTCCGCCGAGCGCAGGTGCTCATCTCGCCTCTTGTTCTTGGTGCTGAGCGAGGCGGCGTCCATGCTCACCCGGCCCGTTACCGTCCCGTCCGCCCCGACGCTGCCTTCGCCGCAGATCCGGCCGAACTGGCCGTGCACGGTGACGGCGCCCCAGAAATGCTTGACGTGGAAGCCGGCTCTCGAGCCCGCCGGGTCGAGTATCCAGCCACCGGCGGTGGTCCGGTCGTCGAGCAAGGCCGTGACCGTCGGTGCCGGGGACCCAATGTCGTCGTTGCGTTCGCTCACGGCTGTCTCCCTGTCCGGGCCGGCGCTCCAAGCCAGCGCATATGTGGAGGACGCGCTCCGGCCATGCCGAGCGCCTCTCGTCTCTCCGGGTCTGCGCGTCCTCACCGTCGGGTGCGTTCAACGGGTGTGAACCGTTGTTCAAGGAGAGCGCCGAAGATCACCCGCGGGGTCACTCGCCCGAGAGTTCCTCACAGCCGAGCCTTGCCCACCATCGCGCCGATCCGCCGCACAAGCAGCGCCCGGACATAAGGGAAAGCACCGCGACCGCGGCATCGAAGCTCGCGGGCGGGTCCACGAGGTCGTGTTCCAGTACGGTCGCGGTCGCGCAGGGGACGGTCCACCTGCGGTCGGGCGCATGGCTCCGTCCCCCGGGGGATGCCGAAGACGGGGGCGGCGCAGTACGGTCGGCGTGTGGCAGGCGAGGCAGGTCAGGCGCGGTCCCAGGCCGACGAGATGCGCCGCCTGGTTCTGGTCGTCGCGGTCGTGATCGCCGTCGTCGCTGCCGTCGCCGACCGGTCTTCCGCGGCCGACGTCGCCCTCGGAGCGGTCCCGGTCGCGGCCTTCGCCGCGTGGACCTACATCTCCCGCGTGGAGCTGCCCACCGTCTGGCTCGCCGTGGTCTCAGTCGCCGTGGTCGTCCCGGTGGTGGCGGCGCAGCGCTCGGGAGCGCTCGAGCCACTGATGTTCGAGGCCTCGCTGCTCGCCTTCGTCGTCGGGCGCTGGTCCGAGTCGCTCGCGACCGCAGCCTCACTGGGCCTGCTCGCGGCGGCATCGCCGGTGGCGGTGAGCGTGATCCAGGACCCGTCCGAGGTCTCCGTCGGCATCTGGATCTTGGGCATCGCCTTCCCGTGGGTGATCGGCCGCGCCGCCGCTCGCCAGGGGCAGCTGGCGGCCCAGCTCGACGCCACCCGGCGGCAGCTCGCCCAGCAGGCGCTGCTTGCCGAGCGGCGCCGGATCGCCCGTGACGTCCATGATTTCGTGGGCCACGGGCTGGCTGCCGTCATGCTCCAGGTCACGAGCGCCCGGCACGTGCTGCGCCGCGACCCCGACGCCGCCGAGGAGGGGCTGCGGTCGGCCGAGGAAGTGGGCCGCCGCAGCATGCAGGAGCTGCGCCGCACGGTCGCGCTGCTGCGCAGCGACGACGAGGCGGGGATCGCGCCGCCGGTCCCGTCGGCGGCGGAGATCCCCGCGCTTGTCGACCATGCACGGGCCGGGGGTCTGGCCGTCGAGCTGCGGATGCGCGGGGACCTGGCGCAGGTCGGGCCGGGCGTCGGCGTCGCCGTCTACCGGATCGCCCAGGAGGCGCTTGCGAACGCGGCCCGGCACGCGCCGCGCGCGAAAACCGTCCTCGGGCTCGAGCTGGCCGACGGGAGGGTGTCGCTTGTGGCGGAGACCACCGGGCCGGCGGCCGCCGCGCCGGCCGAGCCGGACCGGCCCCGGTACGGCCTGATCGGGATGCGGGAGCGGGCGGCCGCGCTCGGCGGGGAGTTCGACGCGGGCCCGGTCCCGGACGGCTGGCGGGTAAGCTGCCGGCTTCCGCTGGAGCCGAGTGGCGAGCCAGGGGGCGCAGACCCGTGAAGCCCACGATCCGGGTCGCCCTCGTAGACGACCAGGCCATCGTGCGTGCCGGGCTGGCGCGGATCCTCTCGCCGGCGGACGGGTTCGAGGTGCTCGCCGAGTGCGCCGACGGCCGGCAGGCGGTGGAGGAGCTTCCCGCGCTGCACCCGGACGTGGTCCTGATGGACGTCCGCATGCCGGTCCTCGACGGCATCGCCGCGACGGCGCAGTTGCGCGCCGCGGAGGATCCTCCGCTCGTCCTCGTGCTCACCACGTTCGGCGAGGACGAGGTGCTGTGGGGGGCCATCGAGGCTGGTGCCGCCGGGTTCGTGCTCAAGGACTCATCGGCGGAGAACCTGATCGCGGCGGTCCGGGCCGTCGCTGGCGGCGGGGCCTGGTTCGACCCGGCGGTCGCGCCACGGGTCCTGGACCACTACCGCAGGCTCGTCGCGCCGGCCGCCCGCCGGGCGGCGCGGCTGGAGCTGCTGACCGACC
>WNGA01000411.1_pt1 | contig 63712 bp, 56 predicted proteins | sample 5400061 | NCBI WGS metagenome assembly WNGA01 (sample SAMN13153366, study PRJNA577476) | soil metagenome | isolation source: 100 cm soil or saprolite under grassland replicate 2 | place: USA:California | collected 2016-06-15
CAGCGGGTGGTCGTACTCAGTCGGGGGGAGGTGGTGCGGGACCTGCGGGCGATGACGGAGGCGTACCGGGACGGGCGGGGGAACACCGTGGTCAACGTCTGCCCCGAACGGGACTGGTACGCCTGGGCGATCAGCGGCACAACGCCGGCGCCGACGGCGTACCCGATAAATCTGGTTTGGGTCGAGTGACCGAGAAACCGGGCAGAAACTAACCGGGCGTATTACCGCCAACGGACATCGGCGGGTTTCCACAATCATGACCAGTCAGTAGCTTTGCCCCTGAGGGTACGCATAGGCGGGCAGCCCAGCACCCCAACCGCCAGCACCCCACAGGGGAGGATTTCGTGTCCGGACGTCATCGCTCGTTGCGGCTGCCCGGGTTTCTCGAGCTGCCCAAGGGGTCGGCGGTACCGGTGAGTCTGGTCGCGGGCGCGGTGGTGCTCGCGGTGCTGGCGTGGTCGGCGTACAGCTTCTTCGTCAAACAGCTCGGCGGCGACGAGTGCGGCTCCCCCACCACCGTCGAGGTCGCGGCCGCGCCGGAGATCGCGCCGGCGCTCACCGACATCGCCTCCGGGCAGGGCAAGACCGCAGAACCAGACCAGGGGTGTACGGCGATCCGGGTCGTCTCCGCCGAGCCGGAGCAGATGGCCGTCAGCCTGGCGCGTCCGTCCAAGGGCAAGGTCGCCCACGACACCCGCCCCGACGTGTGGCTCCCCGACTCCACGTTCTGGCTGCGCCAGGCCCGCGACAACGGCGCCTTCGACCTGCCGGAACGGGGTACGTCGGTGGCGAGCTCGCCGGTCGTACTGGCCACTGTGGAGCCGGCGGCGCGGCAGCTCGGCTGGCCGGAGCAGGACCCGGACTGGGCCACGGTCATCGGTACGGAGAGCACCGCCAGCCCGATCCGCAGCGGCATCGCCGATCCGGGGCACAGCCCGATCGGCCTGTCCGGGCTGATCACGATCGACAAGGCGGTGGCCGGGACCGACAATGCGGGGCCGAACCGGGTGGCCGCGCTGCGGGCGGTGTCCAAGAACGTGAGCATCGTGGCGTCCGACCTCTACGGCAAGCTGCCGCAGAATGACGACCCGACCACGCTGTCCACGTCGCTCGGGGCGTTCCCGTCGAGTGAACAGTCGCTGCTGGCGTACGACAGCCGGCAACCCATCGTCCCGCTGGTCCCGCTGTACGCGGACAAGCCCGGACCGTCGCTGGACTACCCGTACGTCGTGATGCCGAAGACCAAGAAGTCGGTACGCGACGCAGCGGAGAAGTTCCTCGCGAAGGTGCTCTCACGCGACGCCCGCAAGCCGTTGTTCAGCCGGGGCTTCCGTACCCCCCGGGGCGAGGTCGGGGCGGGCTTCCCGAACACCCGGGGTGTGGAGCAGGGGACGGTCGCTCCGGTGGTACTGCCCGACCCGGGCTCGGTGCAGGAGCTGCTCACGGTGTGGACCGGGATCAACCGCAGCGGCCGGATCCTCGCGGTGATCGACGTGTCCGGCTCGATGAACAAGAAAGTGCCGGGTACCAACCAGACGCGGATCGAGATGACCCGGGTCGCGCTCATCCAGGGCCTCGGACTGTTCAAGGAGACCACCGAGCTGGGCGCCTGGATCTTCGCCACCAACCTCGCCGGCGACCGGGACTACAAGCAACTGGTGCCGACCGGCCCGCTCTACTCCAACAAGCAGAGACTCATCGCCGCGGCGAGCACGGTGCAGGCGGTCACCGGCGGCGGCACCGGCCTGTACGACACCACGCTCGCGGCGTACAAGGAGGCGAAGAAGGGGTTCGATCCGGCGCGGATCAACGTCGTGCTGCTGCTCACCGACGGGCAGAACGAGGACGACGGGATCAGCCGGAGCCAGCTGATCGCACAACTGAAGAAGCTGTCGGATCCGCGTAAGCCGGTGGCGATCGTGAACATCGGCATCGGCCCCGGCGTGGACGAGAACGAGCTGCGGTCCATCTCGTCGGTCACCGGCGGGGACACCTTCGTCACCCGCGACCCGTCGAAGATCGCGGACGTGTTCCTCGCGGCATTGTCGAAGCTGACCTGCGTACCCCCGCATTGTGACAACAGTTAGTGGGCACGCGGCGGGAGCGGCGGCAGGTCAGTACGGGTCGTGCGGGCCGGTGTGGCCGAGTACGGTGACCGCGCGCCGGGGCCACAGCCGCAGCCCGATCTTTATCAGCACGTTGCGGCCGAACCACGGCAGCTCGGCAAGCACCCGCCGCCGGTCGGCGCCGGTCGGCGACCCGAGCGCGAACCGGGCCATCGAGTCGGACCGGTCCAGGTACCGGTACCGCCGACCCGACAAGACCTTTGCGAGTACGCCGAGCGTGACCCCGATCGAGGAGTAGCAGTCGTGCACCAGGATCTCGCCGCCTTCGGGCAGCCACGACGACCAGCGCAGGTCGTCGGTGAAGGTCCAGTAGTCGTGCTTCCCGTCGATGTAGAGCAGGTCGAACGGCCGGTCCCAGGTGGGGCGCAGCCTGGTGCTGTAGCCGACGACGAGCTCCACGATGTCGTCCAGCCCGGCGTCGGCGATGTGCTTCTCGAACTGGTTGCGGGTCTGCGCGCCGCCGAACAGGTGGCCGTCGACGAAGGGGTCGATCGCGATGATCCGGGCGCCGACGGTGCGTGCCGCCGCCCCGAGAATCACGGTGGAGCGCCCCTGGTGGCTGCCGATCTCGACGATCGTCGCGCCGGACTCGAGCCGGGACGCGGCGTCCCACAGCATCCGGGCCTGGCCCGGTTTCAGCCAGCCGGGGATCTCCGACGTGTAGGTCCACGCGTCGTCGAAGTTGGCCAGCGGTACCGGAATCGCCATCTCACCTGCCCAGTTGTCGTCCGGGACGGTGCCGGATGAGCCACTCGGGGGAGCCCAGAGTATCCACGCCGATGACTAATATCTACCCGGTGGTAACAAAGGTCGGGGGTCCTTCGGGGTCACGTGTAGCTGGTGAACCCGAACAACCCTCGGATTCCGTCAGGGGTCGGCGCCGGGCTCGGCAGCGGTCGTCTCTGGGTGTTTTGCGCCGATTTAACCTAGGCTTTTTCCGTCGAAACTGGGCAACACTGGCGTGCTTCGCCGCGCTGACTCTGCTCTCGTTCGTACAGCTCCCGGGCAAGGTCACCTTCGATACCAAACTCGACCTTGCCGTACGGCCGGACGACTTCCTGGCGCGGGCGCTGCACATGTGGACCACCGAGTCCACGTTCGGCGAACTGCAGAACCAGGCGTACGGATACCTGTTCCCGATGGGGCCGTTCTTCACGGTGTTCCAGTGGCTGCACGTACCGCCGTGGGTCGCGCAGCGGCTGTGGTGCGCGCTGCTGCTGTGCGTGGCCTTCTACGGGGTCGTGCTGGTCGCCCGGGCGCTCGACATCGGCTCCGAACCGGCCCGGCTGATCGGCGGCCTGGGCTACGCACTCGCTCCCCGGATGCTCACCGAGATCGGGCCGCTGTCCAGCGAGATGCTGCCGGCGGTCTGCCTGCCGTGGGTGCTGCTGCCGCTGATCTACGCGCCGCGGCTCGGTCCCCGCCGGGCGGCCGCCCTGTCCGGCGTGGCGGTGCTGTGCATGGGCGGGATCAACGCCGCGATGGTGCTGATGGCGTTGCCGCTGCCCGGCCTCTGGTTGCTCACCCGACAGTGGACGCGGGACCACATCCGGCTCGTCGTGTGGTGGTGCGGCGCGGTCGTCGCCGCGACGCTGTGGTGGATCATCCCGCTGCTGCTGCTCGGCCGGTACAGCCTGCCGTTCCTCAACTACATCGAGTCCGCCCAGAACACCACCGGGCCGTTGTCGCTGTTCCAGAGCCTGCGTGGCACCAACCAGTGGGTCGCGTACGTGATCTCCGGCAAGCCCTGGTGGCCGGCCGGCTGGGCCCTGGTCGACTCGCCGATCCTGATGGTCGCCACCGGCCTGATCGCCGCGATCGGGCTCGCCGGCCTGGCCCGCAGCAACCTTCCCGAGCGGCGGTTCCTGGTGCTCGGCATGTTGTCGGGACTCGTACTGCTGGTGATCGGGCACGTCGGTGCGCTGGACTCGCCCTTCTCGCACCAGTGGCAGCACCTGCTCAACGGGCCGCTGGCGCCGTTCCGCAACGTCCACAAGTTCGAGCCGATGCTGCGGCTGACCGTGATCCTCGGGTTCGTGCACGGCGCCGGGGTGGCGTGGTCGACGGCGTGGCGGCGGCGGCTCGAGATCGCGTTCGCGGGGCTGCTGGTGTTCGCGGTGGCCGCCCCCGCCTGGCTGCTAGACCTGCGGCCCGGGCCCGGGTGGGACGAGATCCCGCCGTACTGGCGTACCGCCTCGGCGTGGCTGGCGCAGCACGACCAGAGCTCCCGCACCATGCTGCTGCCCGCCTCCGGGTTCGGCGAATACACCTGGGGCCGTACGGTCGACGAGCCGATGCAGCCGCTCGCCGATTCGCCGTGGGCGATCCGCAGCCAGGTGCCGCTGGGATCGGAGGGCAACACCCGGTTCATGGACGCGGTCGAAAACGTGCTGGCCGCCGGTCGCGGCGCACCCGGCCTCGCCCCCTTCCTGGCCCGTGCCGGCGTCCGCTATCTGCTGGTACGCAACGACGTCGACCGGACTCGGCTCGGCGTACCGTCGCTGCATCTGATGCACTCGGCGCTGGCCGCGTCCCGGGGCATCAAGCACGTGAAGTCCTTCGGACCGCAGGTCCGGCTCGACTACTACGACGCGTCCAGCCTGGTCGACTCCGGCAGCCGCCCCGCCCTCGAGGTGTACGAGGTGGCCGGCCCGATCAACCGGATCTCCGCCGTCGCGGTCGACGACGCGGTGACCGTCAGCGGCGGCCCCGAGTCGGTGCTGCCGCTGCTGGAACAGGGCCTCATCGAGGGCGACCAGCCGGTGGTGCTCGCCGGCGAACCGGGCCTCGACACCGCGTCCGGACCGCGGATCGTCACCGACGGACTGCGCCGCCGGGAACGCAACGTCGGCCGGGTGCACGACAACCTCAGCTTCACCCTCGCCGACAGCGACGCGGTCCGGCAGAAACGCCCGGCCCTGGACATCCTCCCGCTGCGCGGCGAGAACCGGCTCACCACCGCGGTCTACCACGGCGTACGCGGGGTCTCGGCGTCCACCGCGGGCGGGTACGCGGACGCGTACGGCAGTACGGATCCGTCGTACCTGCCGTACGCGGCGATCGACGGCGACCCCCGTACGCTCTGGCGCTCGTCCAGCCTCACCGGGCCGGTCGGCCAGTGGTGGCAGGTCGACCTGGACACGCCCCGGGTACCGGACAGCATCAAGATCACGTTCGTGGACGACGTACGGATCGCCTGGCCGATCTCGAAGATCCGGATCACCACCGACGCCGGCTCGTGGGTGCAGGACGTGCCGTTCGGGCCGGGGCCGCACGAGTTCGCGCTGCCCGACGGGCCGACCGACAAGATCCGCATCAGCGTGGTGAAGATGGTCGGTGACCGGGAGGACGGCAACGTCGGAATCCGCGAGATCGCGGTCCCCGGCGTGGACACCTCACGCTCGCTGCGGGTCCCGCCGGCCGGGCCGGGCGTGGGATGGCCGACGCTGGCGTTCACCCGCGGCACCGACCCGCGGCCGGCGTGCGTACCGGCGTCGGCTCGCGCCACCGGGTCGGGCGGCCCGCGCCTGCCGGGCAGCCCGGGCGGTCCCGCGTACGGCGTACCCGTGTACTGCGATCCGGTCCTGTTCCGGGCCGGTGAGGAGCCGCTCGGCCCGGACCGGCGGTTCCGGATGGACGGCGCCACCGGCAGCAAGCAGCGGTACGAGCTGACCGCGACCGCGTTGCCCCGCACCGGAGGGGCGCCCGAAGTGCCGGCGCCCGGCTCGGCGGTCGGCGTGACCGCCACCTCGCAGTTGGCCGGTGACCCGGCGGTCGCCCCGTTCCTGGCGATGGACGACGATCCCGACACCGCCTGGGTCGCCGACGTCACCGACCTGCGTCCGGTGCTGCGACTGCGCTGGAAAGGCGCCCGTACGATCAACCGGCTTCGGCTGGTCGCGGCCAGGTCGCCCGCCTCGGCCGGCCCGACCACGATCGTGCTCCGTACCCTCGCCGGGTCGACCCAGGTCGATCTCGGCGAAGGCGGATGGGCCAGGTTCCCGAAGATCACCACAGACCACCTCGACATCGAGTTCCCCCTGATCTCCAAGGTGCCGCTCGACCCGTCCGAGCGCCGCAGCGACAAGAACGCGACGCTCGGCATCGCCGAGGTCGAGATCCCGGCACTGGGAAGCCTCGCGAAGCGTGAAGCGCCGGACCAGCCGATGACCCTGCCGTGCGGCTCCGGCCCCCGGATCGAGATCGACGACAAGCCGTACCAGACGTCGATCGTCGGCCACTACGGCGACCTGGAGGCGTACCGGCTGGTGGAGGTACGGCCCTGCGGGGAGCTGGAGGACGGCGTCGTGATGCGCCCCGGCGAACACCGGATCCGTACGGTCCCGTCCGACCGGTTCGTGGTGCACGACCTGGTGCTGCGGCCGTCGCAGAACGCGTCGCACGAGGTGACCCGGCGGCACGTCACCGTCGAGGACTGGGGTGCGACCCGGCGCACCATCCGGGTGGCGGACGGGCCGGAGTCGTACCTGTTCTTCCCGGAGAACGCCAGCGCCGGCTGGACCGCCACGCTGCACGGCGAAACCCTCCGCCGGGTACGCGTCGACGGCTGGCAACAGGCCTGGGTGCTGCCGCCGGGTCGCGGGGGCCAGGTGACACTCGAGTTCGCCCCGGACCGTACGTACCAGGTGGGGTTGCTCGCGGGAGCGCTCGCGGTGGTGTTACTGCTGGTCACGGCCCTGCTGCCCCGCCGCCGCGGTCCCACCGCCCTGACCCCGCCGCCCGGGCCAGCCACGACAGCGCCGCCCGACACCGCGAGCGGGATCGCCCAGCCGAGCCAGCGCGGGGTGGCGCTCACCGGACTGGTGCTGCTGGCGCTGCTGGGGGTGCTCGGCGGGGTGCTGCCGGTCGCGGCGTTCCTGGTGTGCGTACTGATGCGGAAGGCCGGGCGGGCACTGCTGCCGATGGTGGCGCTCGGCGGCCTGACGGCGGCCACCCTGGTCGCGGTCACCGGCCGCCTCGTCGGGTACGGCCAGTCCTGGGCCCTCGGTACGTGGGCCCAGGCCGCCGCCCTGATCGCGATAGCCGCCGTCGCCGCCGCGTACGTCAGCCCCGAGGAACCCGAACCGCCGAGCGGGCGGTACGCCATTCGATGAGGAGGCCGAAGAGGACGACTCCGCCGGTGGCGGTCAACGCGGCTGCGGCGACCTGCACCACGGAGCCGTGCAGCCAGAACGTGGCCAGCCCGGTCTCGACCACGACGGCGACCCACACCGCCGCCGAGGACCAGCGGTCCGCCGTCGCGATCCGCGAATACAGCAGCAGGTACGCCAACGCCAGCATCGAGCCGATCGTCGCGAACATCCACGCCTGGCCGCCGTAGCCGCCGTACCCGGCACCGCCGATGAAGCCGAACAACGACCGACCGAAGACCAGCGCCACCAGTACGACAGACGAGTCCAGCAGCGCGATCAGGCCGAGCGCCCACGGCATCGTACGGCGGCGGTCTTCGGGGTCGGCCAGCCGCGGCAGCACCACCACGCCGACGGCCTGCGGCAGCCACAACGCGATCCGGGTGATGATCGCGCCGATCGCATAGTCGCCCGCGGCCTCGGCCGGCAGGTGGTGCCGGGCCAGCATCACGTCCAGGTTGATCAACAGCATCATGCCGAAGATCGGCCAGGTGGCGTGGACGATCTTCCCGGCCAGGTGGGCGTGCGCGGCGAGCGGCCGCCGCCGGCCGCACAACACCCAGCCGGTCAGCGCGATCAGCACCCCGCCGCACGCGATCCCGCCGAGCGTCCCGGCCAGGGTACGGAACAGCAGCAGCCCCACCAGCCCACCGCCGAACTTCGCCGTACCGTCCACAATGGTCAGTGCCGCCAGCGCGCCGAACCGCCGGTTGCCCTGCAGCGTCCCCTGGAACAACCCGTGCATCGTCAGCGGCGCGAACACGAACGCCAGGAACAGCAGCGGCCAGTAGCTCGGCAGGTGCAGGTAACCGCGGATCAGCGGCGAAACCGCCAGCACGAACCCCGCCACCAGACCGGCCGTGATCAGTCCCGAGCTGAGCAGCCGCCGCTCCCCCGCCACCCGGTCCGCCCCGGACAGCCGGGCTATGTAGAGCGCGGTCGCGGTCTGCAACCCCATCGCCGGCACCACTCCGACCAGCAACAACGCCATCAGGGAGCCGAGCGCGCCGTACACCCCGGGGACCAGGGCACGGGCGGCAACCAGGTTGAACACGTACCCCAGAGCATTGGCGGACAGCAACGCCACCGAGACCGCGAGCGCCTCGATCTGGGCGCGGCGGCCCCCCGGCGAGACCGGCCCGGGGGAAACTACATCAGCCGCATCAACCGACATCGGGCGAACTGTAGCCCCGTTACCCCCGGGTAGGGAATGCCTGTCAAGACCGACCTCCGCCGGCTGATCGTGCCAGGCGGCTGCGCACTGCTCACCGTTGCGATCCTCGCGCCCGTGCTCCCCCGCGGTTTCATCCTGGGGTACGACATGAGCTTCGTCCCGCGACAGAGCCTGCTCCCGGACAGCCTCGGCCTGGGCAGCGGCATGCCGCGGGCAGTCCCCGCCGACGCGCTGGTCGCCGTGCTCACCACCGTGATCCCCGGGGACATCCTGCAGAAGGTGATCCTGTTCGCGACGGTGTTCCTGGCCGCGCTCGGGGCAGCCCGGCTGGTGCCGACGGAGTCGGTGCTGATCCGGTTGGTCGCGGCGGTGGCGTACAGCTGGAATGCCCTTCTCGCGGAGCGACTGCTGATCGGCCAGTGGGGACTGCTGGTGGCGTACGCCGCGCTGCCCTGGATCGTGAAAACGGCGCGTGAGTTGCGGGGCAAGCGGGACTGGGCACGGTTGGTCCTGGTCAGCCTGCCGGCGGTGATCACCCCGACCGGCGGCCTGCTGGCGGCCGGCGCCGCCCTCGCAGCGGCCGGCTGGCGGCGAGCACCTGGTGTCGCCGCGGCGATGGCTGTGCTGAACGCGCCGTGGTGGGTGCCGTCGCTGCTGCATCCCGGTGCGACGTCGGATCCGGATGCGGTGACGGCGTTCGCGGCGCGCGGTGAGAGCTGGGGCGGTCCGGTGCTGTCGGTGCTCGGGCTCGGCGGCATCTGGAACGCGCAGGTGGCGCCGGCGAGCCGCGACAACCCGGTGCTGCCGATCTTCACGTTGCTGATCGTCGGCGTGGCGATCTGGGGACTGCGCGAGTTGCATCGCCGCTGGGGGTCGTGGGCGCTGACCGGGCTGGCGGGCATCGGACTGGTGCTCGCGCTTGCCGGATCGTTGCCCGGGCTCGCCTCGGCGCTGCAGTGGGCGGTGGCGCACGTACCGGCTGCGGGGCTGCTGCGCGACGGGCAGAAGTGGGCCGCGTGGTGGGCGCTGGCTCTGGCGCTCGGCTTCGCACTCGGCGCCGAGTCGCTGGCTCGACTCACCGGCGACCGGCTGTCGGGAGAGCGGCTGGCCGGGAGTCGGCTGGCTCGTGGCGCGATCGTGGTCGGCGCGCTGTTGCTGCCGATCGTGATCCTGCCCGACCTCGCCTGGGGGGCCGCCGGACGGCTCGAACCGGTGCGGTACCCGCGGGACTGGCAGGCGGTCAGCTCGATCCTGGCCCACGACGATCGGCCCGGCGACGTGTTGACCGCGCCGCTGTCGGCGTACCGGCGGTTCTCGTGGAACGCGGACCGTACCCAGTACGACCCAGCGCTGCGATACCTCCCCCGCACCGTCGTGGTGGCCGACTCGCTCAAAGTCGGCCCCACCCTGGTACGCGGCGAGGATCCCCGCGCCGCAGCAGTCACCGCCGCCGCGAACCAGGGCAAACCCCTCGGCCCGTACGGCATCGGCTGGGTGCTTCTCGAGCGCGGCACCCCCGGCCCGGCGATCGACGTCGGCCGGCTACACCCCGTCTACCAGGGCAAATGGCTGACCCTGTACCGGGTGCCGGGCCATGTCACGCCCGGCGCGGGCTGGCCGCCGGCGACGCCCCGGGTCCTGTTGGCCGATGCGACAGCCGTACTTCTCGGGCTGGTGAGTGGTATCGCGCTCCTGCTACCGTTCGGTAGGTTCGTGAAATCGCGTCGTAAAGACATGCCTGGAGGGTGAGCTGTGGGTTCTCTGATCGGAGGCGCCGTCGCGCTCCTCGTCGGGGCGTTGCTCGCGGTCGGCGTATCGACCGCGATCGTGTCCAGCCAGCACCCCGACTCCAAGGCCGGCACATCCAGCACCGGCGTGGGACCCAACCAGACCTCCGACGAGAGCGTGCTCGACTACGGGGTCCGCTGATTGACGCGGTCGCCGCGGCCCGCGACGTTGTCGGTCTGTACGGGGACCCGACGGTCTCCTGGAGCATCCTGTTAGAGGCTCGGCTGAGCCGGCCGGTGGATCCGGCGCAGTTGTCGACCCGGCTCGCGGCCACCGTCGCAGCCCAGCCGTGCCTCGGAAACCCCCCGGTGGTACGCACCGCCCCCGAGTCCTCCTGGCCGGACGTCCTCGCCGACTTCGCCGACCGCCGGTACGCCGACGCCGAACCACTCGTCCGCGTCGCAGTCAGCGACGGTACGCCGAGCCGACTGCTGATCGCCGCCCATCACGGTGCCGTGGACGGCTTCGGACTGCTGGCCCTGCTCGGGCTCGCCTTGGACGCACCGATCGCCAGCAACGCCCACGGCATCGGCGACCGCCCGGCCGCCCGCTCCTTCCTGCGCGCCAGCGCCGTGCGACTGGCCGAAGCCGTATTCACCCCGCCCTCGCGAGCCGCCACCTCCACCCCGGCCGGCGCGGTCGGCGATGCGATGGTGGCGGTTGAGCTTCCGGCCGTACGGGCCGGGACCGCGACGCTGACCGTGGCCACGGCCGCGGCCGTGCGGGCCTGGAACGACGATCACGGCGTGGCCACGCCCCGGGTGGTTGCCGCGCTCGGCGCCTCCCGGCGTCCCGGGTCCGCGCTCGCGCCCGACCGGTACACCGCGTTCTTCCGGCTCCGGGTGCCGGCCGGCGCCGACCCGGCGACCGTACGGCGGCTGCTTGCGGAGATCGCGCCGGAGCCGGACTTCCCGCCCTCGCGGTCGAGGACCGCCAGGCCGTTGATCCGGGCTCTGTCACACCGGCTCGGTGCGACGTTCCTGGCCTCGAACCTCGGCGTGGTACGCACCCCCGCGCCGGTCGAGTCGCTCGCCTTCTACCCCGCCCCCTCGGGTCGGCAGGGCCTTGCGATCGGGGCTGTGACCTGCGGAGACGTCACGACGGTGAGTGTCCGGGCACGGCGTACCGGGTTTGCCGACGGGGCGGCGGAGCGTGTGCTGAAGCTGGTGGTGGAGCGGCTCACTGACGGGGCAGCAGCGCGGCGAACGCCTTGAGGCTGTTCCCCCACCCGAAGGTCAGCGACCGCTCGTACGCGGCCTCCCCCATCGCGGTGCGTTCGGCGGTGTCGGCCAGCAGCCGGGAGACCGCGGCGGCGAGCTCGTCGATGTCTTCGGCGAGCAGGCCCGTCGTACCGTCCACGATGGACTCCGCCAGCCCACCCGCGTGCCGGTACGCCACCGTCGGCACCTTGTGCGCGGCGGCCTCCATCACCACGATCCCCCAGCCTTCCTTCAGCGACGGGCACAGGTGCAGCCAGGCGGCGGCGAGGGCTTCGTGCTTGGCCTGTTCGTCGACGTACCCGTGGAGGGTGACCCGGTCGGCGATCCCGTAACGGGAGGCGTACCCGGCGAGGGAGTCGTACCACCAGCCGTCGCCGATGATGTCCAGCCGCAGGTCGGGCCACTCGTCGCGGAGCCGGTTCACCACGTCGACCGCGTGCTCGATCCGCTTGTGCGGTACGAGCCGTCCGACCGTGACCAGCCGTGGCTGCGACGAGCGCCCGCTGCGTACCGGCGGCACCGGGTACATCCCGTTCGGGATCACGGCGATCCGCTCGGGGTCGACCCCGAGCTCGGCCAGCTCGCCGCGGGTGACCTCGGAGACGGCGACGTACTGGCAGCGGCGGTAGAGCCGGGGCGCGAGCCACCGCTCGATCCACCAGCCGAACCGCGCCAACGGCCCCGGCAGTACGACCCGCCACTGCTCCCGGTGCACGTGGTGCACCAGTACGATCACCGGACACCGCGCCACCAGGACGCTGAAGAACGGCATCCCGTTCTGGACGTCGACCACGGCGTCGGCGCGGGTACGCAGCACGTACCACAGGGCGCGGAGGTAGACGGTGAGCCGGTTGCCACGACGCCGGAACCGTACGCCGTTGACCGTCTCGTCGCGGGGCGCGCGTGGGTGTTCCGCGCAGACGATGGTGACGTCGTCGCCGGTGGCGGCGAGGCCTTCGGCGATCTGCTCGATGTACCGCTCGGACCCGCCGCCTTCCGGGTGCCGGGTGTCGCGCCAGTTGAGGCACAGCACCCGTCGCGGCGACTGCGCAGCTTCCCGGGCCTTCGAGTCGGTCACGGGAGCACCCCCAGGGGCTCGTAGTTACTCGCGGGTAGCCGTACGGATTTCGGGGATGTTAGCGTGCGACAACGCGTTCGTGAAGGCCTTTCATTTGTCATTAAGGAAGCGGCGCCGATGACCCGACCCACCCTGTCGCGATCAGTCACGCTCTTCCGGGCATTCCTCAAAGAACAGTCAGATCCGGATTTTTTCTATCAAGCCCTCGCCAAAGACTCGGTTGATCAATTGGCGCCGTACGTCGACCTGAAAGGCAAAGTCGTCCTCGATGTCGGCGGCGGGCCCGGCTACTTCGCCGAGGCGTTCCGCGACGCCGGAGCGACGTACGTCGGGGTCGACCCGGACGTCGGAGAGCTGACCACCCGTGGCACGCCCGGACCCGGAATGATCATGGCCAGCGGGATGCGGCTGCCGGTGCGTACCGGCTCGGTCGACGTCTGCTACTCGTCCAACGTACTGGAGCACGTGCCGGACCCGTGGCTGATGGCCGCCGAGATGGTAAGGGTGACCCGGTCCGGCGGGACGGTGTTCCTGTCGTACACGCCGTGGTTCTCGCCGTGGGGCGGGCACGAGACCGCGCCGTGGCACTTCCTCGGCGGCCGGTACGCCCGCCAGCGATACCTGAAACGGCACGGCCGACAGCCCAAGAACAAGTACGGCGAGAGCCTGTTCACGGTGTCGGTGGCCGGTGGTCTGCGGTGGGCACGACGGTGCCCGGACGCCGTACTCGTGGAGGGTTTTCCGCGCTATCACCCCTGGTGGGCCAAGCCCGTGGTGCGCTTGCCCGGAGTGCGGGAGATTGTCTCCTGGAATCTTGCCCTGGTCCTTAAGAAGCTCTAAAGCGGGGACGCGATCCGTGGTTACCGTCAGGTAGGCTCCGCGAAACATCGGCGAAATCCGAAGACATTTCACACCCCGCCCACCCCCCAATCGGACGGTTGCCAATGCGACGGATCATCGGCTTCGTGCTGATCGCCAGCGGAGCATTCGTGCTCGTACTGGGCATCCTGATGCCGCTCTACGCGTACCCGAATCTCGCGAGGATCGACCGCGGCGGGCTGACCCACTCGGTCGCAGAAGGTTCCGGGATGACAGTGTTCGACCCCGAGTCGGTGAACGACCCCGACCTACCGGTCGAGCGGCACGACGTCAACCTGGTCGTCAACCGAACGGTCAAGGGCATCACCAGCGCCCCCGAGGCGAAGTCCCACGGGAACGTGACCGTATGGGAGATCGGCCTGGTCATCATGGACCGGGACAACCCCGACCCCAAGAAGCCCGTCTCGGTTGTCGAGGAGAAGCTCTGCGTCAACCGGCAGACCGGGCTCGCCTCCGAGCCCTGTTCGTCCGAGTACGTCAAGGACCCGGGCCGGGCCGAGGAGTACCAGGAGTTCACCGGGCGGCACAAGGGCCAGCTCTACAAGTTCCCGTTCGCCACGGAACGCAAGGACTACCGCTACTTCGACACCACCCTGCGCAGCGCACCGGTCGCCCGGTACGTCAAGGACGACCAGGTCAGCGGCCTGAACGTCTACAAGTTCGAGCAGGTGATCTCGCGTACCAAGATCGAGGACCGGGAGATCCCCGGCCGGCTGCTCGGCGAGCCCGACAAGGACACCGTGATCGCCGACCGCTACTACGAGAACCGCCGCGTGATGTGGGTCGAACCGGAGACCGGCGTCATCGTCAAGGGCACCGAGGACATCCGTACCACCCTCGAAGACCCGAGCACCGGAGACTCGCTCACCCTGCTGTCGGGCCGCATCGCGCTGACCCACGACACCATCGCGTCCAACGTCGACCTGGCCTCGTCGGGCGCGTCGAAGCTGCACCTGCTGCGGGTGACCGCGCCCTGGACGCTCGGCATCGTCGGCATACTGCTCGCCCTGGTCGGCGTCTGGCTGGCAGTCACCGGTCGGCGCCGCCCCGCACACGAGAACGTCTTCGTCGACTGAGCACGCCGCGGCCGGCCCCAGCGGCCGGTCGCGGCCCTGCCACCTATCGGTGCAGGATCAGGCTCATCGCCTCGGCGCGCGACTTCGCATCTCGCTGGAAGATTCCCCGCACCGCAGATGTGAGGGTACGGGCGCCCGGCTTGCGAATCCCCCGCAGCGACATGCACATGTGCTCGCACTCGACCACCACGATCGCGCCGCGCGGCTCCAACCGCTGCATCAGCATGTCGGCGACCTGAGAGGTCAGGCGTTCCTGGACCTGGGGGCGACGGGCGTACACCTCGACCAGCCGGGCCAGCTTCGACAGACCCGTGATCTTGCCGTCCTTGCCGGGGATGTACCCGATGTGCGCCACTCCGTGGAACGGCAGCAGATGGTGCTCGCAGACCGAGGTCAGCTCGACGTCGCGTACCAGCACCATCTCGTCGTGGTCTTCTTCGAACGCCGTGGTCAGTACGCTCGCCGGATCCACCCGCAGCCCGGCGAACAGCTCCGCGTACGCCCGGGCGACCCGCCGTGGGGTGCGTTGCAGGCCCGGGCGGTCGGGGTCCTCACCGATCGCACGGAGGATCTCCCGTACCGCACGTTCGATCGCGGGCAGGTCGACCGCCTGCTCGACCGGCCCGCCGTTGATGTCTCCGTTGACGATCCGCGCCGCGAGCATGTCCAGCTGAGCGGTCGGGTCGACCTTGCCGTCACCACCAGCCGGGTCGATGCCGTCCGGGCGGCGCACGACCTCCGAGGCGTCGCGGGAAGTGCTGCCGGACCCTGCCCGGTCAGCGGCGCCAGCGGGCCGCTGGGTGCTCAGCTCTGACCCTCGCCGGACAGGCCGCCCTGCTCACCGGTCGTACGAGGCGGCTCCGTACGCCGCGCCCGCGGCGCGTCGGCGGCGTGTTTTCCAGAGGCACGCGGCCTCGGACTCGGTCGGCCCGACTGCTCGTCCGACCCCTCGTTGGCACCGTTGCGGGTGCCGGAGATGTCCGCCGGCTCCACGCCAGCGGCCTGCTCCGCGGTCCGGTTCAGGGCGGCGTGGCCAGAGTTCGGCGGAGCCGCCGCCGAGCCGACCAGCGCTTCGGCGCCGTCCAGCTCAGCCTGCTTGCGCAGCGAGACCGTCTCGGTCGGCGTCATCACCGGCGGCTTGTCGCTGGGCTGCCGCTTGCCGAAGCCGTTGTACGGGGCCATCGGCGGGCGCTTCTTCACCCGGGACGCGATCCGCGCCATGTCGTCGCGGGTGATGGTCTCCTTCTCCATCAGCTCCAGCACCATGGTGTCGAGTACGTCGCGGTACTCGACCAGGATCTCCCAGGCCTCGTCGTGCGCCAGCTCGATCAACGCGCGGACCTCGGCGTCGATGTCGGCGGCGATGGAGTCGGAGTAGTCGCGCTGGTGGCCCATGTCGCGGCCGAGGAACGGCTCGGACTCGGTGGTGCCGTACTTCACGGCGCCGAGTTTGGCGCTCATGCCGTACTCGGTGATCATGGCGCGGGCCAGCTTGGTCGCCTTGTCGATGTCGTCGGCGGCGCCGGTGGTGGGCTCGTGGAACACCAGCTCCTCCGCCGCCCGGCCACCCAGGGCGTACGCCAGGGTGTCGATCATCTCGGCGCGGGTCTGGGTGTACTTGTCCTCGGTGGGCAGCACGAGCGTGTGACCCAACGACCGGCCACGGGACAGAATCGTCACCTTGTGTACGGGTGCCGAGTGCGGCAGCGCCCAGGCCACCAGGGCGTGACCACCTTCGTGGTACGCGGTGACCTTCTTCTCCTTCTCACTCATCACCCGGGTACGTCTCTCCGGACCCGCGATGACCCGGTCGATCGCCTCTTCCAGGAACTCGTTGGTGATCGCCTTCTTGGTGAACCGGGCGGTGAGCAGCGCCGCCTCGTTGATCACGTTGGCCAGGTCGGCGCCGGTGAACCCGGGCGTACGCCGGGCCAGGGTGTCCAGCTCCACGCCGGGCGCGAACGGCTTGCCCTTGGCGTGCACCTGCAGGATCGCCTTGCGGCCTTCCATGTCCGGGCGGTCGACGGCGATCTGCCGGTCGAACCGGCCGGGACGCAGCAGCGCCGGGTCGAGGATGTCGGGCCGGTTGGTCGCGGCGATCAGGATCACGCCGCCCTTGACGTCGAAGCCGTCCATCTCGACCAGCAACTGGTTGAGGGTCTGCTCCCGCTCGTCGTGGCCGCCGCCGAGCCCGGCGCCACGGTGCCGGCCGACCGCGTCGATCTCGTCCACGAACACGATCGCCGGCGCGTTCGCCTTGGCCTGCTCGAACAGGTCGCGTACCCGGCTGGCGCCGACGCCGACGAACATCTCGACGAAGTCCGAGCCGGAGATGGAGTAGAACGGCACCCCCGCCTCGCCGGCCACGGCGCGGGCGAGCAGCGTCTTACCGGTGCCGGGCGGGCCGTACAGCAGGACGCCCTTGGGGATCTTGGCGCCGAGCGCCTGGTACTTCGCCGGATTCTGCAGGAAGTCCTTGATCTCCTCGAGCTCTTCGATCGCCTCGTCGCAGCCCGCCACGTCGGAGAACGTGGTCTTCGGGGTGTCCTTGCTGATCAGCTTCGCCTTGGACTTGCCGAAGTTGAGCACCCGACTGCCGCCGCCCTGCATCTGACTCATGAACAGCAGCAGCAGGATCACCACGACCACGACCGGCAGCAGGGTGATCAGGATCGAGACGAAGACGCTCTCCTGGGTCACGGCGACGTCGTACTTGATGTGCTTGTCGCTGATTTCCTTGTAGATCTCGTCGATGGCCTCGGCCGGGACCGACGCCTGGACCTTGCGCGTGCCCTGCACCGAGTCCTTCAGGTCGAGGCTGAGGACCTGTTCCTTGTCCTCGAGCTTGACCTTCTTGACGTTGTTGGCGTCCAACTGGGCCATGGCGACCGAAGTGTCGACCTTCTTGTAGTCGCCACCACCCGTGAAGAGCGTGCTGAGCAAGAGCGCACCGAGGATCGCCAGGACGAACCAGAACAGTGGCTTGCGGAAGAATCTAGTGCGGTCCATGCTCATGCGGGCGGAAGCCCGGCCCTCCTGATCTCACACCATCGTCACGTGCCCGCAGCCAGCATTGGGCGGGACGTGAGCCCGGACCTGAAGCGGATATTCGACGGTACACCGAAGGTGCTCGTACCGCCGAGCCGGCGTGGGTGCTCCCAGCTACCTCTCAGCTTCACTCGGCCGTTACCGGCGGTAGACCTCGGGTTTGAGGACCGCGACGTACGGCAGCTCGCGGTATCTCTCAGCGTAGTCGAGGCCGTACCCGACGACGAACTCGTTGGGGATGTCGAAGCCGACGTATTTCACCCGTACGTCGACCTTCACCGCCTCCGGCTTGCGCAGCAAGGCCACCACCTCGAGCGAGGCCGGGTTGCGGCTGGCCAGATACCGCAGCAGCCACGACAGGGTCAGGCCGGAGTCCACTATGTCCTCGACCACGATCACGTTACGTCCCGAGATGTCCCGATCCAGGTCCTTGAGGATGCGTACCGTCCCGGAGGAGGTCGCGCCCTGGCCGTACGACGTGACAGCCATGAACTCCAGCTCCACCGGCAGGCCCAGCACCCGGGAGAAGTCGGCCATGAACATGACCGCACCCTTGAGCACCCCGACCAGCAGCAGCCCGTCGCGGTCCGCGTAGTCGGCGGCGATCTGCTTGGCCAGCTCGGCGGTCTTCTGCTTGATCTCGTCCTCGGTGACGATCACCCGGTCGATGTCACCGGCGTACCAGGTCCCCTGGGGCATGCCCGACAGCCTGCCCGATGCGGACGATCTCGCCGCAACCGGGGTGGGGTCAGTTCACGGTTCGCGCGGTGACTCGGCGACGAGCCGGCCGCTGGTCCGGCGTACCCGAAAATCTCCTGGCAGGTGAACGGCACCTTGGCCCGACCAGGCGGTCAGCAGCGCGTCGAGCGCGTCGATGTGCCGCGCCGAGAGCGCGGACCCGGAGCATCCCAGCGACAGCGCCCAGCGGTGCAACACCCGGGTACGGATCGCGGCCGGATAGTCCGACAGCGCCGCCACGTCGAGCGAGTCGCCGGCCGACACTTTCGCCAGGGCACGCCGCGCCAGGCCGCCCAGCACCGCCTCGTCCGCGGCCGCCAGCCGAGCCGCCCGTGCCAGGTTGCCCACCACGCCGTCGCCCAGCGCCTCCCGCAGCGCGGGCATGGCGGCGCGTACCCGGGCCCGGGCGTACGCGGGGTCGGCGTTGTGCGGGTCCTGCCATACCGGCAGGTCCTGTGCCTCGGCCGCCTCGCGGGTCACGCTGCGCGGCAGGTCCAGCAACGGCCGCCGGTAGATCCCCCGCCGAGCCGGCATTCCGGCGATGCCGCGTGGCCCGGCCCCCCGCGCCAGCGCCAGCAGTACGGTTTCCGCCTGGTCGTCGCGGGTGTGCCCCAGCAGCACCGCCGCCGCGTCGAGCCGTTCGGCCGCCTCGTCCAGCGCCCGGTACCGGGCGGTCCGCGCCGCCGCCTCCGGGCCGCCCTCGCCGGCCACGGTCACCGTGGCGACTTCGACCGGATCCAGCCCCTGGGCCTTGCCCCAGTCGGCCACCGCCGCCGCCCGCTGCGCCGAACCGTCCTGCAGCCCGTGGTCCACGGTCACCAGTCCAGCCCGCAGCCCCAGCCTCGGCGCGACGAACGCCAGCGCCGCCGCCAGTGCCAGCGAGTCAGCGCCTCCCGAGCAGGCTGCCAACACCAGCCCATTTCCGGGGGTACGCCGTCCGTCGTCCGCCGTACCGGCCGGCTGACCGCGGAGGTCGGCGACCGCCCGGCGCACCGCGACGCGTACCTCTGCGACGGCAGGCGGCGGCCCGGCCACGGGTCAGTCCTCTGTGGGCTCTGCCGGGCTCTCGGGCGCGGCCTTGGGCGCGGCTTCGGGCGCGGGTTCGGGTGCGGGCTGCTGCGGAGCGGCCTTCTTGACCGGAGCCTTCTTCGTGGCCTTCGTAGCCTTGGCGGCCTTCGTAGCCTTGGCGGGTGCGGCCTTCTTGGCGACCGTCTTCTTGACGACCGTCTTCTTGGCGGCGGTCTTCTTGGCGACCGTCTTCTTGGCGGCGGTCTTCTTGGGGCCGGTCTCCTCGGGCGCGGCCGGGTCGGCGGCCGGTTGCTCTGGCACCGGGGTGACCACGGCGGCCGGGGACGAGCCGGTGCCGATCACGCGCTCCACCCAGGCGTCCGGGTCGGACAGTTCCGGCTTGCGGGGCAACGTCTCGGCCGAGGACCAGATCTGGTTGAACCCGTCCATCCCGACCCGCTCCACCACCGCGTGGACGAACTTGCGGCCCTCCGCGTACTGCCGGAGCTTCACGTCCACGCCGAGCAGCTTGCGGATCACCCGCTCGAGCGGGTTGCCGGACTCGCGCCGCTGGTTGAACTTGGCGCGGATCTCGTCCACGCTCGGCACCACCGACGGGCCGACGCCGTCCATCACGTACTCGGCGTGGCCTTCCAGCAGGGTCATCATCGCGGTCAGCCGGTCCAGCACCTCACGCTGCGCCGGGCTCTGCACCAACTCCAGTACGTTGAACGGCTGCCGCGGATCCCGGATCGACCCGGCGACCGCCTCGAGCGCCCGGCGCAGCCGCTCGACCAGCTGCTCGGAATCCGCCTGGGCGGCGTTGACGAACGCCTCCACCTCGGCGAAGAACTGTCCCCGCAGCCACGGCACCGCGGTGAACTGGGTCCGGTGGGTCACCTCGTGCAGGCACACCCACAGCCGGAAGTCACGCGGATCGGCGTCGAGTTTGCGCTCCACGTCGACGATGTTCGGCGCCACCAGGAGCAGCTGCCCGGGATCGCTGGAGAAGACCTCGTACTGCCCGAGGACCTTCCCGGACAGGTACGCCAGCACCGTGCCCGCCTGCACGCCCGCGATCCGGGAACCGACCGCCTGGGCCAGTGGGCCCGGCTCCCGGCCTTCGGTCAGCCGCGACACCAACGGGGTGAACACCTGGTCCAGCCCCTGTACGTTGACCGCCGCCCAGTCCGCCCGGTCGACCACGCGTACGGGCGGGTGGGTCACCTTCGCCTCGAGGCGGGTGAAGTCACGTACGTGGTCGGCGGCGAGCTCGGTGAGCTCACGCAGCTGCGCCACCACATCGGCGGCCTCGGCGTACGTCACCTTCGGGCCGGCCTTGCTCAGTGTGCCCGCCGTCGCGGCGGCGAGATCCCAGTCAACGAACTGCGCCATCACCCCACGGTAGCCGGACACGCTCCGCTACCACGACCGGGGAGATCGCCGAGCCTCACCGGCAGCCGCAGGCGGCGAGCTTGGCAGCGATCTCATCGAGCGCGGATTCGGCGCCGTCGGACCCGCCGGGGACCTGGTTGGCGATCAGCGAGAACCCGAGCAGCCGGCCGTCGGCGTCGACCACGATCCCGGTCAACGAGCTGACTCCGTTGAGCGTGCCGGTCTTGGCTCGCACCAACCCCACCGCGGAGGACTCCCGGCCGAACCGGTCGTGCAGCGTGCCCGAGTAACCCGCCACGGGAAGCCCGGTGAACAGCGCGGCCAGCTCCGGATGCTGCTTGTTGGCGGCGTACGTCAGCAGCGAGCTGAGCAGCGACGTGGTCAGCTTGTCGTGCCCGGAAAGCCCGCTGCCGTCGGACAACGTCAGCTGCTCGGACGGCAGCCCCAGCTCGTCCATGACCTCGGTGGTCGCCTTCGCCGCACCGTCGAACGTCGGCTCGCCGTGCCGGGCCAGCGCCACCTGCCGCGCCAGGGCCTCGGCGATCACGTTGTCGCTGTCCAGCAGCATCGCCTCGACCAGCCGGATCAGCGGCGGCGACTTCACCACCCCCAGCGCCGTCGCGCCCTTACTGGCCTCCCCCGTCACCACAGACTCTTCGGGTACGCCGAGCAGCTTGGCGAACGCGCGGCCGGCCGCCAGCTCCGGCTTGGTGGCCCGGGGTGCCCGTCGATCCGGGTCGATCCGTCCGCCGTTCACCATCAGACCGGTGATGTAGCCGGCGAACCCGGAGTTGGCGATGTCGGCGTCCCAGCCCGGGCCGGCGGTGGGGCCGGTGAACACGGACGCGTCGACCAGCACCCGGGTCGGCTTCCGGTTCCCGAGGTGCCGCTTCACCTGTGCCGCCAGCTGGTCCAGCCGCGCGGCTCCGGCGTACGTGTCTCCCGCGTCCACGGCCAATGTCGGATCGCCGCCGCCCACGAGCACCACGTCGCCGGGCTGGCTGCCGGCGACCGCCCGGGTGGCGAGCCGGTAGCTCGGGCCCCGCGCGGACAGTACGGCGGCCGCGGTGACCAACTTCGTCACCGAGGCCGGTACGACGGGGTCCTGGCTGTTCCGCTCGTACAGCTGCTCGCCGGTCTCGACGTCCACCACGGAGGCGGACAGGCGTCCCAGCCGGCTGTCCGTGGCGAGCCCGTCGATCGCCGCTCCGAGGCCGGATTCGGTCGGCACCGGCGCGCCGCTCGCAGCCGTCAGTACGGCCGGCGGCGGCGCCGGGCTCGGCTCCGCGGACGGCGACGGGGCGGCCCCACCGAGCAACGCCTGGACCGGCCCCGGTCGTACCACCAGCAGCGCGGCGACCGCCGCGACGAGCAGCAACGCCGTCACCGCCGACAACCACAGCCCGGTACGCCGTCGCTTCCGCGGCGGAGCCGACATAGCCGCCGATGTCGTCGTGGGCACGGGTCGGACGGGAGGGACCAAGCTGGTCATCCGTGGCGCAGACGGGGCCGGCCGCGGAATCGGCGGCACCGCATTCGTCATCGCCGGCGGCGGAGCCGGTTTCGGAGGCGATGCCGGGGCGGGTGGCGATGCCGGAGCACGCGGCGGCGAGGCGGGCGACGGGGTCGGCGGCGACACGGGAATCGACCAGGTGGCGGACGGCGGCGGCTCGTTGCCGGGCTGGGCCGGTGACGGCACCTGCGCCCTGCCCCGATGCGGCACCTGCCCCGACCCGCCCCCCGACACCGAGCCAGCCTGCGACACCGAGCCAGCCTGCGACACCGTGAGGCCTTGCAGCGCAGAGCTTGCCTGCGGCGTCAGGTCGGGCTCCCGCTCTGGGGCAGGCGCAGGCGAGCGCTCAGGAGCGGGCGCCCGCGAGGGTGTCGAGTCGGAGTCCGGGCTCGGGTCTGGGGGCTGTGCGGGGCTGGAGGACCAGCCCGGGACGGATTGTTGCGGGACCGGCACTTGCCAGGCGGGGGACGGTTGGGGGGCCACACTCGGGACGGACTGGGGAGGCGGCACGGCGCCGGACGGCGTACTCCCGGAAGGGTTTGACGTTGAGGGGGGTGAGGGGGCAGGGACCTGGGCACGACCGCGGGCCGTGCCGGCGGCAGGGTCGATCAACCCGTCGGACTCGTCGTCGTGTGCCATGGGCCTCCCCATCGCAACCCTCCTCCCCCGGTGCAAAGCCCCTGGGCGACACTAGTCGTACGACGCACCTGGGCGGGCAGCAGGAGGGATGACTGGTGGAGTTCGACGTCACGATCGAGATTCCCAAAGGCCATCGCAACAAGTACGAGATCGACCACGAAACCGGTCGAATCCGGCTGGACCGTACGTTGTTCACCGCGACCCAGTACCCGGCCGACTACGGCTTCATCGAGGAGACCCTCGGCGAGGACGGCGACCCGCTCGACGCGTTGGTGCTGGTGCAGGAGCCCACGTTCCCAGGGGTGCTGATCCGGTCCCGGGCGATCGGGATGTTCCGGATGCGGGACGAGAAGGGCGGCGACGACAAGGTGCTCTGCGTGCCGGCCGACGACCCGCGGCAGGAGCACCTGCGCGACATCCACCACATGCCCGAGTTCGACCGGCTGGAGATCCAGCACTTCTTCGAGGTCTACAAGGACCTGGAGCCCGGCAAGAGCGTCGAAGGCGCCACCTGGGTCGGCCGCGTCGAGGCCGAAGCCGAGATCATCCGCTCCCGCCAGCGCGAGCAGGACCGGCTCGCCGCGATCGCCGCCGCCAAGGCCGCGGAGTCCCCCGAAGCCGGGCCCGAGTCCACCTCGGCCTGACACCGCGGAAGGCCCCGCTCGGCGGGGCCTTCGCGCGGTCGGTCGGATCAGGCCGGACGGCGCCGTACGCCGCGGTAGCGAGGCCGGGCGGACGCCAGCAGCAGGCCGGTGCCGAGCAGCAGCATGGTGCCGCCGAAGCCACCCAGCAGGGCAGCCGATCCACTGCCGGTCACCGGCAGGGACGGCTCGTCGGTGGTCGTCACCGGGGACGGCGGCGCCGACGCGGAGTCGGACGGGAGTGGCGACTCGGGTGAGTCCGACGGTGCGGGCGGCGACGCCGGCGAGTCCGACGGCTTCGGCGAATCGGACGGTCTCGGCCGCGGCGGCGGCGGTGCGTCGTCCCGGATGTTGTTGTAGCGGTACGGCTGGAACGTGCCGGCCCAGGAGGCGCTCCAGGTGCGTTCCTCCGCGGTGTGGCCGGTGCTGTACTCCTCCCACACCACCGGCCGGCCGCCATCGGCCCACCGTACGAACAGCGCGACGTGTTGCACGCTGTTGTCGCGGCGGAACAGCACGTCACCCGGCTTCAGATCCTGCCGGGGGATCGTGCTCATCACCTCGGTGAGGTTGCCGGTGTAGCGCGAGAAGCCGAGGTTCCACGCCATCGAGACGTAACCGGAGCAGTCCTGCCGGTAGCTCGGCACCTGACAGGGTGGCTGGCCCTGCTGGTAACAGGCGGTCTGCGAATACCAGACCGTGCCGAGCCAGGTACGCGCGCGGTCGATCACCTGGGTACGGGTGATCTCGCCGTTGTAGCCGGCGGCGGCCGCGGTGCGTACCGGTGTGGTCTGTCCTTGTGCGACGCCGAGCGCGCCCAGTGCGCTGAATCCGATGACGAGTGCGACGATGCCCGCCACGGTCGTCTTGCGGAACGATCGGTGTGCGATGCCCATGGACCCCTCCCCCGAGTGGTGTCCCGCCGGCCGTGGCCGTCACGGCCGTACGCGGTTTGAGCAATGCACCCGGGTCTATCGGAGTCCGCAAACGGCGTACAAGACCCGCTCACGCGACGTGAGGGCACGAATATCCAGTTATCTGTCGCAAAGGGACGGAACGGTGAAAGAAATTCAGCCGACGACTGTGACGTCCAGGCCGCCTTCGGCGTAGCGGGCGCGCAGCACCTTCTTGTCGAACTTGCCGACACTGGTCTTCGGCACCTCGCTGATGAACGACCAGCGCTCCGGCACCTGCCACTTCGCCACCTTGCCGGCGAGGAACTGTTTCAGCTCGTCAGCGGTCACGGTCTCGCCCTCGGCGAGTACGACAGTCGCCAGCGGCCGCTCGTCCCAGCGCTCGTCCGGCACCGCGATCACGGCCGCCTCGGCCACTGCCGGATGGGACATCAGGTGGTTCTCCAACTCCACCGAGCTGATCCACTCGCCACCCGACTTGATCACGTCCTTGGCGCGGTCGGTGAGCGTGATGTAGCCGTCCGACGAGAGCGTCCCGACGTCGCCGGTACGCAGCCAGCCGTCCTCGAACTTCTCCGGATCCGGCTTCTCGTCGCCGATGTACGTACCGGTGATCCACGGTCCGCGTACCTGCAGCTCGCCGACCGCCTCGCCGTCCATGGCGGCGGGCCGGCCGTCGGGCCCGATGATCCGGGCCTGTACGGACGTCGGCACCCGCCCCTGGGTGAGCCGGTACTTCCAGGTCGTATCGGTGTCCAGCCCGGCCGGCGGTCGCGCCACCGAGCCGAGCGGGGACGTCTCGGTCATCCCCCACGCGTGGATCACCTTGATGTCGTGCCGCTTCTCGTACGCCTCCATCAGCGACGGCGGGCAGGCGGAGCCGCCGACCACGACCTCCTTGAGCGACGACGTGTCGGTCGGGTTCTCGTCGAGGTGGCGCAGCAGGTCCGCCCAGATGGTGGGCACCGCGCCGGCGAAGGTCGGCTGCTCGGCGGCGATCATCGCGGCCAGCGGCACGGCCTGCAGGAACCGGTCCGGCATCAGCAGCGACGCACCGGACATCAGGCACGCGAACGGCAGGCCCCACGACGCGGCGTGGAACATCGGCACCACCGCGAGCACGTTGTCCTTGGCGCTGAACCCGAACGACTCCGCCGAAGCCACCTGCATCGAGTGCAGATAGATCGACCGGTGCGAGTACGCCACGCCCTTCGGATTTCCCGTCGTGCCCGACGTGTAGCACAGCGAAGCCGCGTTGCGCTCGTCCAGCTCGGGCCAGTCGTACGTCTCGGGGCGCCCGGCGAGCAGCTCGTCCCACTGGTAGACCGGCTTGTCGGCGGCGGCGAGCGGCGCCGTGTCCGCGGGTCCCACCACCACGATGTGCTCCACCGTGGTCAACTGCGGCAACACCGCGGCCAGCAGCGGCACCAGGGTGTTGTCGACGATGATCACCTTGTCTTCGGCATGGTTGGCGACGTACGCCAACTGCGCCGGTGGCAGCCGCAGGTTCAGCGGGTGCAGCACCGCACCCATGCTCGGTACGGCGAAGTAGCTGACCAGGTGCTCGTTGTTGTTCCAGCACAGCGTGCCGATCCGCTGGTCGCCGGTGACGCCCAGCTCGTCGCGCAGCCCGTTGGCCAGCTGTGCCGCCTGCCTGCCGACCTCGGCGTACGAGAGTCGGCGGGTGCCGTCACCGGTCCAGGTGGCGACGTGACTTCGCTCGCCGTGGATCGTCGATCCGTGTTCCAGGATCCGCGAGACCAGCAGCGGTACGTCCTGCATCGTGCTTCGCATGATCCGAAATTAGTGGTCCAGCCCACCCCAGTGAAGGGGTCTTGCGGACAATTCCGTTCCCGGGCGGTCTCCCGGCCGCCCGGGGAACGGGTCAGACGCCGGCTTTGGCGGCGGCGGCTTCCAGGGACTCGGGGGTGTCGGGGTCGGGGTTCGGAGCGGCGGGGCCGCCTTTGAGTTCGTGGTTGGGCATCGCGGCGGTGATCAGGATGGCCACCAGGCCGACGCCGGCGGAGACCAGGAACACCGTACTGAGCGAGTTGACGAAAGCGTGCTGGATCGCGTCGCGTACCGGGTCGGGCAGGGCGAGGATGGCCGACGGCTCGTTCAGCAGCTTGCGGTTGGAGCCCTTCGGCAGGTGCGCGATCACCTCGGGCGACAACTGTTTCAACGCCTTCGGCATCAGGTCGGCCATCCAGTGGTTCACCCGCGAGGTCAGTACGGCACCCAGGATCGCCACGCCGAACGAACCACCCAGCGAACGGAAGAACGTGGTGGTGGACGTACCCGCGCCCATGTCCTTGAGCTCGACCGAGTTCTGTACGGCGAGGATCAACGACTGCATCGACAGACCCATGCCCATGCCGAGCACGACCATGTAGGCGAACGCCACCCACAGCGGAGTGTCGACCGTGAGCTGGGAGAACAGCAGCATCCCGATGGTCAGCACCACGGCGCCGGAGACGGTGGCCCACTTGTAGCGGCCGACCCGGCTGATCACCCGCCCGGACCCCACCGAGGTCAGGATGATGCCGACCATCATCGGCACCATCAGCAGCCCGGAGTCGGTCGGCGCGGTCCCCTTCACCACCTGCAGATACATCGGTACGAACACGATCGACCCGAACATCCCCAGGCCGAACACGAACCCGCCGGCGTTGCCCAGCGCGAACGTGGGCCGCCGGAACAGCCGCAGTGGCAGGATCGGCTCGCTCACCCGGCTCTCGATGACCAGGAAGAGCACGGTGAGCACGCCACCTGCGGCGAGCAGCCCGATGATCACCGGCGAGTCCCACTCGTACTCGTTGCCGCCCCAGGAGGTGGCCAGCAGCAGCGCCACGACGCCGGAGACCATGGTCAGTGCGCCGAGGTAGTCGATCTTGTGGTCGCGGCGGTGGTGCGGCACCAGCCGCAGCACGATGTCGGTGACGAACAGCGCGAGAATGCCGATCGGCAGGTTGATGTAGAAGATCCACCGCCAGTTGTGGTCGGCGAAGTAGCCGCCGAGCAGCGGCCCGGCGATGCTCGCCAGGCCCCACACCGCGCCGAAGAGCCCCTGGTAGCGGGCCCGGTCCCGGGGCGCGAGAACGTCGGAGATGATCGTGAACGACAACGCCATCAGGCCGCCGGCGCCGAGCCCCTGGACCCCCCGGAACAGGATCAGCTCGGTCATGTTCTGCGACATGCCGGCCAGCAGCGAGCCGACCAGGAATGCCACGATCGCGAACCGCAGCAGCGGGAGGCGGCCGTACAGGTCGGACAGCTTGCCGTACAGCGGGGTGGAGGCGGTCGACGCCAGCAGGTAGGCCGTGATCACCCACGAGTAGTGCTCCAGGCCGCCGAGCTTGCCGACGATGGTGGGCATCGCCGTACCGACGATGGTCTGGTCGAGCGCGGCGAGCAGCATGCCGACCATCAGCCCGCCCATCAGGGCGAGAATCTGACGATGAGACAACTTGGGCCGCTCGAGAACCGTTTCGGTGGTCACTTCTATCCCTCTTCTGACGTGGTACGCGACGCTGCGTCGCCCCCGGTATATGCCTCTGCCGCGTCGTTGAACTGAGTCAGCAGTCGTACGAATTCCTGCAGGTCCGCTTCCGGCCAGTGGCTGAGGATCTGCCGCACCATGTCGAACCAGCGCTGCCGGTTGGCGTGGAACACCTCGGTGCCCGCCTCGGTGGCCTGCACCAGGTGCGCGCGGCCGTCCTCGGGGTCCCGTTCCCGGGCGATCCAGCCGGCCCGTTCCAGGGCCGCGATGTGCCGGCTGACCGTGGACAGGTCGAGCCCGAGCAGCTCGGCGAGCGCCGACGGCCGTACCGGGCCCAGCACATGGATCTTGGCGAGTACGAAGTACGCCGGCCGCTCCAGCACCGGCCCCCCGGCCCGCGGCGGCGGCATCTTCTGCTGCCACTGGTGGGTACGCCCGAACAGCGCTCCCAGCTGCATCGCGACCGCCGCGTACGGGTCGCCCACGGCGGCGTCGGCGAGGTGGTGGCCGTCCGCCCGGCGGTACGCCACCCGGCCCGCCACCTGATCTGTTGCCTCGTCCGTCGACACCGCGAACCTCACCCCGCTACGCAGATACTTGCTTGGTGCAAGCATCTCCGCTGGTCGGCCGGTCGGCAACTCGATATCGGGAGACGCGGGACACAACGGCGTACTCAAATCGTGGTACCGGCGATGTCGCAGCCGGGTCTGGTCGTCGGAGCGATCGGGATCGGCATCCTGTGGGCCTCGGGCGTCACGTTCCCCATCTACCCGCCGCCCGGGATCCTCATCCTGCTGGCCGGCACGGTCTTCGTAGCGCTGGCGAAGTGGTGGTGGGCACCGGCCGTCGGCGCGCTGCTCGGGTTGTTCGTCACCGTGGGGTTCCTGATCAGCCCGACCGGGATCCCCAACTTCATCGGTGACCACGGCACGAGCGTCGCCGTCGGCTCCTGGATCCAGGTGGCCGGTGTGGTCACCGCCATGGTCGCCGGGGTGATCGCCACCCTGGCCAACTACCGCAGCCACACCGCCTCCCGCCCGGCCCGCGGGGTGTGACGCTGCCCGTCGACTGCCGCTGATCCGTCAGAAACATCAACCACGCAGTTCTGCGTGCCAGCCCGTCACCTGCGGTCGGCGCGGGTCGCTGCCTCGATACGAATGAACTCCGCCCGCAGCCACGGGTCCGCAAGCAGGTCTGCGAGCGGTATGCCGGTCCTGGTGAGGGCGGCACGGAGAGCCTCCCGCTGCTCCTGCCGCGCCGCGGCAGACGACCCCGGATCTTCGCCAGTGTCCAGCCGTGACTCGCTGAGTGCGTTCTTGAACGCGTCATGGTTCTGATGCCCGCCGCGGGAGCGGAGCACCAGTCCGCTGAGTCGTTCGGCGCCTACCAGCACCGCGAGCGCGGCGAGGCACAGACTCACCGCGGCGAGCAGGTAGAGCAACGCGGTTGTCAGGCTCACGTCGGCTCACCTTGATCGCTGATCGCCAACGCGTCGACGTACTGCCGGTGGATCCGGTACGCGGCGGCGATCGCCATCGCGGCGAGCACCAGAGCCAACAGCACGCCCGTCGCCGCAAGGACGACGATCACGCCGGACACCTTCGGTGGCTGCTGTGCGAACGTGGCGGCGACGATCGTGGTGACGATGCCGGCCGCGGTCGCGGCCAACCCCTTCGCCAAGGTGTACGCCGCGTCCCGCGGCCACCCGAAGAGCACCTCGATCGCCTTCGTACGGTCGGGCGCATCCAGCGCGTCCAGCAGCTCGGAGGGCTCGACCTCGCCGAGCAGGGCGCACCGTCCCCACCGGCCGAGCAGCCGACGGGACCAGCGACGCACCTGTCGTGCGACGGGGACAAACCAGGGCATGCGCAAAGGCTATTGCGGTCTGGCAAGCGGGCCGACCCGATGTCGCCCTACGGACAATCCGGAAGCTGCGAGGGAAAGAAAGGGCCCAACCAGCGAGGAAGACAAAGCGCTGGTCAGGCCCTGAACCTGGAGCCGCCTGACGGAATCGAACCGTCGACCTGTTCATTACGAGTGAACCGCTCTGCCGACTGAGCTAAGGCGGCGAAACCACATCAGTGGTACGGCTGAGCCGGTCGCCCAGTGTACAGCGCCACCGGCGGAGCAGATACATCGCGGCGGGGTGATGCCTGTTGCCGCCCAGTCTGTGGCATGGTGCCGGAATGACCCACCTCCACGAACGACTCCGGTATCTGCTGCTGACCGGCCCAGACGACGCGGAGTTCTGCGGCAGGGTGAGCCAGCTGCTCGACGAGGGCTACGAACTGTACGGCTCACCGGCGATCACGTACGACGGTGAGCGGGCGATCGTGGCGCAGGCACTGGTGCTGCCCCCGTACGAGGCGGTTCGGTTCCGAGGTGCGGCGCCGGTCCAACAAGACGTGGAGGAATGACGCCGGATGGCCCTGACCACCCCCGCCGACCAACCCGTACCCACCGCCCCCGCCAGACCCCGTGACCTGAGCCCGCAGCAGCTCGGCTTCACGCGGCAGCGACCCGTACCGTGGCTGAAGCCGCAGCTGCTTGCCAACACGGCCGTACGGGCGGGGCTGGCCCAGATGTTCGGGGCGTACCTCGACAAGCGCGAGTTGCAGGGTGCGCTCGGTTCGGAGGTCTACCAGCACGAAGCCGACGGCGACCTGTGGCTGGACTACGTGGCCGACCTCGGCGACGGGTTCGACGCCACGTACTCGGTGGCCTGGTTGCTGGCGCAGCACCGGCTGACGCTGGCTGACCCGGAGGGCGGGCAGCACGTACTGCCGCGGGGCCAGGTGCTGGTGATGGGCGGAGACGAGGTCTACCCGACCGCCGACTGGCGACAGTACGAGGACCGCGCGAAGGGCCCGTACCGGGCGGCGCTGCCGGAGAAGGGCGACAACCCGCCGACCCTGTACGCACTGCCCGGCAACCACGACTGGTACGACGGCCTCACCGCGTTCATACGGCTGTTCGGCAAGAGCGAGCCGTTCGGCGGTTGGCAGACCCGGCAGACCCGCAGCTACTTCGCGCTGCAGTTGCCGAGGCGGTGGTGGCTGTTCGCGATCGACGCACAGTTCGACGCGTACCTCGACGAGCCGCAGTTGGCGTACTTCTACAAGGCGGCGGAGAAGCTCGAGCCGGGCGACCGGGTGATCGTCTGCCCGCCCCGCCCCACCTGGGTCTACGCCTCCGAAGCCCCCCACGAGTACGACACCGTCGACTACTTCGTCCGCAAGGTGATCACCCCGACCGGCGCCACCGTGCCGTTGCTGATCTCCGGCGACGCCCACCACTACGCCCGCTACCAGGCGTCCGCGATCCCGGTGCCGGCCGCCGGTGGCGAGCCGATCAGCGTCGGACCGGACACCACCGCTCGGCAACTGATCACCTGCGGCGGCGGCGGTGCCTACCTCGCGGCCACGCACGAACTCCCGGAAGCGATCGACGTACCCCCGAAAGATTCTCTGGTACGCAACCCCAGCCCGACCCGCCGCTTCGACCTCACGTCGCGCTACCCGAGCGCAGCCCAGTCCCGGCGCTTCTCCTGGGGAGTGTTCTTCCGGCTGCCGGCGCGAAACCCCGGCTTCGGTGCGCTGCTCGCCGTCGCCCACACCGTGCTGCTCGCCGCGTACGTCTCCGCCGGGCCCGCCGGGGGCGGGGTGCCGTGGTTCACGGTGTCGGCGCTGGTGCTCAGCGCGGTGTTCCTCGCCTCGGGCGTGGGCTTCGCGTCCGTCGACCGCAAGGGCGAGGTCGCGCCGAGACACATCGTCGTCGGGTTACTGCACGGCCTGGCGCATCTCGCGTTGGGCTGGCTGGGCGCCTGGTTGTGGACCCGGATGGGCATCCCGGCGCTGCCGATGCCGATCCGGCTCGGCGTCGCGGTGCTGGTGTACGCGCCGATCATCGGCGTTGTCGCGACCGAGCTGGTGTGCCTCTACCTGATCATCTCGAACCGGTTCCGGGTCAACGTGAACGAACTGTTCGCCGGCCAGGGCATCGAGGACACGAAGAGCTTCGTACGGATGCGGATCGCCCGGGACGGCTCGCTGACCCTCTACCCGGTCGCGCTGGACCGCGCCTGCCACGACTGGCGTGCCGCTCCGGAAGACGCCGAGGACGCACCCTGGATCGCGCCGGTCGACGGCCTCCAGGCCCGCCTGATAGAACCCCCGATCCACGTCTGACCCGATCCGGGACGCGGCCTCAGTCGGAGTAATGCTCTTCGTACGCCTGGCGGGAGCCGCAGACGCTCGCCCGGCTGCACGAGCAGCGTGATCCGTCCGAGTCCAGCCGTACGGTCACCGCGTCCTTCGGCACGCTGTGGCCGACCACCTTGCCCTGGCCCAGGTCGGTGTCCACCCGCTCGCCGATCGCCGGGGCGGTGGCGTGGAACTTCTGGTAGAGCGGGTGCTCGTACTTCAGGCAGCACATCAACCGGCCGCACGCGCCGGAGATCCGCAGTGGATTGAGCGGCAGATCCTGGTCTTTTGCCATCCGGATGGTGACCGGCTCGAAGTCGGTGAGGAACGTGGCGCAGCACAGGTCGCGACCACAGGACCCGATGCCGCCCTGCACCCGGGCGGAATCCCGGGCGGACAGTTGCCGCAGCTCGACCCGGCATTTCAGGGTGGCGCCGAGGTCGCGTACCAGGGAACGGAAGTCGACTCGGTGCGGTGCGGTGAAGTAGATCGTGGTGCGCGGGGCGTCCGATTCAGGTCCGTTGCCCACGACCGTGTCGATCGCGACCACTTTCATCGGCAGCTCGTGCTCCCGGATCAGCCGCTTCGCCGCCACCTTCGCCTCGGCCTTGCGGCGCCGGATCAGCGCGTCGCGCTCCAGGTCCACATCGGACGCCATGCCGACCAGCCGCGGTACGCCGTCGGTGTCCTCCGACACCCATTGCGAAGCCCAGACGCACTCCGCCACCTCGGGGCCGTCGTCGGTCGGCACCAGCACCCGGTCGCCCACCTGCGGTGTCAGGTCGCCGGGCTGGAAGTAGTAGAGCCGCCCGTACCGGTTGAAGCTCACCGCGCAGAGCATGCCCATGCGCCGACCCTACCGCTCTGGGACGGTTACGTCGCTGGCGGCGACGGTGGTGATCCTGGGGCTGCCGTACTAAATATGTGTTTTAGGGGTTTTGTTGGTTTTGTGATGATCACATGTCGGCACAATTGGCCAATTCTGTTACTCAGGTGATTCAGGTATGCACTTTCCGTAACTCGTGCTGCAGCGCCGTCGTTGGTCGTGCGAGGTCTTTCGATACATCCCCTTGTTCCGGAGGTAATTGCATGACGACGGATTTCCGGGCCACCGACGGTCTGGCCCACCGGGTCCGTTCGGATCGCTGGATCGCCGGGCTCGCCGCCGCTGGCCTGCTCGGCGCGGCGCTCGGCCCCGCGCTGACAGTCACCCCCGCCGCCGCCAGTCCCTGCACCACGCAGGACTACACCGCCCGCGCGGCCGCCGATCTGGTCACCGCCCGGGTGCTCGACCTGCGACCGCTGGGTGCCGACGTACCGCCGCTCGCGGACCTGAGGGTCGCGTCCACCCGCAGCACTGTGGACAGTGCGGCCACCAGGAAGGCGCACGCCTCAGCCGACTACCTCGACGCCGACCTGCTCGGCCAGCGCCTGCCGGCCGGACCGCTCGACGCCGCGGCCAGCCAGTACGCCCCGCCCGGCCACAACGACCCGGCGTCCATGTCGCCCGAACAGCTCGACGCGAAACTGCTGCAAGCCGGCACCGGTGGCCTGACCGCCCACGCCACCTGGAAGCCCGGGTACGGCTGCCGCACCGCCAACGGTCTGATCGCCGACTCGTACGCGTCGGACCTGGACGCCGCAGTGCTCCCCGCGATGCCGGCCGAAGCCGCGACCAGCCCGCTCGGCGACGGACTGGCGACGCTGCCGCACAACGCGTTCTCCCGTACCGCCACCGGGCTGACCCGGCACCACGACAACCCGGCCACCGGCGCCGTGGCGTGGATCGGCCTCACGGAACTCACGCTCTTCGGCGGCACCGACCACGCCACGACGGTACGAGTGGTCAACCCGCCGAGGCTCGCCGGTCTCGCCACCGGCTCCCGCAAGACGTCGTCGGTGACGTACTCGGCGCCGATCCTGGAGGTCGACGCCCCCGACGGCAGTACGCACCGGCTCGACTCGCCCGACCAGGTGTTCGAGCTGACGCTGCCTCCGTCGGGCCCGCCCGTCGCCAAGTCCGAGTCGTCGAAGGTGCCAGACGCACACGCGCCCGGCGTGCCGGATCTCGGGGACACGCCTGACGTACCGGGCGCGCCGCCCTCTGCCGGGTCTCCCGACCAGCCGAACGACCCCGTGGGTGGCCTGCTCAAGGGCCTGACCGGTGAGTCGAAGGGCGGCTCGGGAGGCGGCACCGGAAAACCGCTGGCCGAGAAGGAAGAGTCCGGGCCGTCGCTGACCCTGCGGCTCGCCATCGGACACCTGGAGTCCAAGGTCACCCGTACGTCGGTGTGGGGCGAAGCGGCCTCGCTGCGGCTGCAACTGCTCGCCACTCCACCGCCGGACGCGACCACCGAATCCGGGGACACCACGCGGTCCCGCGACGCGGCAACGCTCGCTGGCGACCCGGCGACGCGACCCGGCGACCCGGCGACGCTGGCCGGCGACCCGGCGACGCTGGCCGACAACGTGGCGACGCTGGCCGATGTCGGGCTTGGCGTCCTGGAGGTCAAGGCGACCGCTCCGGCGCGGGCCATCCAGCCGCCGAGCACCACGCCACTACCGGCCTCCGGCGGCGGCGGTGGACTCCCGGTCACCGGCTTCAACCTGCTTGCGGTGCTCGCCACAGGCGGTCTCCTGCTGGTCATCGGCCGGTTCCTCATGGTGATCGGCCGTCGGCGTTCTGCCGAAGCATCAGACAACTAGTTGGTACGCCCCGGGCCGGCCACCGGTCAGCCACGCCGGCCCGGGGGCACCACCATCCAGCCTTCCCGTACGTGAGCCGATCGCGCCCTCGAAGCCGCCTGCCCCGCGACTCGCGCACTGACCTCTCCCCTGGAAAACCCCGCCTCGGGGATCCCACCTCCCCGAGCTCCCGCCAGCCTCCAGGCGGGAAGCGGTGGTCCCGCGGGCCCGGAGTTCGTCCCCGCCAACTCCGGGCCCGCATCCGCCGCCGTGGGCTCCGCTGACGGTTGCCCCGCTCGAGCGTCGGCCGTCGCGGCCCGTACCAGCGCCGTCAACATCACGTGAACAGAGATCGATTACGCTTGCGACACAGGCGCTGACGTGCTGTTATGACGATGTGTGACGGATCTCCCCCGGAAGGGTGAAAAGCCGGTCATGGCGTTACCCACCCCCTGGGGCGGGGTTAAGTAGTTGAAAGGTGCCGCAGCGGAACACCCGCCGGCGGCACCGCCAAGGACCTGCGGGGGGTGCAGGGAGCCGCGGCGTCGGAGCCCAGCGGACGAGTGAACGGTCTACCCGATCCCGTCCCCGCTCCGGCGCCGCCGGCCTTGCCATCCGCTGGTCCGACTGGGCCACTTCACAGGTGGACCCAGGTGCCCCCTGCGTAGTCGGGTCCGGTCTCACCGCTGGACGGAGCCGCCAGCCCGGCCAACTTCGTCGCCCAACCCCCCGCCGGTACGCCGTCCGCGCCCGCGACGAAGTGTTCCTGGGCCTTGTCGTACCACTCCTCGACGGCTGAGAGGCAGACGGCGGCTACGTTGGCCGCGGCGGTGACCAGGCGGCCCGCGTCTTTGAGTTTTCCCGTGACGATCGCGTGGTGCAGCGCGACCGGATCGCCCTCCAGCTGGTCGCTGCCCTTGAGTGTCACCGCCTCGATCGAGGTGAACGCCTCGACCAGTGCGCCGGCCAGCGCCCACCGGCTCTGCGAGAACCAGCCGGCGACCGACTCCACGAAACCCGCGGTGGTACGCAGTTTCGCCGCCATCGTCTCGGCGCTCTCCCCGTGCGCCAGGTGACGCAGCTGCGCATCCCAGTCCGACCGGAACGCGTCGTGCCCGGACCCGGACCAACCCAGCTGCCCCGCCGCCCGGTCCAGCGGTGCCACCAGGTCGTCGTGGTACGCCGCCGCGAGCCCCCGCAGCTGGCTCACGGACTCCATCAACCGGCCGGGGGGCGTGGCGAGCAGCATCCGGAGCACTTCGCCGGGGCGTGCCCGCAGCTTGCGCAGCAGTGGGCCGACGGGGTGGTGGGCGGGGGTGCCAAGCTGCGCGATCACCAGGTCGGCCCGGCGCAGCAGGTCGGTCGCCTCGGTCGCCATCAGCTCCAGCGAGTCGTCGACCAGCGGGAATGTCGGGTCGGTCATCGGCTCGGCCGTACCGTGAGGCTGCGGGCGGGCGGCCGGGCGGTGTCGAGCAGGGTGGACTCCGTACCGGAGCCGGCGCGGGCGATGTCGGTGGCGATGGTGATGTCGGTGTCGGCGTAGTCGGCCGCGACCTTGCCGAGCTTCCCGCCGATGCCGACCAGCCGGTCGCCCTGCTCTTTCGCCTCCTCGGCGCGCGCGTCCAGCGCCGCCGTCCACTGCCCGTGCAGGTGCCGGCACAGCTCGCCGAAACCCCCCGGTGCGTCGGCGGCGAACGCCTTCTCACCGGGGTCGAAGCCGCCGATCACCTTGCTGGCGCCGACCAGGGTGTCGCCGGCGTAGAGCACCTCGGCCGCGAAGTCGACGAGGCCGAGTACGTCCTGCTTGCGGGACGGGTCGTGGCTGGTCATTGGCTGCTCCCTGGCGTGTTCCCTCGCTGCCCGCTTCAGTGCAGCCGAAGCGGCCGGTAGTCGCGGAACCGGTCCTCGTACAGCTTGTTGCGCGCCCACTCCTCTGCCTGCGCGGCCGCCTTGCAGGCCGCCAGCACCGACTTGGCGAGCTCCTCGGTGCCCTTGGCGGCGACTGCCTCGTCCGCGATCTTCACCTCGCGGAACTCGCCGGCCCCGGTCACCACGATCTCCACCAGGCCGTCGGGAGACCGTACGGTGACCTCGACGTCGACGACCGCCTTGTCGAACTCCTCCCGCAGGGCCTCGATCTTGCGGTACTGCTCGATCGCCTCCTCGACGAAGGCTTCATCGATCTCGCGAGGCATCCCGAGCTCCTCACCGTCCGTGTGAACCCACTCCCGGAGAGGAACCGTACGGTACCGGCGCGAAAAACGTGGAACGCCCCCCTGTGCTGTCGCCGATCCGATATTGGACGACACGCTACGCGAAGCCCGGACATACCCCAAGATTCGACTTCAGTGCTGTGGATAACGCCCGTCACGGTCAGCGGATCTTGGGCTTTTGGCTACTTGGGTACGCCACCCAGCGACCAGAAACCCAAGATCACGAGGCGGGTATCCACATATCCACAGGCCAGAAACTTTTGCTGCCGATGCTGGGGCCGGGCGACCAGTGTGGGGCCCGTGCGCATCCACTCCCCTCGACCGCTGGCGCTGCGACGCCGGGTCTTCCTCGGCCGCGACGCGGTCGACGCCGGCCTGCTCACCCGGGCTCAACTACGCAGCAACTCCTGGCGACGGCTGCTCCGCGGTGTCTACGCCGACTCCGTACTGCCCGTCGACCACGGGCTGCTCGCCCGCGGGGCCGGCCTCGTGATTCCGTCGTCCGCGGCGATCACCGGCCGCTCGGCGGCGTGGCTCTGGGGCGCCCGGGTGGCAGGCGCCGACGACCCGGTGGACATCGTCACCGAGCGGTCCTTCGGTCCGGTGGCGAAGCTGTCGATCCGCAGCGGCCGGCTGCCGTCCGGCGAGGTGACGAACATCGACGGCGTACGGCTGACCACGCCGTTGCGTAGCGCCTGGGACACGGCGTTACGGCATGACCTGGCCGAGGCGGTCGCCGTGGTCGACGGGCTGCTCGGCACGGGGCGGATCGACCGGGCACGGCTGGCGGCGTACCTCGACGAGCGCCGGGGATCGCGGGGTCGGCGTACCGCGGCCCGGGTGTTCGAGTTGGCCGACGGGCGGGCCCGCTCGCCGTACGAGTCCCGGCTGCGGGTCGAGTTGCTGCTCGCCGGCCTCACACCCCCGGTCCCCCAGTACGAGATCCGCCTCGGCAGGGACTTCGCCACCCGGGTCCACCTGGCCTGGCCCGAAGCCAGGGTCGCCGTACAGTACGACACCTCCTGGCACGCCGATCCCGAGCAGCTCGACGCGGACCGGCGCAGGCTCAATCGGCTGCTCGCCGCCGACTGGCTGATCCACCACGTGAGCGCCGCCGACCTGGCCGATGTCCAGCCGACCGCCGACGCGATCCGCCACCTCCTCGACCGGCGCCACCGCCCGTAAGCGCGTTGTGCATGGTTCTTGTTGCTTCAGCCCGTGCGGCCCGAAGGAACGAGTTGTCGATAACCGTGGCTTGGGGAGGGTTAGGCGTGCCAGAGGGTGAGCATCATCGACTCGACGGCGATCTTGGGCTTGACGTTGGCTTCGATCGCTTCGCGGCAGTCGAGGACGGCTTCGATGCGGCGCAGGGTCGCCTCGGGGGTCCATTTGTCGGCGGCGGCTCGGGACACCTCGGACACGTCTTCGTGGACCAGGGTGACCGGGGCGGCGAGCCGTACCATCAGGACGTCCCGGTAGAAGCCGGCCAGGTCCACCAGGGCGCGGTCCAACGCGTCGCGCTGGGCCCGAGTCGCCCGGGACTTCTGGCGGCGTTCCAGGTCCTTGATCTGACCCTGGGTGCCTCGGGTCGCACCCGCCGCTCCTCGACCCGTACCGCCGGCTCCGAGGGCGGTCTTGAGCTCGTCTTTCTCGCGCTCCGCGCGGTCGGCGGTCGCCGCCACAGCCTCGGCTTCCGTCGCCTCGATCAACGACTGCGCCGCGTCGAAGCAGGCACCGACACTGGACAGCCGGCGCGGGATGGCGAGCACCGCGCCCCGGGTCGCCCGGGCCTTGTCGTCCCGGGACAGCCGCCGGGCCCGGCCGACATGTCCCTGAGCGGCCGCGGCGGCCCACATCGCGGTCTGCGGGTCGATGCCGTCCCGCTCGGTGAGTACGCGAGCCACGGCATCGGCCGCCGGCTGGCGCAGCATGACCGTACGGCAGCGGGAGCGGATCGTCACCGAGATGTCGTCCGGGTGCGTGGACGGCGTACACAGCAGGAAGACGGTGCGCGGCGGCGGCTCCTCCACCGCCTTGAGCAACGCGTTGCCGGCCGCCTCGGTGAGCCGGTCGGCATCCTCGACCAGCAGCACCTGCCACCGCCCCTGGGTCGGCGAACTCGCCGCTCGCAGCACCAACGAACGCATCTCCGCTACCGAAATGGTCAGCCCGTCGGGGACCACGAACCGTACGTCCGCGTGCGTGCCGGCGAGCGTGGTGTGGCAGGCCTGGCATTCGCCGCAGCCACCGTTCGCACACTGCAACGCGGCCGCGAACGCGCGCGCCGCCACGGAACGCCCGGATCCCGCCGGACCGGTGAACAGCCACGCGTGGGTCATCGCACCGGGCGACGCCTCGCCGCCGCGTACCACCTGGTCGGCGGCGTCGGCGGCCCGGCGCAGGGTGGCGACCGCCTCGTCCTGGCCCACCAGGTCAGCGAAGACGTCGCTCACCGTGCACCTCATAGGGCTCTTCCGGCTCGGTCGCGTCGGCCGGCTCCACGGGCTCTGCCGGCTCGGTCGCGTCGGCCGGTGAGTTGCGCCTGGAGCCGTTCTTGGCCGTCTGTGCCGATCCGGTGTCGGTCGTGCCGCGTGCGCCGGGACGCTGGCCGTCGGAGTCGCCCTCGGCATCCATGCCATCCACCGGCTCGCGCTCGCCAGGCGACGCCGCGCTCACATCAGCACCGGACCTCGGCGCTGCCTCGTCCTCCGGGGCCGCCGTTCCGTCTGGGGCCGCCGCTGCGTCCGGGGCCGCAGCTACGTCCGGAGCCGTCGCTGCGTCCGGGGTAGCCGAGTCAGGCTGGTCGGCCGACGACGCGGACGTGTCCGGACCCGACGGCTGGGTCGCGGTCGAGTCGGGTTCCGGGGTCGGGGTGCTCTGGTCCGGGGCGGCCTCGGAAGTCGGTGCGGGAGCGGGCAGGGCGGCGCGCAGGGCAGGCAGCAGGCGGGTGACGCGCTCTCGTACCTGCTTGGCGACCTCCTCCGGGTCGGCGGTGGCGTCGACCACGAGGTAGCGGCGTGGCTCGGCCGAGGCGAGGTCGAGGAAGGCGTACCGGACGCGCTCGTGGAAGGCGTACGACTCGCTCTCCAGGCGGTCGGACCTGCCCCGTCGGGAGACCCGCTTCAGGCCGGCGATCGGCTCCAGATCGAGCAGTACGACGAGGTCCGGCTTGAGACTGCCGGTGGCCCAGCGGGACAGCCACGCCACCTCCTCGACCGGAAGCACCCGCCCCGCCCCCTGGTACGCCAGCGACGAGTCCACGTACCGGTCGCTGACCACGACGGCGCCGCGGGCGAGCGCGGGACGTACCACAGTGGACACGTGGTGGGCACGGTCGGCGGCGTAGAGCAGGGCCTCGGCGCGGGGGGCCAGGTTTTCGCCGGTCGGCAGGGCGTCGCGGTCCAGCAGCATCGAGCGGATCCGGGCGCCGACGCTGGTGGCGCCGGGCTCGCGGGTGAGCACCGCCTCGATGCCGTGCACCTGCAGCCACGCGGCGAGCTTGACCGCCTGGGTGGACTTGCCGGCGCCCTCGCCGCCTTCGAAAACCACGAACAGCCCGTTGCCGATCCGGCCTTCCGGCATGCCGAGCGGCCGGCCCAGGACGGAGGACCATACGTCGGCGAAGATGTTGATGCCGGGCCGGTCGTCCATCTGCCGGAACGCGGTCAGCCCGGTCGCGATGCCGACCCCGCCGGCGACCAGCAGCAGGATCCGCGTGGTGCTGACGTCCAGCCCGAGGCCGCCCACCTCGAGGTGCCGGGAGGAGCCGAAACCCACCAGCACGCTGGACAGCGAGATCGCCAGCATCAGTACGGCACGCGAAGCCGTGTTCACGAACGCGAAGACCCGGCCCCGTACGTCGTCGGGGACTTCCGTACCCAACAGGGTGATGCCGGCCAGGAAGGCCATCCCGGCGCCGGCCCCGACGAGCAGCGCGGCGCCCACCCCGACCGACAGGTGCGGCGCCAGGGCGAGCAGCAGGGTGGCGGATCCCGCGAGCACGATGCTGAGCCCGAACCAGCGCCGCCGCGACAGGCCGCGGATCAGTGGCGGTCCGCCGACGATGCCCAGCCCGAGCCCGACGAACACCGCCCCGAACAGCAGCGAGAACGCCGCGTCGCCGGCGCCGAGGGACATCGCGTAGAACTTCGCGGTGCCGACCACCACGCCGCCGCCGACGAAGGCGCCGAGGATGCCGAGCACCAGGCCGCGTACCAGAGGACGGGTGCCGACGTACCGCCAGCCGTCGATGAACTGGCGGAACAACCCGGCGGTCGCGGCGCTGGTGCGCGCCACTGCGCCGTCCCGTCCGCTGATCTCCTTGATCCCGAACAGCACCACCATCGCGACGGCCAGGAAGGTCAGCGCGTTGAAGTAGAGGGCCAGGTCGACCGGGCCGGCGAAACGCTTGACGGGTGTCATCAGGTGGGCACCGGCGACGCTGGTCAGCGCGCCGAGTACGCCGGCGGCGACCACCGGGGTCAGGCCGTACGTGGTGGCGAGGGTGAGCTGGTTCGCCTTCTCCAGCCGCGCTTTCGGCAGCAGGTTGGGCACCGCGGCTTCCTTCGCCGGCATCCACACCAGGGCGACGCATTCGATCAGGAAGTTGGCGATGCCGATCCAGGCGACCGCGGTGGCGCCCCGGTGGACCACCAGCGCGACCAGCGGGATCGACGCGAACAGCAGGAACCGCAGGATGTCGCACGCCACCATCGTGAAGCGCCGGTCGAACCGGTCGGCGAACAGCCCGCCGACCGTGCCGAACAGCAGGGCCGGCAGCAGCTTGACCGCGATCACGGAGCCGAACGCGAGCCCTTTGGCGGTGGAGCCGGTGACCTGCTCGGCGGCGAACAACGCGGTGGCGAGCAGGCCGAGCCAGTCACCGAGCGCGGACAGTCCGAGCACCATCCAGAGTCGCCGGAACGGCCGGATCCGCAGGATGGCCGCCAGTTCGGCGCCGCCGGTGAGGTCCACACTGGCGACGTCGACGGCCTCCACCGGCCCGCCGCGTCCGCGGCCTTCGGCTGTGGGCTTGCTGGCGATGGCTCTGCCTCCTGCTCGGGTCCGTCGGCATCGGCGCTGATCCAGGACGGTCGTGCCCTGGCCCACTCTAATGTTCCAGCGTCGCCAAACCTGACCGTCACACGGAGTCTGCGAGGTTGTGACCTAGTCCGCATGTCGCGTTCGATTTCCGTACGGCGGGAAAACCCGATAACATGAGAGCTTCTCGTGTTAATTCTAGGTTACGGACCGGCTTCTTGGACACCGACCGACAGCGGTACGACACCGCGACCGCCCAGCTCGACCCGCCGTTCGCGATCGTGGACCTCGACGCGTTCCGCGCCAATACGCGCGAGCTGACCCGGCGGGCCGCCGGCAAGCCGATCCGGGTCGCGAGCAAGTCGGTACGCTGCCGTGACCTGCTCACCGAGGTCCTGAAACAGCCCGGGTACGCCGGCGTGATGGGCTTCACCCTGCCCGAGGCGATCTGGCTCGCCCGGCACGGCGTCGACGACATCCTGCTCGGCTATCCGGTCGCACATCGCGCCGCGCTCGCCGAGCTGACCGACCCGGTGCTGGCCAGCGCGATCACGCTGATGGTCGACGACGTCGCGCAGCTCGACTTCGTGGACTCCGTACTGCCGGCGGACCGGCCGGACATCCAGGTGTGCCTCGACCTCGACGCGTCGTGGCGGCCGCTCGGCGGCACCGTGCACTTCGGAACGCGGCGGTCTCCCGTACACAGTCCGGAGCAGGCGGTGGCACTGGCCCGCACGGTCGTCGCGCGCCGCGGCTTCGTCCTGTCCGGACTGATGTCGTACGAGGGCCAGATCGCCGGCGTCACCGACGCCCCACCCGGACGCCCCCTGTACGGCGCCGCGATCCGGATGCTGCAACGCGGTTCGTACCGTGAGCTGGCCTCCCGCCGGGCCGCGGCGGTGGCGGCGGTACGGGAGATCGCGCCGCTGCGGTTCGTGAATGCGGGCGGCACCGGCTCGATCGAGCTGTGCGCCGGCGAGCCGGCGACCACCGAGATCACCGCCGGCAGCGGCCTCTACGGACCGGCCCTGTTCGACGGCTATCGCAACTGGAAGCCGCGCCCTGCCGCGCTGTTCGCCCTTTCGGTGGTACGCCGTCCCACCCCCGACATCGCGACCGTGCAGGGCGGCGGCTGGATCGCGTCGGGGCCGTCCCAGGACGACCGGCAGCCGATGCCCTGGCTGCCTGCCGGGCTTTCGCTGCTCGGCACGGAGGGCGCCGGCGAGGTGCAGACGCCACTGCGAGGTGCGGCCGCGGCATCGCTGGCGATCGGCGACCGGGTGTGGTTCCGGCACTCGAAGGCCGGTGAGCTGTGCGAACGCGTACCCCGGTTGCATTTGGTGGAGGGCGACGCGGTGGTGGGTACGGCGCTCACGTACCGCGGGGAAGGCCACGCGTTCCTCTAGCCGCGAGGCGCGGCAGGCGGTCAGTCGCCGAGAGCCTGGGACAGGTAGCGGCGAATGATCGTCTTGGCTTCGTCGAGCACGCGCTGGTCGCCGCCCGGGTCCCGCCGGAACGCCAACTTGATCAGGCCGTCGCCGATGGTCACCGCGATGATCAGAGCGTGATCGAGTCGCGGGCTGGGCGGCACGTCGCCGTGGTCGACCAGGACCTGGGCGAGCGCCTGCGCGATCATCGTGTCGTTGTCCTGGCTCACGTGGAGCAGGTGCCGGTCGACCACGTCCCCGAAGTGGAGCACCCGGAAGCCCGGCGCGGACCGGTGCAGCTCGATGTACTCGTCGATCGCGGCGTCGACGATCTCCCACCAGTGCGAGAACGTGCCCTCGGCGAGCCTTGCCGCCACCCGGCTCTGGTACGTCTCCAGATTCCGCTGGGTCAACGCCTGTACCACGGCGCGCTTGTCCGGGAAGAACTGGTAGACCGATCCGATCGCCACGCCGGCGCGCTCGGCGAGCAGCGTGGTGGTGAGGCCGTCGTACCCGACCTCCTCCACCAGCTCGGCGCAGGCGTCGAGCATCCGCTGCACCCGGGCGGCGCTGCGCTCCTGGACCGGTGCCCGCCGGAGGGGACCGTTCGTGCCGCGCTGCTTCGGCCCGCCGACCGTTCGCTCGGTCACCGCCACGAGTACCTCTGCTCCCCCGCGTCGTGATTGGTTGATCCGACAATCATGCCTCACCCGGACATGCTCCCGTGGTCCGCTCGATCGAACTGTCCCGCCGAGCTCGGCCGAGTCGGTTGGCAGGAATTGCCGAATGGCCGGGTGACACCCATGATCGGGGGTGGCTGTGACAGGCTTTGCGTACCCACGAATTAATATGAGAGTGACTCGCGTTAGCCTTCCGTCGACCGCATGCCCAGCGAAGCGAGGCCGAGCATGAGCACACCGACCACCGCCAAGCCCGCCGCGGCGCTGCACCCCGTCTGGCGCAACTGGGCCGGCAACCAGCGCACCACCGCGCGCCGGGTCGCCCGCCCCACCAGCCGCGACGAGCTGATAGCGGCGGTACGCGACGCGAAGTCTGACGGACTGCCGCTGAAACCGGTCGGCAGCGGCCACTCGTTCACCTCGATCGCCGCCACCGACGGGATCCGCCTGGTGCTCGACGCGTACGCCTCCTCCGTCGAGATCAGCTCGGAGACCCGGAAGGTACGGGTGCAGGGCGGAATGCCGCTGCACCGGCTGAACGCGATCGTCGCCGAGCACGGCCTCGGCCTGTCCAATCTCGGCGACATCGACACCCAGACCGTCTCCGGCGCGATCTCCACCGGCACCCACGGCACCGGGTCCCGGTTCGGCGGACTCGCCACCTTCGTGGAAGAACTGGAACTGGTGACCGGCACCGGCGAGGTGGTCCGCTGCTCCGAGACCGTCGAGCCGGACCTGTTCGCCGCCGCCCGGGTCGGCCTCGGCGCGCTCGGCGTGATCAGCGAAGTGACACTGCGCTGCGAAGACGCGTTCACGCTGCACTGCGACGAACGCCCGATGCCGCTGGACACGGTGCTGGCCGAACTCGACGAACTCGCCGCGTCCAACGAGCACTTCGAGTTCTGGTGGATCCCGTACACCGAGCGGACGCTGACCAAGCGGCTCAACCGGCTCGACCCGTCGGAATCCTCGCAGCCGCTGTCCGCGCTGCGCGAATTCTGGGAGGACACCATCCTGGAGAACGCGGGCCTGGGAGCCGCCTGCCGGCTGGGCCGCCGCTTTCCTCGTACGATCCCGCGGGTCAACCGGGGGATCACCGGGCTGCTGTCACCCCGGGTGTTCTCCGACCGGTCCGACCGGGTCTTCTGCTCCCCGCGCCGGGTCCACTTCGTGGAGCTGGAGTACGCCGTCCCCCGTGCCGCCGCCCGTGAAGCCTTCGCCGCCATCCAGTCCGTGATCCAGCGGCACGAGGTGATGACCACGATGCCCGTCGAGGTACGGTTCGCGGCCGCCGACGATATCTGGCTGTCCCACTCGTACGGGCGGGACTCGGCGTACTTCGCGGTGCACCAGTACCTGGGCATGCCGTACGAGCCGTACTTCCGGGCCGTCGAGGAGGCGCTGATCGAGTTGGGCGGTCGGCCGCACTGGGGCAAGCTGCACTACTCGGACGCGGATTCGCTGTCGCAGCGCTACCCGAAGTTCTCCGACTTCCTCCGCGTACGCGACCGCCTCGATCCCGACCGCGTCTTCCGCAACGAATACCTCGACCGCGTCCTCGGCCCCTAGCGCGCTGACTCTCGGGATCAAGATCGCCGTTTCGGGACCAAACATGCGGTCTGAGCGCACATCTGTACCCGAAACCGCGATCTTGACGGGCCGCGGGGCTCGACCTTGAGGGCGGGGCTCGATGTCGCGGGCGCGAGGCTCAGGTCGGCTTCTTGGTGGTGGCTTTCCTGGGGGCGGCCTTCTTCGTCGTGGCCTTTTTGGCGGGGGCCTTCTTGGCGGCGCGCTTGCGGGGCGTGGTCGGGCCCTTGGCGCGGCGCTCGGCCAACAGCTCAGCGGCGCGCTCGATGGTGACCTCCTCCACCGAGTCGCCCCGGCGCAGCGACGCGTTGGTCTCGCCGTCGGTGACGTACGGGCCGAACCGGCCTTCCTTGATCACCATGGGCTTGTCCGTCGCCGGGTCGTTGCCCAGCTCCCGCAGCGGCGCGGCGGCGGACGCCCGGCGACCCCGGGACTTGGGCTGCGCGAACAGGGCCAGCGCCTCGTCGAGGGTCACAGTGAAGAGCTGCTCCTCGTTCTCGAGGGAGCGCGAGTCGTCGCCCTTGGTCAGGTACGGTCCGTAGCGGCCCGCCCGGGCCAGGATCTCGACGCCGTCCTCCGCGGTGCCGACGACCCTGGGGAGCGTCAGCAACCGCAGCGCGTCCTCCAGCGACAGCGAGTCGATCGACTGCGTCTTGAGCAGCGAAGACGACTTCTCGCCGCGCTGCACGTACGGGCCGTAGCGGCCAGCCTTGACCACGATCGGCTCGCCGGACTGCGGATCCTCGCCGAGTTTGCGTTCGCCGCTGCCCTGCTTGAACAGCTCCTCGACCTTGTCGGGGGTCAGTTCGTCCGGGGCGATGTCCTCCGGCAGCGATGCGCGCGAGCCCTCGCCCCCGTCGCCGCGCTGCAGGTACGGGCCGAACCGGCCGACGCGTACCACCACGGGGCCGTCCGGGGAGTCGAACAGCGGGATCGAGTTGACGCCACGGGCGTCGATCTCGGCGAGCTTCTCGGTGACCAGCTTCTTCAGCCCGCCGGACCGCGAGACGCTGCCCTCCACGCCGGTGGCGCCGCCGAAGTAGAAGGAACGCAGGAAGTCCGCAGCCGCCTGGTCGCCGGTGGCGATCGCGTCCAGCTGGTCCTCCATCGCGGCGGTGAAGGTGTAATCCACCAGGCGGCCGAAGTACTGCTCCATCAGCCCCACCACGGCGAACGCCAGGAACGACGGGATCAGCGCCTGGCCGCGCTTGAACACGTACCCCCGGTCCTGGATGGTCTGCATGATCGACGCGTACGTGGACGGACGGCCGATGCCGAGCTCTTCCAGGGCCTTGACCAGCGACGCCTCGGTGTAGCGGGCCGGCGGCTGGGTGGTGTGGCCGACCGCCTCGAGCCGCTCCTCGGTCAGCTGCTGGTCCTTGACCAGCCGGGGCAGCCGGCGCTCGCTGTCGTCCGCCTCGGCCGACTCGTCGTCGGAGGACTCCACGTACGCCTTCAGGAACCCGGGATCGGTGATGGTCTTGCCGGTGGCGGCGAAGTCGCAGGCCTCGCCCGTGGTGGAGACGGCCTGGATCCGTACCGAGATCGAGTTGCCGACCGCGTCGGTCATCTGGCTGGCGATCGTACGGCGCCAGATCAGCTCGTACAGCCGGAACTCCTCGCGGGACAACTCGTTCGCGACCTGGCCCGGTGTGCGGAAGCTGTCGCCCGCCGGGCGGATCGCCTCGTGCGCCTCCTGCGCGTTCTTCACCTTGCGCTGGTAGCGACGAGGTTCCGTGGGTACGTAGCGGTCGCCGTACAACTCGCGTACCTGTTGCCGGGCGGCGGTGAGCGCCGTCTCGGACAGGTTGGTCGAGTCGGTCCGCATGTACGTGATGTAGCCGTTCTCGTACAGCTTCTGCGCGACCCGCATGGTCTGCGCGGAAGACAGCCGCAGCTTGCGCGCCGCCTCCTGCTGCAGCGTGCTGGTGATGAACGGCGCATAAGGCTTTCGCCGGTACGGCTTCTCCTCGATCCGGGTGACCCGGAACGGTACGTCGTCCAGCCGCGCCGCCAGGCCCCGAGCGCCCTGCTCGTCCAGGTGCACCACCCCGGCGCCCGCCCGCACCTGACCGGTGGCCGAGTCGAAGTCCTTGCCCGTCGCCACCCGGTCCCCGTCGAGCGCGATCAGGTTCGCGGTAAAGCGGCGGCTCGCTTCGCTCTCCGCCTCCATCTCGACCCCGTTGCGGGTCGGTGACAGCTGCGCTGTCACGTCCCAGTACTCCGCGGAACGGAACTTCATCCGCTGCCGCTCCCGCTCCACCACGATCCGGGTCGCCACCGACTGCACCCGGCCCGCCGAGAGCTTCGGCATGACCTTCTTCCACAGCACGGGGCTGACCTCGTACCCGTAGAGGCGGTCGAGGATCCGGCGCGCCTCCTGGGCGTCGACCAGGGAACGGTCCAGCTCCCGGGAATTCGCCACCGCCTGCTGGATCGCGGGCTTGGTGATCTCGTGGAACACCATCCGGCGTACGGGCACCTTGGGTTTGAGGGTCTCCACCAGGTGCCAGGCGATGGCCTCGCCCTCGCGATCCTCGTCCGTCGCGAGGTAGACCTCGGTGGCGTCCTTGAGCAGGTCCTTCAGCTTGGTGACGTGCTGCTTGCGGTCCGGGCTCACGACATAGAGCGGCTGGAAATTGTGGTCGACGTCGACGCCGAGCCGCGCCCACGACTCACCGCGGTATTTGCTCGGGATCTCACTCGCCCGGCGCGGCAGGTCGCGAATGTGGCCGAGGCTCGCCTCCACCACGTACCCCGGGCCGAGGTAGCCCGAGATCGTCTTGGCCTTCGCCGGCGATTCGACGATGACCAGGCGGCTGTTATTGGCGGTACGCGGCACGGACTCTCCTGTTTTGAAGACCAGGTCAGCACTAGGAAAACTAGCCCCTGACAAACGACACCAGGCGATCTTTGCGCCGGGTGCCAGTTGTCAAACGTAACCCGTCACTGTCCGTAACGAGTCGAGCGGGTCTGCTACATGTCGGCGAAGACGAGATCGTACGCGTCGAATTGTGCGTTACTCAGCTGTATTTCACGACGTACGCGCCAGGCTGGCTTTCTCGGTTATCTCAACGACACTGCCCGCGCCGGCACGCCCCGAAACGGTACGCGGCCACGCGTCGACCGGTACCTGCGGTGGCCTGCCGCCGATCAACTCCACGAACCTCGCCACCCGGCGCCGCCCCACCATCCGGTACGCTGGCCCGCCCGCCCGTGGCCCCAGCAATGCCGACGGGAGGCCGATCTGGGCCAGTGCGCGGCGTACCGGCGGCCAGGCCGCTGCTTCGCCGGACGAGAGTCGCAGCACCACGCCCTGGGTGGGCCGGCCCGGTGGACCCACCGCCCGGCCGGCCGCCAGGAACCACAGTCGCAGCCGCGGCCCGTCCAGTTGGAAGTCCTCCGGTGGCCGGGTGGTCGCGCCGTGAATCCAGCGCGCGGCGATCGGTGCCAGCGCCGCCGAGAAGGCGGTACGCACTCCGATGTGCCCTTCGACGGCGGCGACCTGGTCTGCGGCCGGCCTCGCCGCACCTCGCGGGCCGATCACCGCGGTGGGCTCGGGATTCTCGGTGACACCTCGCTCGGCGAACTCGGCGAGCAGGGCCCGCACCCGCCAGGCGTCCTCGACCACGACGGAGACGCGTGCCGTACCCCCGAGTCGGACGACCTGGCCCGGGCCGGCGAGCAACCCTTCCAGATCACCGGGACCGGTGGGCGCCACGTCGGCGTCGAAGAGCGACAGCTGCTCAACCACCGGTCAGCCCTGACATTCCGGGGCCGTGTCGAACGCCTGCTGCAGGTCCTCCGAGGACAGATGCTCGGTATCCAGCGCGCCGGCGTTGTAGTCCTCGGACAGACTGTCCATCGCCTCCACCACGCCGTCGTAGAACGCGTCGGTGTCCTCGACGGACAGGTGTTCGACGGTCTTGCGGGCCTTGGCGTACGAGTCCCGGGCGGCCTTGAGGGCGGCCAGGAACCGGTCGGCGATCTGCTGTCCATCGTCGACCGCCGGCACACCCGCCGCCCGTACGCCGCGGCGGGCGTCCTCGCTGGCGTCCTGGGCACCGCGCAGCAGGGCGACCAGGTGGGTCTTCGCCTGCTTCGGGCTGGTCGCCTTGGACATCTGCTTCTGGGTGTCCTGGGTGAGCGTGGCGATCTCCTGGCTCCACGGCTGCAGCGCCTCGCACACCCGGCCCGCCCACTCCTGCGGCTCCACTCCGTCCTTCGCGCAGCCGGCGAGCAGCACGGCGACGACGGCCAGCAGGGCAGCCACGAGACGGCACGAACGCATGTACGAAACCGTATCGTCTCCGATCCGTTTCCCGCTGCACCCACGCGGCTGCCACCTCGCGCGGACTCGCGAGCCGCGGTCAGGTCTTGCGCGGGGCGCCGCGGTAGGTGCCGAAGGACCAGCGGTTGCCCTCCGGATCGCGGACGGCGAACTCCCGCGAGCCGTAGTCGGTGTCCTCGAGCGACCGGATGATCTTGGCGCCGGCGGCGGCCGCCCGGTCGTGTATCGCGTCCGGGTCGTCGGTCACGACGTACGCGGCCCCGGTGCCGGGCTGCACCGGCCACGGGTCGTCGGGGTCGTCGCGCGCCGAGCCGAGCATGATTCCGCCGCCGGGCGGCCAGGTCAGCTGGGCATGGTCGACGCGGTCGTCCTCGCCGTACACGACGGTCTCTTCGAAGCCGAGTACGTCGACCAGGAACCGGATCAAGGCACGGGCGTCGCGGGCGCGCAGCGTGGGCCAGACCTGGGGTGGTGGTGCGTTGTCAGTCATCCCCCGAGCGTGGTTCATCGGACTGCGGTACGGCTTGGATATTTCCGAACTCCTCGGCGTACCACCGGGTGGGCGGGCAGCCGGCGAAGGCGTTGAACTCGCGTACCAGGTGGGGTTGGTCGTAGTAGCCGCAGTCGGCGGCGAGCCGCGCCAGGCTGTCGGTCGCGCCGCGTTGCAGCAGGCGGCGGGCGCGGTCGAACCGGATCACCCGGGCGGCCGCCTTCGGCGTCAACCCGATCTCGGTACGGAACCGGCGCGCCAACTGACGGTCGCTCCATCCGACGTGCGCCGCGAGTCGGGAGATCGGCACCGTGCCTCCGGTGCGCAGCAGGCACCGCCAAGCCTCGACCACCTCCGGCGCCGGCTGCCGCGCCGCTTCGCCGGCCTGGGCACCGTGAGCCAGTAGCTGCCGGTCGAGCGCGGCGAACCGCTCCGGCCAGGTCGCCGCGTCCCGCAGCACCTCCCCGATCCGGGACGCGGCCCGACCGAGCACGGCCGAGCCGGCGACGTCGAGGCCGGCCAGTTCGCCCGCGGGCATGCCGAGCAACGCCCGGGCACCGAGCGGACTGAGCTGGAGCTGGATCCCCGACTGGGCCCCGTCGTGGGTGACCAACGCGGGCGAGGTGTGCAGCCCGCCGACCAGAGAGTCGTACTCGCCCGGCGGCCGGCGGTGGTCGACGTGCTGGGCGACCTGGAGCGGTTCGTGGAGGGTGAAGATCACGGTGAGGTACGGCGACGGCAGACCCCGGTGCAGGGCCGGCGGTACGCCACGGTCCAGGTAGCCGTGGTACCCGGAGACGACGGTGCGCACCGGCGACGCGGGGACGCCGCGTACCGACTCGCGCAGGGTCGTACCGGTGGTCATGGCCTCAACGGTAGGCCAGCAGGTAGCAGCGCCGGCTGGGGTACTCGCCGGGCCGCGGCTCCCGTACGAGTCGCGCGGTGATCGTGAAGCCGTCGGCGGCCAGGTCGGCGGCTACCTCGTCGGGGTCGAGGAAGTGTGTGTCGATGTCGACCGGCTGCTCCCACCATTCGGTGAGGTGCTTGGCCTGGCCGGCGGCGTGCTCGGCATCGCTGACGTGGAAGCCGACCAACAGCCAGCCACCCGACCGGATCACCCGCGCCAACTCCTTGTACGCCGTCACCCGCTCCCCCGGATCCAGATGGATGATCGAGTACAGCGCCACGGCTCCGGCCCATCCGCCGTCGACCGGCAGGTCCAGCATCGAGCCGACCTCGAACCGCAGCCCGGGGAATCTGGTACGCGCGATCTCCACCATCCGGGGCGACAGGTCGAGGCCGTACGCGTCGCAGCCGAGATCGGAGAGGTGGTGCGTGACATGACCCGGTCCGCATCCCAGGTCAGCCACCGGACCGTCCACGTGGGCGGTCAGTTCGGCGAAGCAGCGTAATAACGCGCGCTCCAGTGGCTTGTGTTCCAGCTCGTCGGCCAGCTCGGCTGCGTAACGCTCCGCGACCGCGTCGTAGCTGATTCGTACCCGCTCCATCCCGGCACTCTAGAGGCCCGAGCGGAACTGCGGGAGTCCCCACACGAACGGCCCACCCTCGCCCGATGTCAGATCGCTGACGAGCACTTTCGGGCAAAGCAAGAGGTAGAACAGCAAAGGACCCGGATCGCGAACTCCCTCGCGATCCGGGTCCTTTCACCTGCTTCCGATCCGCCCGGTGCCGCGCCCGAGCCGGGCCGTGCCGGGCTGGGGCTCAGGCGGCGATCTCCTCCTTCTCCGGAGTGGTGTCCATCGCCATCGGCTTACGCTTGCTGAACACCACGGCTCCGACGATGATCGCCACCGCCACCACGGCGATCACGATCCGCAGCGTCGGGTTGGAGTCAGTGCCGATGCTGTACGTCACCACAGCCGGCGCGATCAACAGCGAAACCAGGTTCATCACCTTGATCAGCGGGTTGATCGCCGGGCCCGCGGTGTCCTTGAACGGGTCGCCTACGGTGTCGCCGATGACCGTCGCGGCGTGCGCCTCGGAACCCTTGCCGCCGTACGCGCCGTCCTCGACCATCTTCTTCGCGTTGTCCCAGGCGCCGCCGGAGTTGGCCAGGAACACCGCCATCAGGGTGCCCGCGCCGATCGCCCCGGCGAGGTAGCCGGCGAGCGGGCCGACACCGAGGCCGAAGCCGACCGCGATCGGCGCCAGTACGGCCAACAGCCCAGGAGTCATCAGCTCGCGCTGCGCGTCCCGGGTGCAGATGTCGACCACCTTGCCGTACTCGGGGCGCTGCGAGCCGTCCATGATGCCGGGCAGCTCCCGGAACTGGCGCCGCACCTCGAACACCACCGCGCCGGCCGACCGCGACACCGCGCTGATCGCCAGACCCGAGAACAGGAACACCACCGAGACGCCGATCAGCAGACCGACCAGGGTGTTCGGCGAGTACACCTGGGAGGCGAACGCCGACGCCGTGGTGGTGGCGTGACCGGTCACCTCCTTGAGGGTCTCGGTGATCGTGTCGGTGTACGAGCCGAACAGCGCGGTCGCGGCCAGCACCGCCGTCGCGATCGCGATGCCCTTGGTGATCGCCTTGGTGGTGTTGCCCACCGCGTCCAGGTCGGTCAGCGTACGGGCGCCGGACTCGTCGATGTCGCCGGACATCTCGGCGATGCCCTGCGCGTTGTCGCTGATCGGGCCGAAGGTGTCCATCGCGACGATGACCCCGACGGTGGTGAGCAGCCCGGTACCGGCCAGCGCCACCGCGAACAGCGACAGGGTGACCACGCCGCCGCCGAGCAGGAAGGCGCCGTACACGCCGGCGCCGATCAGCAGCGCCGAGTAGACCGCCGACTCCAGACCGACGCTCACGCCGGCGAGGATCACCGTCGCCGGGCCGGTCAACGACGTACGGCCGATGTCCTGGACGGGACGCCGGTTGGTCTCGGTGAAGTAGCCGGTGAGCGCCTGGATCGCGGCGGCGAGCACGATGCCGATCACCACGGCCACGATGGCGACCACCCGCGGGTTGGCGGTGATCTTCTCCGTCAGCGGGCTGCCCAGGTCGGCCCAGGTCGCCGGCAGGTAGACGAAGCTCGCGACGGCGACCAGCACCGCGGCGATCCCGGCGGAGATGAAGAACGCCCGGTTGATCGCGGTCATGCCGCTGCGGTCGGACGGGCGCAGCCGGGTGATGAACACGCCGATGATCGCGGTGATCACCCCGACGGTGGAGACGATCAGCGGGAACACCAGCCCGGAGTCGCCGAACGCGGCCTTGCCGAGGATCAGCGAGGCCACCAGGGTCACGGCGTACGACTCGAACAGGTCGGCCGCCATGCCGGCGCAGTCACCCACGTTGTCGCCCACGTTGTCGGCGATCGTGGCGGCGTTGCGCGGGTCGTCCTCGGGGATGCCCTGCTCCACCTTGCCGACCAGGTCGGCGCCCACGTCGGCGGCCTTGGTGAAGATGCCACCGCCGACCCGCATGAACATCGCGAGCAGCGCGGCCCCGAACCCGAAGCCCTCCAGTACGGTCGGCGCGTTGCCCTTGTAGAGCATCACCACGACCGAGGCACCGACCAGGCCGAGGCCGACGGTCATGAACCCGACCACGCCACCGGTACGGAACGCGATCTGCATCGCGCCCTCCCGGCTGCCGTCCCGGGCCGCGGAGGCGACCCGTACGTTCGCCCGGGTGGCCAGCCACATTCCGGCGCCCCCGATGAACGCGCTGAACGCGGCGCCCACCACGAAGAACAGCGACCTGCCGATGCGCACCGACATGCCGCCGTCGTGCACCGGCAGCAGGAACAGCAGTACGACGGCGATCACCACGAACACGCCAAGCGTGCGGAACTGCCGGAACAGGTACGCGGACGCACCCTCCTGCACCGCCTTGGCGATGTCCTGCATCTTCTGGGTGCCCTTACCAGCCCCGAGTACGGTGCGGACCAGCACTGCGGCGAATCCGAGCGCCACCAGGGCGATCACCGCGGCGACGATCACGTACGTCAGGTTTGCACCGGTAAGGGATACCGCCTGCCCCTCGCCTTCCGCGAGCTTGAGCACGGACATCCGTTTGTCCTCCTAGTTACGATCTTCACGACCCGGGCCGACCGGGGACACGACATACCCCCACGTCGCGAGCGGAGTTCCGGGGGTGGGAACGACTCGCGGAGTCTAGCCCCCTGGGGTGTTCCCGCTCACAGGTGGTCCACTGAGTGTGCGTTAAGCCCGCTCCCAGACGGCGGCCACCTTCGGTACTGTTGCCCGCCAGATCGGCCGCCACACCCGACCGGGAAGGAATCGGCTGCGCTCCTCGTACGCCACCCGGCCGCGGGGATGTTCGGTCCAGCCGGCGCTGCCGGGCCGGTATTCGGAGTGGTATTCGACGGCGTACAGGTGCTTCACGGATTTGTAGCCGTAGTGCGCCGGGGCCACCAGACGGACCGGGCCGCCGCGCTCGACGGGCAGCGGCGCGCCGGCCAGGCGTACCGCCAGAAGGACGTCGTCGGCGAGCGCGTCGGCGAGGCTCAGGCAGGAGCGGAACCCGTCGCGGCCTTTGAGCACCAGCCACTGCGGATCGCGCGGCGCGACCCGCGCCACGAGGTCGTCGTGCAGGTCGCGCAGCCGGAAGCCACCCCAGCACAGGTCGCGGGCGGTCCAGGTGGTCACGCAGTGCAGGTCACTGCGCTGACTTGTCAATGGGTACGCCACCTCCCGCAGATCGATCCGCGTGGCCGCCCGCACCTCACCGCCGACGGCCAGCACGGGCGGCCCGGGGTCGGCCGGGCGGCGTCCGGCGAACCTCGGCAGCCCGAACGGGCGCCACTCGGCAACGCGCTGCCCCGGCGGCAGGGCGCTCACAGCTCGAACACCCGGCGGGCGTTGCCGCCGAGGAAGAGGTCCCGGGCCTCGTCGTCGAGCCCGAGGTCGTCGAGCCGTTCCAGCGCCCGGGCCGGGCTCAGCATCGGCCAGTTGGTCCCGAACATCACCCGGGTACGCCCCCGCCCGCGCATGAACTCGACCAGCTCGCCCGGCAACCGGTGCACCGCGTACGCGGACGTGTCGACGTGGAAGTTGGGGTACTTGGTGGCGAGCGAGAGCACCTCGTGGATCCAGGGGTAGCCGACGTGGCCGCCGACCACGACCAACTCGGGGAAGTCGAGCAGCACCTCGTCCAGGTACGGGATGGGCCGCCCCGGCTCGGACGGGCACAGCGGGCCGGTGTGCCCGATCTGGGTGCAGAACGGCACCCCGGCGTCGACGCAGGCGGCGTACACCGGGTAGTAGCGGCGGTCGTTGGGCGGCAGGTTCCACAGCCACGGCACGACCCGTACGCCGACGAAGCCTTCGCCGACCCGACGGCGGATCTCCCGTACGGCGCCCATCGGGTCGGTGAGGTCGACGCCGACCACGCCCCGGAACCGGTCGGGTTGCTGCTCCACCGTGGCGGCCACCTCGTCGTTCGAGATCAGCGAGCCCTGGGGGCCGTGCCAGCCGGCCAGCAGTGCGACGCCGACGTCGCACTCGTCCATCGCGGCGAGTGCCTGGCCGACGGTGGGCCGCTGCTGGGACATGCCGGTCCAGCGGATCAACGTGTCCAACCAGGGCTGGCTCATGAAGCGCTGCGTCACGTGCTGCGCCCAGACGTCCACGGCTGTCATGTCCGCGCTCCTTCGTACCCTAGAATGATTTTCTAGAATAGGATTCTAGCCGTGAACCGGCGGCAGGCGATCCTCGCGGCGGCGCTCGCGGTGTTCGACGAGTACGGCGTCGCCGCCGCGCCGATCAACGAGATCCGCGCGCGGTCCGGGGCCAGCATCGGCAGCATCTACCACCACTTCGGCAGCAAGGAAGGCATCGCCGCCGCGCTGTACGCCGACGCGATCGCCGACTACCAGGCCGGCGCGCTGGCGGTGCTGACCTCGGCCCGGGACGCCGGCGACGGGATCCGCGGCATCGTCCGGCACTTCCTGGAATGGGTCGGCGAGCACCGGGAACTCGCCGGGCTGATGCTCTCCGTGGAGCGCCACGAGGTGCGCTCGCTCGCCGCCGAGTCCGTCGCCGAGCTCAACCGGGAGTTCCGGCGACCCCTGGCCGACTGGATCCGCGCCCAGGGCGAGCCGCTCAGCGCGCTGCCGGCTGACCTGCTCCTGCCGGTGGTGCTGGGTCCGGCGCGGGCGTACGCGGGGCAGTGGGTGGCCGGACGTACCCGGACCCCCTTGAAGCGGGCGGCCGAACTACTCGGTGACCTCGCGTGGTCCGGCATCGCCGGCCTCGGTTGACGGTCGGGCTTTGTTGCGTCGGACGTGCGGGTCAGACGGGTTGGGCGACGGCGCGCCAGGACATGCGTACGACCGTGCCGGCGCCGGGGCCGACGCTCGGGCCGACCTCGAGGTCGTCCACCAGGCCGGCCAGTAATGCCAGGCCGACGCCGACGGCGACGGTCTCGTCGGGGAAGGCGTCGCCGTTGGCCGAGCTGTCCTCCCGGGTGGCGCCGACCAGGGCCAACGGGTCGGGCAGCGCGCCGTTCTCCAGCCGGGTCTCCGCCGGCGCGCGGTCGAGGACGCGTACCACGAACCGGTCCCCGTCGGTCATCTCCACCTCGACCAGGTCACCCAACCCGTACAGCCGGTGCAGGGCGACCGCCCGCGAGCAGGCCTCGCCGACGGCAAGCCTCACCTCGTCGAGCATCCGCTCGGGCACGCCGGCCCGCCGCGCCACCGCGACCGCCACCAGTCGGGCGGTTCGTACGTGGGCCGGCGCGGGGGAGAAGCCAAGTTTGACGGTCGGCATGTCAGCTGCCGGGCGCTGGTGGAGCGCTGGTTCCCGCCGTACCGTCGTCGGAATAGCCAGCCTGGCCCGGACCAACCTCCGGCGCCGAGTCCGCCCCCTCCATCGGAGCGGATCCGGTCACCGGACCGGAGCCGGCGCTGGACCGGAGGTCGTCGGGCTCGGGCTGGGACCCGTCCGGCGAGGAGACCATCGCCGCGTCGACGGACGGATGGATGTCGAAGAACCCGGCGAGTCCGGTGATCCGGAAGATCTTGAGAATCCGCTCCTGGGTGCAGACCAGCGCTAAGTGCCCGCCCTGCGCACGTACCCGCCGCAAACCCCCTACGAGTACGCCGAGCCCCGTCGAGTCGAGGAACTCGACGGCTTCGAGATCCACGATGATCTGGCGAGTGCCGTCCGCCACCAGTTCCAACAGCCGCTCCTTGAGCCGGGGGGCCGTGTAAACGTCGATCTCGCCGCCGACTTCGAGCACAGTACGGTCCGCAACGGTGCGTGTCTGCAATGACAGCTCCATGCAGTAACCTCCCGAGACGATTACGGGGTGCCGGCGTCCTCACCAATATCCAACCATCGCCGGGTACGCGATGCGATCGGTACCTGACCACCCTGGTCTACCAGATGCCGGTCGAGTCCCGTCATCGAGCAGCCGAAACCCGTCAGCCCAGCGGTCCGGAGCACCGGCGGCACGCTGCGATGTCGGACCACTGTGTCACAGTGCGTGGGTGAGCGAGCGTCACCAGGCGGGTCTCGGCGACGGCGAACGGCGGCGTGCCGCGCCGCCTGCAGCTGCCTCGGTGCCGGAGTCGGCCTCGCTGGCCGGATCTGGCTCGTTGCCGGAGCCCGTGGAGTTGTTGCACCGGCTGACCGCGCCGCAGCCCGGCGACGACCCGGTCACGCACGTGCAGCGGATCCCTGCCCGTACCGGTGACAGTGTGGCCTGGCCGGAGTGGGTGCCGGCGGAGTTGCAGGCGGCGCTCGCCGCGCGCGGCATCAAGTCCCCGTGGCGGCATCAGGTCGACGTCGCCACGCTCGCCCGGGACGGATTCAACGTCGTGGTCGCCACCGGTACGGCGTCGGGCAAGTCGCTGGCGTACCAGCTTCCGGTGTTGTCGACCCTGCTCGGCAACTCCCGGGCGGCGGCGCTCTACCTCTCGCCGACGAAGGCTCTCGCGGCCGACCAGATGCGGTCCCTGGCGGGCCTGGCGCTGCCCGGCGTACGGCCGGCGGTCTACGACGGCGACACCCCGTACGAGGAGCGGGAGTGGATCCGCAAGCACGCGCGCGTGGTGCTGACCAACCCGGACATGCTGCACCACGGCATGCTGCCGCGCCATGCGGCCTGGGCTTCGTTCTGGCGGCGGCTGCGGTACGTCGTGATCGACGAATGCCACACGTACCGCGGGATCTTCGGTTCCCATGTGGCACACGTGCTGCGGCGGCTGCGACGGATCGCGGCGCGCTACGGAGCGTCGCCGGTGTTCCTCCTGGCGTCGGCGACCGCGAGTGACCCCGCGACCTCGGCGAGCCGGCTGGTCGGGCTGCCGGTGGCGGCGGTGACCGCCGACGGGTCGCCCCGGGCCGGGGTCACGTTCGCGCTCTGGGAGCCGCCGCTGCTGCGGGATCTGCGCGGCGAGCACGGGGCACCCGTACGGAAGTCCGCGTTGCGGCAGACCTCGGAGCTGCTCGCCGACCTGGTCGCTTCGGGGGTTCGTACCCTCGCCTTCGTACGGTCCCGGCGGGGTGCGGAGGTCACCTCGTCGATGGCGCGGGACCTGTTGCGGCAGGTGGAGCCGGTGTTGGCGGACCAGGTCGCCGCGTACCGGGCGGGCTACCTGCGGGAGGAGCGGCGCGAGCTCGAGCGGGCGTTCCTGACCGGCGAGCTGCTCGGGATGGCGTCGACCAACGCGCTGGAGCTCGGGGTCGACGTCGCCGGTCTCGACGCGGTGCTGCTCGCCGGATACCCCGGCACGCTGGCGTCGCTGTGGCAGCAGGCCGGCCGTGCCGGGCGGGCCGCCCGCGAGGCGCTCGCGGTGCTGGTCGCCCGGGACGATCCGCTCGACACGTACCTGGTGCACCACCCGGAGGCGATCTTCGCCAAGCCGGTCGAGGCCACAGTGCTCGACCCGTCCAACCCGTACGTCCTCGGCCCGCACCTGTGCTGCGCGGCGTCCGAGTTGCCGCTGCGCTCCGAGGACCTGGCGCTGTTCGGCGACGACGTACGGCCGGTGCTCGATTCGCTGGTCTCGGACGGTTTGCTGCGGCGGCGGCCGACGGGTTGGTACTGGACCGACCGGGGCCGCCCCGAGGTCGACCTGCGAGGCTCCGGCGGCGAACCGGTCGCGGTGGTGGAGACCGACACCGGGCGGCTGCTGGGCACAGTGGACGCCGGCTCGTCCCACACCCACGTACACACCGGAGCGGTGTATCTGCACCAGGGCACGTCGTACCTGGTGGACGCGTTGGATCTGGCCGACGCGGTCGCCCTGGTGCACCGCGCCTCACCCGACTGGACCACGCACGCCCGGGACGTCACGGACCTCGCCGTGGTCTCCGTACGCTCCTCGCGCCGAGCCGGGCCGGTGCAGCTGGACCTCGGTGAGGTCGACGTGACGAACCAGGTGGTCTCGTACCAGCGGCGGCGACTGTCCACCGGCGAGGTGATCGACGAGCAACCGCTGGACCTGCCGCCGCGACAGCTGCGTACGGTCGCCGTCTGGTACACGGTCTCGCTCGATGCGTTGACCGCCGCGGGGGTCCCCGGGGACGACGTACCGGGGGCGCTGCACGCGGCCGAGCATGCCGCGATCGGCCTGCTGCCGTTGGTGGCCACCTGCGACCGCTGGGACATCGGCGGGCTGTCCACCGCGTTGCATCCCGATACCGGCGAGCCGACAGTGTTCGTCTACGACGGTCACCCTGGCGGCGCCGGTTTCGCCGAACGCGGGTACGCCGCCGCCGTCACCTGGCTCACTGCCACCCGGGACGCGATCGCCGCGTGTCGCTGCGAGACCGGTTGCCCGTCGTGTGTGCAGTCCCCCAAGTGCGGCAACGGCAACGACCCGCTGGCCAAGGCGCATGCCGTCACCGTGCTGGACGTGGTGCTCACCGCCCTCCGCTCGCGGCCCCCGCCAGCCCGATCGCGACCATCCCGTACGCCATGACCAGCTCCGCGGCGCCGAACTCGTACGCCTCGGGGACGATGACGCCCGCCGCGACACTGGCCACGATCAGCAGCCCGTACGCGAGCCACTTGAGCAGTACGGCCGAGACACGTGTCCAGGTGATCACCCGTCCAGCACAGCGCACCGCCGCCACGGAGGCCAGCCCGACAGCCCTGACCCCGCTTCTCAGATCGACGTCACAGGACCGGCCCGAGCCTTCGCCGCAGCGGGATGGAATGACGCGGCCAGTCCGGCGCCGTCGACCTCGGCACCGACGGTGGCCTCGAGTCCGTCGACCTGACACGAGACCATTCGGCCGCCGTTCGCCGTGATGATCGCCGCGGCCTCGGCGCAGGCTGCCTCCCGTCCTTCGAGGGCGTGGACCGCGGCCGCAAGTGCTCCGAGGTCCGCGGCCGCCTGGGCCTTGTGCCGCGCCACCACCGCAGCCCCGATCGAGGCACCGAACACTCCCACGGCCACCACGGTCAGCCCGACGCCGAGCACCCACACCGAAGCCGACCCACGCTCGCCCTCCCGCGTCGGCGTCACAGGTCGGCTCCGGGTTCGCGTTCCGCGACGGCGGTCGCGTTCACGCCGATGCCCGGCAGGTACGGTCCCAGCGGCCACACCCGGGTCGAGATGCTGGCGTGTACCGTGCCGCCCTCGGTGCTGACCGAGACGCTGGCGCCGGACGGGGCGACCCGCTTGCCGGCCGCCGTTCCGGATTCGCCGCGCGCCGCCGCTCGTACCGCCTCGCGGGCCGCGTCCACGCACTGCAGCTTGGTCGTCACGGCCGACACCGCGGTCAACGCGGCGAGCAGCAGCAACACCAGGGCCGGCAGCCCGACCGCCAGCTCAGCCGTGACCGACCCCCGCTCCACAACCGGCCGGCGACCCGAGGCACCCACCCGACCCAAGGCCGCGACCCGCCGCCGATCCAAGGCAGTCACCCCGCCCAAGGCCGCGACCCGCCGGCGGCGCAATGCGCTCACCGTGCCCCGCCGGCGATCGACCGGTGGCTCGGCGGTCACCGGGCCCCGGTCGGTCATCCGGCGTGGAGCGCTCACTGCAGTGCCCGCTCGATGATCGCGGTGAGCGCCGCCCGTACGGTCGAACTCGACACCACCTTGAACAGCACGCCGGCGAACGCCACCGCGGCGATGGTGCCCACCGCGTACTCGGCGGTGGACATGCCGGCCTCTTCGCGCAGTCGGGCGCGGAGCTTTCGTACCACTGGATTCTCCTTTGGGTTGGGCACCCGGGCAGGGTGCTTGTCAGGGCATGACCTCGCCGAGCACGGACACAACGATCGGCACCAGGCCGGCGAGTACGAAGGCGGGCAGGAAACACAGCCCGAGCGGCAGCACCACCAGTACGCCCGCTCGGCGCGCGGCCGCCTCACAAGCCGTCGCCCGCGCGGCCCGCAACTCCTCGGCGAGCCGGATCAGAGCACCGGCGAGCGCGGCGCCGCTCTCACTGCTGCGTACGGCTGCCGAGGCCACCCGGGAGGCCCCCGGTACGCCGTCCAGGTGCCCCCACGCGTCGGCTGGCGCCGCGCCCAGACCGAGGCTGGATGCCACCTGGCACAGCCGCTCACCGAGCAGGCCGCCGGTCACGACACCAACCGAGCGGACGGCGACCGCCGGCGGGGATCCCGCGCGAAGGGTTGCCGCGAGCAGGTCGACCGCGAACGGCAGGTCAGCCGCCGCGCCCAGCCGGGCGGCCCGCGCCGTACGGGACTCCAGCCGTCGCAGCACCCGGTCCAGGACCAGCCAGGTCGTGATGCCGGCGGGGATGCCGTACCAGCCGCCGACGACGAGTCCGACGGAGATGCCCCCGGCGATCGAGGCCCACCGGATCGGGTCGATCCGGCGGCTCGGCAGTCCGGAACCGCGTGGCTCGCGAAGCCCTCGCAACCGCCGCACTCGGCCACGGGCGTTCGCTGGTCGACGCCAGGACAGGGCCACGGCGCCGCCGACCAGCAGAAACGTCACCAGGATCATCGTCCCGGCTCCAGCTCGATGCGCTCGGGATCGATCTGGGCCAACCGCCGCGCCCAGGCGAGGCCAGCCAGTTGCAGTCCCACAGCGGCGACCGCACAGGCACCGCCGATCGGGGTGTGGAGCAGCACCCGCAGCGGGTCGGCGCCGAGGCCGTACCCGAGGACGATGCCCGCGAGTGGCAGGGCCGCGAGCAGGGTGGCTGTGGCCTGGGCGCTGGCAGCGTGTGCGGCTGCGAGCGCCCGGGTACGTTCGCCGCTGCGTACCTCCGCGTCGAGCCGCGCCAGTACGTCGCCGAGCGGCGCACCTGTGGTCTCGGCCAGCCGCCACGCGGCGACGAGCCTGCGCAACACCCGACCCCGCAGCGTGCCGTCCAGATGCCCGTCGAGGTCGGCCACCGACGCCACCCCGTCCCGCGCACGACCCGCAACCTGCCCACCGCCCCCGAACTGCCCAGCCGTCCCGAGCTGGCGGCCACTCATCCCGGACTGCCGGTGGGAGCCGATCAGCAACGGCAAGGCGGCGTCGAGGGCGTAGGCGGGAGCCATCCCGGCACGTAGGTCGCCGACCAGGTTCGCAACGCCGTCGAGGGCGTCGACCAGTGCGCGACGGGCCGCAGCCGTCGCGCGTCGCTGCAGCGCCAGGTGGGCGGCCAGACCGGCGTACGCCGCGGCGATCACACCGGCGACCGGGCCGTACCCGATGGTGGCCGCGACGGCAGCGGCGCACCCGGCGCACCCGACCGCGAGCCGCCGTGACACCTCGGCCCCGGCGAGCAACCGCCCGGACGTGTCCACCCATCGCGACCACCAGGGGGTACGCGTACCGGCCAGCCGCACCAGTCGGGCTCGGGACCCGGCGGACGCGCCGACACCGACAGCCGCCAGCACCAGCAGGCCCGACGCGGATCCCGCGGTTACGATGCCGTTCACGAGGACACCGTCAACGACGGAGGCGGTGCGACACCGCGTTCGGCGAGCAGTCGTGCGAGCACCCGCCCGCCGGGCCCGGCGCCGGCTCCGGTGCGCCACGCCGAGACCGCCTGGATCGTCCCTGGTGCCACCTGGCACAGCAGTCGGATCTCGCTCAGCCGGCGGCCGGCGGCACCGCGCCGCAGGTGGATCACCACGCGCAACGCGGACGCCACCTGGGCGTGCAGCGCGTCGCGTCCCAGTCCGCCCAGCAGTCCCAGCGCCTCCAACCGCGCCGGTACGTCAGCCGGCGAGTTCGCGTGCAGCGTCCCGGCACCGCCGTCGTGGCCGGTGTTGAGTGCGGCGAGCAACTC
>WNGA01000428.1_pt1 | contig 63656 bp, 65 predicted proteins | sample 5400061 | NCBI WGS metagenome assembly WNGA01 (sample SAMN13153366, study PRJNA577476) | soil metagenome | isolation source: 100 cm soil or saprolite under grassland replicate 2 | place: USA:California | collected 2016-06-15
CTCCTGGCCTTCGCCATCTCGTCCTTCTACGCTGGGATGACCGGCGTGCTCTACACGTACTTCCTCGGCATCGCCAACTACGAGCAGTTCCAGATCGGCGTGTCCATCGACTATCTCGCGATGATCATCATCGGGGGGCTCGGCTCGATCCTGGGCTCGATCTTCGGCGCCATCTTCGTCACCCTGCTCCCCATCGTCATCCGGATCGCCATGGAGGCGTTCGGCGGTGTCTTCTTCGCGCCCCAGACCGTGCTCAATCTCATCCCCAACCTCCGCCTCATGCTCTTCGGCGTCCTGATCATCTTCTTCCTGATCGTGGAGCCGGATGGGCTCAATCGCCTGTGGCGGAATATCCGGAACTACTTTCGCATCTGGCCATTCGCGTACTGAGGTACGCGAGGAAAGGAGAACCTCATGCAGCAGTCTCTGATCGTTGTGTTGGCAGTCCTGGTCGGCGTGACCGGGGTCCTCGGAGGGGCCTTGCCGGCGGCGGCGAGCCACGAGATCGTCATCGGCGTGCAGTGCGACCGGACGGGGGCGACGCAGATCGTGGGGACGGTCCTGTGTCCCGGCTTCCACGACTACATCGCCCTCGTGAACAGCAAGGGCGGGGTCGAGGGCCACAAGCTCAAGGCGCTGGAGATCGACCACGAGTACAAGGTGCCGCCAGCCGTGGAGTCCTACGAGCGCCACAAGAAGGAGGGCGCCGTGACCATGGCCGTCTACGGCACGCCCCAGATTTACGCGCTGGCGGCGAAGCTGACGGAGGATCGGATCCCCGGCACTTCCCCCGGCTTTGGTAGCGCCGCTGCCGCCGATGGCGTCCGGTACCCCTACATCTTCCCCATCGCCGCCACCTACTGGTCGCAGGGCACGGCGGCGGTGGACTTCGTGAAGAAGCAGCTCGGCGGGAGCCTCAAGGGCAAGAAGATCGCCTTCATCTTCTACGACAACCCCGCCGGGCGCGAGCCGATCGAGGTGCTCGAGGACCTCGCGGCGACGGAGGGGTTCCAGTTCAAGATGTTCGCCGTCCCGCCTCCGGGCGTGGAGATGGGCGCCCAGGTGCTCGATATCGCCCAGCGCTACCGCGCGGATTTCGTGATCGGCCATCTGTTCGGCGGCGCCCCCGCGGTGTCGATCAAGGAGTTCAAGCGCGTGGGCTATCCGCTCAAGAAGGTCGTGTCGTTCGTCTGGGGCTCGGCTGAGGTCAATATCGAAGCCGCCGGCGGCTTCGCGGCGGCCGAGGGTTACTACACGATGCAGTTCGCCGGTGTCGGGACCGACTACCCGGTGCTGAACGAGATCCGCGACATGTACAGAAAGCAGGGGAAGCCCGCGCCGAAGGAGATGGCTTCAACCGTCTACTACAACCGCGGCGTCCTCATCGCCGCGCTGCACGTGGAGGCCATCCGTAACGCGGTCAAGGCCAAGCCCGACGGCAGGATCACCGGCGCCGACGTGAAGGCCGGATTCGAGAAGATCTCCAACTTCACCCTCGGCGGGCTGGTGCCGCCGCTCAAGATCACGGCGACCGACCACGAGGGCGGCGGGCTCGTCCAGATCTGGCAGGTGAAGGGGGGCAAGTTCGAGAAGGTCACCGACTGGTACGCGGCCTACCCGGACGTGGTGGCCAGGCACATCAAGGCCGCGGCTGCCAAGTAACAGCTCGCGGGCGAATGGATCAATGTGACCTTCGGTACTGGAGGCAAGTTGCGAGCCAGACGAGGCACGAGGGCGCCCGCTTTGCCCAGCGTACTTTCTGTACGTTGAGCGTCCCCGGCGACCGAGTAACGAAGTATGGCGACGCGAATTGACCCAGTACCGTCCGTGGCGGGAGAAGCGCGGCGAAGCACCGGCCGCGGGAACGGAGGAGCGGCATCGGAGGGGGCATCTCACGCTCCCTCCGATGCGCCAACGGTATGCTGAGCCTCAACAACATCGAGGTCATCTACGACAACGTCATCCTCGTGCTCAAAGGGGTGTCGCTGGAAGTGCGTGACGGGGGCATCACCACGCTCCTCGGCGCCAACGGCGCAGGCAAGACCACGACGCTCAAAGCCATCTCGGGCCTCCTCCGGACCGAGCGCGGTGACGTGACCAAGGGCTCCATCGAGTTCGGGGGCGATCGGATCGACCGGCTGCCCCCCAACCAAGTGGTGCAACGCGGCGTGGTCCAGGTCTTCGAGGGCCGCCGGGTCTTCGAGCACCTGACCACCGAGGAGAACCTCGTGGCGGGGGCGCATATCGAGCGCGACCGTGGGCGGGTGAGCGAGGGGATCGCGCGAATCTACGAGTACTTCCCCGGGCTCAAGGAGCGCCGCTCGGTGCAGGCCGGGTATCTCTCCGGCGGCGAGCAGCAGATGCTCGTCATCGGCCGGGCCCTCATGTCCAACCCGAAGGTGATGCTCCTGGACGAGCCGTCCCTGGGGCTGGCGCCGATGCTCGTGGAGGAGATATTCGAGATCGTCCAGCGGCTGAACCAGCAGTCAAAGCTCACGGTGCTCCTCGTCGAGCAGAATGCGACGATGGCGCTCGCCATCGCCGACCATGGGTACGTGATGGAGAACGGGCGCATCGTGCTGGACGGAACGGGCGCGGCCCTGCGGGAGAACGCCGACATCAAGGAGTTCTACCTGGGTCTCACCGACGTCGGCGCGCGCAAGTCCTATCGCGACGTCAAGCACTACAAGCGGCGGAAGCGGTGGCTGTCATGAAGGCGGGGCCGGGAGCGCTGCGAATGGACCGGATGACCGGCTATTACGACCACGCGAAGGAGACGATGTCGGCCTCGGCCCGGCGGAGCTACCAGGCCGCCTGGCTCCTGGAGCTGATCGAGCTGTCCTGGCAACGGGCGCCGGGGGTGAGGCGGCGCCTCGAGGCGGTCGGGCTGACGCCCAAGGACCTGCGCGATCCGGATGCCCTCGCGCGGCTTCCGGTCCTGAAGAAGGGCCAAATGCCGGATCTGCAACAGGCGGATCCGCCCTTCGGCGGCTTCTGCACGCTGCCGCTCTCCAGGCTTCGCCGAATCTTCCGCTCTCCCGGGCCCATCTACGAGCCCATGGGCCCCGACGCCGGTGGCTTTCGCGCCGAGACCGGCTTGTACGCGGGCGGCTTCCGCCCCGGCGACATCGTCGTTCAGACCTTCGCGTACCATCTCGTGCCGGCGGGTCACGAGATCGACGAGTCGCTCCAGCTCATCGGCTGCACGGTCGTGCCCACCGGTACCGGTAACACCGAAACCCAGATCGAGATCGCGAGGGCGGTCGGAGCCGCCGGCTTCGTCGGCACGCCGAGCTTCCTGATGACCCTCCTGAAGCGGGCCGAGGAGATGAAGGTCGGGCGCCTGCCCTTCGAGGTCGCCCAGGTGGGCGCCGAGGCGTTGCCGGAGTCGATGCGGCGGGCCCTCGAAGGCGAGTACGGGATCATGACGCGGCAGGGGTTCGGCACGGCCGATATCGGGATGGTCGGCTACGAGTGTCCGGAGAAGTCGGGCATGCATCTCCTCGACGAGGCGATCGTTCACGTCTGCGACCCGCAGACCGGTGAGCTGCTCGGGACCGGGCAGATCGGCGAGCTGGTGGCTACCGTGAACAACCGCACCTACCCGATGATCCGGTTTGGCACCGGCGACCTCACCGTGGTCACCGACGAGCGGTGTCCGTGCGGCCGCACCTCCGCGCGCATACTCGGGTGGCGCGGTCGCGCGGACGAGGTGACGAAGGTGCGGGGGATGTTCATCCATCCCAGGCAGGCCGACGAGGTGGTGGCGCGCGTGAGCGGCGTCGAGCGCTACCAGGTCGTCGTCGGCCGCGACGGGCACCAGGATACGCTCATGCTTCGCGTGGAGCTGAGGCCGGGCACGACGGCGGACGGCGCCCGGGCGGCGCTCGAAGCCGCCATTCGCGACGTGATGAAGCTCCGGGGCACGGTCGACATCGTGCCGGCGGGGACCATTTCCCCGAGCCCCAAGAAGATCGACGACCAGCGGAAGTGGGATTAGTCACTGGGAGGTGGAGACGGGCGCGGTGAATATCTTCGACGAGCAGCACGAGATGGTCCGCCAGGCGGTGCGCGGGTTCGTCCAGAAGGAGGTCGAGCCGCACATCGAGGACTGGGAGCGGGCGGGACAGATCCCCAAGTCGATCTGGCCCCGGATGGGGGCGCTCGGGTTCCTGGGGATGGAGTACGACGAGAAGTACGGCGGGGCCGGCGCGGACTTCCTGACGACGGCCGTCCTGTGCGAGGAGATGGCGCGCTCGCGCTGCGCCTCGCTGGCCATGGCCGTCGGCGTCCATACGGATATGGCGTCGCCGCATCTGTACTGGACGGGGAGCGAGGCGCTGAAGAGAAAGTACCTGCCGGCGATCTGCCGGGGGGAGGCGCTGTGCGCCATCGCCGTCACCGAGCCCGGCGGCGGCTCGGATGTGGCGGCCATCCGGACGCGCGCCGTCCGCGCGGGCGACCACTACGTCCTCGCCGGCTCCAAGATGTTCATCACCAACGGCGTGCTGGCGGACCTCTACTTCGTCGCCGCCCGCATCGTTGAAGGGCCTACCGCAGCCGGCGGTGAGGCGAGCGGAGACGGTGCGGGGGCGAGCGCGAGCGAGCCGGGCGAGCGAGAGGAGCGCCATCAGGGCATCTCCATGTTCCTGGTGGAGCGCGACACGCCGGGCTTCACCGTGAGCCGCAAGCTCGACAAGATGGGAATGCGCGCATCGGATACGGCGGAGCTCAGTTTCCAGGACATGCGCGTGCCGGCGGAGAACCTGCTCGGCCGGGAGGGCAAGGGATTCTATGCGGTCATGCGGATCTTCCAGCGCGAGCGGCTGGTGGCCGGGCTCCACACGGTGGCGGGCTGCGAGCGGGCCCTCGAGGACACGATTGCCTACGTGCGGCAGCGCCATGCCTTCGGCGGACCGCTGTCGGACAAGCAGGTGGTGCGCCACAAGCTGGCCGACCTGGCGACGCTCATCGAGGCCGGCCGCTGGCTCACCTATGCCGCGTGCCTCAAGTTTCAGGAGGGCCTGGACGCGGTGAAGGAGATCTCCATGGTCAAGCTGTTCACCGGGGAGATGGCACAGCGGGTCGCCTACGACTGCGTCCAGCTCCACGGCGGCTACGGCTACATGCGCGAGTATCCCATCGAGCGCTTCTTCCGCGACATCCGCCTCATGACCATCGGCGGCGGCACCTCCGAGATCATGAAGGACATCATCGCCAAGCAGATGGCGCTCTGAGCTCGTCACGTGGCGGCCGCGAGCGGGGAGAGCATCGCGCCCGCGTCTGCGGCCCATCCCATGGACTTCGTCGCAGTCGGGCACGTCACCCTGGACCAGACGCGGAGCGGCGCCCGGCCCGGCGGCGCGGCGTACTACGCCGTCCTCACCGCCGAGCGGCTGGGCCTCCACGCCGCGCTCCTGACCTCTTTCGGCCCCGACTTCCCCGTCGAGAGCCTCCCCCCGGACATCGCGGTGGTCAACATCCCGTCGGACTGCACCACGATCTTCAAGCTGGAGGAATCGGCGCGAGGCAGGCAGCTCACCCTCCTGTCGCGGGCCGCCGACATCGAGGCGGACCATCTGCCGGACGACTGGCGTCGGGCGTCGCTCGGGATGCTCTGTCCCGTGATCAACGAGGTGGACCCCGCTCTCTCCGGCAGGTTCACTGACGCCGCCCTGGGCATGGTCCCCCAAGGGTGGATGCGCCGGCGCGGGGCCGGCGGCTCGATCACCCCAGGGCCATGGGAGGACGCCGACATCGTGCTCCCTCATGCGCAGCTCTTGGTGGTGAGCCGCGAGGACATCGAGCCCTTCGAGAAGGCCGCCCTCGAGTGGTTCCAGCAGGTTCCGGTGGCCGCGGTGACGCGGGGACCGGAGGGGGCGATCCTCTTCGTCAACGGCGAGCCCTACCACATCGAGCCCGAGCGCGCCGCCCAGGTGGATGCCACCGGCGCGGGCGACGTCTTCGCGGCCGCGCTGCTCATCGAATATCATCGCGATGGCAATCCGTGGGAGGCGGCGGCGGCCGCAGCGTGCTGCGCGGCGGCATCCGTCGAGGCGGCCGGGGCCGCGGGCATTCCGGACCGGTCGACGCTGGCGGCCCGGCTCGTGGCGTATCGCCGTCGGCTGAGCGGCTGACGGGACCGCCTTGCCGCGGTCCTCGCGAGAGGGCTACACTGGCTCTAGAGCACGGTGCGCGGCAATGGCGGAGCGACGCATCCGAATCACGGCGGGGTCGGTTTCGGCGGAGGCCGTCCTGAACGGCTCGGCCACGGCCGGCGCCGTCTGGGACGCGCTGCCGCTCGCAGTGCCGGGCGAGACATGGGGCGACGAGATCTACTTCGCCATCCCCGTCAAGGCAAAGCCCGAGTCGCCGCGCGAGACGGTCGAGCTGGGCGACCTCGGCTACTGGCCTCCCGGCTCCGCCTTCTGCATCTTCTTCGGCCCGACCCCGGCGAGCCGCGGCAAGGAGATCAGGCCGGCGAGCCCCGTCAACGTCTTCGGCCGGATCGTCGGGGACGCGACCGTTTTCACCAAGACAAGCTCCGGCACCGTGGTCCGGGTCGAGCGCGCATGACCGCCCACGACAACGACGATCGGAAGAGGAGGACTCGATGAAGATCTTTCTGGACACCGCCAATATCAGTGAGCTGCACGAAGGAGTGGCCATGGGGCTGGTCGACGGCTGCACGACCAACCCCTCCCTCATCGCGAAGGAGAAGCGGCCGTTCCGGCCGCTCGTCGAGGAGATCTGTTCCATCGTGCCCGGCGATGTGAGCCTGGAGGTCGTCGCCACCGACTTCGAGGGCATGGTCAAGGAGGGCAAGGAGCTGGCCCAGGTGGCTTCCAACGTGGTCGTCAAGTGCCCGCTCACGAGGGATGGCCTCAAGGCCGTCAAGCACCTGAGCGGCGAGGGCATCCGCGTCAACCAGACCCTCTGCTTCTCCGCTACCCAGGCTCTGCTCTCGGCCAAGGCGGGCGCCTACTTCATCAGCCCGTTCCTCGGTCGGCTCGACGACATCAGCGCGGTCGGCATGGAGGTGATCCGCGACATCTGCCAGATCTACGGGAACTACGGCTTCAAGACCCAGGTGTTGGCGGCGTCGATCCGCAATCCGCTGCACGTGCTGGATGCCGCCAAGGCGGGGGCTCATGTCGCGACGATGCCCTTCAGCGTGCTGGAGATGCTCATGAAGCATCCATTGACGGACGCGGGACTCAAGAAGTTCCTGGACGACTGGAGCAAGTCGGGGGCGAAGATTTGAGGTCGGAGAGCGTCTCGACGGCTCCCTCCGAGACCTCCCCCCGAGACGGGGTTGCGCCGGCAAAGCCGGCGCTCGAACGGCGTCGATCACGTCGCACGAGGTTTCCTCCGGCCACCCTGGCAGTCGCCCGGGCGCCTGGAGTGGACCCGCCGGCCCCGGGGCCGGATGCGGGACCGTCGTCGCAACTGCCACCGTAGCGCCGGCCGCGACACCTCGTTCCACCCATTCGAGCCCCACGCCCGTATAACAGTGTGAGAGCCATGGACAGCGATCGGCGGCTGATCGAGCGCGTGGCGAAAGGGGACGAGGCGGCCTTTGCCGAGCTGGTGAGCCGCTACGGAGGGCGGATGCTGGCCGTGGCGGGCCGGCTGCTGGGCTCGCGGGCAGACGCCGAGGACGCCGTCCAGCGCGCGCTGCTCCAGTGTTTCGCGGGCGCGTCGAGCTATCGGGCCCAGTGGGCGGTCTCCACCTGGCTCTACCGCATCCTCACGAACATCTGCGTGGATGAGTTCCGCCGCCGTTCCAGCCGGGTGGCCCGGGATGAGGTGCTCCCGAGTACCATCGATGACGGCCAGCCCGGAATCTACATGGACCTCCATCGCGCCCTCGAGCGGGTTCCGCGGGAAGCGCGGGTCCTGCTCGCGCTGCGCTACGTGGACGGGCTCTCCTACGGGGAGCTGGCGCGGGTCCGGGGGATCTCCGTCAACACCGTCAAAAGCCAGCTCGCGCGCGGCAAGACCCTGTTGCGCGCCGAGCTGGCCGAGCGAGGAGCCTTGAAATGATCGAGCGCCACTCCCGGAATCGTCTCGATGATCTGCTGAGCGGCTACTTCCGTGCGGATGAGACGCCGGCGGATCTGGCTTCGCGCATCGCCCGCTCCGCACGTGCGGCCGACGCCCGGCTCGGAGAGCTGGGAAAGCGCCTGGCGATTCAGGCCACGCCGCACGGGGTGTCGCTCATCCGGACCGGGCCCCTGGAGAAGCCGGCCACGGCGGCGGCGCGCCGGCTGGTCGGGCGGGCCAGGGAGGAGATCGGCGAGTACCTCAATGGCAAGCGCGCCTTCTTCTCGGTGCCGGTGGATCTCTCGGAGGCGCCCGCGTTCCAGCAACGGGTGCTGGAGGCGGCCCGGCAGATTCCCTTCGGAGAGGCGCGACCCTATGCATGGGTGGCCGAGCGTATCGGCAGTCCGCACGCCGTCCGCGCCGTCGGGACCGCGCTTGGCCGGAACCCCGTGCCGCTCATCGTGCCGTGCCACCGGGTCTGGCGCGCCGACGGCGGCCTCGGGGGGTATCTGTTCGGTGTCGCGCTCAAGCGCCGGCTGCTGGAGTTGGAGCGCCGCACCCCGGTGCTCGAGGGTTGCACCAGCACGCGCATCGTGTGCCGCGTGGGCTGCATCCACGGGCGACACATGAAGCCCGAGAACCGCGTGGTCTTCGCCTCGGTGGAGGACGCCCGCTCGGTGGGCTACCGTCCCTGCAAGGTATGCAGGCCCTCGGCGGCGGCCTGAGCACGGCCGGATCGATCGGAGAGCGGCTGGCGCGCCTGGACTGGGAAGCCATCGAGCGATCGCTCTGGGAGTCGGGCTGGTCGAGCACGCCGCCGCTGCTCCTGCCGGAGGAGTGCCACGAGCTGATCAGCCTCTACGCCGATGACCACCGGTTCCGTAGCCGCATCGACATGGCGCGCCATCGCTTCGGTCTCGGTGAATACAAGTACTTCGCGGAGCCGCTGCCTTGGCCGGTCGCCGCCCTTCGCGGTCACGCCTATCCGCGGCTGGCCCCCATCGCCAATCGGTGGGAGTCGGCGCTGGGTGGTCTGAAACGGTACCCTGACGACCTCGCCAGCTTTCTCGCCGTCTGCGCCGGTCAAGGCCAGACGAAGCCGACGCCCCTTCTGCTCCGGTACGGCGCGGGAGGTTACAACTGCCTGCACCAGGACCTCTACGGCCGGGTGGCGTTCCCGCTCCAGCTCACCTGCGTCCTCAGCCGCCGGGCGGCCGATTACACGGGCGGGGAGTTCCTGCTGGTGGAGCAGCGACCGCGCGCCCAGTCCCGCGGCGAGGTCATCGTGCTCGAGCAGGGCGAAGCGGTGATCTTCGCCACGCGCCACCGCCCCGCCCGCGGCTCCAGGGGGCACTATCGGACGACGCTACGGCATGGGGTCAGCCGCTTGCTGTCGGGCGAGCGATATAGCCTCGGGGTGATCTTCCACAACGCCGAGTGAGCACCCGGGAGGACCCCGCGAGGCGAGAGTCGCTTATGCGGACTCCGGCACCTCGCCCAGCCGGCAGACCTCGACGATCTCCCAGTTCGCGACATCCGGCTTAGCCCGGGCAGTCGCTCGCGAACCTGGAATTCGGCCTGCCCGTGTCGCAACTCCTTGAGCCTCTGCGCGGCTGCCTGGCGGGATCCTCCGGCCCCCGGGAGGTAACGGTGGACGCCACGGACCGACGCGGCAGGAAGATCCGGTGTCGCCGCGGTTTCGCTCCGCTCGTCGGTGGCGGCGGGATCCAGGGGGCGATCATTGTTGATGGACGAGTGAGCTAGCCCAGAGCGAGTCGTAGCCGAGGGCTTCCATCCGGCGCGCGAGCGCGAGCACGTTGTCGCGCGTGGCCACGGGGCCGGACATCGGGAGATGGCAGCCAAGGTTCACGGCCGTTCTCCCGTGGCCGGGGAAGGACTCGGAGGGCGCCGTCGAGGCTGCCTCCGGTCGCCTACTCGCGGTGGACGCCCGAGGCGTAGAGCACCCGATCGCCGAGCTCATCCTTGGCGATCATGTGCCCGAGGCGCGAATGCTGGATCTTGCCGCTGGAGGTCTTGGGAATGGTGCCGGGCTTGACCAGCAGGACCTTGGCGGGACGGTGGCCGCGTCCATGGTGGACCCGCTGGACGATCTCGCGAAGCAACTCAGACATGGCCTCGCCGCCCATGCCGGGCTCCCGTAGCTCGGCCACGACGTGGAGGCGCTGGCTCCCGGTGCGTTCGTTCTCGAGGCCCAGGACAGCCGAGTAGCGGATGCCGGGCACGTGGTCCACGATCTCCTCGATGTCGGCCGGGATGACGTTCTCGCCGCCCAGGATTATGAGATCCTTCAGGCGCCCGGTGACGTAGAGATAGCCCTCCGCATCCAGGAAACCCAGGTCGCCGGTCCGGAGCCAGCCGTCCGGCGACAGGACGCAGCGGGTCGCTTCGGTATTGTTGTAGTACCCCTGCATCACGCCGGGGCTCCTGACGCAGATCTCTCCCTCGCCATCCACGTCCACCTCGCGCTCGCCCTCCATGATCCGCACCGAGACGCCGCGGCAGGGCCGCCCCACCGAGAGGAACTTCCCCGAGCGGTCGAATCGAAGCGGGGTCTTCCGCGGCCAGATGGCGACGGCCAGGGTCGCCTCGGCGAGACCGTAGCAGGGCGTGACGACGTTCTCCACGCCGAACTTCTGCTCGAAGGCCTGAATGGTGCTCGGACGCACGGGCTCGCCGCCCGAGAGCGCCTGCTTGAGGGAGGAGAGGTCGAGCCCCGTGGTGTCGTGGATGTTCCTCACGCAGCTCCGGTAGCCGAAATCGGGCGAGACGGTGAAGGTGGCCCGCACGCGGGTGACCAGATCGAGCCAGACGCGCGGGCTCTTGAGGTCGGGGGGCAGGAGGTGGAGCCGCGCGCCGGTCCAGGGCGGCGTGAACGCGCAGCCGATGAGCCCCATGTCGTGGTAGAGCGGGAGCCACGAAACCACCACGTCCTCGCGAGTCAGCTCCGCGGCCTCGGCCATGAACTCCACGGTGCGCGACACGTTGCCATGGCTCAGCACCACGCCGCGCGGCTGGCCCGTGCTTCCGGACGTGTACTGGATGAGGGCGATGTCCTCCGGCAGGATCGTGGGGAAGGCGGGCGGCCGGTCGTCCACTTCGAGGTCGAACGGCTCCACGACGTGGCGCACGTTGGCGGCTGCCGACTGGGATTCTTCCACTCCGGTTCTGAACCAGCCGATGGTCGCCACCACCTTGGTCTCGGAGTCGCGCAGGATATTGGCCGTCGCGTCGACGCCGAGGGTGGGGTAGAGGGGCACCGGCACCGCGCCCAGCCGGAGGGCGCCGAAGAAAGTGTAGAAGAACTCCGCGCAGGTCGGGTAGATGAGGCCGACCTTGTCGCCGCGTTCCACCCCGAACTTCGTGAGCCCCGCGGCGTAGCGCGCGCTCTCCGTCCACAGCCGACCATAGGCCACCGCGTCGTCGTAGAGGTCGAAGTACGGCAGGTCGGGGTCCTGGGCGGCACGGCGCCCCAGGAGCTCGGTCAGCGTGGCCGGCATCGTCGTAGAGGTGGTCAACGGATCATCCTGCTTGGAGGGGTCTTTTCACGCCGGCGACGCTCATCCGGCGGCCCTCTTGCGGCTGCTCACGGAGGGGGCCTCGGGAGCCACGCCCGGCATTCTATCCGAAGGCGGCCCGCCGCGGAAGCGTCTTTGTCCGGCCCCCGGCAGAAGGTGCCCTCAACCCCAGGATACCGCACAGCGCGGGAGCGCGCAGCATGTCGCGACCCCAAGCGGAAGCCCCATCTCCTCGGGGCCAGCTCGACGCTCGGCGGTCGACGGGAGCCCCCCCTCCGAGGGTGAGCTCGCGCGACGTGAATCGCCCGCTCGAGCGCCGGCTCCGCCGGCGCAACCGATTCCTGGGGGGAGGCTTCGGAAGGGGGGCGAAGCTCCCTCCGAGGGACCTAGCGGTCCATCACGATGCGGTCGAAGGTCTCGGCGTAGGAGCAGCCTTGGGCCTTGCCCAGCTGGGCCGCCCGCTCGCGCACTCGCTTCTCGACGGCGGCCATGTCCCGGATCTGGCTCACATGGCAGGCGAGGGCTTTGATCTTGAGGTCCATGGTCTCGGAGATGTCCACCACGACCTCCGGGTTCTCCCACCACGTCATGTGCACCTCTTTGACCTTGTGTGGCTCGAGCCCCTGGGCGATCAGCTCGGGGAAGGACATGTGGTCCCTGGCCAGCGGATAGACGCAATCGAGGGCGATGCCGGCCGCGATGCGGTGGTCGCGGTGGGAGCCGCCGAAGTTCTTCGTGCGGTGGGGATTCTGGGTGATGACGAGGTCCGGACGATGGCGGCGGATGGACGCCGTGACCGCCATCCGCGACTCGCGGGTGTCCTCCAGCTCGCAGTCGGGAAAGCCGAGGAAATCCACCGTCTCCACGCCGAGCACGCGGGCGGCGTTGCGCTGCTCTTCCTCGCGGATCTTGACGAGCCGCTCTGGCGTCATGCTGCGGTCACCCGAGCCTTTATTGCCGTTGGTGACGATGCAGTAGGTCACCTGCTTGCCCTCCCTCACGAACTTCGCCACGGTGCCGCCCGCTCCGAACTCGGAATCGTCGGGGTGGGCGGTGATGACCATCACGCGCTGGATGCGCTCAGCCATGCCGGAGGCTCCTTTGAGCTTGCTTGAGGATGAATGACGTGCGTCTGGGCGGCCGGGCCTCTTCCCGCCTTCGGCCACAATCATTCTCGCTTCGCCTGCGCTACGTCGTCGTATCTTACCTTAAGACGGGTCGGTCGCCGCCGGGGTTTCGCTATAATGCGGGCGGTGACGAATCGAGCCAAGGTCGTGTTCCTGCTGCTTCTCCTGCTCGTGGCCTTCCCGGTCATCGCCGTCCTGCCCAATCAGGTCGGCGCGGTCCGTCTCGCGGGACTATCGCTCCTGTGGTGGTACGGAGGGGTGATCGCCCCGCTGTTAGCGTGGCTCATCGCGGTCGCCTGGCTGCCGGACCCACCGCCGCCTCCGCGCGCGGAATGACCTCCGCCGTCCGGCTTCTGGCCGTCTGGCTCACGCCTGTGCTGTGGCTCCAGATGCCGACCCTCATCGTGGAGCGCGGACCCGAAGGCCTCTGGATCGGTCTCACGCTGGTGCTGGTGCCGCTGATCACCCTCGGCGCCGGCTCTCCGGAGCGCGCCTCCGGCGAGCCTGAATCCGTCTTCGCCGTGGTGATCCTTCTCCTCACGGTCGGGGTCCTGTTCTGGGCGAATCTGATACTGGCCGGTGATGTGGCGGTCTGGCTCGGCGCGCCGCGCTGGCACGGGATCGCGGTCACGGCCGCCGGCGCCTGCCTGCTGACCGCGTGGCGTCGCGGCGGGCGCATCGTGCCGGCGCTGCTGGTGGCCGCCGTGCTGGCGGTGAATGCGCCGCTGGCCGAGCTCGCGCGTGTCGCTGCCGTGGGGCCGTTGGGAGCCTGGGCGCGCGTGGCGACCCGAACGGCCTTTCGGTTCCCGCCGACGAGCCCGTGGGTGACCAGCGGTCGTGATCTCAGGATGATTCACGGGCGCGGGCCGATCCTCTTCGATGAAGAGCATCGCGTCACAGCGCCCGCCGGCGGCAGGCTCTTCGCTCGCACGCTGGACGGCAGTCGCGCGACCGATGTGGAATGGACGCTGTCGCCCGGGCAGTCCATCATGCTTCGCCCCGGCGACCTGCTCCAGAGGAACTCCGCCCCTCGCCTCCTGTTCGAGTCGGACAAGCGAGTGCCGGGCGCTCCGCCGTCGGGGATCGCCTGGGCTGCGGGCCGTCCGCCGGACTGGCCGCGCAGCGCGGGACTGCTGGTGACAGTGCTGTTCGGCGCGCTCGCGCTCTGTCGCGCGGGAACTCCCGTGCGGGCAACCCGATCCGGGGTGGCCCTGGTGGCCGGCGGCGGGCTCGTCGCGTTGCTCTGGGCCCAGGGCTGGGCCGTCTATTCGATTCTCGCGTCGCCCGACCTCTTCCTCGGCGGCGTCACGCCTGAGCGGCTCCTCGCCTTGCCCCCCCTCGCCGACGGCAGTCCCGCGCGGCCCGCGCTCCAGGCATCGCTGCTGGCCGGAGGGCTCGCGGGTTTTCTCGGCTCCAGCATCGCGCTGAGGGAGCGGCTCGGGGCGCTGGATCGGACGGGGGGCGGAGAGATCGGCCATGACCTGAGCCTGTGGACGGGCGTACTCGCGGTCGCGGGGCTCGCGAGCCTCTGGCCCCTGGATTGCTGGTCGCTCGCGCTGCTGGCTCTTGGGGCGGCGGCCTCGAGCCTGGGTCCGACGGCTCTCAGCTCGGGCGGCTTCGCTCCACCCGGCGCCGGGACGGCGGCGGGGCTGGTGGGGCTCGCGGTGTTCATCGGGCTGGCGGTGGCGGGCCAGATCCGCGGGGGAGGCGAGGGACTGTCCGGTGCGGTCCTTGCCTATCCCGCCTTGGCGGCGGTGCCAGCCGCCGCCCTCGTGCTCCGCATCTGCCGCTCGGCCACGCCCGGTTAGACGCGCCTTCTCGCCATGTTCGGTCAGACCCGCGCCGTCATCACGCGCCCGCTCGTGACCGGCTTCGAGATCTCGGCGCTGATCCACGCCGTCGCGTATTTGCCCACTGGTGACGGAGCGCGGCGCGCGGGTAGGGGGTCAATTTGGGCTCGGTGCTGGGTCAAGTTGCGAGCCAGACAAGGCGCGAGCGAGGTTGGCAGGCCGAGGCGTACGTGGGTGTACGTTGAGGCCTGCCGACGAGCGAGCAACGAAGTATGGCGACGCAAATTGGCCCAGCACCGGCGCGCGGGGCGCGTTGTGTCGCGCCCGCCCGCCCGCGGAGGTATCATCTTAGCCCATGGCCAGCGACCGCATCGTCATCCGGGGCGCGCGCGAGCACAACCTGAAGACCATCGACCTCGAGATTCCGCGGGACCAGCTCGTGGTCATCACCGGGCTCTCGGGCTCGGGCAAGTCGTCGCTCGCCTTCGACACCATCTACGCCGAGGGCCAGCGGCGCTACGTGGAGTCGCTCTCGGCCTATGCCCGCCAGTTCCTCGAGCAGATGGAGAAACCCGATGTGGACTCCATCGAGGGGCTCTCGCCCGCCATCTCCATCGAGCAGAAGACGACCTCCAAGAACCCGCGCTCCACCGTGGGGACCGTCACCGAGATCTACGACTACCTGCGGGTCCTGTTCGCGCGCATCGGTGTCCCCCACTGCCCCCAGTGCGGCGACGTGATCTCGGCGCAGACGGTCCAGCAGATGGTGGACCGCGTCATGACGCTGCCGGCCGGCAGCCGGCTGGTGATCCTGGCGCCGGTCGTGCGCGGGCGCAAGGGCGAGTACCGCAAGTTCTTCTTCGACCTGCGTCGCCAAGGGTACGTGCGCGTGCGCGTCAACGGCCAGCTCCGCGAGCTGTCGGAAGACATCGAGCTGGCCAAGACGAAGAAGCACACCATCGAGGTGGTGGTGGACCGGCTGGTGGTGCGCGAGGCCCTCGGCACGCGGCTGGCGGAGTCGCTGGAGACCGCGCTCCGCCTGGCCGACGGCGTGGTCGAGGTGGAGGCGGTGGACGGTCCCTCCTTCCTGTTCTCGGAGCGGCTCGCCTGCGCCCGCTGCGGCATCTCCTTCCCGGAGGTGTCGCCGCGGATGTTCTCCTTCAACAACCCCTACGGCGCGTGCCCCGAGTGCGGCGGCCTCGGGACGCGCTACGAGATCGACCCCGAACTGGTAGTGCCCGACGCCGGCAAGTCCCTCAACCAGGGCGCGCTGGCCCCGTGGGCGGGCCCGGCGGCCGGGATCTTCAAGCAGACGCTGCGGGTGCTGGCCAAGCGCCACGGCTTCAGCCTGGATGCGCCATGGGCCAAGCTCCCGAAGAAGACCCGGGACGTGATCCTCCTGGGCGAGACCGGCGAAGGCTTCGAGGGCGTGGTGAAGCTCCTGGAGCGGCGGTACAAGGAGACGCTCTCGGAGGACACGCGGGCCGAGGTCGAGCGGTTCATGACCGAGAAGGCCTGCCCGGCCTGCCGCGGGTCTCGCCTGCGGGCGGAAACGCTGTCGGTCAAGATCGCCGGCCGCTCCATCGCCGACGTGGTGCGCTTCTCGATCAAGGAGGCGCGCCAGTTCTTCGATACACTCACTCTCTCCGAGCGCGAGATGATGATCGCGCGGCGCGTGCTCAAGGAGATCCGCGAGCGTCTGGGCTTTCTCTCCCAGGTGGGGCTCGACTACCTGACACTGGACCGTCCGGCCGCGACGCTGGCCGGGGGCGAAGGCCAGCGCATCCGGCTGGCGACCCAGATCGGCTCGAGCCTGGTCGGCGTGTTGTATATCCTTGACGAGCCTTCCATCGGCCTCCACCAGCGGGACAACGCGCGGCTGCTGGACACGCTCAAGCGGCTCCGCGACCTCGGCAACACGGTGCTCGTGGTCGAGCACGACGAGGAAACCATCCGCTCCGCGGACTTCGTGGTGGACCTCGGGCCCGGCGCCGGAGAGCTGGGCGGGCACGTGGTGGCCGTGGGCACTCCCGACGAGGTCATGGCCAACCCGGCGTCGCTCACCGGCCAGTTCCTGGCCGGCGTGCAGAGTATCGAGGTGCCCAAGACGCGGCGAAAGCCCGACGGCAAGTTCGTCACCATCCACAACCCCCGCGAGCACAACTTGAAGGGGATGAACGTGAGGATCCCGCTGGGGACCTTCACCGCGGTGACGGGCGTCTCGGGCTCTGGCAAGTCCACGCTGGTCAACGACATCCTCTATCGCGCGCTGGCCCAGATGCTCCACCACGCCCAGGCGCGCCCGGGCGCGCACGACCGCATCGAGGGCGCCCAGCACCTCGACAAGGTCATCGACATCGACCAGTCGCCCATCGGGCGAACACCGCGCTCCAATCCCGCCACCTATACGGGCGTGTTCACCCTCATCCGCACCCTGTTCGCGCGGACCTCCGATGCGCGGGTGCGCGGCTACCAGCCGGGGCGATTCTCCTTCAACGTCAAGGGAGGGCGCTGCGAGGCCTGCCAGGGGGACGGGCTGGTCAAGATCGAGATGCACTTCCTCCCGGATGTCTACGTCACGTGCGAGGTCTGCAAGGGGAAGCGCTATAACCGGGAGACGCTCGAGGTGCGCTACAAGGGCCGCAACGTCGCCGAGGTGCTCGACATGACGGTGGCCGAGGCGCTGGAATTCTTCGGCCCCGTCCCCGCCATCAAGCAGAAGCTCCAGACGCTGCACGACGTCGGACTGGACTATATTCGCCTCGGGCAATCCGCGACGACGCTGTCCGGTGGTGAAGCCCAGCGAGTGAAGCTCGCGACCGAGCTGAGCCGCCGCGCCACCGGCCGGACACTCTACATCCTCGACGAGCCCACCACGGGGCTCCACTTCGCGGACATCCGCCGGCTCCTGGAGGTGCTCAACCAGCTCGTGGATCAGGGCAACACGGTGGCCATCATCGAGCACAACATGGACGTGATCAAGACCGCCGACTGGATCGTGGACCTCGGGCCCGAAGGAGGCGACGACGGCGGGCGCGTGATCGCCACCGGTACTCCCGAGGACGTGGCCCGCCAGGCGGACAGGTCCTACACGGGCCAGTTCCTGAAGAGGGTGGTCGCGCGATGAGACGGACCAAGATCGTCTGCACCATCGGTCCCGCCACGGCGAGCCGGCGGGTGCTGGACCGGCTGGTGGCGGCCGGCATGGACGTGGCGCGGCTCAACTTCTCCCACGGCACGCAGGCCGAGCATGGCGAGGTGATCCGCGCCATACGGGAAGGTGAGGCGGAGTGGGGCCGGCCGATCACCATACTGCAAGATTTGCAAGGGCCCAAGGTGAGGCTCGGCGCCTTCGTTGGCGGCCAGGCCAACCTCGTCGCCGGCGAGCGCTTCACGCTCACCCCCAGCCAGGTGAAGGGCACGGCCTCCCGCAGCGCCATCAGCCATCCCGAGTTCCTGTCGGCGCTCCGGCCGGGCGACCAGGTCTGGATGGACGACGGGATGATCCAGCTCATCGTGGAGAAGGTGGAGGACGGCGAGGTCCATTGCCGGGTCACTGCGGGAGGGAGGGTCTCGGACCACAAGGGCGTGGCCCTGCCGAGGCTGCCGCTGCCCGGCCCGGTGCTGACCGCCAAGGACCGCGAAGACCTGCGCTTCGGGGTCGAGCACGGGGTGGACTACATCGCGGCGTCGTTCGTGCGCTCGGCCGCCGATATCCAGGAGGTGCGCAAGCTCCTCCGCGAGCTGGGTGCCGATCTGCCGATCGTGGCCAAGCTGGAGCGCGCGGAGATCGTGGCCAACCTCTCCGGCATCCTCGCCCTGGTCGACGCGGTGATGGTGGCGCGCGGCGACCTGGGAATGGAGGTGCCGCTGGAAGACGTGCCCGTCATCCAGAAGGACGTGATCCGCCGGGCGCGGGTCGGCAAGGTGCCGGTGATCGTGGCCACCCAGATGCTCGAGTCCATGGTGGACCACGTGCGCCCGACCCGCGCCGAGGTGACCGACGTCGCCACGGCCATCTTCGACGGGGCCGATGCGATCATGCTCTCCGCCGAGACCGCCACGGGGCGGTACCCGGTGGAGACCGTGGAGATGATGGCGCGGATCGCGGAGCGCGCGGAGCAGGCGATGCCGGCCGCGAGCCTGACGCGCTCGCGGCCGGAAGCCTACGGCTTCTCGGAGGCTGTCGCCGAGGCGGCGTGCCAGGCGGCGGGACTCCTGCACGCCAAGGCCATCGTGGCCTTCACCCAGTCCGGCTTCACCGCACGGCTCATCTCTCAAGATCGGCCCGATGTGCCCATCGTCGCCCTGACACCGTTCTCGGAGGTGCAGCGTCGGCTCGGCCTCTTCTGGGGGGTCTCGTCCCGCCTGGTCCGCAAGGTCGAGACCACCGACGAGATGATCCAGGAGGTCGAGGCGACGCTCTTGGGCGACGGGACCGTGCGCAACAACGACGTGCTGGTCATCATCTCGGGCGCCCCCATGTGGGTCACGGGCACGACCAACCTCGTGAAGTTTCACCGGGTCGGCGAAAGGCGCTGACCGCGCAAGGAGACCCTCATGGCCTACGAGAGCGTCATCTATGAGGTCAAGGACGCAGTCGCGACGATCACGCTGAACCGCCCCGACGCCTACAACGCCCTGAACCTCTCCCTCGCCCGCGACCTGTTCCACGCCGCCCTCGAGGCGGACGAGGAGCGCGCGGTGCGGTGCATCGTCATCACCGGGGCCGGGAGGGCGTTCTGCGCCGGGGGCGACGTGAAGGACTTCGCCGACAATCCCGACCGTATCGGCGTCCTGATCAAGGAACTGACCACGTATCTCCACGGCGCCGTGTCGCGGCTGGCGCGCGCTCAGAAGCCGGTGATCATGGCCGTCAACGGGGTGGCCGCGGGCGGCGGGATGAGCTTCGCGCTGTCCGGCGACCTGGTGGTCGCCGCGGAGTCGGCCAAGTTCGCCCTGGCGTACTCGAGGATCGCCGCCTCGCCGGACGGGTCCTCGTCCTACTTCCTGCCGCGCATGATCGGCCTGCGGCGGGCGCTGGAGCTCTGCTACACCAACCGCGTGCTCACGGCCCGGGAGGCCATGGAGTGGGGGCTGGTCAATCGCGTACATCCAGACGCCGAGTTCACCTCGGCGGTGAGCGCGCTGGCTGGCGAGCTGGCGCAGGGGCCGACGCTCGCCTTCGGCCGCGCCAAGCTCCTCTTCCACCAGTCCACCCAGGAGAGCCTCGAGACGCAGATGGAGCTCGAGGCGCAGGCCATCGCCGCCTGCGGCCACACCCAGGACTTCCGGAACGGGGTGATCGCGTTCGCGAGAAAGCAGAGCGTGGCCTTCAAAGGGCAGTAGCCGCCCGCGCATGATCGCTCCCGCGCCCGCCGCCGAGCCCCTGCACGACGCCGTGTCGGGGGAACCCGCCGTTCGCGGATTCCTCCATCGCGCCGCGTCCGCAGCGCGCGCGGGGCTGGTCCTCACTCACGGCGCGGGCTCCGACTGCAACGCGCCGCTGCTCGTCGCTTTGGGGACGGCATTCGCGGCCAGGGGCCTCACGGTATTGCGCTGCGATCTGCCCTACCGGCAGACCCGCCCCACGGGTCCGCCGTCTCCCGGGAACGCCGCCCGCGACCGCGAAGGCTTGAGGCGCGCGATAGAGCTGATCAGGCGAATCAGTCCAGAGAGGATTCTCCTCGGAGGGCTGTCCTACGGAGGCCGCCAGGCCAGCATGCTCGCGGCGGACGGGCCGCAGCTCGCCGACTCCCTGTTGCTATTGTCCTATCCGCTCCATCCGCCAGGACGCCCGTCCCAGCTCCGCACGGCCCATTTCCCCCGGCTCCGTACGCCCACCTTGTTCGCGCATGGCTCAGCGGATCCCTTCGGCTCACTCGACGAGCTGGAGGCGGCGCGGGCGCTCGTTCCCGCCCCGACGGCCCTGATCGCGATTGACGGGGCCGGCCATGGTCTTGGACGCGGGGCGCGGGCTTCCCGGCCCCCCGCAGTCACCGTAGACCGTATTGTGGAGGGACTGCTGGCCTTCGTCGGAGGAGGCGACCCATGACGGCTGAAGCTCATCGCGAGCCAGGAAGCGTGCCTGGTGAGGCTCTTCTACCGGCACGGCTGATCGACCTCGAGGGTACTCTGATCCAATGGTGATCCAACATCATAATCCACCGTTCAATATTCTGCGGCCTCTGTGAGGCCTTCCCAGGGCGTGCCCGCCCCGGGTAGGATCTCACTATGGTCCCCGCCCCAGCGGATGCCGGGAGGCCATCTGGAAACCCTGGTCCCAGAAGGCAGAAAACCTTTTCATATTCTTGGGGATTTTTGTGAAAAGTCCTTCCACTTGTGCCTTTGGCTAGAATGACCGGAATTGAGAGAAGCCTTAGTCGTGTTGTGTCAGATTGTCGAGATTTATCAAGTATTTATCATAGCATGAGGAACGGGCCTCAGCCACTCAAATGCTGCCTGGCATTGTTCTTGCGGTACGAAAAGTACAACCAGTTATGGACAAACGAGTCACGAGAGCTGTAAAAATTACATGAGGAGGGGGAAAAAGATGAAGAAGCTGTTTTTCACCGTTGCTATGGCAGGGTTGCTGGCTTTCTTCGGAGGCAATCAGGAAGCGTCTGCGGTTGTTATCGACTTCGAAGGGCTGACCGGGCCGTCTCTCTTTTCAGCCGCCGGCCCAGCCCAACATCTCAGCATTGCTACGTCCATCGGAAATGTGCAATTTGATGGAGGCGTGATTCTAACCGCAACCGCCAATTTGCCCGCCAACCAAAGCTCAGTCTATGGGACAGCGGACTTCGGTGATGCAAGCTTGTCAAATCCCTTGGTCGTCACATTTCCATCTCCGATCACCAACTTTTTCCTCGATGTCTTCAATGGAGAAACGTTTGCCGTAAAGTACAGCGTGTCTGACAATATCGGGAATTCTTCTGGACCGGTTAACCTTCCATCTAACAATGCCGCAGGTCAAACGCAAATTGCGTTTGCCGCGGCGGGCACCGTAGTCACCATAGAAGCCTTGACTACGCCTGGGGCTCACGCAACCACCTTCGACTTCTTTATCGACAATATCCACTTCAACGAAGAATTGCCGCCGCCGCCCCCTAACGCCGTCCCCGAGCCGATGACCATGCTTCTTCTCGGCCCTGGCCTAATCGGTCTTGCGGCGCTGAGAAGGAAGTTCAAGAACTAAGCCCCGGTTCGATTGACAAAGAGCAAAGGCAGGGTCAGAAATGGCTCTGCCTTTTCTGTTTCCATAAGCATCTCGGTGAGGGGAGACCACCGATGAGTGACGGCAAGGTGCAAGTAGCCGGGAAATTGGTCACATTCTTCTACCGGCCTGGCTGATCGAGCTGCGCCAAGACGAAGGAGCTGCTCTCGTCTTGGGGGGTCGAGTTCGATCCCGTGAACGTGGAGGGTAATCCGGCGGCGCTGGAGGAGCTGAAACGCCTGGGAGTCCCCGGGGCGCCTGCCGTGGCCGTCGGCGGCCGAGCCGTTCACGGCTGGAACCCCGCGGGCTATGCCGCGCTGGTGGGTGTGGAGTATAAGCCGGCGGCGAAGCTGCCGCCGTCGGAGCTGGCCGCGCGGCTGGACCGGATCCTGGCCTCGGGCGAACGCCTGATCGCCCCGGTCCCCGAGTCCCAGATGGACTACAAGCCCCCGCAGCGCGACCGCACTATCCGTGACCTCGCGTATCACATGTTCTGCTTGAGCCTGGCCTTTGCCGATGGCATGGACCTGGGGCGCCTCCCCCCGGAGTGGTTGCGAGAGCAGGCACCGGGCGATCTCCGGGACGGTCGGGCCATCGCCCGCTACGGCGCCCTCGTGAGAGGCCGGCTCAGCGGCTGGTTCGAGGGGGCGGCGCCTCGCGAATACTTGCGCATGGTCGATGTGTACTACGGCCCGCAGTCGGGCCACGATCTGCTCGAGCGCACGACCTGGCATGCGGCCCAGCACCTGCGCCAGCTCCATGCCATGCTGCAGGGGCTGGGTTTCCCACCACGCGATCCGCTTCCAGCAGACGACTTCGACGGCTTGCCGCTCCCGGCCAGCCTCTGGTAACGCGGCGCCCAAGCCGCCTCGCCGAAAGGTGTCGGGTGCCTCGGGCGCTACCAGCCGGCGTATTCGAGCCGGAGATAGCCGATGAGCTGCCAGAAGAGCCCGACGATGAAGAAGAGGAAGGCTGCGGCGGTCAGTGCCCGAAACGCCGGAGGTTGCGGCTCGCCCCGGGACCATTCTCCTGCCCGCATCCACCAGACTCCTGCCGCCAGCGCGAAGACGGCGCCGAGCACCGTCAGAATGTATCCTGCAAGGACGTTCGAGACGAAGGCCGGGCTATAGGCCATCGACATGGCGAGTTCCTCCCCCCGGCCGGCATCTTACCTGGCGGTCCAAGCCGATAGTGGCGCTGCGTGCGCGACCCGCGCCACCCTGAAGCCGTAGTCAGAATAGCGAAGGCTCGGCGGCAGCGATGAGCGATGGGCGACGGGGCTCCAGGGGTCCTGGTGCCGCCACGCGCCGCCCCGCGAGCTTTTCCGGATGCCGCTGGGCGGCCCCAGAGGACTCCGCTCGGGTGACCGCGCGTAGTAGCCGTCGTCCTGCCAGTCGAGGCACCACTCGTGGCAGACTCCTGACAGGGCGAGGACGCCGAGCGAGTTGGCAGGAGTGTCGGTGACGAGAGGCGGGCGGTCGAAGGACATCGCGGCCGGCCGCTGATCGCCCCAGGGAAACCGGCTTCCGCACAGGCCACCGCGGGCGGCCTTCTCCCACTCGGCTTCGGTGGGCAGCCGATGGCCGAGGCCCGTCTCCCGAGCCAGCCAGTCGCAGTAGGCCACGGCGTCCGGCCAGTTCACTCCCACAACCGGCTGATCCGGATGGTTGAAGCGCGGATCGCTCCACCAGGGGGGCGGCGCGGTCCCCGTCGACGCGATGAAGGAGGCGTATTCCCGGTTGGTGACGGGCGCTCGGCTGATGGCGAAGGCCTGGGTCCAGACCCGGTGGCGGGGGCGCTCGCCCCGGTGCCCTTCTTCCCAACCCATCCAGAACCAGCCCGCGGGAATCTCCACCATGTCCATGCCGTCGAGTATAATCAAGACCTTTGTAACCACCGCCTGGAGGGAGGACACATGAACTTCGCTGAACGGATGTCCCGGCTCGGCACCGAGTCGGCCTTCGAGGTGCTGGCCCGAGCGCGGGCCCTCGAGCGGCAGGGCAAGGAGATCATCCATCTGGAGATCGGCGAGCCCGACTTCGACACGCCGGCCCATATCCGGGAGGCGGCCAAGCGCGCGCTGGACAGCGGCGCCACCCACTACGGTCCGTCGGCCGGGCTCCCGGAGCTGCGGGAAGCCATCGCCAAGGACGTCGGGGCCACGCGCAATATTCCGGTGACGCCAGAGGAGATCGTGGTCACGCCCGGGGCGAAGCCCATCATGTACTTCGTGATCACCGCGCTCGTGAATCCGGGCGACGAGGTGATCTACCCGAACCCCGGGTTCCCCATCTACGAGTCGGTGATCAACTTCGTTGGCGGCGTGCCGGTGCCGATTCCTCTCCGCGAGGAGAGCGGCTTCGGCTTCGACCTCGAGGTCTTCGAGCGGAGGGCCTCCTCGCGCACCCGGCTCATCATCATCAACTCCCCCCAGAACCCGACGGGTGGCGCTCTCGAGTCCGACCAGCTCGGGCGCATCGCCGAGATCGCGAAGAGGTACCGCATCCCGGTCCTCGCCGACGAGATCTACAAGTCCTTCCTGTACGAGGGCGAGTTCACCTCCATCACGCGTTTTCCGGGGATGAAGGACCTCGTCATCATCCTCGACGGCTTCTCGAAGGCCTATGCCATGACGGGCTGGCGGCTGGGGTACGGCGTGATGCCTCCGCCGCTGGCCGAGCATGTCACGCGGCTCATGGTGAACTCGAACTCGTGCACGGCGTCGTTCACCCAGCTTGCCGGCATCGCGGCGCTCCAGGGCGACCAGACGCCCGTGGCCCGGATGGTCGCCGAGTTCAAGCGCCGCCGTGATTTCATCGTGGATGGGCTGAACCGGCTGCCCGGCGTGTCCTGCCGTAGCCCCCGCGGCGCGTTCTACGTCTTCCCGAACGTGAAGGCGCTCGAGCGGCCGTCGTCCGAGATCGCGGAGGCCCTTCTCAACGAGGGCGGAGTGGCGGCTCTGGGCGGCACGGCCTTCGGCGAGTACGGCGAGGGCTACCTCCGGCTGTCCTATGCGAACTCCGAAGCCAATCTGCGAAAGGCGCTGGAGCGGATGCGTCCGGTTTGCGCACACCTTGCAAGTGGATGAGGCAGCCCATCCGCCGGGGACGTTACCCCGGGGAGCACGAGCGCATCGGGCGCCGCCAGATGAGACCGCAAAGGACGGGATCACGGTGCCCGGCAGGGCCAGGGTGATGTTGCTCATGCGCGCCTGATGCCGACCGTCGCCGAGCTGATCCTCCAAGAGCTCCGCCGCGCGGGCGTGACGCGACTCTTCGGCGTGCCCGGCGGCGGCTCCAACCTGGAGGTCCTGGAAGCGGCGCGGATCGAGGGCCTGCCCTTCGTGCTCTGTCATCAGGAGTCGGCCGCCTGCATCATGGCGGCGGTCACCGGCGAGCTGACCGGCCGCCCGGGAGCAGCGCTCTCCACGCTGGGGCCGGGCGTCACCGCGAGCGCCACGGGACTGGCTCATGCCTTCCTGGACCGCTCGCCGATGATCTACCTGAGCGACCGCCACCCGGACTCGGCGCTCGCATTCGCGACTCACCAGCGAGTGGACCACGGCGCGCTCCTCGCGCCCATCGTGAAGGGGAGCGTGACCGTCGCGGCGGACTCGGTGAGCCGCTCGATCGCCCGCGCGGCCGAGCTCGCGCTGAGGGAGCCGCGCGGGCCCGTTCACCTCGATCTGCCGGGCGATCTGGCTCGACAGCCGGCAGCGTCAGTGGCGGCCGATGTCGTGCCGCCGGTCCTTCCAGCCCCTGCGATGGCGGCACTCGACCGGGCGGCGGAGATGATCCGGGCGGCCAACCGCCCGCTCGTCGTGGCGGGCCTCCAGTGCCGGTCATCGGAGGCCAAGTGGCTCCGCGCCTTCTGCGAGGCGCTGCCGGCCCCGTGCCTGACGACGTACAAGGCCAAGGGCGTGGTGCCGGACCCCCATCCGCTCGCCTTGGGCGTGTTCACCGGCGGTGTGCTCGAGGAACCCGTCGTGCGGCGGGCGGATCTGATCATCGCCTTCGGTCTCGATCCCGTCGAGCTGATCCCCCGGCGCTGGCCGTACGCGGCGCCCGTGTTGAGCGTCACTCGCCACCCGTCGAGCGATCCGGGACTCCGGTCGCCGGGAGGCGGTGGCTATTTCATTCCGGCGCTCGAGCTGATCGGAGATCCGGGCTCGGTCCTGGAGGAGCTGGCGCCCCGTCTGGTCGGTCGCTCGAGGGCGGACTGGGACGTGGCGGAGGTGGACCGGCTCAAGCGCGAGCGGTGGAGCGCTCTCGAAGTGCCCGTCCCGGGTCTGGCGCCCCATCGCGTGGTCCAGCTCGCGCGCGAGTTCACCCCCGCCGGAGCCATCGCCACCGTGGACGCCGGCGCCCACATGTTCCCGGCCACGGCGTACTGGTATGCGGTGGAGCCGGGCGAGCTGCTCATCTCCAATGGCCTCGCCACCATGGGCTTCGCCCTGCCCGCCGCCATCGCCGCCCAGCTCGTCCACCCGGAGCGCCGCGTGGTGTGCTTCACCGGTGACGGCGGGCTCATGATGGTGGCCGCCGAGCTGGAGACGGCGGCGCGGCTCCGGCTGCCGATCCTGATCATCGTGTTCGACGACGGCGCGCTCTCGCTCATCCAGATCAAGCAGGAGGAGAGGGGATACGAGGGCGCGTCCATGCGCTACGAGGGACCCGATCTGGCGGAGCTGGCGCGCGCCTTCGGGCTCAGGGCCTTCGTGGCCGCGGACGAGGCTGCGTTCAGCTCGGCGCTCTTCTCGGCGCTGGCGGCGCCGGGGCCGACGCTGATCGACGCGCGCATCGACGCCTCCGGGTATCGCCGGACGCTGGAGATTGTGCGCGGCACTCTTGCCGGGTAGTGCCGTGTACGGGCTGATTCTCGGGACCGTGTTTCCGCTCGTGTACATCCTCGTCGGCATCCCGTGGCTCTTGTCGCGAGGACCCCGATGAGCCGGCCTCGCCATGCCCGCGGGTGAGGAGCCGGTCGCCAGGACGGTGAAGGCGCGATATAATCGCGGCCATGGGATTCCTCTCGGCGCAGGACGAGCGGGCGGTCAAGGCGGAGTTCGAGCGGATCAGCGGTCCCGTCAAGCTCACGGTCTTCGCCTCCGAGCTGGGGCCGGAAACCAACGCCCAGACGGTGGCGCTCGTGAGGGAAGTCGCGGCGCTCTCGGACAAGCTGTCGGTGTCGGTGCTCAACCCCCACATCGATCGCGAGCAAGCCCAGGCCTATGGAGTGGAGGTCGCCCCGGCCGTGGTGGTCGAGGGCGCCCGGGACTACGGGATCCGCTTCCTCGGCGTCCCCGCGGGCTACGAATTCTCCAACCTGATCGACGCCATCGTCGCGGCCTCCACCGGGGAGGCCAGCCTGAGCGTGGAGACCAAGGCCGCGCTCGCCGGGCTCACCGAGGACGTCACGATCAAGGTCTTCACCACGCCCACCTGACCTCACTGTCCCCGGGCCGTGCGCCTGGCTCAGCATATGGCGATCGCCTCTCCAAGGGTCACCGCAGAGTGCATCGAGGCTACCGAGTTCCCGGAGCTGTCCCAGCGCTACCGGGTGATGGCGGTGCCCAAGATCGTCATCAACGACAAGCTCGAGTTTGAGGGGGCGATTCCCGAGAAGGACTTCCTCGGCGCGGTGCTCAAGGCCGTGGATGGCACGGAGGCTTCCTAGCACCTGTCCCTCGCGCGGCTGCTGCTCTCGGCTGTCGTCATCTACGCGGGCGTGTGTCTCTTGGCCTATCTGGTCGCCGACCGGATGATCTTCCTGCCTCCGCCCGCGACCTATCGGGACAGCGGCGAGATTCTCCGGCTGAGCACCAGTGACGGGGTGCAGATCGCGGCCATCCATCTGCTGAATCCGTCGGCCGAGTACACCATCCTCTACAGCCACGGCAATGCCGAAGACCTGGGCCTCATCTCCCCGCTGCTCGCCCGGCTCCGGGAGTGGGGATTCGCGGTCTTCGCGTATGACTACCGCGGCTACGGGACGAGCCGGGGCAAGCCCTCCGAGCGTGGCGCCTATGAGGATGTCGATGCCGCGTACGCGTATCTGACCCGGACGCTGGCCGTCCCGCCGCGGCGGATCATCGCTTATGGCCGCTCGGTGGGTAGCGGCCCGGCCGTCGATCTGGCCGCCCGCGAGCCCCTAGCGGGGCTGGTCGTGGAGTCCGGTTTCGTGACCGCCTTCCGCGTGCTGACGCGTATCCCGCTCCTGCCGTTCGACAAGTTCCGGAACGTCGACAAGATCGCCGGCGTCTCGTGTCCCGTGCTCGTGATGCACGGCATGCACGACGAGATCGTGCCCTTCGGTCAGGGGCGGCGACTGTTCAGCGCCGCCCCCGAGCCCAAGCGCTTCCTCTGGGTCGACGGCGCCGGGCACAACGACTTCATGCTGGTGGCGGGCGATCGCCAGGCGCGGGCGCTGCGCGAGTTCGCTGCGCTGGTCCACGAGTCACAAGCCGGGCGCGGGACATGGTGACGCGGGCCGATCTCCTGTTCGTGTATGGGACCCTCATGCGGGGCTTCGCCCTGCACCGGCTGATCGAGGAGCGGGCGGAGTGTCTGGGGGGCGGCACGGTGAAAGGCCGGCTCCTCGACCTGGGCGCGTACCCCGCGGCGGTGCCCGATCCTCATGGCATCGTCGTGGGAGAGGTGTACCGCCTGGGCGAGACCGGGCTCTGGAGAGTGCTGGACTCAGCCGAAGGACCCCAGTATCATCGCGAGGGGGTCGCGGTTCGGATGGCCGATGGCCGCGAGGCCACGGCCTTCATCTACTGGTACGGGGGCCCGCTCGACCGGGGCGTTCCCATACCGGGTGGTGACTACCGGACCCACGCGCCCGCTCGCTCCATCGACCACAGTAGCTGAACCTAGGAGGCGACGATGCCGCTTGAGCAGTCGACGCTGATCAAGGACGACCAGGAGCACTGGATCCACCCGCTGCACCACCCGAGCGAACACCTCGAGCCGCTGCTGGTGGTGCGCGGCCGCGGCGCCGTCATCACCGATATCCAGGGGCGGGAGTACATCGACGGGCTGGCGGGGCTCTGGAACGTGAACGTGGGACACGGTAGGGAGGAACTGGCTCGGGCAGCCGCCCAGCAGATGGGCGAGTTGGCCTACTACTCCGGTTATGTCGGCTCGTCCAATATCCCCGCGATCCAGCTCGCGTCCAAGCTGATGTCCATCGCCTATCCCAACATGCAGGCGGTCTTCTTCACCTCGGGGGGGGCCGAGTCCAACGAGTCCGCCTTCAAGACGGCGCGCTTTTACTGGAAGGCCAAGGGCAAGCCCGACAAGGTGAAGATCATCGCCCGCTTCAACGCCTATCACGGTGTGACGCTGCAGGCGATGAGCGCGACCGGCATGGCGCCCTACTGGAAGATGTTCGAGCCCCGCGTGCCCAACTTCGTGCACATCCCGACCTGCTATCCGTATCGCCAGGAAGGCGCCCGGCCCGGCGAGACGGCCGGCCAGACGGCGGCTCGGTTGCTGGAAGAGGCGATCGTGAGCGAAGGGCCCGACACGGTGGCGGCCTTCATCGCCGAGCCCATCCACGGCGGCGGCGGCGTGCTCTATCCCACCGACGACTACTTCCCGCTCGTGCGCCGGGTCTGCGACCGCCACAACGTGCTCTTCATCGCCGACGAGGTGATCACGGGCTTCTGTCGGACCGGCCGGTGGTTCGCCCTCGAGCACTGGAACGTCCTCCCCGATATCGTGTCGTTCGCCAAGGGCGTCTCCTCCGGCTATCTGCCGCTGGGAGGGATCATGGTCTCCAAGGCCATCAAACAGGCCATGGACGAGGTCAAGCCCGAGGACCGCTGGATGCACGCCTACACCTATTCTGGCCATCCCACGTGCTGCGCGGTGGGGCTCAAGAACCTCGAGATCATGGAGCGGGAGCGCCTGTGGGAACGCGCGGCCGCCATGGGGACGCGGCTCCATGAAGGGCTCAAGGCGGCCCTCGCCGATCACAAGCACGTGGGCGATGTCCGCGGCGGCAAGGGGCTCCTGGCGGCCGTGGAACTGGTGGAGGATCGCGCGACCAAGGCGCCCTTCGCCGACGACAAGAAGATCGGGCCGCGCGTGCTCCAGGAGATGACCAACCGCGGCGTGGTCACCCGAGGTCGGGCTGAGCATATTTTCTTCGCGCCGCCACTGGTGGTCAGCGAGGCTCAGGTCGACCACCTGGTTGGGGCGGCGCGCGACGCCATCAAGGCCGTCACTGGTGTGTAGCGGTTCCCCGCCCCGCTCTCGGGATCCCTCTTCCGGCCTCGGGCGAAAAAGGGGGGGCGGCAGGCGGGTTGTAGTATCCAAACCGTCCGGAGCGTTTCGCGGGAGGCCGGGATAGCTCTCCGCTCGATGGGGCTGCTCCTGACCGTCGCCCTTTCCATCCGCTCCACATCGCTCGCCGCCGGCGCCCGGCCGGCCGCGAAGACGTACCGGACCGGGCTCCTCCAAGGCGGCCCCGACCACGTCCCGCCATCGCTTCCATGGAGCCGGCGAGCCCGTCACCATGCCGGTGGACGGGTGAAAGGAGACGACACCATGACCCGATGTGCCCGGCTCGGAGGATTGCTCGTCGTCCTGCTGCTCGCCGTCGGCGGTCTCATGGACCCCGCGCCGGCCACCGCTCAGGCGCGGCCCTCGGGTGAGCTGACCGTCGCCCTTTCGAGCCTCGCCACGGAGACGCTCGATCCGGCGCTCGGCGGCCACATCGTCAAGTTCTACCTCTCGCAGATCTTCGACTATCTAGTCGGCGTGACACCCGACGGCAAGCTCTCGAAGGACACGGGAGTGGCCTATCGGTGGGACGTGTCCGGCGACCACACGCGCTGGACCTTCTACCTGCGGAAGGGAATCAAGTTCCACAACGGCGAGGAGCTCACCTCGGACGACGTCAAGTTCAGCATCCTGCGCGGCATCGGCAAGCGCTCGACCACCGGCTATGCGGGCCCCCTCCGGGCGCTGGTCGCCGAGGTAGAGACGCCCGCACCCGACCGCGTCGTGATCGTCACCAAGGAGCCCACGCTCATCGTCCCGTCCTACCTCTCGCGCGCCCTTTCGACCGAGGGCATGATCCTGCCCAAGAAATACATCGAGGCCAAGGGCGACGACTACTTCGCGACCAATCCCATCGGGACGGGGCCCTACCGGTTCGTGGAGCGGGTCACCGGCTCCTACCTGAAGATCGAGGCTGTCGAGTCCCACTGGCGCGCGGGGACGCCCAGGTACAAGGCGCTCTTCTTCAGGCTCGTGCCCGAGGAGACCACGCGCGTCGCCATGCTCCGCCAGGGCAAGGCGGACATCATCGACCTCTCGCGTGACCGCCTGAAAGAGGTCCAGGCCGACGGCTTCCCGATCCATCTCAGGAAGGACGATGCGCACATCGACTACTGGTGGATCGAGCCCTGGGACAAGACTCCCGTGAAGGACCGCCGCGTGCGGGAGGCGCTCAATCTCGCGATCGATCGCAAGGAGCTGGCCGAGACGGTCTTCGCCGGTCTGGCCGAGCCGGGCCCGATCCCCTATGGCCTGACCTGGTCCTTCCCCGACGTGGGGTTCAAGGTCACCCCGGAGCTGGGCTACCCGTACGACCCCGCGCGGGCGAAGAAGCTCCTGGCCGAGGCAGGGTACCCCAACGGCTTCTCGACGGAGATGTTCGCCTACCGGCTTCCCGGACTCCCGGAAGGTCGGGCCATGGCGGAGGCGGTGGCCGGGTACTGGGAGAAGATCGGGGTGCAGACCAAGCTGGTTCCGCTGGACTACCCGGCCTTCAGGAAGAAGTGGTTCGACCGCTCGGCGCCCGGGGCGCTCGGCTACTACAACATGGCCAACCGTAACTGGATTGGCACCTACGCGCTCATCGAGAAGTACGTGAACCCGAAGGAGAAGACCGCCGCCGTTCATGATCCCGAGCTCGAGTCGATGATCGCCGCGGTCACGCGCCAGACCGATCAGGCCAAGGTGGACGCGCTCATGCGCAACATCTTCACGCGGCTCCGGACCGAGAGCCTGGGCATCCCGCTCGTCTCGCTCCACACGCCGTACGCAACCGCGAAGAAGATCGCGAGCTGGAACCCGGGCTCGGTCATGTACGACCTCAACCTGGACGAGCTGGTCGCGTCCAAGTGACGCCCGGTCAACTGACTCCGCCGGATCGACGCGGTACGGTTGCCCGCTCGACCGTCGGGCGCGCAGGCGCCCCGACGGCGAAGGGATTGTCCAAACGGGGGTCGACTTCCCCGACCGTCGGGCGCGCAGGCGCCCCGACGGCGAAGGGATTGTCCAAACGGGGGTCGACTTCCCCGACCGTCGGGCGCGCAGGCGCCCCGACGGCGAATCAGTAGATGCGGCGGTTCCTCCTGACGCGCGTCGTGCAGTCAGCGGCGACGCTCGCCATCCTCTCGGTGGTGGTCTTCCTCCTGGCGCGGACCACCGGGGACCCGCTCACCCTCATCCTGCCCATGGAGGCGACTCCCCAGGACTATGCCAATGCGCGGCACGAGTTCGGGCTGGACCGGCCGTTGCCCGTGCAATACGCGCGGTTCATGGCCCATGTCCTGCGGGGCGACTTCGGCATGTCGCTCTATGCGAGGCTGCCCGTGAACCAGCTGATCGGTGAGCGGCTGCCCAACTCGCTCAAGCTCGCCTCGTTCTCCATGGCGGTGAGCGTCCTGCTCGCCTTTCCCCTCGGTGTCATGGCGGCCGTGAAGAAGAACACGGCCGTCGACCGCACAGCCCAGGTCATCGCCGTGCTGGGGCAGTCGCTCCCCACTTTCTGGGTCGGCATCGTGCTCATCGAAGTCGTGGCGGGCCGGCTGCAGTGGCTCCCGGCCGGCGATATCGGCGGCTTGAGCCACTATGTCCTGCCGGGCTTCACGCTCGGCTGGTTCGTGGTGGCGGGAATGATGCGGCTCGTGCGGTCGGGGATGCTCGAGGTGCTCGACTCCGAGTACGTGAAGATGGCCCGCGTCAAGGGTGTGCGGGAGCCGCGGGTCATCTGGCTCCACGCGCTCCGGAACGCCCTGATCCCCGTCGTCACGTTCGCCGGCATTTACTTCGCCGTCCTGGTCACGACCGCGATCATCGTGGAGACCGTCTTCGCCTGGCCCGGCATGGGGCGTCTGGCCTACGAGGGGATCATCACGCGCGACTTCCCCGTGATCCAGGCGGTCGTCCTGGTGACCGCGGTGATCGTCGCTGCGGTGAATCTCGGCGTGGACTGCCTCTACGCGGTGATCGACCCGCGCATCCGCCGGGTGAGGTGAGCCGTGCGCGCGCCCAGGATCCCCCCGCTGATCCCGATGGCCATCGTCGTCCTGTTCGTCCTGGTCGCCGCGCTGGCCAACTGGGTGAGCCCGGCCGATCCCTACGACCAGACGCTGCGCGCCCGCTTCACGCCGCCGGTGTGGGAGAAGGGCGGTACCTGGAAGCACGTGCTGGGCACCGACCGCCTGGGCCGCGACCTCCTCGCGCGCATCATCTGGGGCGCCCGCGTCTCGCTGGCGGCCGGGGTCATCACCGTGCTCGTGGCCGGGCTGGTGGGCGCCGCGGTGGGGCTGGTGGCGGGCTACTACCGCGGGCGCGTCGACGTGATCCTCATGCGGGTCACCGACGCCACGCTCTCCTTCCCGATCATCCTGCTGGCGCTGATCCTCGCGGTCACCGTCGGGCCCAGCTTCACCAACGTGATCATCGCGATCGCCGTCATCCTGTGGGCACGCTATGCGCGGGTCATCCGCGGCGAGGTCCTCACCCTCATGGAGCAGGACTTCGTGGCCCAGGCGCGGATCGTCGGCTGCGGGGCGTGGCGTCTCATCACGCGCCACCTCTTCCCGAACACGCTCAACACCCTGGTCGTCCTGCTCACGCTCCAGGTCGGCTACGTCATCATCGTCGAGGCCTCGCTCTCATTCCTGGGCGCGGGCATCCCGCCGCCCACGCCCGCCTGGGGCTCGATGATCGCGGAGGGGCGCGACTTCATCACCACCGCCTGGTGGGTGTCGTTCTTCCCCGGCCTTGCCATCCTGCTCGTGGTGCTGGCCTTCAACCTCCTGGGCGACTGGCTCCGGGATACGCTCGATCCCAAGCTGCGCCAGCTCTGAGAGGACAGGACGCCTGAACGGGAGCTGATGCCCGGACCGGTTCTCGACGTCAGGGATCTCAGGACCTACCTCTTCACGCGCTGGGGTACGGTGAAAGCGGTGGACGGCGTGTCCTTCACCGTGGACGCGGGGGAGACCCTGGGTCTGGTGGGGGAGTCGGGCTCGGGCAAGAGCATGACCTGCCTGTCCATCCTGCGCCTCGCCCCGAAGCCCGCGGCGCGGATCCTCGGCGGCCAGGTGCTGCTCGAGGGCGTAGATCTCCTCCAGAAGACCGAGCGGGAGATGGGGCGGGTCCGGGGCAAGCAGGTCTCCATGATCCTGCAGGATCCGATGAGCTCGCTCAACCCCGTCTTCACGGTGGGCATGCAGGTGCGCGAGCCCATCGTGCTCCACCAGAGACTCCGCGGCCGGGCGCTCGCCGAGCGCGCGATCGAGCTGCTGAGCTCCGTGGGGATCCCCTCACCGCAGGCCCGGCTGCGCGCTTTCCCCCACCAGCTCTCCGGCGGCATGCGCCAGCGCGTCGTGGGGGCCATGGCGATCACGGCGCCGCCGCGGCTCCTCATCGCCGACGAGCCCACCACCAGCCTCGATCTCACCATCCAGGCCCAGTACTTGCGTCTCCTCAAGGATCTGCAGGCACGCCACCACCTCGCCATGATCTTCGTCACCCACAACCTCGGCATCATCGCCCGGATGTGCGACCGCGTGGCGGTGATGTACGCGGGGCGGATCGTGGAGGCGGGACCGGTGCGCCGCATCTTCGAGCACCCGGCGCATCCCTACACCAAGGCCCTCCTGGGGGCGATCCCAGCGTTCGGCGCGGCCCGGCGGCGGCTCCTCGCCATCGAAGGCCAGCCGCCCGACGGCGCCGCGCTCCCATCGGGCTGCGCCTTCCATCCGCGCTGCCCCGAGGCCTTCGCCCGCTGCCGGAAGGCGCCGCCGCCGGAGGAGTTCAGGCTGGCGGCGGATCACGCGACGCGCTGCTGGCTCTGGGACGGGAGCTCCCGCTGAGGCCCCGGTGAGCGAGCCGCTCCTCGAAGTCGAGCGCCTGACCAAGCACTTCACGGCGAAGCAGGGCGCGCTGGGATGGGCCACCGCGACGGTGAGGGCGGTGGACGGGATCTCGTTCGCCATCGAGGCGGGGAGAACCCTCGGGCTCGTCGGTGAATCGGGCTGCGGCAAGACGACGACCTCGAAGCTGATCCTCCACCTCGAGGAGCCCACCAGCGGGACGATCCGGTTCGAGGGGCGCGATCTCGCCGCCCTCGATGCCCGCGCACGCCATCGCTATCGCCGGTCCGTCCAGGCCGTGTTCCAGGATCCCTACGCGTCCCTCGACCCCCGGATGCGCGTCGGCGCGATCATCGCGGAGCCGCTGGTCATCAACGAGCGTGGCCTCCGGGCCACCGAGATCCAGGCCCGGGTGCGCCAGCTCCTGGAGGTGGTCGGGCTCCCCGATCGCTCGGTGGACCAGTTCCCCCACGAGTTCTCGGGCGGGCAGCGCCAGCGGATCGCCATCGCCCGCGCCCTCGCGCTCTCGCCGCGGCTCGTGGTGCTCGACGAGCCCGTCTCCGCGCTCGACGTCTCGATCCGGGCTCAGATCCTGAATCTCTTGATTGACCTCCAGGATCGGCTCGGGCTGTCCTACCTGTTCATCGCTCACGACCTGGCGGCCGTCGCCCACATGAGCCACACCATCGCCGTCATGTATCTCGGCCGTATCGTCGAGATCGGCGATGCCGAGCGCGTCGTGACCCATCCCAAGCATCCTTACGCTCAGGCCTTGTTTGCCGCGGCGTTGCCGGTGAAGCCCGGCGACCAGCGCGAGGAGATCGTCGTCGCCGGCGAGGTGCCGAGCCCGCTGGCGCCGCCGCCAGGCTGCCGCTTCCACCCGCGCTGTGCCCACGCGATGGAGCGCTGCTCCCGGGAGGAGCCGCGCCTTGAGCCCGAGAGCGGCCGGCTGGTCGCCTGCCACCTCTACCCGAGGGAGGCGTGACGGGCGATGCGTCCATGCCCGCTGGCATGATGGATTCGCTGGCTCGAGCGGTGGTGATCTATGACGGCGCCTGCCGGCTCTGCCAGGACGGCGTGGCCTGGATCTCCCGCCGGGCGATGCGAGGCGAGTTCGAGTTCCTGCCATGCCAGGCCGCCGAGCGGCGGGCGCGCTTTCCCTGGATGGAGGAGCGCGCATGCATGGAGGCGATGCAGCTCGTGCTGCCCGACGGACGGGTGCTGCGGGGCGCCGCGGCGATGCCCGAGATCCTGCGCCGGCTCAAAGGCTGGCACTGGCTTGCCGCCCTGTTTCGACTGCCGGGCATGGGGCTCCTGGCTCCGAGCGTGTATGCCTGGATCGCGCGGCACCGCTACCGGATCTCGACGCTGATTGGATGGCCACATGATGGATCTCGCTGAGCGCGTGGCCATCGTCACCGGAGCCTCGGCCGGGATCGGGCCTAGCTCAGCGAGCCCGCGATCAGCGCGTCTGCACGTTCCGGATGGTCGCGTAGAGCATGAGGTCGTACACGATCTTGAGTCCGCCGCCCACCAGCAGCGGAGCGCCCAGCGACACGCTCTGCATCACCCAGCCCGCCATGGTGGGGCTCACCGACTGTGCGAGGGTCCGGCTCATGTTGGTGAGGCTCGCGGCGGCCTCGCGCTCGTGGTCCTCCACGGCGAGCATCAAGAAGGTCTGGCGCGTCGGCACGTCCATCTGGGAGAGCAGGTGCCGGGCGAGGAGGAACGTCACCGCCAGGCCGAGATTCGGCGCGAAGGCCACGCCGATCAGCAGGAGATTGGAGATCAGGTGGGAGAAGACCATGGTGTTGACCAGCCCGAGCGCGGGCGCGATCCGCGCCGCGAGCAGGAGAGAGAGCCCCGACAGGATCTGAGCGCCGAAGAAGATCCACCCCAGCTCCGCCAAACCGGCCTCGAAGCGCGCGTAGAACCAGTAGGCGATCAGGCTCTGGAGCACGAAGCCGCCCCCCAGCGAATCCAGCGCGAAGAGCGCTGCCAGTCGGCGGACGAGAGACCGCGACGGGGCGTCGGCACGCGCGCCGGCCGGCGCGACGCGGGGCGGCTCGGCGCGCATCAGGCCGTAGGCGAGGAGCTGGGCGAGTCCGCTCACGAGAAAGACGCCGAAGAGGAGCCGTGGCGACGCGGCCGCCTGGCCCACCGCTGAGGCGCCCAGGCCGGCGGCGGCGTAGCCGGCGAGGTTGTAGAGGCTCAGGACGGTGGTCAGCCGATCGCGAGGCGTGTCGCGCGTGACCACCACCTGCTCCAGCGAGAGGAACGGGCCGGTCTCCCCGGTCCCGACCGCCAGGTTGCCGATCATCGCGGCGGCCACCACCATCCACGGCTGCCGGGTGAGCAGGAAGAGCCCCGCCGAGACCACGATGAGCCCGGCCTGAGCGAGCAGGGCGGCGCGCGGACCATAGCGCTCGGCGGGGTACCGGATGGCGAAGGTCATCACGGCGCTGGCGAGAAGCGTGAGCGTGACCGCGAAGCCCAGCTCGCCGGCCCCGAGGCCGAGGCCGGTCAGATAGACGGGGAACAGAACACCCAGGAAGCCGTAGCAGAAGGTGCGCGTCGTCTTCGCCACGAACACGAGCCGGGCATTACGGCCCATCGAGAGCGCGGCAGTAGGCGTACAGCGCGTCGTAGACGGGGAACTGGCGCGCCATGTTCTCGTGGTCGTCCCGGCTGATCTCGCGAAACCCGCTGGCCACTGCGTAGAGCCCCCACGCTTCCTTGGCCAGGTGCCGCGCGTCTGTATCCGCACCACGGACGATCCGCGCCAGCGCGTAGAGCCCCGGCTCGGTGAGGCCGTACTTCTGCAGAAAGGCGTCGAAGGAGCACTGATCGCCGTGATGGCCCAGCTCCACGCCGGGGACGTCGAAGGGGATGGCCCCCTCGCGCCGCGCCGTCTCCATCACCAGGTCCTCCGCGACGAACAGGAACTCGGCGGCCGGATCGATGAAGCGCTGGATCAGCCACGGGCAGGCGACCCGATCAACGCGGGCCTTCTTGCGCGTTACCCACTTCATCCTAGGTCTCCGTTCTATCTCTTCGGATGTGCAACATGTGTTGCAAGCATATTTTATCTGTTTCTCTAGGTCAATGGCTTTGCGCGATTGCAGGCCAGGCGACTTGACACGGTAGTCATCATGTGTTTAGTCTAGTGGCCATGCGGAGGTGCGCGATGAATCCCCTGGAACGGCTTCTCCAAGACGACTTGAACCACCTCATCGATCTGATGGCGGCCACGACCCGCGAGGGCCTAGTGGCCGATTGCGCAGAACGGCGCCCCGACCTGCTGGCGCAGTTCGCCACGTCCGAGACCCGGCTGTCCATCCTCCGGCAAACCTTGCTCCAAGGCTACGCGGCATGGCGGGAGGCCCTCGAGGACTATCGCGATCTCTGGGCTCTCGCCGACCTTGCCGCGGAACCGGCGTCGCCGGGTGAGCGGCGCGCCGCCTGAGTGCCACGAAGCGCTCGCGCCAGCGCGCGCACCGCGTCTCAGTCTCCGAAGAGGCGGCCGAACCAGTTCCCCTTGGACCAGGCGCTCTCGAGGCGGGCCTTGGCGTACGCAGCCTGATGGACCTCGAAGCGCTGCCAGTAGTCGGGCAGGCGGCGGGCGAGAAAGACCTGCCCCGCCAGGAGATCCTCGCGTTGTCCTCGTTGGCCCGTCTCGGCCGCCTCCAACTCGACGCGCTCCTCGGCGGTCAACTCGCCGTGGAACGCGTCGCGGACATAGGTGAGCAGGTGGGCGGCGATCCGCTCGAACTCCCGCCGGTCCGCCTCGCTCGATGTCTCGGGCGCGGGGCGACCGTGGCGCTGCCGCAGGTCGACCATGAGCTTGAGCCCCGCCATCTCCACCGCCTCCTCGATCCGGTCGCGGAGCTGCGCCTCGATGCGCTCGACGAGCCCGCGGGGGTCGTGGTGCTGGTGAGGGAAGGCGCCGGGAAACGGGCTCGGGCTCATGAAGCGGCGAAGAGACGCCTGAGCCCCTCGCCGAAGGATTCTGGCGTGATGCCGAATTCGGTGTAGAAACGCGCTGGATCGGTCACGTTCTCCTCTTCCAGCATGGCGATCTGATCCAGGGTCAGCGGGTAGAGCGGAAGCCAGTGAAGCGCGCGGGTCGCCAGCTTGACGGCCCCCAGCGGCACATGGACCTTCCGCACGCGCTGTCGCCCCAGCGCCGCGCCGATCTGGTCCAGGATCTCCACGAACCGGTAAGGGCAAGGCCCGCCCATCTCGTAGGTTTGGCCAACGCCCACGGGGCCCCGCAGCGCGCGCGCGAATCCCTCGGCGACGTGCTCGACCACGATGGGCTGGAGCCGGTACATGCCGTCGCCCAGCACGGGCACGAGCGGCAGCCGCCGGATCATGCCGGCCAGAAGGGAGATGAACTCGTCGCCGGGCCCGAAGATGACGGACGGACGGAAGATGGTCCAGTCGGTTCCGCTCTGACGCACCGCCTCTTCGGCCCGCCACTTGGTCTGGTGGTACCGCGAGCGCGCGTCGGGCCGCGTGCCGAGCGCGCTCATCTGCAGGTAGCGCGTGATGCCGGCTTTCTTTGCCACTGCCAACATGTTGAGAGTGGCCTGGACATGCAGGCGCTCGAAGGTGACGCCGTGAGCGCGCCGCTCGCGGATGATTCCGACGAGGTGCACGATGGCCGCGCAGCCCTCCGCGGAAGCGACCAGGCCGGCGGGCCGGAGCACATCTCCCGGCACGCGGTCGATGGATTCGAAGCCCCGGAGCTGGGCCTCGGAGCCGGGGCGCACGAGGCAACGGACGAGGAATCCGCGGGCGACGAGGGCGCGCATGACGTGCTTGCCGACGAAGCCCGTCCCGCCGGTCACGAAGACTCGCTGCATGGCGATTGAATCGTAGCACAGCGGTTTCCGCGTGGCGGCCGGTGCGTTCCCCGGTATGATGGGCCCATGCGATGGCGGCTCCTCCCAATTCTGCTCCTGGCGCTTGTCTCGGCGCCGGCCCCTGTCTTCGCCCAGACCTCCGCATCGACGCAGGGCGAAGCCTGGACGCCGCCGCCGACCTGGGCGGAGCTCGATACGGTGGCGCGCGATGCGGTGGCCGCGCGCGAGGTGCCGGGCGCGGTGCTCCTCGTCGGCCAGGGCGAGCGCGTGCTGTACCGGAAGGGCGTGGGCTCGCGCGCGCTCTTGCCGGCCCCAGAGCCGATGGCGGTGGACACGATCTTCGATCTGGCATCGCTGACCAAGGTCGTGGCCACGACACCGGCCGTGCTCCTGCTGTGGGAGCAGGGGCGCGTGAAGCTCGATGCACCGCTCGGGCGCTACCTCAAGGAGTTCGACGCCGCTGCCTGGCGGGAGGTGACGGTGCGCCGGCTACTCATGCATTCAGCCGGGCTCTCCGACCTACCCGCGCGCGAGGCCATGGCGCGTGGATTTCCCGAGGCGGCGCACCTCCTTGCGCGCGCCCGACCGGTGACGGCTCCCGGCACCACCTTCCTGTACAGCGACACCGGGTTCATCCTGCTCGGCGAGCTGGTCCGCCGGGTGAGTGGCGAGCCGCTCGACCGGTTCGTCCAGAAGCGCTTCTACGTGCCGCTCGGAATGCGCCACACGGCATTCCGGCCTCCGGAGTCGTGGCGACCGCGGATTGCGCCGACGGAGACCGTCAATGGCGGCGCGCCGCTCCGCGGCGTAGTCCACGACGGCAACGCGCGGCAGCTGGGCGGGGTGGCCGGTCACGCGGGGCTCTTCTCCACGGCCGACGATCTCGCGCGATTCTGTCGCATGCTGCTCTGGGGCGGCGCGCTGGACGACCGGCGCTATCTGAAGACGGCGACCGTGCGCGCCATGTTCACGCCCACGGTCATCGGCGAGACGACGCGGGGGCTCGGCTGGGACATGGCCTCCCCGTACTCGCGCACACTCGGGTCCTACTTCCCCGTGGGCTCGGCGGGCCACACGGGGTTCACCGGCACCGCGATCTGGATGGACCCCGCGAGCCAGGGCTATATGATCGTTCTCACCAGTCGCCTCCACCCGTATGGCAAGGGCCAGGTGGTCGAGCTGCGCCGGCGCGTCGCCGCCACCGTCGGCACGCGCTTCGCGCCCCGCGGCGCGCCACCCGACTCGACCATCCCGACGGAGACCGGCACTCCGGCGGCCGACGAGGCCGCCCCCGCCGGGCACACCGTGACCGGGCTGGATCAGCTCTCGTCCGATGGCTTCGCTCGCCTGCGCGGCCGGTCCGTGGCCCTCGTGACCAACCAGACGGGGATCGACGCGCAGGGCCGGCGAGGGATCGATCTGCTCACGGCCGCGCCAGGCGTCACACTGCGCGCCATCTTCTCGCCCGAGCACGGTCTCGACGGGCAGCTCGACGCGCCGGTCCCCAACGGACGCGATGCCGCGACCGGGCTGCCGGTGTGGAGCCTCTACGGGGCCACGCGCCGGCCCTCCGCCGAAATGCTGACGGGCATCGACACCCTCGTCTTCGATATCCAGGACGTCGGCGTGCGCTACTACACGTATCTCTCGACGCTCGTGTACCTGCTCGAGGAGGCCGCGCGGCGGCATATCGCCGTCGTCGTGCTGGACCGGCCCAATCCCGTCACCGGGAGCGTCGTCGAAGGCCCGGTGATGGATGCCGACCTGCGCTCCTTCACGGCCCCGCATCCGATCCCGGTGCGCCCCGGCATGACCATCGGCGAGTTCGCGCTCATGGTCGTCGGCGAGCGCAGGCTGCCGGTCGACTTGACCGTGATTCCGCTCGAGAACTGGGAGCGCGGCCAGTGGTTCGACCAGACGGGCCTGCCGTGGGTGAACCCGTCCCCCAATATCCGCTCTCCGCTCGAGGCGCTTCTCTACTCGGGGATTGGTCTTCTCGAAGCCAGCAACCTCTCCGTCGGCCGCGGCACCGACACGCCCTTTGAAGTGGTCGGCGCGCCGTGGATCGGAGCGCAAGAGCTGGCCGACGCCCTGAACGGGAAGAATCTGCCCGGGGTGAGGTTTCACCCCATCTACTTCACGCCCTCGTCGAGCGCCTATGCGGGGCAGGGGCTGGGCGGAGTTCGTCTCGTCGTGAGCGACCGCGACGCGATCCGGCCGGTGACGGTGGCTCTGGCGCTGGGCCGCGAGCTGGCGGATCGCTATCCGACGCAGTTCCGACCGGCCGGCATCCAGAACCTACTCGTGAACCGCTCGACGATGTGGGCCTTCCTGCGCGGCGACCCGCTGATGCGCATCCGGAGCTGGGCGGAGGCGGCGCGGGCGAGCTTTCTCCAGCGCCGGGCGTCGTACCTCATCTACCGATCTGCGGGACGGCAGTAACCCGCGGTCCGCGACCCGTCACGGTCGCTCCACGATCCGCAGCCCCGGGATCAGGCGGACTTTCCCTGCGCTCCCCACGTGGACGACAACGGTGGTTGGCTCGCCGTCGCTCACATACCGCTCTTCGGGGTGCCGATCAAAATAGGCGAGCCACCGGCCGAGCTCGCTCTCGAGGGCCTGGATCCTCGGCAGGCGATAGGGATCGAACCCTTTGGCATAGGGCGAAGGGGCGGCGCCGCCCGACACCATCAAGATCGCGTCGTGACGATACGCGGTGCCGTTGACGGCGCCCGCCTCCGCCCAGCGAGCCTCGCGCGGGTAGGCCCCCAGGGGAAGCGCGAGGGTGCGGGGTCGGTACCCGGGCACATGACGCTGGATCCATTCCTGGGCCGAGGCGATCTGGGTGCGCACGACGGGCTCGGGGTAGCGGCTCAGATTGGCGTGCCAGAGCGTGTGGTTGCCGATCTCGTAGCCCTGAGTCGCGAGGTAGGCGAGCTTGCGCGTGGCCAGCGTCGGCTGGTTGAACAGGCGGTTGGGAGGGTCGGCGCCCGGGAGCACGTAGAACGTGGCGGCATGCCCGAAGTCTGGATGGGCGCGGGAAAAAGCCTCGAGCATGCCCACGGCGCAATCCGGATCGATGACCCACTCGCCCTGGCGCTCGACATACCGGAACTGCCCGGGCGAGGAGTCGTCGAACGTGAGGATCACCGGCGTGGTTCCCGAAGGCAGCGCGATCTTGCCATCGAGGAAATCGTTGAGCCCGATGAGGCGATAGCCGCGCTCCCAGAGATGCTGGAGATCGCGCCGGAAGTTGTCCGGGGTGCGGGTCCACCGGTTCTCGGGCTGGTCGATCTTGTGATACTCGAGGATCATCACGCGGCCGAGCTCGTTGGGTGGCAAGGGCTCGGCCCCGACTGGACCCGCGCCCGGCAGGGCGACGGCCAAGAACAGCGCGGCGAGTGCTGCCGCCACCGATGACGGGCGCAGGGAGGCCGGGCCAGGAAGAGCGGGCCACGAAGGAGTCGGCGGAGTCGGCATTATTCGGGCGACCTCCTCGCGACGAGGGTCTTGGGGCTCAGGGCCTCGGCGGTGTAGTCGTTGCGCGGGTTCCAGAGCATCCAGCCAATGGCGCCGCCCTCGGCGGCGCCCCGCATCTGGGCGCGGATCTCGCGGACGCCGAAGACGCGCCGGTCGAAGGCGTAGTCGCGGAAGTCCTGGATCCATGGCCGCACCTGGACGGTCGCGTGCTGGGAGCGCTGGCGGATCAGCCGCACGGTCTCGCGGACGACCTCGAAGGGATGCGTCACCGGGTTGCGGTAGCCCGGGATGCCCAGATGGTAGCCGGAGGGGTAGACCATGGGGCAGATGTAGTCGAGATAGGGCGCCAGTTCCTCGATCCGCTGGCCGATGTCGGTGTCGTTGGCGTTGAAGGCGGTGTAGCCGAACAGGTCGGCGGCGAGGAAAACGCCCGTCGGCCCCAGCTCGCGGCGGGCCTTGGCCAGGAAGGCGGCGATGGTCGGCAGCCGCGTCGTCGAGTTGTTCGGCCGCGAGTACCGCGCGGCCGAGAGCTTCCCGTCGGTGGGGAAGCGCGTGTAGTCGAACTGGATTTCGTCGAAGCCCTTGGCGGCGGCCTCCTTCGCGATGGCGATCGTATAGTCCCAGACCTCTTCGCGAAACGGGTCCACCCAGGCGAGCTTCTCGTTGTCGAGCCAGGGCCGCCCCGTGCGCGTATCGATGATGGCCAGATCCTTCCGGTGATTGGCCAGGACATGGTCCTTGAACGTCACGATGCGGGCGATCGTATAGATGTCCTGCGCCTTCAGCGAGGCGATCAGCGCGTCGAAGTCCTTGATGACGACGGGGCCCACCGCGCCCGCCTCCACCGCCGCGGGCACCTCGGTACGGTAGGGGATCAACCCCCGATCCCCCTTGACGTCGATGACCACGGCATTGAGCTCGGTGCGCCCCGCCAGATCGAGCACGCGCTCGCGGATCCGGCGGTCTGCGATGCCGTAATAGGTGAGATAGGCGGCCCTGACGACCTGGGGGCGAAGCTTGATGGTGGACTCCCCGCCCGTGACAGGGAGGAGCTTTCGCTCGTAACCCGGAAGCTTGACGATCGCGGTGTCCGGGGACGGGCCCGGTGCGAGCTCGAGGCTGAACCGTCCGTCCGCGTCGGTCACCGCCTGGACGGCACCCGCCCAGATCGAGGTGCCGCGGAGCGGCACTCCACTGTCAGCATCCAGCACTTGTCCCTGGAGCAGCCTCGGCTTAGGCAGCTTGGGAAGGGGTCCCGGCCCCGACTGCGGAGCGGGGGATTCGGGGGGCAGTGCCGCGGAGACCTGGCGCGTGCCAAGTGGGCCGGCCAGCGCCCGATACACGGCGACTCCCGAGAGCACGACGGCTCCGGCAACGGCCCAGTAGAGGAGTGACCGACGACTACCAGCGGCCGGGCTCGGGACCGGAACGGAACGCATTCTCATCCTCCAGAATATGTCCTTGCATGGACTGGGCCAAAGAATTATTTTTCGCGAGGCCGCGCTAAGATACGTCTATGACTCTTCCCAGAGACTCAGGCTTAGGGCGGGGCGGGCCGCCGCGCCCGCTTCGGACCGCTTGACGGGGGACGGCGCCCGCGTCAGGCAGCGTAGGGGAGGGGGTCGCTGAGGCCGGCCTCGGCGAAGCCTTTCCTTCGGAGCAGGCAGGCGTCACAGAGGCCACAGGCGCGGCCGTCGGGCTGGGGCTCGTAGCAAGACCAGGTCAGCCCGTAGTCGACGTCGAGCTGGACCCCGCGCCGGATAATCTCGGCCTTGCTGAGCGCGATGAGGGGCGCGTGGATGCGGAATCGGCCATGCCCCTCGACTCCAGCCCTGGTGGCGAGGTTGGCCAGGCGCTCGAAGGCGTCGATGAACTCGGACCGGCAGTCCGGATAGCCGCTCGCGTCGAGGACATTGACGCCGATGAACAGATCCCGGGCTCCCAGCACCTCGGCCCAGGCCACGGCGTGGCTCAGGAAGATGGTGTTCCGCGCCGGCACATAGGTGATGGGGATCCCGGCGGCGATGGTCTCTGCGCTGCGTCCCTTGGGGATCTCGATGTCGGCCGTGAGGGCCGAGCCGCCGATGGCGCGAAGGTCCAGGCGCAGCATCAGGTGTTCCTTGGCGCCGAGCTCGGCCGCCAGCCGCCGCGCAGAGTCCAGCTCCCGCGCATGACGCTGGCCGTACTCGAAGGAGAGCGCGTGGCACTCGTAGCCCTGGGATCGGGCGATGGCCAGGGTGGTCGCGGAATCCAGCCCCCCCGAGAGGAGCACGACGGCCTTGGCTGGCATCAGACCCCCCGCCGGGCTCCCCAGAGCAGAATATGCAGCCGCGGGGAGAACCGGAAGCCGTGCCGCTTGCACGCCTCCACGACCCACGGCCCCCGGGCGATGAGGTCCTGACGGCGCAGGGCCTCGGGCTGGAGCAGGATGCGCTCGCGCGGCAGGGCGAAGCGCTCCGCCAGGTAAAGCAGCTCCGCCACGTCCCCCTCGTCCACCACGACGAACTTCCACCACGTGTCGCGCGCGAGGAAAGCGCGCACGGCTGGCGGCTTGATGCGTCGCGGCTCCTCCACCCCGGAGCCCCGGAGCTTCAGCGACACATTCCATTGGATGGCGGGATCAGCGCCGGCCGGCGGCGGCAGCGTCCCCGAGGTCTCCACCTCGAGGGTGAAGCCGCGCTCAACCAGCGCCCGTGTGAGCGGGAGGAAGAGCGACGATTCCAGCGGCTCGCCTCCCGTGACCACGGCGCGGCGGCACGCGTAGGCGGCCGCCTCCGCGACGATGGCATCGAGATCCACGGCGCGGCCACCTTGAGGATCCCAGGAGTACTTGGTGTCGCACCACGCGCAGCCCACCGAGCAGCCCTGGAGGCGGATGAACACGGCCGGCGCTCCCGCCGTCGGCCCCTCGCCCTGGATGGAGAGGAAGGTCTCGGCGATACGGCCCGAGACGGTGGAGCCTCTCATGCGGGGCCCCGGGAGAGGGCACTACGGCGACTCGGCGTCTCCCTGAGCTGAGACGCAGGGCCACGCCGGTAGGCGCTCCGGCACGGCTGCCCCCGAATGCGGTGCGCCGCGTCGAAGACGTAGGAGGCGGTCAGCTCCATCAGTTCAAACAGATACTAGCATAAACGTTCCCCTTGCCCGGCCGGAAGCGGTCTGGTATACAGGCTCCAAGGAGGCAGTCATGTCATACAGCCTGGCCGATTCGCTGGACCGGGAGCGCTTCTGCGTGGTGAACGTGGACAAGGCGTCGGGGCGCCTGCGCGTGAAGGGCATGGCGGACGTCTGCACCGATCTCTCTTGCGACGGCGCGGAGATCATCACCGAAGAGGGCGTGACAAAGGACCTGGAGATGGTGCGTCCAGGCGACATCATCAAGATGGAGCAAACGGACGGCCGCGCGAGCGAGATCGTGGTCGTGCGCCGCGCGTACCAGGAGTACTCCAGCCCCGAGTGGTGAACTCCTCGCGCAGGCCAGACCTCGAAGCGCTCTTGAACCCCGGGGGTTGACCTCGCGGGGTTTCTTGCCCGTTACGCGCCGCCCGTGTGGACGGTCACTGTGCCCATGCCGAGTCGCCGGTATCCGACACCGTCCAGCCCGACCTTCTCCATCAGCCGCGATAGCTCGGTGGGCGTGAGGAAACGGTCCACCGACTGGGGCAGATACGTGTAGGCTTCCCGGTCGCCGCCCACGAGCTGACCGACCCGCGGCACGATTCGGTGGAAGTAGAACCGGAACAGCAGGGTGAATCCCGGGAGCGTCGGCTGAGTGATCTCGAGGGCGACGACCCGGCCTCCCCGCCGGGTGACCCGCTTCATCTCGCGCAGGCCTAGCTCCAGATCGGCCAGGTTGCGGAGCAGGAAGGCCGAGGTCACGCACGCGAAGGTGCGGTCGCCGAAGGGCAGATGGAGGGCGTCCGCGGCCGCGAGGTGGACGCGCGTCCGGGGATCCCCGCGCTCCAGCTTCTCGCGCGCCACCCTGAGCATCCCGAGGGCGAAATCGGCGCCCACGATCACTCGACGCGGGTGGATCCGGGAGAGTTGCAGGGCGAGGTCGCCGGTGCCCGTGGCGAGGTCGAGCGCGGGGCCCTCGGGCACGGCGGCGGTTTGTCGCGCGGCCACGCGCCGCCAGGCGTGATGCATCCCGAAGGTCATGAGGCCGTTCATCAGGTCGTACCGCCCCGCGATGCGCGAGAACATCTCGCTGACGAAGCGCGCCTTGTCCGGCCCCTCGCCGAGCCGTGCTCCGGTCGGCCCAGGTCTCGCTTTCTTCATGCCCAGCGGCCCGCGAGCACGGCGAGGAAGAGGATCACCGCGATATACCCATTGACGTTGAAGAACGCGACGTCGAGGCGCGAGAGGTCGGTCGGCGAGACCAGCGAGTGCTCGTAGACGAACAGGCCCGTCACCGCCAGCACGCCCGCCCAGTAGAGCGCGCCGAGCCCCGTCACCCAGCCGAGCGCCGCAAAGGCGGCGATGGTGAGGCCGTGGCATACCTTGGCCGCCCGGAGCGCGGCGGCGACCCCGAACCGGGCCGGGAACGAGTGAAGCCCGGCCGCGCGGTCGAACGCCACGTCCTGGCAGGCGTAGATGAGGTCGAAGCCGCCGATCCACACGGTCAGCGCGAACCAGAGCGTGAGGACCGGCGGGTCCAAGGTGGCTCTGACGGCGATCCAGCCGCCCGCCGCCGCGATCCCGTCCGTGAAGCTCAGGATCCAGTGAGTGAGCCACGTGAAGCGCTTGGTGTACGAGTAGCCGATCAGGAAGACCGCGGCCAGCGGCGCCAGCGCGAGACAGAGCGGGTTGAGCATCCACGCGGAGAGGAAGAGGAGCGCGGCAGAGGTCGCGGCGGCGGCGGTCACCTGGCCCGGCGTGAGGAGCCCGGAGGGCAGATGACGGCCGGCCGTGCGCGGGTTGCGGGCGTCGATGAAGCGATCGACCAGCCGGTTCGCGCTCATGGCGAGAGTCCGGCCGCCGACCATGGCGAGCGTCACCCAGGTGAGCACGCGCCCGCCGGGCCAGCCGTCGGCCGCCAGCACCATCGCGATGTACGCGAACGGCAGGGCAAAGACGGTGTGCTCGAACTTGATGGCGTCGAGGAAGTGGCGGAGTGCCTTCAGAGTCCGTACTCGGCCCAGCGCCTGCTGACGAGCGCCCGGATCTCCTCGCTCATGACGATCTCCTCGGGCCAGGGCTGGTCGATGCCGTCCATGTCGGTCTTCTCCGTGGCGTCGATGCCGAGCTTGCCACCGAAGCGGTGGCGAAGGGCGGCGTGGTCGAGGTCATCCATCGGCCCCTCGACGAGGACGAGGTCGCGCTTGGGATCGATGTTCCCGGTGACGCGCCACGCCACCTCCGACAGGTCGTGCACGTCGACGTGCTCGGAGACCACGACGATCGTCTTGGCCAGCATCATGAGCCCGAGGCCCCAGAGCGCGTACATGACCTTGCGCGCCTGCCCGGGGTAGCGCTTCTTGATCGACACGATCACGAGGTTGTGGAACATGCCCTCGGCCGGCATGTTCATGTCCACCACCTCGGGCAGGAGCAGCCGGATGATCGGCAGGAAGATCCGTTCAGTCGCCTTGCCGAGCCAGTAGTCCTCCTGGGGCGGCCGTCCCACGATGGTCGTGGGGTAGATGGGAGTGCGCCGGCGCGTGATGGCCCGGAGATGGAACACCGGGTAGTCGCGCGCCAGCGAGTAATAGCCGGTATGATCGCCGAACGGTCCCTCGAGCCTTCGCTCCGCGGGATCGACCCAGCCCTCGAGCACGATCTCGGCCTCGGCGGGGACGTCGAGATCGATGGTCTTGCACGCGACCATCGCCACGCCGGACCCGCGCAGCCAGCCCGCGAACACCATCTCGTCGATGCCCGGCGGCAGCGGCGCCGACGCCGCGTAGATGGAACACGGATCGCCGCCGAGGGCGATGGCCACCTCCATGGGCTTCCCGGCCTCCTGCGCGAGGCGATGGTGCTCGGCGGAGCCCTTGTGGGTCTGCCAGTGCATGCCGAGGGTCTGGTCGTCGAAGACCTGGAGACGATACATGCCGACATTGCGGGCGCCGGAAACCGGATCGCGGGTGACCACCATGGGCAGCGTGATGTAACGTCCGGCATCGCGCGGCCAGCACTGGATGATCGGCAGCGTGGCGAGGGAGGGATGGTCGGTCTCCACGACTTCCTGACATGGGGCCGAGCGGACGTGCTTGGGACCGGCCTTGACGACGTCGAAGACATCGCCCAGCTTGCGGAGCTTGTCGAAGAAGGAGCCGGGCATCTTGAGATCGAGGAGCTTCGCCACGCGCCCGGCGAGGTCGTCGAGGCGCTCGACGCCGAGGGCCGCGGCCATGCGTGGGGCGGCGCCGAAGGCGTTGATCAGGACGGGGATGCCGAACCCCCGGACACTCTCGAAGAGGAGGGCGACGTTACGATCAGCCGGCCCCTTGCAAACACGGTCCGTGATCTCGGCGATCTCCAGATCGCCCGAGACGGGAACGGACACGCGCCGGAGCTGCCCCTGCTTGTCCAGATGGGCGATGAACTCGCGAAGGTCGGCGAAGGCCACGGGCGCGCCCCGCGCTCACTCCTGGTAGTAGAGCTTCACCAGCAACCCGGCGATCACCGGGAAGGCGAGGCTCGGCACCACCCGGATCATCACGAAGCGCCATCCCATGAACGGCGCCTCCCACGCGATGATCCGCTGGATGCCGAAGAGCGACCACGACGTCATGTAGGCCACGAGAGGGCCGAGGGCCATGCCCGAGTTGGCGAGCACGACCAGGAGCGGCACGCTCACCATCGGCCCGCCCGGCGTGAGTATTCCCGCCACGGTCGCCATCAGGATGGCCGTCACGCCTGACCCGTGGCCGAAGTAACGCGCCACGGTTTCCTGCGGGATCACCACCTGCAGCATACCGGTGAGGATCAAGGCGGGGATCAGTCGCGGGAGGATGAACCAGATGAGCGAGAGTCCCGTCTTGGCGCCGATCCAAGGCAGACCGGGGTCCTTCCAGTACGCGACGACGGCGAACGCGAGAGCCAGCGAGGTCAGAAGGAGCGTGGGAAGATCGAAAGGCGCGGCCCGAGGCATGCGCGCATTATATACTGGCTGGGAGCGCTGTGAGCAGCGCGAGCCGCAGGACGGCCCCGGGCGGGGCCAGGCAGCGTCCGAGGCGAGCAGCTCGGAAGGACTTCATCTGATGACCATGCGCTGGACGATCCGGGCCAAGCTCGCCGCCTTGGTGCTCGTGGTGCTGCTGCCGCTCGTGGCCGGTGCCGCGTTCAAGTTCTGGCGCGACCTGGCCCAGGGCCGCGCGGACGCCCAGGGCCGCATGCTGGCGACCGCTCAGATCGTCGCCCGCCACTTGGACGAGGTCCTGAGCGGACAGATCGATCGCGTGACCATCGCGCTCCGCGATGACGAGCGCGGCGAGCTGGTGGTGCGGGCGGGCTATCGCATGACCGCCGGAGAGGTCGGACGGATCGTGCCGGAGGGGACTGGCGCGCTGGGCGTGGCGGCCGGCCGGCGGCAGGGCGTGCTCGTCGACGACTACCAGGCTTGGCCACACAGCGACCCCTTCATCACCGGCGCGTACCGGACCCAGCCGCCCCGCGCCGTCATCGCGTACCCGCTCCTCATCGGCGATCGGGTCATCGGCGCGCTGTCGGCGGGAATCCGCGCGCCCGGCAAGACGTTCGGCCCCGCTGACCTCGACCGGCTCGCCAGCCTCGCTGTTCCCGCCGCGCTCGCCATCGAGCACAGCCGTCTCTACGAAGAGCTGGCCGCGCGGCTTCGCGAGCTGCAGGACGCCCAGGCGCAGGTCATACAAGCCGGCAAGCTCTCCGCGGTGGGACAGCTCGTGTCGGGCGTCGCCCACGAGCTGAACAACCCGCTCTCCGTCGTCATCGGCCACGGGCAGCTCTTGACGAGCCGCGAGCTGCCAGCGGACATCCGCCGGCCCGTCGAGCTGATCCTGGCTCAGGGGAAGCGGATGGCGCGGATCGTTCAGAGCCTCCTGCTCTTCTCGCGCCAGCGGACGCCCTGGCAGGGCGCCGTGGACGTGGGCGGGGTGATGGATCAGACGATCGGCCTTCGCGCCACCCAGCTCATGCTCTCCGGTATCCGGGTCGAGACGGTCTACGGCGGTGACGTCCCCGCGGCCGAGGGAGACGTGCAGCAGCTCCGGCAGGTCCTCCTCAACCTCCTGCTGAACGCCGAGCAGGCCATCCTCGGCAGCGCGGTCGGTGAGCACCGGGTCGGCGACTGCATCCAGATCAGCACCACGGCCCGCGTGGAGAACGGAAAGACCTGGGTGGTGATCCGGGTCGCGGACAACGGTCCCGGCATCCCGGCTGACATCCTGCCGCGGATCTTCGAACCCTTCTTCACCACGAAAAAGGTCGGGGAGGGCACGGGGCTCGGCCTCAGCGTCTCCTACGGGATCGTCCAGCAGCACGGCGGACGCCTCACCGCCGAGAGCCAGCCGGGCCGCACCACGTTCACCCTGGAGCTGTCCGCGATGACCCGGGCCCGCCCGCTGGGGCCTCAGCCTTCGGACATGACGGCGATGGGCGCCGGGAGCGCGCGCCACGCGCTCGTCGTGGACGACGAGCCCAGCGTCGTGGAACTGGTCACGACGCTGCTGCGCCAGGCCGGGTGGGATGTGGACGTGGCGACGGGCGGTCACGCGGCGCTCGAGCGCCTGCGGCGCGCGCGCTACGACCTGGTCGTGTCCGATATGCGCATGCCCGACGGGAGCGGCGAAGCCCTCTTTCACGCGGCGATCGCAGAGCGCCGAGACCTGGCGGCACGGTTTCTCTTCATGACCGGTGACACGGCCAACCCCGCGGCGTGGGAGTTCCTCGAGGACTCGCACGCGCACGTCCTCGAGAAGCCGTTCACCGCGCAAGCCCTGCTGCACGCCGTCGATCGCGTCACCGCCTGATTCGCTGCCCCTTGACTTCGCCCGCCGCGCTCAAGTAGGTAGGAAGAACCATGACGAAGGCAGACCTCGTGGCGGCCATGGCGAAGGCCTCGGGAGGATCGAAGGTGTCCGCGGAGCGCGCCCTCAACGCGTTCCTGGACGGCGTCTTCGGCGCCCTGATCAAAGGCCGGCGGGTGACCATCGGCGGCTTCGGCACCTTCATGGTCACCCGGCGCGCCGAGCGCAACGGGCGGAATCCCAGGACGGGCAAGGCCATCAAGATCCCGGCCTGCCGCGTGCCGCGCTTCAAGCCGAGCCGCTCGCTCAAGGGGGCCGTCCTCTAACCCTCGCTCACGCTCGCTCGCCCACGCCTTGACAGTCGCAAGCGTGGCTGCGTAAAATCGCAGGAACGCTGGGAGATCGTCTAATGGTAGGACGCGGGGCTCTGGACCCCGTAGTGGAGGTTCGAGTCCTCCTCTCCCAGCCATTGCTTTTGTCCCACCCAGCGGCCCCATCGTCTAGAGGCCTAGGACACGGCCCTCTCAAGGCTGAAACACGGGTTCGACTCCCGTTGGGGCCACCACTTCGATTTCGTTGAGATTTTCCGCTCCGTGTTTGAGGAACTTCGGAATGTTCCTCAAACATGGATTTCTGTCAGCGATCTTCGCGGTTGTGTCGCGCCCTTCCGTTCGCGACTGAAATAGCGGTTCGAGTCCCGTTCTTGTCGGCCAGCATCCGCGTTGCTTGCTCCTCGTAGAACGACACCGCGCGCTTGAGCTGCGGTGGCCGGATGCTCGCGTAGATCTGCGTCGTGTCGATGCGCGCGTGCCCGAGCAGCGCGCGGACCTGCTCGAGATCGTGATGCTGCTCCAAGACTTCCATCGCGACGCCGTGCCGGAGATCGTGCGGCTTCAGTTCGGGATATCCGATCAGCCGACCGTACACCTTGCAGAGCCGCCAGATGTTCTTGCCGGTCATCGGCGCCTTAGTCTTGCCGAATCCCCGGGGACCCCAGCTCGACCAGAACAGCGCCGTGTCCGGCTCGATCCTCTCGACGTGCCGGACGAGAAAGTGCTCGACGTACACGCTCATGAACTGCATCACTGCCGCAGGCAGGGGAATGTCCCGCTTCTTGCCGCCCTTCACGTGGACGCCTCGCAGGCCCTACGTGCCGTCGAGGTGATGCAGCCGAAGGGTCGCCACGGATTCGCGCCGCATGCCCGTGTAACGCAGGATCAGGAAGATCGCCACGTCACGCGGCCGGCGGCGTTCCTTCGCGGCCTCCACGAGCGCGTCCATGATCGGCGACCCAGGGACCTGTCTCGGCGGCTCCCGATGGTGCGGCGGCCGTTCCAGCTTCGCCACCGGGTTTGCGGTGAGGATCTCTCGCTTCACCAGCCAGGCGCAGAAGCTCGACACGGTCGACTGCCGGACCCGCATGGTGCTCAGCGCGAGATCCTCGGCGGCCATGTCGTCCATCCAAGCCTGAACGGTCGAAGAGGTCAGATCGGTCACCCTCGCCAGGCGGCCGTCACGATTGCGGATGAACACCAGGAACTGTTCCGGGTTCCATCGATAGGTCCTGACGCCTCCCTCGGTCTTGCCTCGCTGCTTGCGCTGAAAGTTGCAGAACTGCTCGACCAGATCAGTGAGCGGTTGGGTCATGCTCTCGGTCCTCCGCCCCGAGCCACGGCCACGTTTTCGCTGAGTGGCAGTATCGGGAGGCACGACCCATCCGTCAAGACACACAGCGCGGGAAGCGAGGGGAACCAGCGCGTCGCCCGATCCGTTGGTCTCGGTCGACATCGATAGCCGCTGCTACGGTCCGGAAGTCGCTCTGTGTGTGGGCTTGAACCCGCGCCGGCGCGCTTCCTCGGGCGAGAGCGTCCGGCGGCGACGCGCCTTGATGGCGCCGGCGACCAGCTGGAGGGCTTCCGGCGGGAACACCGCGCGCATCTCCGTGTCGCCGGTCTGGTGGCGCCTGACGCCCGGGATCGCCCGCAACTTCGCGAACAGCCGCGGCCGGTCCGTGTACACGGCGAGGTCGGTGACGTCGAACCACTCGATCTGGCCGTAGCGCCCGGGGATCACCGGGAAGCCCTCGGTGTCGAACGCCACGCGGAGGCGATGCGGCCGGGCCAGCGCGCGGAGCTGCTCGGCGGCGCGCTGCTGTGTCGATAACTGTCGTCGATGTCCGATTGTAAGGTGTCCGTCGTCGTGCACGGGTGCGGCGCAAAGCGATGAACGTGCCAGAGCGGTTGGCGACGTCGCTCGGCCCCGGAAGTCCTCGACGTGGAAGGTTGTCCGCGCGCGGGGCGGCGTGCCCGGCAGTCCCCGGTGCATGATCGCTCGCGGCACATTGCGAGGGGCGCCGCTGCGTTTCGCATCGCTTGGAGTGCCGTCGTCAGGTTCGCGCGCGTGCTAGTTCCAGCGATGACGGCGGCCCATTTTACGTGGCAGCGTGATCACATAGCCGGTCCAGTGAGGGCCCCGTGGTGTTCCCGGTCGCCTTGGCAGGCCAGTTGCCGCCGTGGTTCAGCGCGCGCCGGACGTCGCGTCACCGGCTGACCTCAAATCGAGACCGGGAGGGAATCAGCGGATGGAAGGGCTCGGGAGCGAACGGGATCTTAGAGCAAGATAAAGTACTGCCAGAGGCGGCGCTCAACGCCTCGTTTCCAAAGCACGATCGTTCTGGCTCCGATTCGAGCAGGTGTTCAGCCGTCTTCTGTTTGGATCGAGCCGTTGACCGCCAAGTTGATCGTGCTGAGGACCGCCCATGACCACACTCAGGCAACTGGTTCACGGCCGTGTCGATCGCACCGACCGTCGCCTGCTCGATCGCGAGGCGGAGATCCGCGGGATCTCCTTGACCAAGTGCGTCGGCGACATCATTCGGGAGTACTTCGCACTCCGGAAGGAGATGGTGAGCGTCATCAAATCGTCCGACGCGCTGGGCGAGGCCCACATCGGCCTGGTCCACTCCCTCGTCGCCCGGATGGAAGGCCGTCTGGCCCTCAGCCTGACCACTCGCGATGACGAACTGAAAAAGGGCCAGCAGCCCATCGAGGCGATGATCGACTGGCTGGTTCAGCTCTACCTTGCCCACACCCCAAGAGGTCCCGGAAGAGCGTCGAGCTGCGGCCGCCGCCGGTGTCCAGCGACGGTACCGGAACTACCGGAAGGCTGTGGCAGAGAGCGTGGAGAAAACCGAGTCCCACGATGCCGAGGCGTAGCCTTCGCTCGGCCTGACCGTCAAGGGCCTTCGGCCGCTACGCGGCTCGCTCCGCGAGCCCTTGACGGCAGCCTCGCTGCGGCTGTCGGGCACGTAACGGGATCTGCCGATCCCTTCGCCCGACCGGCCGGGGACGGCGAAGTTGACATCGCGTTCCACCCACTGCATAGTTTCACCAAACGGTGAATGAGGCGCCCATGGGCCACGCCGGTACTTCGCCGGGTCCGCCAGTTGGCGGCCGAGCGGAAGGTTCGCTTTACGCTGAAGGCCTTCCAGGAGCTGGCGCGCCTCGGTATGGGGCTCGACGAGGAGGACGCCTGCGACGTTCTCGCGAAGGGCGACCTCGCGGGACGCTTGGTCTCGGAGAGGACCGGCGAATGGATGTACGTGTTCAACCCGTCCGTCGGGGGGATCGCCCTCTACGTGAAGGTTGTCCTTCGTTCGGACTGCGTCGTCATCTCGTTTCACGAGGAAGAGGAGAGCGATGAAGACGAGTAGCGTCTCGCCGCCGCGCACGCAGCGGGGCCGGCTTCTGCCGGACAATGCCTGTCCCGAATGTGGCACCCCAATGCGGGAGAAGCAGGGTGCCCTCAAGTTCCCGGTGAATGGCGAGGAGATTGCCGTTACTGAGTCGCCGCACCTGAGCTGTCCGAAGTGTCACGAAGTCGTCTTGCGGTTCGACGACGCCAGAAAGCTACGACGCCGAGCCCTGGAGAGCTACCGGCAGAAGTACGGCCTCCTGTCTGCGGACGAGATCCGCTCGATCCGTGAGCGCTTCGGCCTCACGCAGGCTGAGCTTGCACGGCTGCTTCGTCTCGGCGGCAACACAATCTCCCGATGGGAGGCAGCCCGAAATGTACAGACTGCCTCGATGGACATGCTCCTTCGCATGATTCGTGACGTGCCCGGGACCCTCGACTATCTTCGACGGTGCGCTGCCTAAATTTAGGGCCCTGGCGGCAGGTGGCAAAGGGACCCCGGGTATGGAACGAGACCGGGCTCGCAGCACACGCTGTTTGACTGAGGATACCCATGGCACAGTCACGGTACCTCGCAGGACTCGATGCTGAGCAGCGGACAAAGCTGGAGCAGAAGCTGTTGGCCCGGCAGACAGGCCGGTGCTTTATCTGCGACGACCCCATCGACCTCATGCTCCACAAAGGGCAGCTCGACATCGACCACATCGATCCTCTGATCGAGGACGGACTGGACGCCGAGAACAACTTCGCCTTTGACGCACGCGTCGTGCAACCGGAGCAAGGGGGCAGCGAATCTTGAGATCGCACGCAGGCTAGCCGAATTCGAGCGGCTCCAGGAGAAGGCGCAGGAGACCGGGAAACGTGGCGCGAATCTCGGTGATGTGCTTTCGCGGCACGTTGGTGGCAAGGCATTGCTGCGCATCCGGCGTGAGAGTACCTACGTGGAGTTCAGCCTGCCCGAGGTCGGCGACAACAGCATCCGTCGGGTGCCGATCTACCACGACAAACTCAGCGGCATGGATTCGTTCTTTACGGCCCTGCCGCTTGAGCACCTGCATCACGATGACCGGATCAATCCGCGTAGCATCGGCGCGAACATCCGTGGACTGATCGAGGAGTTCCTTCACAGGCGGCCCCAGCTCCACGTTGGGCTCGCGTGGTGGGCGCCAGAGAAGGACGGCGCCGGCGCTGTGAAGGTCTTCGACGGCCAGCACAAGGCGGCGGCTCAGATCCTCTTGGGCGCAAGGGAGTTGCCGGTCCGTGTCTTCCTTGAGCCAGATGTCAACGTGCTGCTCCTGACCAATACCAATGCGGGCGGGAAACTCCGTCAGGTGGCCTTCGACGTCGCCGTGATGCGGCACCTGGGCAGTTCACTCTACGTGGATCCGGTGAGGCGATACCAATCCATGCGCGGGCTCGCGGAAGACGACTACTCATTTTCGGAGCAGGACCTGGTCAGATTCTTCCGCGGCGAGCGACGGGAGATGGAGCGCTATATCATTGACGCCCAGCGCGATGGCATCACGCACGACCAAAAGAACGCGCTGCTCGAATTCGTGGAATGGGCGGGCAAGGGTGCCGATCGGCCGCTATCGTACAACACACTCGAGCGCAGCTTCTTCCGCGAGTTTCTCTACAAGAAGGCGCTCGATACGCCGATCGATGCCGGCATGGCGGAGGGGACCAATCCGCGGCTCCTGGAGCGGGACCAAATGGTACGGCTAATGACGCTCTTCGCTGAAGTCTTTTTCATCGGTCACTGGGACCCGGAACTGGGGGGCCGGCGGTTAGAGAGTCAGGTACAGAGTGGGGAGGCGATCCCCGAGGGCCACCTGCGGGCGTGGCGGATCGCGCGCGAGGAAGTGCTGGCTAACGTGATGCGGTGGCTCCGGCTCGTGATCGCGAACTACTACGCCTACACCGGCAAGGTCATTCACGAGGATCGGCAGCTCCACTCACGGCTGCCCGACGAGCTATGGGACCGGATGCGAAACTTCCTGGAGAGCCTGTCCCGCCTACCTTGCTGGGTCGATCGAAACCTCAGCACGACGGTGTTCGGTCCAAAGCAGAACCTCGACTACTGGGAGAAGGTCTTCCAGACCGGCAAGGCGCCCTCTGGCATCCAGATCCTGGCGGCACCGCTCGATCTGAACGAGATGGTCCGACCGAAGGCGGCGGTCGCCGGGAGGAAGGCGTGAAGATTCCTCACGCTGGGGCGGATGGCGAAGGGCGACTACGCGACCGCAGAAATGCTAGCGGCCAAAGGCAAGGAAATTCGGGGTTTCCAGTCGGAGATCGAAGTGCTGCGCAAGCGCTGGCGCGAGGTATGCGGCGGCGGTGATCGCGCGGCGAAAAAGACAACGACGCCTCTGTGGCAGTACTACCAGCCGATCCTACAGGCGCTCGTCCAAGCAGGTGGGGAGTGTCGCCGCTCCGACATTGAGCCGAAGGTCGAACAACTCATCTCGACCTCCCTCCAAGCGGGCGATCACTCGGCGATGGGCCGGGGGCGGGAGCGCTGGCAAGTCATGATCCGCCGCGCTCGAAAGTCTCTGGTGGCAGAAGGGTGGATCGAGGCTGATAGCGGAAAGCTCTGGCGAATCACGGCCGCAGGCCGCCGGACGGCTGAGCAGCCGATGACCAAGGACCCGACTCGTGGATAGGCTTCGCGTGCAAGGCGATTCGTCGACCGTGCCGCGGGTGGACCGCAAATTGCCCAAAAGTCGTCCGAACACTCGCAAGGCGTTCCCCTAAGTCAGATGAGTTGTTCGGCGGTGCAACTCGGTGGTGACGCACCTACAGCCTCGACCCGGCGGAGCAGGGGAGGAACTCGCGAGGCCGCTGCTGCTGGACTGTTACCTGAAGCTCAAGGACAACCCGGCCCTGCTGGCGGTCTTCGATCCGCCGGTCAGCGGGGCGGAGGCCATTCACGTGATGGACGCGCTGTGGGCCGAGGGAAGGCGGGACCGCCTGCGCGAGGTGCTCACGCTGTCGCTGATCGCGCAGTCCGCCGACCCTTCGGTCGTCGAGATACGAGTCAAATATGCAACGAGGCTGAACACATGACCGAGCAGACGCGGGAACGCATCGCCTTCGATGTCCAGACGGACAGGATTCTTCAGATTCTCGCGTCGGAAATCTACGACTCGCCCAAGGCCTTCCTTCGCGAGAATGTGCAGAACGCTTACGACGCTATCCTCATGCGCTGCACGCAACAGGGTCTGGCGATCGCAGAGCGCAGGATCGAAGTGATCGTGGAGCCCGGACGGTTGACGGTGCGCGACGACGGCATCGGCATGACGGAGGAGGTTCTCAAGAGCAACTTCTGGAAGGCGGGCTCAAGCGGCAAGAAGTCCGAGCTAGCACAGCGGTCTGGGGTCATCGGAACGTTCGGGATCGGCGCCATGGCGAACTTCGGCGTCTGCACCGCGCTTCAGGTCGAAACCCGGCATATCGAGTCCGGCGTCACGCTGATCAGTTCTGGGAGACGAGCGGAGCTGCGGATCGCGCAAGACTGCATCGAGCTTCACCGCGTGACGGATGAGCGGCCGGCGGGCACCACGATCATGGGCGAACTCGACCCATCCTTCGCCATCGACGCGGCGGCGGCTTCCGAGTACCTCGGCCAGTACGTGCGCTTCCTGCCGGTTCCGGTCCTGGTAAACGGCACGCTCATCAGCCAGCAGAGCTTCGAGAGCGCGGTCCAGGAGCGGGGAGAGGGGTTCGAGCAGCTCGCTTCAAGGACCGTTGCGGACGGGGTCTTCTCCGGCACGTTGCGCGTCTCCATCAACAGCCAGGCGCGGCTGCTGGCACGGCTTGACGGCATCGCGCTGAACGGCAACCCCCTATCGGGCGAGGCGGTGTTAGCCCAGCAAGGGGGACAGACGCTGGGCTTTCGCAACCATTTCGGACTCGCCCCGATTCCCGTATCCAGCGTTTACGGCCTCGGGGGTTTCGTCAATCTGAACATTCTCCACCCGACCGCCGGCCGTGAGGCGCTGAGCCGCGAAAGCATCGAGCACGTCGCCAAGCTTGTGGCCCTGATTGAGGCCGAAGCGTCAAAGGACCTGGCCGAGACGGCGGCGGCGGACCAGAATCAGCAGTTCCAGCAATACATCCTGTCGCACGGCCAGATAGCCCTCGCCAAGAATGTCACGATCGCGGCGCTGCCCGCCGGACAGGATGTGGCTCTCGGCCGCGTCGTCGAGCACGAGCCCGGCAAGCCGAAGCATTTCTACACTGGAGGCGACGCCACGATCCTCAAACGCTTCGCCACCGAGCAGGCGAACCTGCTTCACGTGAGCCAGTCGGCGCCGCGGCGGAAGCTGCAGCTTCAATACCTGAGGCAGTTCACGAAGATCGAGGAAGTTCCGGAGAAGACCATCGTCGAGCGGGTTCCTGCCGCCCAGCTGACGGTGGACGAGGCGATGTTCCTCGTCCGACTCCGCGGCGTCCTCGTGGACGACTACTTCCTGCCGGAGGTGGATGCCGGGCTGGCGACGATCAGCCACGGCGTGACTTTCCACGTTCAGCAGAAGGATCGCGTGCTCCAGATTCTCATCGCGCGGGAGATGCCGGCCCTGCGGATGGCCATCGAAGCATACCGAGCGGCGCGAGAGGTATTTCATCAGTTCGTGGTCGATTTCGTGCGGGAGCATCTCTATCCGCAGATTCGGGATCACGTGCCGTCCTCCACGCGGCAGGGCCGCGACGCTCTATACCGCCGCCTCAAGGAGAATGAGGAGCTTTTCCGGTACGAGCAGAGCGACTTCGGCGACGTGGAAGCGCTGCTTGCTGACTATCTCGCCGGGAAGGCGGATCTGGAGCAGGTCTTGCGGTCCTCTGGCGGTCACGGCGCGGGCCAGCGGCAGGAGGTTCGGAAGGAGCAGGTCGGAGCCGTCGAAGAAGAATTGCCGGGCATCATCGAACCCGCCGGCGATGTGCCGCCGCGAAACGAGTATGAAGCCGTGCCGCCGATCGTGAGGCCGGAAATGGTGAGCCAAATGAAGGTCCTCACCGTCGCCGCCGAGCATGCGAAGCTGAACGGGTTCCAGATGTTCCTGGCGCTTTCAGACCGGCTCGCGAAGACCGAGGGCGAGTTTCTGCGGCTCCCGCACACGACGAAGCTGATGTGGGGCTCGCATCGGGTCATCTACATCTTCACGGACGCGACCGGAGAGCTGAGCCTGTACTACGACATAAAGTTGAAGGAGCCGCTCCAGACACAAACCACTGGCGGTGCGATGTTCCCGACGACGACGATCGTGACGAAAGACAGGATCTATGTTCCCGTGCCGAAGGTTCTTGAGGCGGCATTCAAAGATTACCGACGGCGCCAAGGAGTTTTTATGTCCGTTTCGACACAATTCCATGAGCCTTCCCAGCGGGCCCCGTCTGCCGCAGCGGGTCGGCCAGCAAACACTTCCATTCTCCGTTGGCTCGCGCCGCTGATCGGCTGACTAAACGGTTTAGGGTCGCCCGGGATGCCTGGGTGTTTCGGTCGCGCCGATTTGCTCAGAACTAAACAGTGCGCAACGTGTGACGATCTCTGGCGAAAACGTGATCGCGACTCAATCACGGGTTCGACTCCCGTTGGGGCCACCACTGGATGCATCAAGGATTCCTCGGCGTTCTCGCGCGCTTCGACGACGGCGCGCGAGACCCCAGAAAACCCCGGAAATGATCAGAATCACCCCCCGAAATGGAAATGGAATGGAAATGACTTTTGGCGGGATTTCAGCGAGACGGCGGCGCTTGTCTTCGCCGAAGATCGCGGCAACCTCAGCATCACTTCCTGTGGCCGTTCAGCAAGCCCATCTGCCTGCGGCGCTGCTGGCAACAAGACTGGTGGCGCTCGATTCGCCGAGTCCGGAGCCGCACGTCGTCACCGTTCGCACACAAGCTGAAGCGCGACCGCGTAGTCTCATCCTCCCGTGCCGTCAGTTGCGTGTAGGGCGTACCACGGGCCCCGCCCACTTGCCGAGACGGCACAAGAGCCTCAGTTCGACCGACCAGCGGCTGATTCCAACGGGCGGCGCGCGTGCAGGGCCGTCGGAAGCGCCTTCCAGTCAAGATCGACGTGCTGGTGTGCGTGACGTTGGCCAAGAAGCCGCCGGTGCCCAGCGCGGGTAGCGACCTCAGCGTTACGAGCTTCGCCAGGTTCGTCGCGGCTGTCGTTGCTCGCCCTGCCTGTGCCGGTCTTGCAAACTCTGGAACCAGTCGGGCAGCTCCTTCTTCATCTCGGGCGACAGCTCAACCACGTCGAGCGTGGCTGGTCACTTGCTTGCTCAACACCATCGGCGGGGGGATGAATTTGAAATAGGATTTGCGGGATCTCCCCGGGGTGGGCGCCAGCGCCAGAGCTTGGCCGAGCGACAAGTCGGGGGTTCCACGGACGATGAACTGGCGTACGGGCTCGAGTCCCAGCATTCTGATCCGTGCGATCTCCTGATAGCCCATATTCCGGCCAGCCGCCCCGCGGACTGTGCGCCGGAGTGCTCGGGGTGGCGCGGCATCACGCTCATGCCACGGAACCGCAGGCGATGACGAACGGTCAGTTCGGCAGAGCGAGCAGCGCGGAACGCACCATGTCGGCTGTTGCCTCCGCGGGCGTGATCCATCGCTCGAATGTGACGCCACAGGAACAGGCGACCGTCAGGAGGTAGCCACGCTCGGTGGGCACGCTGGCGCTGGCGTCGCCGGTCAGCGCGCCGCGTGGGCGGTGACGCTCGATGAAGCTCACGAGGTCGGCGTGGAGCGTCATGACCCGAGCATGACCGGCTGTACCGAGGCCATCAACCGCCGGATGAGATAGCGCTGCTCGCGTCGCCTCGTCCCGGATGCGATGCTATGCTTGCTGACGCAATCCATCAGGGGGTGCCCGATGAAGCTGAGCGCGCGCAACTCGGCGTCCAGCCCCCGCGGTCGTTCCGGGTGCGGGCGGCGTGGGTCATCGACTGGCATGGACCTGGACAAGGAGAGGGATATGGCAGGGAATCACGCCGCTGATCACGGCCGCCGCAACTTTCTCCAGCTTGCCGCGTGGGGGGTTGGCGTGATCGCCCTCGCCGCTGGGGCGGCTCGCGCCAGGGCCCAGACGACGACCGCGTCGCCACTGAAGATCGGCATGGTCGGGGCCGGACGCATGGGCGGCGCTCTTGGCGCCCTGTTCGTCAAGGCCGGGCACCCGGTGATGTTCTCGTCGCGCCATCCCGAGAACCTGAAGGGCCTGGCCACGCGTCTCGGGCCTCTGGCCCAGGCCGGCACCGTCGAGCAGGCCGTCGCCTTCGGCGACGTGGTGGCGATGGTCGTCCCCTACGCCGCGCTCGAGGAGATCGGCAAGGCGCAGGGCCGCGCCCTGGCCACCAAGGCGCTGGTCATGGACGTCTGCAATCCGATTGCCCGGCGCGACGGAGACGACCTGGTCAAGTGGGTGGGCGAGCAGGGCGGGGCCGGGCTGGCCAGCGCCAAGCTGCTGCCGGGGGCGCGCATCGTGCGGGCTTTCAACGGGATCAGCTATCGGAGGGTGGCCGAGATCGCCCACCGCCCGGGCGGCCCCGTCGGCGTGCCGATCGCCGGCGACGATCCGAAGGCCATCGCCCTCGCCGAGGGGCTCATCCGCGGGATCGGGTTCGAGCCTGTCCTCGTCGGCGGCCTCGCTATGGGCAAGTACCTGCTCCCCGGTACGCCGCTGGCTGAGGAGCACACGCCGGCGGAAATTCGACAGATCGCCGGCGGCCTGCGCTGAGTCGAGGCGCGGGCTCTCCCAGAACCGCTCTTCAAGTCGTCTGGGCGACCGTCTGTCCGGCGGTGGGGAAACGCGCGGA
>WNGA01000412.1_pt1 | contig 63642 bp, 71 predicted proteins | sample 5400061 | NCBI WGS metagenome assembly WNGA01 (sample SAMN13153366, study PRJNA577476) | soil metagenome | isolation source: 100 cm soil or saprolite under grassland replicate 2 | place: USA:California | collected 2016-06-15
CGCCAGGCCCACGCGGCCCGGCCACCCGACTTCCGAGCGAGAGCGGTACCCGAGATCGCCGACCCGCTCGGCCAAACGCCGCCGCGCCAGCGCGAAACCGCGGGCGAGCTCCGCGACCTCGTGATCCATCTGGCGAAGAGGCTCTTCTCCTAGGCGCTTCGGCGCGCCTCCCACCGGTCGAGGGTCTCGGCCGCGCTTCCGGCCCAGCCGCCTTGCTCGTCGATCCAGGCCAGCAAGCGCCGGTAGAGCTCGTCGAAGCCGTTCGAGAGCCGGGGGTGGTGCGAGGGCGGGTGCCAGAGGATCGCCGCCGCACCGCCGTGCTCGGCGACGGGCTCGAGCGCGACGACCGCTCGCGCGAACGCCTCGTGCGCGCCGAGACCGAGGTAGTGCGGTTCGAAGAGCGTCGCGTCCATTAGAACGAGCGGCAGCTCCCAGCCGCCCGGCTCGCGCCGCGCCTCGTCCCAGAGGCGGTACGGGTACGGCGTCCGGGCCCGCAGGCCCGGTAGCGAGGGCCAGCCGATGCTGGAGTCGTAGCGGAGACCCGCCCGCCGCAGTTCCGCCGCGAGCCGCTCCGGCGCGGTGCGGAGGTAGTGGTGCCGCAGGCCTTGCGGCCGGTCCAGCAGCTTTGCCTCCTCGGCGACCGCGCCTTCGCGCTCGCGGGCCTGGTACGAGGCATGGAGCGCGATCTCGAGGCCGGCACCGACGGTTTGCGCGAGGGCCCCGGGCAGCGCCGGCCCGTAGCGCTCGGGATAGCCGTCGTGGGGGTCTTCCTGGCGCGCGAGGAAGAAGCAGGTCGAGCGCCAACCGTGCCCGCGCTCCGCGGCGGCGAGCTCGGCGAGCGGGAATGCAGGATCGCGGCCGGCGAGAGCGTCGAGCAGGAACGCCGACCCTTCGCGAAGCCGCTTCGGCGACCGGCGCAGGATCCCGCCGCCCAGCTTCCGGACGGCGGTGCGCAGTCCGCCCCCGCCGAGGAGGTCGACGTCATGCGTCAGCGCGACGAGGAAGCGCTCGCCGCCGGGATAGCCCCGGCGCGTCTCGCCGAGGCGCCGCCCCAGCTCCTCTGCCAGCTCGGCGACGCGCGGCCCGGGCGGCTCCGCCGGTGGGCGCGGCCGGCCGTGCTCGTCCAGCTCCGCGTCGCGCTCGTGGGCGAGCGTGAGCAGCCCGAAGACCTCCTCGAGCTCTTCCGGCCGGGCAGCTTCCACCGCGCGTTCCTCGAAGGGCAGCCCGAGCGCGTCGAGCAGCGCGTCGAGCGCGTACCGCCGTGAGGGCTCCACTAGCGCGGGCGCAGCGCCGGGAAGAGGACCACGTCGCGGATCGCCTCCCTGCCCGTCAGAACCATGGCGAGCCGGTCGATCCCGAGCCCGAGCCCGCCCGTGGGCGGCATTCCGTAGGCGAGCGCCTCGACGTAGTCCGGGTCGCCCGGCTCGCCGCCCGCAGCGCCGGCCTGTTGCGCGAACCGCGCCGCCTGCTCGCCGGGATCGTTGAGCTCCGTGAAGGCGTTGCCGAGCTCCATCCCGGCCACGAAGTACTCGAACCGCTCGACGATTGCCGGGTCCTCGTCGGTCGCGCGGGCAAACGGGGACAGCTCGACCGGATAGTCGTAGAGGATCGTCGGCTCGATCAGCTCGGGCTCCACGAAGTGGCTGAGCGCGTGGTCGACGAGCTGCGCCCAGTCGCAGTCCTGCGAGGTGTCGACGACGCGGTCGTCCAAGCGGGAGCGCAGCTCGGCCTCGTCGCGCGTCCAGAGCCCGCGCTCCTCGAGCGCGTTGACGAGCTTGAGACGCCGCCACGGCGCCTTCAGGTCGACGTCGTGGCCCCGGAAGGTGACCTTGGTGCCTCCGGTCGTCTCGCGCACGACCGTCTCGACGAGCCCCTCGATCCGCGCCATCGTGTCGCGGTAGTCGGCGTAGGCCTCGTACCACTCGAGCATCGTGAACTCGGGCGCGTGCTTGTAGGAGATGCCCTCGTTGCGGAAGTCCTTGGCGAGCTCGTAGACGCGCTCGAGGCCGCCGACGATCAGGCGCTTGAGGTAGAGCTCGGTGGCGATCCGGAGGTAGTAGTCGGCGTCGAGCTCGTTGTAGTGCGTGACGAAGGGCTCGGCGAAGGCGCCGCCGTAGCGCGGCTGGAGGATCGGCGTCTCGACCTCCAGGAAGCCGCGCTTGTCGAGGTAGCGGCGAATCGCGCTCACCATGCGCGTGCGCAGCTCGAAGTCGGCTCGCGTCTCCTCGTTCACGAGCAGATCGAGGTAGCGCTGGCGGTAGCGGGTCTCGACATCGGTGACCCCGTGGAAGGTGTCCGGCAGCGGACGCTCGATCTTGGCGAGCAGGCCGAGCTCGGAGACGGTCAGCGAGGGCTCGCCGCGCCTGGAGCGCCCGGGGGAGCCGGTGGCGCCCACGAGGTCGCCGAGATCGAGGTCGACGTCGCCGAGCTTCTCCTTCTCCACCAGGAGCTGCATCCGTCCGGAGCGGTCGACGAGGTCGAGGAAGACGAGCTTCCCCATGTCCCGCCGGGCCATGACGCGCCCGGCGACGCGGTGCTGCGAGCCCAGCGTCTGTCCCGGCTCGGCCCGCTCCGCCTCCGCCCGAACAGCAGCGATCTCCTCCCGGTCTGGAAACCTCTTGGGCAGCACTGAGCGGAGCCTAAACACCGCCACGACGGCGAGCTCAGCTCGTTCGGGAGCTAGGCCGCCTTGATTTCCAGGATCTTGAACTTCATCGAGCCGCGAGGGGCGGAGACCTCGACCGTCTCGCCCTTCTTGCGACCGATGATCGCCTTGCCGACGGGCGACTCGTTCGAGAGCTTGTTCTCGGCCGGGTTCGCCTCGGCGGAGCCGACGATCCGGTACTCGACCGTCTGCTTGGCGTCGAGGTCGCGCAGCCGCACCTTCGAGCCGATCGATACGACGTCCTTGGCGACGTCCTTCTTTTCGATCACCCGCGCGTTGCGTAGCCGCTCCTCGAGCGTGGCGATGCGCTGCTCGAGCAGGGCCTGCTCGTTCTTCGCGTCGTCGTACTCGGCGTTCTCGGCGATATCGCCGAACTCGCGGGCGACGCGGATGCGGTCGGCCACCTCACGGCGCTTGTCGCTGGTGAGGTATTCGATCTCCTGCTTGAGCTTCTCGTAGCCTTCTGGAGTGAGAATTACGTCCTTCAAGGGGCCTCCTGAAAGAAAAACGCGCGGCGCAGGCGCGCCGTCGCGGGCGCGGATGTTACCTGCGGGGGTGGACGGACGTCAACTGCCGCCTCGTCTACCATTTCCGGCCTCTGTGCAGGTAGATCTCCGGAGCTCCTGGTGGATCCGCGATGTCGAGATCCCGACTCGCCTCGTGCTGGCGCCGATGGCCGGCGTGAGCGTACAGGCGTTCCGGCGCCAGGGCCGCCGCTTCGGAGCGGGGCTCGTGTGCTCCGAGATGGTCAGCTGCGCCGGGCTGCAGCACGGCAACGAGCGGACGCTCGGTTACCTCCGCATCTCTCCGGACGAGCGGCCGCTGGCGGTTCAGATCTTCGGCTCCGAGCCGGGGGTGATGGCCGAGGCGGCGCGGATGGTCGAGGACGCGGGCGCCGATCTCGTCGACGTCAACTTCGGCTGTCCGGTGAGGAAGGTGACCAAGACCGGAGCCGGGGCGACGATGCTCGAGGATCCGGGGCGCGCCTCGCGGGTCGTCGAGGCCGTCGCGGCGGCGGTCTCGGTCCCGGTGACGGTGAAGATGCGGCGAGGCTTGGAGGACGGCTCGCGCGCGTGCATCGAGCTCGGGCCGCGGCTCGTCGACGCCGGCGCGGCGTCGCTGACGCTGCACCCGCGCTCTGCGCGGCAGATGTACACGGGCGAGGCCGACCACTCTCTGACCGCCGAGCTCATCGAGCTGGTCGACGTGCCCGTCGTGGCCTCGGGCGACGTCGGCTCGCCGGCGCGGGCGCGGGCGCTCCTCGCGACGACGGGGTGCGCGGCGGTGATGGTCGGCCGCGCGGCGCAGGGGAACCCGTGGGCGCTGCGGGAGATCGTGGACGGCCCGGGCGAGCCGCCCGCACGCGAGGAGGTCGTCGCGGAGCTGCTCCTGTTCGTCCGCGAGACGGCGCGGGAGCTGGGCGAGGGCCGCGCGACCGGATTCCTGAAGAAGTTCTACGGCTGGTATCTCGGTCAGCTGCGCGCTCCCAGGATCACGCGCCCGCTCAAGCAGGAGCTCGTCCAGCTCGCAACCCTGGAGGAGGTGGAGGCGCGCCTGCTCGCCGCCGCGCCGCGTGCCGCCGAGATGCTCGAGCGGCTCGAGGGAGAGCTGCCGCAGGGAGACGACGACGTCGTCCTCGACCTCCCGATCTCGATCTACGGCGGCGGCTAGCTTCGGACGAGCAAAGCCCGGCTCCGCCGCGGCTCCGGGGCAGATCGGGCAGGATCACGCGATGCCGCGCTCACTCACCTCCGAGGAGCTGGACTCGCTGCTCGCGCTGGACATCCCGGCGCGGCTCGCGACGCTCGAGGCCGACGGATTTCCGCGGATCACGCCGCTCTGGTTCGTCTGGGAGGACGGCGCGTTCTGGATGACGAGCGTCCCCCATCAGCCGCACGTGCGAAACCTCGAGCGCGACGGTCGCGCCGCGATCTGCATCGACGTGGAAGACCGTGGGCCGGCAGGCGGCGTCCGCCGGCACCGGCAGGCCAAGGGGCGCGGGCTGGCGCGGCTGCGAGTGGACGAGGAAGGCGCCTGGACGCGGCGGATCACGCTCAAGTACGTCGCCGGCGAGGAGGGGGCGAACGCCGCGGCTCGACGCTCCTCGATACCGCGCGTCGTAATCGAGTTGCGCCCGGAGCGCCTCGTCGCTTCCGCGAGCTCCTGACCGTTTCGGACAGGCCCGGCGCAGGTACCCGTTGACCTCCTCCCCGCATCGAGCCTATCGGGGTCGGACGCGCAGGTGTGTGACGGGACCCTGACGAATGTGTGTCTTGTCGTCCCGCCGGGCCCGGCTAGTCGTGGTTTCGCTCCCAGACCAAGCGCAGGCCTTCGAGCGTCAGGAACGGGTCGATCCGCTCCAGCGTTCGGGCGTGCGGCACGATCAAGTCGGCCAGCCCTCCGGTGGCTACGGTTTGCGCCTCGACGCCGAGCTCTCCGCGGATCCGCTCGACGATCCCGTCGACCTGGCCGGCGAAGCCGTACACGAGGCCCGACTGGAGGCTCGCCGCCGTGTTCTTGGCGATCACGCTCGGCGGCTCGGCAAAGTCGACCTTGAAGAGGCGCGCGGCGCGCGCGAAGAGCGCGTCCATCGAGATCTCGATCCCCGGTGCCAGGACGCCGCCGACGTACTCGCCCTCGGGCGAGACCACGTCGAAGTTCGTCGAGGTGCCGAAGTCGACGACGATGCAAGGAGCGCCGTACCGCTCGACGACGGCGACCGCGTTCGCGATCCGGTCCGGCCCGACCTCTCTCGGATCCTCGTAGCGGACGGGGACACCCGTCTTCACCCCCGGCCCCAGCTCGAGCAGGTCGGCACGCGCGTAGTCCTTGGCAAACTCCTCGTACGAGCGGTGCAGCTGGGGCACGGTCGAGGCCAAGGCGATCCCGTCCAGGCTCGCCAGATCGAGGAAGTTGCCGTAGAGCGCGCCGAGCTCGTCGCCGCTGCGGTTCCGCTCCGTTGCGATGCGCCAGTGCTCGCGCAGGTCGGCGTCCTCGAACAACCCGAACATCGTCTGGGTGTTCCCCACGTCGACCGCTAGCAGCAACGCGCTGTCTTAGTCGTCGTCGGACGAGAGCGACTCGCCGATCCGCTCGGCGAGCGCCTCCGCCGTCAGGCTCGGCTCGTCACCCTCGCCGCGCAGCTCCTCGACGGTGACGTCGCTCGAGGTGTAGACCTCGGCACGCGGGATGATCCGCGTCGGGCGGTTCTTGTCCCAGACCCAGACGTCCTCCATCTTCAGGTGGAAGAACGGGTAGCTCGGCTGCGGGACGTACTGGAGATCGAGCCGGTTGCAAAGGTAGGTCGCGTCCTGGGTGAGCACGCAGTAGCGGAAGAGGCCGAAGACGGCCGAGTACTCCTTCTTGAGCGTGAGCTCCAGCTCCGCCTCGAACTCGTCGAGCTCGTCGAGGTGCGACATAGGGCGCCTATTCTAGCCCTGCGAGCAGGGCCTGGACCGGGCCGTGGCCCGGAATCTCCAGGTCAGGATCGAGCTCGGCAAGCGGCTCGAGGGCGAAACGGCGCTGCGCCAGCCGCGGATGCGGAAGGGTGAGGCCCGCTTCCTGCACGATCTCGTCCCCGTAGAGGAGCAGATCGAGGTCAATCGTGCGCGGACCGAATCGCGGGCCCTCGCCTCGGGTGCGGCCGAGAATGCGCTCGATCTCGAGCAACCGCTCGAGCAGCTCTCGCGGCGAGAGCTCGGTCTCGACGACGGCCGCGCCGTTGAGAAAACAGGGCTGGTCCTCGTAGCCGACCGGGTCGGTCTCGCGCAGGCTCGAGACGGCGACGAGCTCTACGCGGTCCGACGCCGCGAGCTCCCCGAGCGCCGCCCGGATCTGGCGCTCAGGTTCGCCGAGGTTCGCGCCGATTCCGACGAAAGCTCGTGCCATTTCCTCCACTTTCAGCCGTGCGGTCGTTCGACGTACGCCGGGTCGCTCGACTCATTGTCCTCGTCCTGCTCCCTGCCCGCGAACCGGAAGGATCACGTCGCCAAGATGGACGCCGCGCCGCTACCGTGTCGAGGATCGTGCGCCGGGTCGCGTCCATCGGGGTCGTCCTTCTCGCCTGCTGCGCCCCGGCGCAGGCCGCTCCGCTCGCCCACCCCGGGAGCGCCGTCGTGGCGGGCCCGCCGGTCAGCTTCACCGCGCTCCGAGCCCTCCAGGCGTACCCGCGGACGCTCGTCGAGCTGGACCGGGCCCGGGGCGCCGCGGCCGTTCCCGCCCTGCGCCGCGCAGGCGCTCAGTCGATCGCCCCGGCGCTCTCGCTCTGGCGCCTTCCGAGCTGGACCGCCCAGAGCACCCTGCCCCCGCTCCTGCGGCGAGGCCTCGTCCGCTCGGTCACGCCCGACCTGCCGGTGCGTACGGCGGCGGCACCCGCGAGCGGCTTGTTCAGCCAGTTCACCGACCCGCTCTCGTCCTCGGAATGGTGGGTCTCGCACGTCGGAGCCGACCGCTGGACCACCCCCGGACCGGGCAAGCCGCTGACGATGATCGACTCGGGCGTGGACCTCTCGCACCAGGAGTTCGCGGGCCGCCCGAACACGACCGCCCTGAACACCCAGACCTACTCCGGCAACGACGACGAATGGCACGGGACCGCGACCTCGTCCGTGGCGGCGGCGCCCGAGAACGGCGTCGGGATCGTCGGGATCTACCCGCGGGCCGACCTCCGGCTCTGGGACGCGAGCCCGAACGCGCAGCTGACCGTGGGCGACGAGATCGCCGGCCTCTCCGCCGCCGCGCGGAACGGCCCGGGCGTCATCAACCTGAGCCTCGGCGGGTTCGACCGGATTCCGATCGAGCAGCAAGCGATCATGGCGGCGTTCGACGCGGGCTCGCTGATCGTCGCGTCGGCCGGGAACAGCCGCGACAACGGGAGCCCGCTCTCGTACCCGGCAAGCTTCCCGCACGTCCTGACGATCGGTGCGACTCAGGAGAACGACCGGGTAGCGGGGTTCTCGAGCGCCTCTCCCGCGCTCGACCTTGCCGCACCCGGGCAGGACATGATCGCCGCGATCCCGACCATCTTCAACTCGACGGGTTACGAGCTCGAAAAGGGCACGAGCTTCTCGGCGCCGCTCGTCTCGGGCGCGGCGGCGGCGGTCTGGACCGCCCGTCCGGCGCTCACCAACACGCAGCTGTTCGAGGTGATCCGCCGCTCCGCACGGAACGTGGGTAGACGCGGCTGGAACTCCGACACCGGCTACGGAATCCTCGACCTGCCCGCCGCCGCCGCGCGCAAGGCACCGGCTGCCGATCCGCAGGAGCCGAACGAGGACGTCTACCTCGTCAAGCCGAACGGGCTCACCCGGTCCGGACACACCGCGCTCACCCGCCCGGCGCACAGGAGCACCCGGGTCTCCGCGCACCTGGAGAAGCGGGAGGACCCCGAGGACGTCTACCGGATCTACCTGCCCGCCAAGGGTCATCTGGTCGTGACGGTGAGACCGACCGCGAACGTCAGCCTCGAGATCTGGGGCAGGCGCACGCGGACGGTCTTCGAGACCGGGGCGGCCGCGAGACGCGACCTGCTCGGCTTCTCCGCGCACGCAGGCGCGAGATTCGAGCGCGTCACCCTCCGCGGGCGTGGGGTCGGCCAGTACGTCTACGCCGACGTCTTCCTCGCCAAGAGGATCCCCTCGGCCGGCTACTCGCTCGGCGTCAAGGCATCCTCCGGGTAACAACGTAAATGTCTTCCTCGGGCGGCGGGTCGAGTCCGCCGGTTACTCGCTCAGCCTCGCGCCCGCTCGACCGTAGCGGCGGAGTATTCGACCGGCGCGTCGAGCTGGACCTGAGGCTTGCGCACGCGAACGCGGGCGGTCTCGAGCGGGAAGCGCTCCATCAGGGCGTCCGCGACGGCGGCCGCCATCGCCTCGAGCAGCCGGAACTGCCGGCTTTCGGACACCTCGCGGACGAGCTCGACCGCCGTGCGGTAGTCGACGGTCTCCTCGATCCGGTCGGCCGCAGGCTCGGCGAGCTGGAGCCTGACGTCGTAGAGGAAGGGTTGCTCGCTCTCCCGCTCCCGCTCCTCGACCCCGTGGCGGCCCGGGATCTCGAGCCCGGCCAGCTCGACGACGACGCTCACGCCGTCCCGACGGCTCGCGCCGCGGTCAGGGCCTCGACATGCTCGCGCACGTCGTGGACGCGCAGGATCGTGGCGCCGCGCTCGTAGGCGGCGACGGCAGCGCCCACGCTGGCAGCGGTCGAGCCGGTGGTCGCGCTCGGATCGCCGAGCAGCTTCCCGAGCGAGCTCTTGCGCGAGAACCCGATCACGATCGGCCGGCCGAGCGCCGCGAGCTCCTCGAGTCGGCGGACGAGCTCGAAGTTGTGCTCGACCGTCTTACCGAAGCCGATCCCCGGGTCGAGGCAGACGAGCTCCTCGCTGACCCCGGCCTCGACGGCAAAGGCCAGTCGCTCCTCGAGGAAGGCCGCGACCTCCGAGACCACGTCGTCGTAGACCGGCTTCTGCTGCATCGTCCGCGGCTTCCCGAGCATGTGCATCAGGCAGAGGTATGCGCCGGAGTCCGCAACCACCCCGGTCAGATCGGGGTCGCCGCGAAGCGCGGTGACGTCGTTGACGAGCTCGGCCCCGAGCGCGAGCGCACGCCGCGCTACCTCCGCCTTCGAGGTGTCGATCGAGATGGGCACCTCGCCCGCGACCCCTTCCAGCACGGGCACGACACGCCGCAGCTCCTCGTCGAGCTCGACGCGCTCGGAGCCCGGCCGGGTCGATTCCCCGCCGACGTCGACGATCGCCGCCCCCTCGGCGCGCATCCGCCGCGCGGACGCGATGGCCGCCTCGGGCTCGAGGTTGACCCCGCCGTCCGAGAACGAGTCCGGCGTGACGTTGACGACACCCATCACCGACGGCCGCGGGAAACGCTGCTCGATCGGACCCCGCATGGCCGCAGCCTACTGGCGCTCTTGCCGCAAGCAACAGGGTTTCGCAGTCCCGCCGAAGTCTGACTTCGGCGGGCTTTAGCCCTTTGCGCCCTCGGGGGGAGGCTGCATCGTCGCGCCGGGGAACGGCACGGGGCGCGGCTTCGGCTGCGGGCGCTTCTTCGGCGCCTCGGCCGGCTTCTCCTCCGGCGCGGCGGGAGCCTCTTCCGGGAAGACCGATTCCTCCGCCTCGCCCGCCAGCAAGCGCTCGAACTGGTCCTTGTCGATCGTCTCGCGCTCGATCAGGATCCCCGAGATTCGGTGCAGCTCGGCCATGTGCTCCTTGAGCACCTTGACGGCCAGGTCGTGCGACTCCTCGATCACGCGCCGGATCTCGTCGTCGATCTCCCGCGCGATCTCCTCCGAGTAGTCGGGCTCGGCGCCCATCTCGCGGCCCAGGAACGGCATGTCGTGATTGCGCCCGAGTACGCGCGGCCCGAGCTTCTCGCTCATGCCGTAGCGCATGATCATCTGCTTCGCCGTCGACGTCACCTTCTCGATGTCGTTTGCCGCGCCGGTCGTCACCTCGTGGAAGACGAGCTCCTCGGCTGCCCGCCCGCCAAGGAACGCGGCAAGCTGCTCCATCAGCGCGGTCTTGGTCGTCAGGTAGCGGTCCTCGCGCGGCAGCGAGATCGTGTAGCCGAGCGCCTGGCCGCGGCTGATGATCGAGATCTTGTGCACCTCGTCGGTGTGTTCGAGGTAGTGGCCGACGATCGCGTGCCCGAGTTCGTGGTAAGCGGTGATCTTCCGCTCTTCCTCCGAGAGCAGGCGCGTCTTCTTCTCGGGCCCGGCGATCACGCGCATGATCCCCTCCTCGAGCTCCTCCTGCTCGATCGTCTTCTTGCCGCGCCGGGCAGAGAGCAGGGCGGCCTCGTTGACGAGGTTCGCGAGGTCGGCGCCGGTGAAGCCGGGCGTGCCGGCGGCGAGCGTGTCGAGGTCGATCTCCGGCGCGATCGGCTTGCCCTTCGCGTGCACCTCGAGGATCTTGCGGCGGCCGATTCGATCGGGCCGGTCGACGACGATCTGGCGGTCGAAGCGGCCGGGGCGCAGCAGCGCCGGGTCGAGGATGTCGGGCCGGTTCGTGGCGGCGATCAGGATGATGTTGTCCTTCAGCTCGAATCCGTCCATCTCGACGAGTAGCTGGTTGAGCGTCTGCTCGCGCTCGTCGTGGCCGCCCCCGAGGCCGGCGCCGCGATGACGGCCGACCGCGTCGATCTCGTCCATGAAGACGATGCACGGCGCCGCCTGCTTCGCCTGCTCGAACAGGTCGCGCACGCGGCTCGCGCCGACGCCGACGAACATCTCGACGAAGTCCGAGCCGGAGATCGAGAAGAACGGCACGCCGGCCTCGCCGGCGACGGCGCGCGCGAGGAGCGTCTTGCCCGTGCCGGGCGGGCCGTAGAGGAGCACGCCCTTCGGGATCCGCGCGCCGAGGGCCTGGAACTTCTTCGGGTTCTCGAGGAACTCCTTGATCTCCTGGAGCTCCTCGACTGCCTCGTCGACCCCCGCGACGTCCTTGAAGCCGATCTTCGGCGAGTCCGGCGCCATCCGCTTGGCGCGGCTCTTGCCGAAGCTCATCACCTTCGAGCCGCCGCCCTGGACCTGGTTCATCAGGAAGATCCAGAAGCCGAACAGGAGCACGAACGGGAGCAGCGAGGTCAGGAACGCGACCCACGACCAGTTCCCGGTCCCCTTCGAGTCGAAGCTGAGATGCTGACTCTCCAGCGCCTTCTCGATCTGCGGCACCGACTGGTCGGCCGGGTAGTGCACGGTCGCCTTCTTGTTCTGCTCGCTCGGGATCGTGAAGCTGATCGCGCGCTTGCTCGGAGTGAAGAGGACCTGGTCGACGTCCTTGCTGTCGACGTGAGCGATGAACTCGGAGTAGGTGACCTTCTTCGCGCTCTTCGAGTGCGGGATCAGCGTCTGGCTCGCCAGGTAGACGAGCAGCACGATCACGAAGAGCGGAAACAGCGCTGAGCGGAAGAATCGGTTCACGGGCCCTCTATCGGCACAGGGTACCAGCGGGCATGAGCCTCACCTACCCGCCCAAAGGGCGGCTAAGAGCTCTACAGCCCCTCGGGGATCAGCTCCTCGCTGAGAACGGCTACGTACGGCAGGTTTCGGTACCGCTCGGCGAAGTCGAGGCCGTAGCCGACGACGAAGCGGTTGGGGATCTCGAAGCCGACGTAGCGCACGGGAATGTCGATCTCGCGGCGTGCCGGCTTGGTCATGAGCGCGCAGACCTCGAGCGTCTCCGGCTCGCGCGACTCGAGGTTGCGCATCAGGTAGGAGAGGGTCAGGCCCGAGTCGATGATGTCCTCGACCACGAGCACGTGACGGCCCTCCATGTTGATGTCGAGGTCCTTGAGGATCCGGACGATGCCGGAGGAGTCGGTCGAGTCGCCGTAGCTCGAGATCGCCATGAAGTCGACCTCGCACGGAACGGTGAGGTGGCGCATCAGGTCGGCCATGAAGAAGACGGCGCCCTTGAGGACGCCGATCAGGAGGAGGTCGCGGCCCTGGTAATCGGCAGAGATCTCCGCCCCGAGCTCGGCGACCTTGGCTCTCAGCGCGGCTTCGTCGATCAGGATCTCGCCGACGGCGCGCTCGAGCTCCGTCTGGCTCATTCGGACTCGTCCTTCGTCGCGGTGATGCCGGGAGCGGTGACGAGGCCCGGGACGGCGACCACCTCGCGGCCGCGGACGACCAGCGGCCACGCATCGCGCTCGGAGCGGGGGATCTTGGCGTCGACGAACACGTCTTGGACCTTCTTGCGGCGGCCAGAGAGCCGGTCACCGGGCCGCCAGCTCCGTACCTTAAGGCCTGCGAGCTCGGATTCAATCGTCCACGGGCCCCAGCGGACGCTGCCGGCGAGCTCGACCGGGCTCGGCTCGACCCAGAGACGGTCGTACTCGCGCACCGCGTGGAGGCCGTAGCCGAGGTCGGCGCGGCGCGAGCCGGTCGTCGTGGCGAGCAGCTCGGCGAGCGCGCGCTCGGTGCGCCGCGGCAGGGACGGGCGTTCCTCGGCCAGCGCCAGGAGGTTGCGCTCCGCGGCCGGGTGCAGGCGACGCAGCAGCGGCATGATCTCCGTGCGGATCAGGCCCCGGGTCGTGTCGGGGTTCGAGCTGTCGGTCCGGAACGCCAGGCCCTCGGCCCGACAGTAGGCCTCGGTCTCGTCGCGCCAGACGGTCAGCAGCGGGCGGACGACCCCATCCTCACGACTCGGCTTGATCGCCCTCCAGGTGCCGCTCGAGACGAGCCGGTAGAGCACGGTCTCGGCCTGGTCGGAGGCGGTATGCCCGGTCGCGCGCAGCCGGTCGGGCGCGATCGAATAGCGGAGCTCCCGCAGGGCCTCTTCCGTGGGGCGGGGCGGCGGCGGCACGCTGACCACCTCGGCGCCGAGGATCTCGCGGCAGAAGCGGGCGTCCTCGTCGGACTCTTGGCCGCGCAGGCCGTGGTTCACGTGCAGCGCCTCGACGTGGTAGCCGAGCGCCTGGAGCATGTGCCAGAGGCAGGTCGAGTCGGCACCGCCGGAGACGAGCGCGAGAACGTTGCCACCGGGCGGGATCAGCTCCCGGCCGCGGATCTGCTCCTCGACCCGGGCCCGCAGTGCTGCGGGATCGACGCTTCCGTGCTGGTCTGGCGGGTTCACGACGACAGTGTTGCAGCCGGATCCGGCTGTCACGGTTTCGGCACGATTCCGTCACCCACACGCGCGCATTTCCCGAATATGCTCGCCGCGGGGAGGAGGTTGGGCGAACCGTACTTAAGCTCTCGGCCTCGCCTGCCGCTAGAAGAGCAGGCTGCGGTAGGAGATCGTCCGCCGCATGCCGATCTTCTCGTACACGCGAATCGCAGGCCCATTGTCGGCGCGGGAGAAGAGGCAGACGGTGGGCACCTGGGCGAGGAGGAGCCGGCAGAGATCTCGCATCCCTCGTTGCGCGTAGCCGCGCAAGCGCACTTCCGGATCGACCCAGACCTGCTGGAGCTGCACGGCGGAAGGCGTCCAGGCCGAGGCCTCGGCCTTGAACAGGATCGTGCCGTTCCGGCTCCAAAGCCATGAGCGACCCTCCTCGATCTGCATCCGGGTGCGCCAGCGGAAGCCTTCCGGGTCGCGTTCGAGCGGATCGATCCCCAGCTCCTCGCGATGCGCTGCGGCGCAAGCCGGCACGAGCAGGTCGAAGTCTTCGTGCGAGGCCGGACGCAAGCCGGTCTCGCCGGCCTCCGGCTGCTCGTCGACCACGTAGACCGGCTGACCCGGGCGATCCTCGCGCGGCGCGGGAAGCCGCTCACGCGCCGCTTCCCAGAAGTCGGTGACGGCCGTCTCTTCGCCGATCACGAGCCGGGCGCGGCTCCGCGCGGCCGCCTCCGCGAAGGCGCCGCAGCCGCGGCCCGAAGGCACGAGGTTCGTGCCCACGTGGCAGAGGGCCACCAGGTGTCCGTCGTCCTCGAGGCCGGTGAAGCGGCCGAGGCCCCGCCGCGCGACGTCCTCGAGGAACACGCGCTCGACCGGGTCCTCGCGACAGAAGGCGAGGATCTCGTCGAGGGCAGGTTCCTTCAACGCGGACATGCGCCGGGGAAACTCTAGGCTTTCCCCGTGCCGATCCACGTCCGCGCCGAACCGGACGACTACGCGGAGGCCTGCCTGCTTCCCGGCGACCCGCTGCGCGCCAAGTACATCGCCGAGACCTACCTCGACGGCGCCGTCGAGCGCAACCACGAGCGCGGCCTGCTCGGCTACACCGGCGAGTTCGAAGGCGCGCCGGTCTCGGTACAGGCGACGGGGATGGGCTGCCCCTCCGCGGCGATCGTGATGGAGGAGCTCGTTCAGCTCGGGGTCAAGCGCTTCCTGCGGGTCGGTACCTGCGGCGGTCTCCAGGAGGACCTGCGGCTCGGCGACCTGATCGTCGCGGTCTCCGCGGTCGCCGCCGACGGGACGGCGGCCAACTACGTCGGGGGCGAGCCGCACTCGCCGACCGCCGACTGGGAGCTCGTTCACGCCGCCGTCCACGCGGCCAAGGGGCTCGAGCAGCCCCTGCGCGTCGGCGCGATCGCCTCGAGCGACACGTTCTACGATCCCGACCCGGAGCGCCATCGCCGCTGGTCCGACCGCGGCGTCCTCGGCGTCGAGATGGAGGCCGCCGTCCTGTTCACGATCGGCGCGCTGCGCGGCGTCAAGGCCGGCTGCCTGCTCACCGTCAGCGACATCGTGATCGGTGCCGAGTTCACGCGGATATCTGACGAGGACCTGCGCGCGGCGGTCGACCGGATGACGCGCGTCGCTCTCGCCACCGTCACGCATTGAGGCGGTTGGCGTTGCCTTCGACAGGATCGACCGGTCAGCTCGGGCAGGCGAGCGAGCAAGGCAGACGGCCGTGACGGCGGCACCGCAGGCGGTGCCTCGGCATTAGCGACACCGTCTTCCTCGTGAATCCGGCGGCCGAGAACGGCTCGACCGGGCGGCGCTGGCCCGAGCTCGCGCGCCGGGCCGGGTCGCTCGGCCTGCGCGGGGACGCACTCTTCTCGGAGCGGCCGGGACAGCTGGGCGAGCTCGCCCGAGCCGCGGCCGACGGCGGCGCGTCGCTGCTCGTCGCAGTCGGCGGTGACGGAACCGTGAACGAGGTCGCGCAGGGGCTCGCCGGGCGCGACGGGGTCGAGCTGGCCGTCATCCCCCGCGGCACGGGCTGGGACTTCGCGCGCACCTACGGCATCCCGCGGCGGCTCGAGGATGCAGTCGCCGTCGCGCTCGAGGGCCGAGCCCGGACGGTCGACCTCGGCCGCGCCCGCTACCGCACCTGGGCGGGAAGCGAGGCCGAGTCGTACTTTGCCAACATCGCGAGCGCGGGAATGAGCGGGGCGATCGCGAAGCGCGCGAACGAGACGTCGAAGGCGCTCGGCGGCAAGGTCTCCTACCTCTGGGCGACGCTGGCAGTGTTCTCGCGCTGGCTCAACGACGAAGTGCGGGTCACCGTCGACGGCGAGACCAGGAGCGGGCCGATGCACGACGTGGTCGTCGCCAACGGCCGCTACTTCGGGGGCGGGATGATGATCTGCCCGGAGGCCGAGCCCGACGACGGCCTGCTCGACGTGCTCACGGTCGGCGATCTCACCAAGCGCGACCTGCTGCTGACGCTCCCGAAGACCTACCGCGGCCGGCACCTACCCCACCCGAAGGCGGAGTTGCTGCGGGGCGCGCTCGTCGAGATCGAGACGGCCGCGCCGCTCCCGGTCGAGCTCGACGGCGAGCAGCCCGGAACGACGCCGGTGCGATTCGAGATCGTGCCCCGCGCGCTGCGCCTGCGGGTGCCTGCCTAGCTCGCGCCGCCGCCGGTCGGTGGCTTCGGCCTCGCGCGGGTCGTTCGCTTCGTGGTCGTCTTCTTCGCGGCGCTCGAGCGAGTCGTCGACCTCCCTCCCGCCGAGGAGCGCGAGAGCTGGTCGACCTTACGCTCGAGCGCGGCCACGCGGCGCTCGAGGGCCTCGAGCCCGCGCATCTTCTTCTGAAGGTCGTCGACGCGCTCCTTGAGCGAGCCGGCAGCCTCCAGCAGCCGCTGTGCGCCCGGGATGTCGCTGATGCGTCCGACGACGTCCTCGCCGCGGTCGGCGAGCTTGCTCAGGAGATCCTGTCCGCCTTGGGCCATCGGTTCCGCCTTTCGTCGCGTTGCTGGGAGTAATACCCGACCACGGCCGCTCGACTCAACGGCTCAGCCGCGGATCAGCACCGGCGTGCCGGCCGGCGCGGCGGCAAGTAGCCGCCGCAGGACTGGATTTCGCACGCGGATGCACCCGTTCGAGACCGGGCGGCCGATCGACCAGGGCTCGTTCGTCCCGTGAATCGCCACCGGCCCGCCCTGCGCCCAGCCGGTCAACACCGGCGAGAACGCGGAGATCCCGAGCGCCCCCGGACCGAAGGGCCCGGAGGCGTCGACTGGAATCAGCTTCTGGTTGACGTAGTACCGGCCCGTCGGGGTCGGCGTCGCGGGTGCCCCCACGGCGGCCGTCGCCCACAGGACGCGGCGCCCGTTGCGGAAGAACGTCAGCCTGCGAGAGGAGATGTCGACGACGATCTTCGTCCGCACCTCGCCCACCTCGACCGAACGGGCGGCGACGTAGCCGGTCACCCCGTTGGGCCGCATCGGCAGCTGGACGCGATACCAGACGGCCCGGCAGTCGCGAGCCCGAACGACGGTGAGGACGCGGAACACGGTCGGGTACCCGTTCTGGTTCAGGCGCCCGAAGCTCGCCAGCTCGCGCCGTCCGGGTAGGCGGAAGACGTGGGCACGACTGCGCACGACGACGGCGGCGACGGCCACACGCGTCGAGCCGACCGGACGGCTCGTACCGCTGCGGCAGTGAGGCCCGGCCGCCGCGGGGACACGGTGGGCGGGTGGGCTTGCCGGCTGACTCGCGGTCGCCACGTGCGCAGCGGTCGTGCCGCACCCGGCGAGGAACCCGGCCAGAGCCAGCGAACAGAGAAGCCGGAGGCCCCGTTGCATCCGGTCGAGCTTAGCCGTAGCCCCGGAGCAAGACGCCAGATCGTCACAACTTCTTCACCCTTTTGAGCGTCGTACTCTCCGACAGGACGGCTAGGGTCAAGGGCAAGACGATGACGCAGATCTTCATTCACCGTCGGCGGCTCCATCGGCACACCTCGGTTCAGACGCACGTGCTGCTCCAGCGGCTCGGCGTCCCGTACGAGGTGGAGCGGACGGTGTGCTCCGTCTGCGGGCAGGTGCTCGAAGAGCGCCCGCTCAAGCGCACCGCGGCTTAAGACGGCCGTACCGGCAAAGCCGGCACGGCCTCTCTGGTCGGCGTCGCGAGCGAACGCCTTGGGCGGCCGTACCGGCAAAGCCGGCACGGCCTCTCTGGTCGGCGTCGCAAGCGAGCGCCTTGGGCGGCCGTACCGGCAAAGCCGGCACGGCCTCTACGGTCGGCGTCGCAAACGCCTTTAGGCTCCCAGGGCTTCGACAACTGCCGGCAGCACCTCGCCGGCACTTTCCCCGATCCGCAACGAGGCCCGCCCGTCGAACGGCGTCGGCCCACGGTTGACGATCGCGAGCTCGCCCCCCGCTCCGATCGTCTCGAGCGGCAGCCCCGCGACGGGATGCACCTCGAGGGCAGAGCCCACGACCAGCAGGAGCCGGGCCTCGCGGGCGAGCTCGAAGGCCCGGTCGATCGACGCGCCGGGGAGCAGCTCGCCGAAGAAGACCACGTCTGGCTTGAGGATCGCGCCACAGGCCGGGCATGCGGGCGCGTCCACGCCGTCGAGGAGCTCGACCACGCGTTCAAGCGGATACCGCTCGCCGCAGCCCGGGCAGGTCGAGGTTCGGATCGAGCCGTGCACCTCGACGACCTCTCGGCTGCCGGCGCGCTCGTGCAGGAGGTCGATGTTCTGGGTGACGACCGCGCGCACGAAGCCGAGCCGCTCGAGCTCCGCGAGGGCGCGATGGGCCGGGTTCGGCTCCGCCTCGGTGAGGATCGCCACGCGCGGCCGGTAGAAGCTCCACACCTTGAGCGGATCCCGCCGGAACGCCTCGATCGAGCCGTACTCGAGGGGATCGAGCCGCGCCCACAGGCCGCCCGGCGAGCGGAAGTCCGGGATCCCGCTCTCGGTGCTGACGCCCGCGCCGGTCAGGACGACGCACGGCTGCCGTCCGCGGATCAGCTCGGCGAGTGCAGTCGCGCTCATGAGCCGACCTTCTGACGGACGGTGTGTCGACCGGTCATTTCAGACGGCCGCGCGGCTGAGGCATCGTTTGCGATGCCGACAGGAGGCCATGCCGGCTCTGCCGGTGTGGCCGTTCCTCTCCCGGCCCGGCCTGATGGAGACGCCGCAAGCGTCGTCTCATGGGGGCCGATCGTAGAGAGTTCGCGCGTGGACTTCCGCTTCTCGACCCGCCTGAAGGTGCGCTTCGCCGAGACCGACGCCCAGGGCGTCGCGCACAACTCCGCGTACCTCGTCTGGTTCGAGATCGCGCGGATCGAGTACCTCGCTCGCTTCCGCGGCGGGTATCCGGAGCTGCGGGCCGAGGGGATCGAGGCGCTGACGATCGAGTCGCACGTCCGGTATCTGGCTCCGGCGCGGTTCGACGACCGGCTCACGATCCGCTCCCGGTGCGGAGACCTCCGCGGGGCGCGCTTCCGCTTCGATTACGCCATCGACCGCGAGGCAGACGGCGAGCGGATCGCCGACGGCTGGACGCGGCACGCGTGCGTCGAAGCGACGACCTATCGCCCGACCCGCGTCCCCGCCTGGCTCGCCGAGGCGATCGCTACCGTTGAGGATTGACGCCTGCCGGTCCGGTCGGACCGCTCGGCCCTGAGGGCCCTTTCTTCTTCTTCTTCGGCTTGGCCTTCGGCTTCGTCCCGACGCGGACGACCCGGTCCTCTCCCCGGTAGGACGAGTACCAGGTGTTGTCGTAGAGCAGCCGTCCCGAGGCCGTGTAGACGCGGCGGCGGACGCTGGTCGAGCGGGACGGCTCGCCGCTTTCGTCGACCAGTGTGACTCCCTGGTAATAGCGCGGATCGGGAATCGACTTCGTCGGCGGAGGGCCGGTCTCGACGAGCGGGCGCGTCTCGCTCACGACGCGGCGGTGCAGCGGCGCGCCATAGAGATCGACCACGAGCGACGAGGAGCCGACGAACGTCCGCAGCAGCAGCCAGTGCCGCGTGTCATTGACGAAACGCAGATCGACACCCGGATAGTCGACCGTCGCGTCCCGCCCTTGCGGGTAGTGGCTGATGTAGAGGGCGTGGTTCGTGCGAGCGGTGATGTTGAGCCCGGCCTCGTACGCGGCGTTGAAGACGGTCGTGGAGACCTGGCAGACGCCGCCGCCCAGGCCGGTCGTGACCTCGCCGTTGATGATCACCGGCGCTTCCAGAAATCCCTTGTCGGCCGTCCGCTCACCGGTGGCGCGATTGAACGACAAGGTCGCGCCGGGCGCGATCAGCTTGCCGTCGATCAGGCGCGCCACGAGCTGCACGTTGTGAATCCGGTTCGGGTCGCCACCGTAGATCGTCTCGTAGCGGCTGATACGCGTCGTAACTCCCATCGCGCGCGCCTGCGCGGTCGTGCGGTGGGCCGGTTGAGACGTGACGACCACGCGGGCCGTACGGGTGGCGGGCGACAGCGCGGCGGCGAGGATGCTCCGCTCCGTGGGACGGACCGCGACGACCCGGCCGCGTCTGGCCGGAACGACTGCGACTCGGCCGCTCTCGAAAACGCGGAAGGTCGCGTCGCGGGCGGCGTGATCGATCCCGCGGGCGACGCGGGCGAGGTAGCGCTTCGCGCCCGGCCCGCCGATGGCGAGGGTTTTGGAGCCGTCGTGCGGCAGCGCCAGCAACGAGGCGAGCTGGCGCCGCGGCAGCCACCACGAGCCGGGCCCGAGCTCCATCCGAATCGGCCCCGCGAGAGCCGTCCGAACCTGCGCGGCTGCGCCCGCGAGGTCGGAGGTGGTCACCCGCGGAGGGTCGAGGCGCAGGGGCAGGGCGACCTCTCCGCGCCGGAAGCCCGCGAGCGCATGGACGATCGTCGTGCCGGCCGCGGCGCGATCGAGAACGCGGCCGGTGCGCCCGCCGACGACGACCGGGCGGAGCCCGCTAAGGACGATTGCCGTGTCGCGATGAGGCCGGTTGAGGGCGCGGCTCATGCGCAGGAGCTCGTAGTCGAGCGCCCGCTCCCACACCCGGGTCGGCGGCGAGACATCGGCGCCGAACACCCTGACGCCGATCCGCCGGAGCCCGCGGAAGGGCGCGAACCCATTGCCGTGCCGAAGCGCGAGCTTCACGGCCGCGTCCCAGTCGACCTCGACGCCGAGGTTCGCCGGCCGAAGCCGCCACGTGCGACCCCCCGCGGTGAAGACCACCGGTCTGCCGGAGAGAGAGCGCGCGCGGGCCTCGAGCTTGGCCGCCGCCTGACCGGCGGTCAGTCCGCCGACGTTGACGCCGGCGACCCGGACGCCGGCCGCGATCCGCTCCGGCGAGCCCGCAAACGCCAGTCCGAGCAGCACGCCGGCCACGGCTGCAAGTGCCGCGAGCGCTGCGATCCGCTCCAGCAGCAACCGGCGCGATCGAGCTCGCCGGCGGCTTCTGACCCGGACCGCACTCGATGATCCTGCCTCGGCGCGCAAGGCCCGAGAGTCTAGCGACGCGGCCTGCCGGGCCTCAGACGGCCGCACCGGCAAAGCTGGCACGGCCTCTATGGTCGGCGTCGCAAGCGAGCGTTCAGACGGCCGCACCGGCAAAGCCGGCACGGCCTCTATGGTCGGCGTCGCACGCGAGCGCCTTCGCGCGGTTGTCACTCTTTCGGCACGCATCCGTATCTCACTCGTGCGGATTCCCCCGATAGCATCGATGCCGGGTGGTGGTTCGGGGTGGCCCCACGCCCGGGTAGAAAACGGGGCTGGGGCGGCTCGCGTTACGGAGTCGATGTCAGAACGTGAAGAGCTCGATCCCCCCGCTGACCTCGAGCGCGATCCCGGTCACGTAGGCGGCCAGGTCCGAGCAGAGAAACGCGACCGCGTTGGCGACCTCCTGCGGCTGGCCGGCACGCCGCATCGCCGTCCGTCGCACCATCCGCTCGTTCATCTCGCGGTCCCCGAGCTCGAAAGCCTCGGTGCCGACGATCCCTGGCACGATCGCGTTGGCCGTGATCCCGTGCCGCGCGCCCTCGAGCGCGAGCGTCCTCGTCAGGCCGAGCACGCCCGCCTTGGTGGTCGCGTAGCTCGCCTGCCCGAAGCCGCCGAGCGTCCCCGCCACCGACGACATCGTCACGATCCGTCCCCAGCCGCGCTCGACCATCCCCGGCCAGACGGCCTGAGCACAGTTGAATGCCCCGGTCAAGTTGACCCGCAAGTCCCTTTCCCACAGCTCCGGCGATTGCTTCTCGAAGCGCGCGACATGATCGAGCGTCGCCGCGTTCGCGACCAGGATGTCGACCGCGCCGAGCTCCTCGACCGCCCGCTCGACGACCGCGTTCACCTGATCCCGCTCGCCGACGTCGCACTTCAGGGCCAGCGCGCGCCGGCCCAGCCCGCTGATCTCCTCCGCTGTCTGCTCCGTGTAGACGAGCCCCTGCGCACGCACCGCCTGCGCGAGAGGCCCGTAGCGCTCGGCTTCCACGCCGGAATCGGACTCGAGCTGGATATCGGCGAGCACGACGTCCGCGCCCGCACGGGCCAGCGTGAGCGCGTCGGCACGTCCGAGCCCGCGCGACCCCCCGGTGACGAGCGCGACCCGCCCCGAGAGGTCGATCTCGAGGGCCATGGCCGAAGCCTATTCCTCGCGCGGCACCAAGGCACCGCTTGCGGTGCCGCCATCAGGGTGGCCGGCTCTGCCGGGCATCCGTCTGAAGCGCCCGGTCGAGCGGCTACGAGTCCGCACGCGGCAGAAAGATCTCTCGCGCGATCACGAGCCGTTGAATCTGAGACGTCCCCTCGTAGATCTGGAACAGCTTCGCGTCGCGCATGAGCTTCTCGACCGGGAACTCCTTGATGTAGCCGTAGCCGCCGAAGATCTGCACGGCATCGGTGGTCACCTTCATCGCCGTGTCGGCCGCGAATCGCTTCGCGTACGACGACTGGAGCGTCGCCCGCTTGCCCTGGTCGAGGAGCCAAGCCGCCTGCCAGCAGAGCAGCCGCGCCGCCTCGATCTCGGCCGCCATGTCCGCGACGAGGAAGTTGACGCCCTGGTTCATCGCGATCGGCTGCCCGAACTGGACTCGCTCGCGCGCGTACTCGACCGAGTGCTCGAAGGCGGCGCGCGCCACGCCCACGGCCCCCGAGGCGGTGCCTGCCCGGGTGTTGTCCAGCGTCCGCATCGCGATCTTGAAGCCCTCGCCCTCGGCGCCGAGCCGGTTCGCCGCCGGCACCTTCACGTCCTGGAAGGCGATCGCCGAGGTGTCGGTGGCCCGCTGGCCCATCTTCTCGAGGTGCTTCTCGATCGTCACGCCCTCGAGATCTGCCGGGACGAGGAACGCGGTCAGCCCACGATGTCCGGCGGACCGGTCCGTCGAGGCGAAGACGACGAACCAGGCGGCCTTTCCGGCGTTCGTGATGAACATCTTCGAGCCGTTGAGAACGTACTCGTCGTCCCGCCGGACGGCGGTCGTCTGGATTCCCGAGACATCGGAGCCGGCGCCTGGCTCGGTCAGCGCGAACGAGCAGAGGATCGGCTCCTCGAGGAGCGGCGGGAGCCACTCGTGCTGCTGCTCGTCAGTGCCGGCGAGCAGCAGGGGAAGCGCGCCGAGGATGTTCGCCACGATCGCCGTCCCGATCCCGGCGCACCCCCAGCAGAGCTCCTCGCCGATCAACGCTCCCTCGAAGGCGCCCAGCCCCGCCCCACCGAACTCCTCCGGAATGTGCGGATTCATCAGCCCCACCTCGTGCGCCTTGGCGATCACGTCTGCGGGATGGGTCTGCTGCTCGTCGTACTCGGCGGCGACGGGCCGGATCTCCTTCGCCGCGAACTCGTGCGCGAGGTCGCGCAGTGCGGCTTGCTCCTCGGTCAGCGCGAAGGAGATGCCGCTGTCGATTTGCTCGGAGATGGCCACCATGACGTCGTTGATTGACTGATCAGTCAAAGAGTAGCGCCCGGCGCCTCGAAGCGAAACCCGGTCGCTGCCGGAGCCGGCTGGAGCGGGCTCGACGGCAGCCCCGACCGCGGCTCTGGATCGTTGTAGGCCCCCGGAGCGACATCGTTCGGCCCGTCCGGGTGAAACAGCGAGGCGAGACACTGGATCTGGCCCCGGCCGGGACCGAGCTCGAACATGCCGCCGCCGTACAGGCCGATTCCGCGCTCCTCGCAGTAACCGTAGAAGTCGAGCAGCTCGCGTAGGAAGCCGAAGCGCGAGGGCTTCGAGTTGAGCGTCTGCGGTGGGAACGGAAGCGCTTCGACATCGGCGACGGAATGGATCGGGGCATCCCAGGTGACGCGTTCACGGTGCGGCTCGAGGACCGGCCCGGTCTCCTCGGTCAGCGCGGGATCCTCGAGCCAGGCCTCGCGGAAGCCCTCCGCGACCCGGCGATACAGATCGGGATCGGGCGGCGGATCCGTCTCGCCGCGGTAGTGGGCCTTCAGATCGGCGGTGACGACAGCCCCTGTCGCGGCCAGCTCGGCGATCAGCTCGTCGCTCCAGCTGGTCGCGGGATCGAGCTTGAACCTCAGGGTTGGGTCGAGCTCGAGCCAGCGCCGTAGGACCCGACTCGAGGGCGGATCCCCTAGACCCGGGGAGACGACGAAGCTGACGGGCCTGGGCTCATGCCCCACGATCGCCGCGAAGGGCTGCCCGGCCTGGCGCAGCGCGAGGTCGAGCGCTGCGCTCTCGTAGCCCCAGCGGCGATGAGGCTCCGGGATCTCGAGCGCGCCCGAGAACGAGTCGAGCGTCCAGGATCCGGACAGCGGTAAGACCGGCCCGGCGGCCTGCTCTCGATCGTGCGCCTCTGTGTACCAGGTGACGTCCTCGCCGAGCCCCTCCTCCCCGCCGCCACGGAGGTGGATGACCGTCGTCACGCGGGTGAAGCCCCGGGTGACCGGCTGCTCGCGACGCTCGAGCTCGTACGACTCGACCTGGAGCGGAAGCTCCGCGAAGCGCTTCCATAGACTCTCCGCCATGGACTTCGACCTTACCGACGAACAGCGTCTGATCCAGGAGACGGTGCGCTCGTTCGTCGACGAGCGCGTGCTGCCGAACGCGATCGAGAACGACATCGAGCATCGTCTCGACCGGGGCGTGATCGAGGGGATGGCCGAGCTCGGGCTGCTCGGAATCGTGATCCCGGAGGAGTACGGCGGCGCGGGGCTGGACTTCGTCGCCGAGGCTTTGGCGTGCGAAGAGATCGAGCGAGGCGAGGCGGCCTTCCGAACGCTGATCTCGGTTCACGTCGGGCTGAACTCGCTCTCGCTGCTCCGGTACGGCAACGAGGAGCAGAAGCAGCGGTACCTCGTCCCGCAGGCCTCGGGCGAGCGGATCGCCTGCTTCGGGCTGACCGAGCCGAGCGCAGGCTCCGACGTGGCCTCGATGCGGACGACCGCGCGGCGGGAGGGGGACTCCTATGTCCTCAACGGCCAGAAGAACTGGATCTCGTACGCGACGGTTGCCGACCACCAGCTCGTCTTCGCCAAGACCGACCCGTCGGCGCGCCACAAGGGGATCTCGGCGTTCGTGGTCGAGCGCTCCTGGCCGGGGGTCTCGACGCGGGAGACCGAGCACAAGCTCGGCGTCTGGGCGGGATCGACCGGCGAGCTCTTCTTCGAGAACGTCGAGGTGCCGGCGGAGAACATCGTGGGAGAGGAGGGGCAGGGGTTCGAGATCGCGATGTACGGGCTCGACCAGGGCCGGTTCACGGTGGCGGCCGGCGCGTGCGGCGTGGTCCGGGCATGCCTGGAGCGCTCGGTCGAGTACGCGCGCGAGCGGGAGACGTTCGGGCAAGCGATCGGGCGCTACCAATTCGTGCAGGACATGATCGCGGAGATGGTGCTCGGCTACGAGACGTCGAAGCTGCTCGTGATGCAGGCGGCATGGCTGAAGAACGAAGGGCTCCGGAACACGCGCGAGACGTCGCTCGCCAAGTGGCACGCGACCGAGTCGGCGTTCCGGGCGGCGCACCTGGCGATCCAGGTGCACGGCGCGTACGGGTACTCGGCCGAGTACGGGATCGAGCGGTACTTCCGCAACGCACGCGCACCGATCATCTACGAGGGTACGACGGAGATCCACAAGCTGATGCAGGCCGAGCACGCTCTCGGGTACCGGAACCTAAACGGCCGCGACGGCGAGATCTCCCCGCTCGCGTCGTGGGGACCCGCACTCGCCGCACGCGGCTGATCACACGCTTCGCCGACTCGCCGACAACCCAAATGTCCCTTCGAGCCATATCCGAGGGACTGTCCCTCGGACATGCCCAAAAAGGACAGGCCGACGCTAGCGCACCGCCCGGAACAGCCCGCCCGACCACGGCCAATCCGCCGCCTTCTCGCAGAGCCCGGCCTTCACAGGATTGTCGAAGACGTAGCGGCACGCGTTCTCCCAGTGCTCCTCGTCGTGGAGCACGCGAGCCGAGAATCGATTCTCGAACAGGTGGCCCTTACGATCGTGCCGCCGGTTGAACCGTTGCGCATGCAGGCCGCTCAACCAGTGCATTCCTGCTGATAGCGACGCGCGGCGAGAAACGACGACGAGGTGGAAGTGAGTCGTCATCAGGCAGTAGGCGTCACAGCGCCATTCGAAGCGGCGACCCGTCCGGGCCAGCAGGTCACAGAAGGCGCCGCGATCGAAGTCGTCACGAAAAAGTGACGAGCCCGCAACACCACGAGCGGTCACGTGATACGTCCCGTCGGGGAGCTCGCTTCTGCATCTGCGCGGCACGATCGCTCCGAACGTACTCGCCGAGCGGCCGCTTGCGCTGTCTCCGACGGGGCATTGATACGCATTCGACGCCGTTACATGGCAACTGGCTTCTTCAGACACGTCCGAGGGACTGTCCCTCGGACACGGCCCTTACGGCTCGCCCTCCCAGTAGTCCACGCCGGAGTCGCGGCGGACGAGGATCCGGTCGGTCGCGTCGCCGGCAACCGGCCAGACGCCGATCTTGTCGCTGTCCGGGTACACCGCCACCGCAGGCGCCTGCTTTGTCGAGAGGAACAGCACGCGAACCGGCTCGTCGGTCCCGTTGCGAACCTGGTGCGCGCCCTCCGGTCCCTCCGGAAAGCACACGACGTCTCCCGGCGAGAGCTCCTGCTCCCCCTCCTGCGTCCGCAGCATCGGCCGCCCCGCCACCACCAGGAGCCACTCCTCGTTGCCGTATTCGTAGTGATACGGAAACGACCGCTGCCCCGGCGCCAGCTCGTACAGCGTCGCCCCCATCCCCGACGCCCCTATCACCGGCCCGACCATCCGCGCTCGCCAGCGGTAGCCCTCCCGCTCCTGCTCGCGCTCCCAGTCGTCGCCGTACAGGTTGAAGATCTTCATACGACGGGCACCTCCATCTTCGCCCTCGGTTCGACCTCGATCAGCCGCATCAGCAACGGGATCGCCGCGAGGATCGGCAGCCCGCAGATCGGCCACAGGATCTGATAGCCGTCGGTCGCCTGGAGGTACGGCCGCGCCAGGTCGATCGCAAGCCCGGCCGCCGGCGCTCCCACCAGCAGCCCGATCCCCTTCGTCGTCGTCGCCAGCCCCGACACCGCACCGCGGTGCTCGGCCGGCACCAGCTTGTACAGCAGCCCCCACGCCAGAGTCATCACCGTGCCGCCCGCGATCGCCACGACCACGATCAGCCCGAAGTACCAGTCGTGCCACTGCTGCGCGAACCCGCCAACCAGGAATCCGCCCCCGTACACGAACGACGCGAAGAAGATCACCCGCGCGAGCCCGAACCGGTCGCCGAGCCGGCCCGCGAAGACCGCTGCGATCACGTACCCGACCGCTACCGCTCCCAGCACCGCGGACGACATCACCTTCGACTCGTGCAGCCCGTCGATGATGTAGAGAACCACGAACGTCCGCGCCGCCGCGAACGTCCCCTCCCAGGCCGAGTTCGCGAGCAGGAAGCGCCTCACGTCGCCGTCCTCCCAGAAGATGTGCCAGCTCCGCACAATGTAGGCCCAGAATCCCTCGAAGACCCGCCCGTGACCGCCGTCCTCGCGGACGAGGAGGATCGCAAGCCCGCAGGCGGTCGTCGTCAGGATCGCGGCGAGCACGAACGGCGCCGGCTTCCAGAGTTTGAACAGGAGACCGCCGCCGACGAGCGCGATCCCGATCGCGATCCCGCGCTGAATGTGCTGCACGCCCTGTGAGCGTCCGAACGCCTCCGGCGGCAGAACGTCCGGATAGAGGCCGCGGTACGGAGGCTCGTAGAGGTAGTACGCGAAGAAGAACGACATGACGATCACGACAGTCGTCCAGAGGTTCGGCATGAACGGCATCAGCAGCAGGCAGAAGCCCATCGGGCCCAGCGCGACGAGCATGAACGGACGGCGGCGGCCCATCGGCGTGTGGAACGAGTCGCTCCAGGGACCGATCACCGGCGAGAGGAGGAGCGCGAATACGCCCTCCGCGCCCAGGACGACGCCGATCAGGCCGCCGGAGTTCGTGAAGCGGTGCAGGAGCGGCGGCAGGTAGGCGGCCGTCGTCGTGATCGAGAAGGCGAGCCCAAAGGCTCCGAGTCCGAGCGTCCAGATAAGTCGCCGTGGAGGCGAGCGCAGCGCGACGAGCGCCTGCGAAGCCGGTGCCGTCGCCACCTAGGCGGGCGCGGTCACGCGGTCGGGGGCCAGTCCGCCGGTGACGATCTCGACGAGCGTCCGCTCGGCGCGGGCGACATCCTCCTCCGAGTCCGGCAGCCGGCCGAGCACCCAGCCGGTCAGGAACTCCTCGACGGCCCCGAAGAAGACGTAGCTGGCGAGCCGCGCGTCGAGGTCTGGCCGCATCGACCCGTCTGTCTGGCCGCGCTCGACGATTTCCTGAATCGCGGCGAACGACTCGACGATCTCGTCCATCTCGCCCTCGAGGTGCTGGCTCCGCGTCACCTCGAGCACGAGGACGCGGACGAGATCGGGGTCACGCCGCCACGAACGCAACAGGATCTCCGCCACCTTGCGCAGCTGCTCGGGCGCCGAGTCTCCGCCAGCCTCGACGCTCTTGATCGTCTCGATCAGCGCGCGCCACGTCTCCCGGAAGACGCTCCGCAGCACGTCCTCCTTCGAATCGAAGTAGTGGTAGAGGAGCCCGTAGGCGACGCCGGCCTCCTCGGCGATGTCGCCGACGCGCGCGGCGTGGTACCCCTTGCGCGCGAAGACCCGCACCGCCGCGTCGAGGAGCACCCGGCGCTTGTCCTCGTGCGCGTTCGACCGGTCAGGCACCGCCGACGGAGTGTAGTAGGTTCGAGGCGGGTGGAACCGCTCGCGGGCCTTCTCGTCGTCGACATGACGCGCTACCTCCCGGGGCCCTTTGCGAGCCGGGAGCTGCTTCGGCTCGGCGCCCGCGTGGTCCGGCTGGAGGCTCCCGAGGGGGACCCGCTGCGCGAACTCGCGCCGGCCTGGCACGCGGCGCTCAACGCCGGCAAGGAATCGGTTGCGTGCGACCTGAAGGCCGATCCGGAGCTCGGGCGCGCGCTCTGCTCGAAGGCAGACGTCGTGCTGGAGAGCTTCCGGCCCGGAGTCATCGAGCGCCTCGGCGTCGGCCCGGACGACCTGCCCGAGACGGTCGTCTACTGCTCGCTCACCGGCTTCGGGCCGGGAGATCTCCGCGCCGGTCACGACCTCAACTACCAGGGCTACGCGGGCGTGCTCGCCGACACGGCACCGGCGATGCCGCCGGTCCAGGTCGCCGACCTCGCCGCCGGGGCGCTCACGGCGGTAGCGGAGATCCTCGCAGCGCTGCTCCAGCGCGAGCGAACCGGGAGGGGCCGGCATATCACCCTGTCGCTCACCTACGGCGCGCACAGGCTCGTCGCACACCGCCTCCGCGGAGAACCGATCCGCCGCTTGCTCACCGGCGGCCTCGCCTGTTACCGGATCTACGCGACGGCCGACGGCCGCCACCTGACCGTCGCCGCGCTCGAGCCGAGGTTCTTCAGACGCCTCTGCGAGCTGCTCGGCCGCCCGGAGCTGGCCGGGCGGCAGTGGGAGGCCGACCAGGAGCCGCTCGCCGCCGAGCTCGCCGAGGCGATCGCCGCAAAACCCCTCGCAACCTGGCTCGAGCTTTTCGACGGCGAGGATGTCAGCGCCGGCCCGGTCGCGACGCTGGCCGAGGCCGCCGCCGACTTCGGCGACCCGCCGCCGCCCGAAGCCTCGACCCTCGGTGAGCACACCGACGCCTGGCGGGCCGAGCTCGGCCTCACCGGCTAGTCGGATGAGCCCGAATTTCCGCGCGGCAAGACCGAGCCGAGCTGCCCGAGCGCCTGCGTGAACTCGCTCGGGATGATCCAGACCTTGTTCGACTCGCCCTGCGCGATCTGCGGCAGCATCTGGAGGTACTGGTACGCGAGCAGCTTCGGGTCGGCGTCGCCCTCGTGGATCGCCCGGAAGATCGTCTCGATCGCCTTCGACTGGCCCTCGGCGCTGAGGATCTTCGCCTGCCGCTCGCCCTCAGCCCGCAGGATCGCGCTCTGCTTCTCGCCCTCGGCGGTCAGGATCTGCGACTGCTTCACGCCCTCCGCGTTCAGGATCGCCGCACGCTTGTCCCGGTCGGCGCGCATCTGCTTCTCCATCGCCTCCTTGATCGTCCCCGGTGGGTCGATCGCCTTCAGCTCGACCCGGTTGACGCGGATCCCCCACTTGCCCGTCGCTTCGTCGAGGACGCCGCGGAGCTGGGCGTTGATGTCGTCGCGCGACGTCAACGTCTCCTCGAGCTCCATCCCGCCGATCACGTTCCGCAGCGTCGTCACCGTCAGCTGCTCGATTGCCTGGATGTAGTTCGCGACCTCGTAGCTGGCCGCCTTCGGATCGGTCACCTGGAAGTAGATGACCGTGTCGATGCTGACGACCAGGTTGTCCTCGGTGATCACAGGCTGGGGCGCGAAGGAAACGACCTGCTCGCGGAGGTCGATCAGCGGCCGGAGCCGGTCGATGAAGGGCACCACCATCGCGAGGCCCGCATTCAGCGTGCGCTGATAGCGGCCGAGCCGCTCGACGATTCCCGCATTCGCCTGCGGAACGATTCGGACCGTCCGGGCGAGCACGAACAGGACCACCACCGCGACGACGATCAAGACTATGAGCTCGGTCACCGGGTCACCTCTCTACTCGTAGACGAGCGCCGTGGCGCCGTCGATCTTGACGACCTCGACCCGGGTCCCGGGCTCGAGGACCTGCCCTTCCAGATAGGCGCGCGCCGACCACACCTCTCCGCCGATCCGAACGCGTCCGCCGTCGGCGTCCACCCGCTGGACGACGACCGCCTTCGACCCCGTGAGCGCGGCGGTGCCCGTCCGGAGCTCTGCCGGCACGTGCAGATGGCGGCGCGCGACCGGCCGAATCACGAGCACCGACGCGATCGAACCGAGGATGAAGACGAGGAGCTGAAAGACCGCTCCGCCGCCCAGGAGCGCGATGACGCCCGCGGCGACGGCGGCGAGAGCAACCGGTCCAAGGAAGAAGAGGCCGGGCGTGAACACCTCGCCCACGGCCAGCGCGACGGCCACGATCGCCCAAATCACCCAGGCAGGCACGAGGCGATCCTAACTCTGGTCAACGCGAATGCCGAGCGCCGCGGGCAGCGCGTAGAGGTCCGGCAGGCGGTTCGCGATCTCCGGGTAGAGGTCGTCGCGGTCGAGGAGAAACGCGGTCGAGATTCCAGCGGCCCGGGCCCCTTCGACGTCGTCCTCGGGCGAGTCGCCGACCATCGCGGCCTCGGCCGGGTCGACCTCCAGCCGTTCCAGCACCGCGCGGAAGATCGTCGGATGCGGCTTCGTCCGGCCGAAAGCGCGCGAACCGAGCGCCGCGTCCACGTCCAGGCGGTGGTGCGCGACGAACTCCTCGAGATCGCGGCCCGTGTTCGAGACGAGCCCGAGCTTCAGCCCCTGACCGCGCAGCTCGGAGAGCACCGGCAGCGCGTCCTCGTAGAGCTCGAAGTGCTCGGCGTGCTCCCAGGCCCGCGTCATCTCGACCGCGCACTCGTACGCGGAGTCGGCGTCTCCGCCCATGTTGCGGATGATCCGCTCGGTGAACGCGACCCAGATCTCCTCGTCGTGCTCGAGCTCGGGGTGGCGCCTGATCCCTTCGAGCGCCTTCGCGCGCGCGTCCGGGTAGCGTGAGGAGTCGAGCTCGAGCCCGAAGCGCCTGCCGAGACGCCGGTAGCCCTCGGGCCCCAGCTCCGGACCCGGCCGGGCGATCGTGAAATCCACGTCGAAGAGAACGGCGCGCAGCACTAGGGAGCTTCTACCAGCCGGCGCGGTCTCGAGTGCTCCCAGGCGAGCGTCTGCCCGATTGTCCGTCGGTCGGCGTGCGTCAAGCCGGCATTGGCCAACGGTACGCCGCGGACTGCCGGTTGGCGAGCGACGGCAGCTTCTCCCGCACCTCGCGCAGCCGCGCCCGGTCGAGCTCGGCCGAGATGACCGTCTCCCCGTCCGGCGCCTGCGCGAGCACGATTCCCCAGGGATCGACGATCAGCGAGCGGCCGTAGCTCGGCCGGCCCGGGAGCGTCTCTCCCACCTGCGCCGGCGCCGCCACGTAATACTGGTTCTCCACCGCCCGGGCGCGCAGGAGCAGGTGCCAGTGGTCGCGGCCGGTGTGAAGCGTGAAGTGCGCCGGCACCGTCACGAGCTCCGCGCCCTCGAGCGCGAGGATCCGGTAGAGCTCCGGAAAGCGGACGTCGTAGCAGACCGTCAGGCCGATCGGCCACCCTTCGCCGCGAACGACCACCGGCTCCTCCCCAGCCTCCTCGGCATCCGACTCGCGGTAGACGTGGCCGCCGACCTCGACGTCGAAGAGGTGGATCTTGCGGTAAAGGCCGAGCACCTCGCCGTCGGGGCCGAAGGCGACGCTCGTGTTCGAGAGCTTCTCCCGCCCCTCGCGCCGCTCTGAGATCGAGCCGCCGACAAGCGTGATCCCGTTCGTCCGCGCCCAACCCGCCATCGCCGCCACCGACTCGCCGCCCTCGACCGTCTCGGCCGCGGCGTACAGGGTCTCCGGATCGCCGATCGCGTTCCACTTCTCCGGCAGGGCGACGACGTCGGCGCCGGTCGCCGCGGCCCGGGCAACGAGCCGCTCGGTCTTCTCGAGGTTCGCCGCCTTGTCGGGCCCGCTCGTCAGCTGGACGCAGGCGACGCGAAGCAGGTCGGACACGCGGGCAGGATAGCTTTCGGACGTGGAGGCGATCACGCAGGCCCCGGCCCGCGCGCGCGTTCTCAGGGCGTTTCAGAGCCGCGACTTCCGGCGGCTCTGGACCGGTCAGGCGATCTCGCTGCTCGGCGACACCGCCTTCCTCGTCGCCCTCGGCTGGCGCACGTTCACGTTGACCGGGTCACCGCGCTCGCTGGGCTTCGTCCTGACGCTCCAGGGGCTGGGCCTGCTGACGACGCTGCTGGTCGGCGGTGCGCTGGCCGACCGCTACGACCGGCGCACGCTGATGCTCGTCTCCGACGCGGCCAGGTTCGCGATCATCGGGGCGCTCGCGGCCGTGGACGCGACCGGCCACCTCAGCATCGGCGCGCTCGCCGGAATCGCCTTCGCCGAAGGGCTTGCGACCGGCTTCTTCACGCCCGCGCTCGGCGGCCTTCTGCCGCTCGTCGTCGACGAGGGCCGCCTGGGATCGGCGAACGCGCTCCTCGGCATGGCCCGACAGGCCAGCATCCTGATCGGCCCGTCGTTCGCGGCCCTCCTGTACGGCGTCGCCGGCTCGACCGTCGTCTTCGGCTTCAACTCGGCCTCATACCTCGTCTCGTTCGCGTTCGTCTGGGCGACGCGTCCCCGCCCGGCGGAGCGGTCGGCGGCGGAGGGAACGTTCAGGGAGATCTGGGCCGGCATCCGCTACGTCGGCCGAATCCCGTGGCTCTGGCTCACGATCACGCTGTTCGCGTTCGTGCTCATGTTTCAGTGGGCACCGATCCAGGTTCTGACGCCGAAGCTCGTCCACGATCACTTCCACCTCGGCGTCCGCGCCTACGGTCTCGTCTTCTCGATGCTCGGCGCCGGGATGATCGTCGGGGCAACCGCGTTCGGACAGCTCAACCCTCGCCGGCGGCGCGGGCTCGTCTCGTATCTGATCTGGATGGTGAACAGCCTCCTGGTGATCGTGTTCGCGCTGTCGCCGTGGTATTCGCTCGCCGTCGTCGCCTCGTTCTTCCGCGGAATCTGCATCGGCTTCGGCGTCGCGGTCTGGGAGACAATGCTGATGGAGCTCGTGCCGCAGCACATGCTCTCGCGGGTAGTCAGCCTCGACTGGTTCGGCGCCCTCGGCCTGACGCCGTTCGGGCTCCTCGCGGCCGGCGCCGTCTCGGACCTCGCCGGGCCGGGGACGATCATCGCCCTGGGCGCCTGCATCTCGCTCCTGCTGGTCGCGGCCGGGCTGAGCTCACGCCAGATCCGAGCCATCCAGTGAGCCCGATCTACTGGAAGCCGAAGTACGGCACGAGAAGCTCCCGCCACCGCGCCTGGACCAGGCAGCAGGCGCGGCGGGAAGCAGCGCTCGAGCGGCAGCCGAAGATCTCGCTGCGAGAGCGCCTGCGCCGCTTCTTCAGACGCTAACCTGTGCGGGCTCGGGGTGTGGCGCAGCCTGGTAGCGCGCTCCGTTCGGGTCGGAGAGGTCCCCAGTTCAAATCTGGGCACCCCGATTGGGACGCGGGGGAACGAACGTGGGGGAACCCCTGGTTCCCCCACGAGCCCCGTCCTTTACGGCGCCCGTGTCGTGCTCACGTTTCAGGAGCCGGCAGAGGTTTTTTCGAGGAAGGAGTCGATCGCGTCGGCGCAGGCTTCCGGGCGCTCGCCGATTAGCAGATGGCCGCAGCCTGCGATCGCACGCAGCGGCGCCCGCAGGCGGCGGGCGTACTCGAACGCATCTCCCATCGGGAGCTGGCTGTCGCGCGCGCCCCAGAGGACGAGGCACGGGCAGCGCACGCGCTCGAGGTCGACGCGAAGGTCGCCTCGTACCAGCGCCTTCGCGGCGCTGACGGTGTCTGTGTGGCGCTCCGGGCCCGCGAGGAACGACTCCGCCACCTCGGGCGGAAACGCGGGCGGATCGGCGGCGCCCCAACGGCCGAAGACGAGCGTCCGCAACAGCGCCGAACGCGCGACGAGCCGGCGCCTCGGCGCGATCCGCTTCCCGGGTTGCACGAGCCCTGTGATCGTCAGCGCGTACCGCGCGCGTCTCGTCCCCGACGAGATCCCCGCCGCTCCCGCCAGCACGAGCGCGCTCACCAGCTCGGGCCGCCGGATCGCCAGCCGGAGCGCGACCGCCCCACCGAAAGAGTGCCCGACGAGCGGCGCGGGACCCGCGGCCGCATGCTCGACGAGCAGGCCGAGGCGATCGGCGTACACGTCCAGGCTCGGCGTCCGGGACAGAGGCTCCGACCCGCCGTGCCCCGGCAGCTCGGGCACGAGCAGCCGGCGCCCGGGCAGGAGGAACGGCGCGAGCGCGAGCCAGTTCGACGCCGCCCCGCCCAGGCCGTGCACGAGTACCAACGTCTCCCCCTCGCCCGCGACGAGATAGCGCAGCCCATCGGCAAGGCGCTCCTTGAACCCCGGTAGCTCGACCTTTGCGTCCGTCACCCAGCGCGATTATTCTTTGAGGCGATGAACAGCTCGGGGAGGCAGGACCCCTGATTCCTGTCGCACACCGAAGAGGAGTAGTCGGCTAGCCCGTCGCGCCGGAGCGCAGGCGGGCTTTTTGATGCGATGTCTATGGGAGGAGCCGCATGGCAAACCACCTGACGCCTGAGGAGTTGTCCAAGGAGCTCGGAATCGACCGGACCGAGGTGATCCGGGTCTGCCTCGAGGAGGGGATCCCGATCTACCAGGGCAAGATCGACAAGACGCTCTTCCAGGCGCAGCTCGAGGCGCTCGGCGCCGTGCCGCAACCGCACTAAGAGCACGTCTCAGAATGAAGCCTTGTGCCGTCGGGCCGCGCTGCGCGGCGCGTGGACTGCGTCCTCGGTCGCACCCGTAAGCCTCACGTGACTCCAGGACGCGTAGCGTTTGCGTCCTTGCCGCGCACCACCCATCGCGCCCCGATGACGAAGCGTCAAACTGAAACGAGCTCTAAGCGGCCGACCGCCGGCGTCGCCGATAGGCGCGGGTCTTGAGCCGGTTGCCGCAGATCGCCATCGAGCACCAGCTCGCCGCCCGATTCCGGGAGTAGTCGTAGAAGGCCCAGCGACACCGGCGGCACGCCTTCAGGCGTGCCCAGGTGCCATCGGTCATGGCTGAGAACGCGATCGCCAGAAGCCCTCCGAACACCGCGCTGGTTCCTCCCGCCAGCGGAACGAGCGCCGTCTGGCCGTGCTCGTCGAGCTGGGGAACCAGCTTCGATTGCCGCGCGAGCCGGTTCAAGCGAGTCTGCGCGGCGTCCGGAAGGGGGCGGCCGTCGTTGTTGCTCCGGAGAAGCTCGCGGAAGCAGTCGCGCAGCGCGTGCGCCTTGCGCAGATCGGCCCGGCCCACGGGCCGGCCGGGTTCGAGCAGGCTTCGCTCCACCAGCCAGCGTTCGAGATCGGCCGGGTCCTGGAGCCACTCCCGCTCGTGCTCGAGATCTACGGTGTTCACGAACTCCTGCACGAGCCGGAGCGGTTGGGGCGCCGCGTTCGGGATGTCGTAGCGGGGACTCAAACCGCGACACCATCGTATCCAATACGATGGTGTCGCAGATGTGGCGCCGCGCCTTCTTCCCCGTCAGGCTCGCGCTGATCCGGCTCCGGGCACGTCCCGGGCGCCCGCTTCTCGTCGGCCTCGGAATCGCCGTCGGCGCGGCGCTCCTGGCGGTTTCCGACGGGGGCAGCGTCGCCGTCCGGGACCGCGCCGTCCAGCGCGCGCTCGCGGAGCTCGGCCCGTCACAGACGTCCTTGCAGGCCGTCTGGAGCGGGGTCCCCGCCCAGTCCGAGGTTCCTCTGGCAACGCTCGACCGGGACGCGAAGGAGGCCCTCCGCCCCGTTACCGGCGAGACGCCGTTCGCGCTCATGCTCTTTCGCCAGGCGCGGTTCGGCGGCGCTCTCGTCAACCTCGGCGCGGTCGACGGGCTGCGGCGCTGGCTGCGACTCCGGCAGGGCCGGGTGCCGAGACCCTGCCGGCCGCAGAGGTGCGACCTCGTCCTGGTCGGCGGGAAAGGCCCCCTGCCCCGGCTGCCGTTCCTCCGGGTGGTCGGCCGCGCGTCGCTGACGACTGACGCACCGTTCGACGCGTACTTCGGATCTTCGGGAACAAAGCAGCCGCCGCTCTTGCTCGCCGAGGGCGTGTCAGGACTCGCACGCGCGCCGCTCCAGGACGCCGACCTGATCGCACGCACGTACGGATGGATCGTTCCCGTCGCGCCGGGGACGATCGACGACTGGGAGATCGAGGGCTTCGCCGGCCGGGTCGACCGTGCCAGCTCTCGCCTCCAGGTGCGGTCGAGCGTCTTCAGCGTCTCTGCGCCCCTCGACGCGCTCACGGCCGTCCACGCTCAGGCCCACGTCACCGGCGAGCGGCTCCTGCTCGTCGGCGGCGACGTCGCCGTGCTCCTGCTCGCGTTTGCGGTGCTCGCGGCGGGGCGGCTTCGTCGCGACGGCGAAGCGGCATGGCGTCGACTCACGTGGCATGGGGCGAGACGGTCGCAGCTGGTCGCCCTCGCAGCGGCGGAGAGCGGAGCGATCGCAGCGGCGGCCGTCGTCGCCGGCTGGGCGGTCGGAATCGGGTTCGCCGCTCTGCTGGCGCTCTACCTGGATGCGCCCGCAGCCGCCGTCGTCGCTCATTCGGTCGTGGCACCCGAGGGACTCGCGCTCGCCGCGGGGCTCGCCGTCGGTGCCGCGCTCGTGGTGCTCGTGTCGCTGAGAGCCCGCCTGGTGGCGTTCGGCGGGCTCAGCGTCTCCGCGGCGGACGTGGCCGCGATCGGCGCGCTCGTGGCCGTCGCGCTCGCGCTCAGCCGGGGCGCGACCGACGTCGGGACGCTCAGCTCGGCCGGCAGCACGAACGTCTTCCTGCTTCTCCTGCCGGGTCTCATCGTCTTCGCCGGGGCCGTCCTGTCGGCGCGCGTCGTCGCTCCCGCGCTCCGGCTTCTCGAACGTGCCGGGCGACGCGGCCCGCTTCCCTTCAGGTTGGCCGCGCTTTCGCTTGCCCGGCGTACCGGCCCGCCGCTCCTGGCCGTGGTCTTCCTCGTCATCAGCATCAGCGTCGCGCTCTTTGCGAGCACGTACCGCGAGACGCTCGTGCGCAACGACGGCGAGCACGCGGCCTTCGCCGTTCCGGCCGACTTCGTGCTGAGCGAGGACCCGCAGCGGCTCGTCACGATCCAGCAGGCCGCATCTCGCCGGGCCTATGCGAGCATCGGCACCGCGACTCCCGTCGTTCGCCTCGGCGGCAACGTCGCCGGGCGTGGGCAAGTGAGCTTCACGCTGCTCGGGCTCCCTGCCCAGGCGATCCCGCGGGTCGACGGCTGGCGCTCCGATTTCTCGAGCGTCCCGCTCGACCAGCTCGCGGCCCGGCTGCGGCCGCGCGGGCCGATGGAGCTGCGCGGCATCCGGCTGCCGGCGGACATGCGGTCCGTCGAGCTGCCGATCGTCGTCCGCGGCGGCAGGGTCGATGTCGCGCTCAACATCAGGAATCCCCGCGGCGACTTCAGCCTGATCCCGCTGGGGGAGCCCGGCGCCGGGGCGCACCGGCTCCACGCGCGCGTTCCGGCGGTCGCGCGCGGAGGGCGCGTCGTCTCGATCCATCTGGAGCTTCCGCTCGTCGCGCAGTTCCTCGCCGGGCATCGCGAGTCGGGAACGACGCTTTCCATCTCGGCGACGTCTCGAGGAACGCTCGAGCTCGGCCGCCTCCGCGCTCGGACGAAGCGCGGTCTCCGCGTGCTGGCGCCCTACGGCGAGTGGCTCGGCACCGGGGGAATCACCGCGACCGCGACGGCGTCCGGAGCCCGCGTCCGCTACGTCGTGAACCGGGCGGCCGCGTCCTTCTTCCGGCCGCACCAGCCGACGGACGGCAAGCTTGTGCCCGTCCTCGCGTCACCGGAGATCGCGGCCGCGGCCGGGCCCACGGGAACGCTGCCGCTCGAGGTGAACGAGGAGCCTCTCCTGGCGCGTGTGGTCGGGGTCACCCGGTACTTCCCGTCGGTGCTCGACGGCGACGTCGTCGTCGCAGACCGAGACACGGTCTCCACGGCCCTGAACGCCGCAGGGCCGGGCTCCGCGCGCCCGAGCGAGGTCTGGCTCGCCGCCGGGCCCACCGCCGCGCAGGCGCTCGGGCAACGACCGTTCGACCTTCTTTCGACCTCCTCGCAATCGGCCCGCGCGGCGACGATCCGGTCCGACCCGCTGGGGCGGGGAACCGTGGCGATCCTCACGATCACCGCGATCGTCGCGCTCGCGCTGGCGCTGGTCGGCCTCCTCCTGGCGACAGTGGCCGACGTCCGCGACGAGAGCGGGGAGCTGTTCGATCTCGAGGTCCAGGGCGCATCGCCGGCCGACCTCCGCCGACATCTCCGCCTGCGAGCGCTGATCGTGACCGTCGCCGGGATCGCCGGAGGCATCGCAACCGGTGCCGCACTGACCGGGCTCGTCGTTTCGGTGGTGCGAGTCACCGCCGGCGCGACCGCGCCGATTCCGCCGTTGATCGTAGGGCTGAGCTGGCCGCTCCTGCTCGGCGGCCTCGCGGCATTCGTGCTCGCATCGGCCGCGGTCGTCGCGCTGGCGACGGCGCGCGTGCCCGAACGAGTCGCAGCCTGGCGATCGGCCGAGGGAGTCACGTGAGCGTCGCGGTCGAGACCCAGGACCTCTTCCGGATCTACGAGACCGCAGTGGGCAACGCGGTCGCGCTTCAGGGCCTGACGCTTTCGGTGCGCGACGGCGAGCTGGTGGTCGTCTTCGGCCCGAGCGGTTCCGGGAAGACGACGCTCCTGCGCATCCTCGCGGGGCTCGACAAGCCGTCGGCGGGGTGGGTCCACGTTTTCGGCACTGATCTTCGGAAGATCCGCGGCCGCTCGCGCCGCGACTACCGCTCGCGGATGCTCGGCTACGTCGACCAGCACTACACGCGGGCGCTGGCCCCCGAGCTCGCCGCCCGCGATCTGGTCGCGCTTCAGCTCGGCCTGCTGGGCGAGCCGAGGCGAAACCGGGTCCGCGCTGCGGACGAGCTCCTCGAGCGCGTCGGGCTCGCGGATCGGAAGCACGCGTGGCCGCCGGAGCTCTCCGGTGGCGAGCAGCAACGCGTCGCCGTCTGCGCTGCGCTCGCGCATCGCCCGCGGCTGTTGCTCGCGGACGAGCCGACGGGCGAGCTCGACTCGGAGAATGCGCGGCGCGTGTACGCGCTCATTGGCGAGCTCGCCCGGGGGGCCGGAGCGACGACGGTGATCGTCAGCCATGATCCCGAGTCGGCGTCGGTCGCCGACAGGGTGGTCCACGTGCGCGACGGCCGGGTCAGCGCAGAGACCGCCGCCGACAGCGGTCACGACGAGGCGATCGTGGTCGGCCGCGGCGGCTGGCTTCGGCTTCCCGAGGAATTCCTGCGCAGAAGCAGGATCGAAACGCGTGCGACGGCGCGGCTCGACGGGGGGCGGATCGTGATTGCCGCGCCCCACGACATCGAACCTCCGGCCCCGGATCCCGGCGAGGTCGAGAGCAAGGTGCCCGACCGGCCGCCCGGCGCCGTCGTCGCCGAAGTCCGCGAGCTCGGCAAGACCTACGGCGCCACGAAGGTGTTCGACGGCCTCGGCGCGCGGTTCGCGGCAGGCAGGCTGGCCGTCGTGAGCGGCCCGTCCGGGTCGGGGAAGACGACGCTCCTCCACCTCTTGGCGGGAATCGACCTTCCGACGGCGGGAGAGGCGATCGTCCTCGGCAAGCGCATGTCGGCGCTCAATCCGGCTGACCGCGCGGAGCTTCGCAGAGAGTCGATCGCGGTCGTCACCCAGGGCGCCGATCTCATCCCCTTCCTGACGGCCCGTGAGAACCTGGAGTTGATCCTCGGGCTGCGCGGAGTCGATCGGGATACGGCGCGCGATCGTGCAGGCGACGCTCTCGCCGCCGTTGGGGTGGGCGAGCTCGCGGACCAACGTGTGGCGCGGTTGTCGACGGGCGAGCGCCAGCGCGTGGCGGTCGCTCGCGCGATCGCCGCCCAGCCGGCGCTTCTGCTCGCGGACGAGCCGACGGCGCGGCTGGACGAGGCCAACAGCCGGGCGATCGCCGCGCTGTTCGCGCGCCTCGCTGCACGGACGGGAACCGCGATCGTGTGCGCGACCCACGACCCGGTCCTCACCGAGCAGGCCGACGCGGAGCTCGCGCTGGCCGGGCCGCTCGCCGCGCCGGCGGAAGCGCGGAGCGGAATCGGCGTCCGCTGAGGGCCGATCGCCGGCGCTACTTGCGCGCGGCGGCGCGGCGCTTCGGCGCCGCCTTCTTGCCTGCGGCAGGCTCGGCGCCGTCGCTGGAGCCGGAGCGCTGCTTCGTCGCGGCGACGCTTCGCTTCAGGGCCTCCATCAGGTCGACCACCGGCGCCTCCGGTACGGGCTCGGGCTTTGCGATCTCCTCGCCCTTCAGCTTCGCCTCGAGCAGCCGGCGCAGGTCGCGCCGGTACTCGCTCTGGAACTCGGTCGGGTCGAAGTCGCCGACGAGCCCGTCGATCAGCTGCCGCGCGAGCGCCATCTCGCCCTCCTGCACCTGCGTCTCCTCGACCGCCTCGTCGATCTCGGCCTGCGAGCGGACGTCCTCGGCGAGGAAGAGCGTCTCGAGCACGAGCGCGTCGCCCTTCGCCCGGATCAGGCAGAAGCTCTCGTTCCCACGGATCACCATCCGGCCGATCGCGCCCATCCCGGTCTCCTTCATCGCCTCGAGCAGGAGCACGTAGGGCCGGCGCTGGGCGGCGGCGCTCGCGGGCGCGAGGAAGTAGGTGCGGTCGAAGAAGAGCGGATCGACCTGGTCGAGCGGGACGAAGCGCGAGATCTCGATCGCCCGCGAGGTGTCGTGCTGCGCGATCGCCTCGAGGTCGGCCTCCTCGACGATCACGAACTGGCCCTTCGAGACCTCCCAGCCCTTGACCAGCTCGTCTTGCGGCACCTCTCGGTCGTGCACGGGGCACCAGCGCTTCTGCTTGATCGGCGTCTTGCACTCTCGGTGGAGCGTGCGGAAGGAGACGTCCGAGGCCCTCGCCTTCGGGGTCGTCGCAGGCGCCAGCCCGACCGGGATCGTAACCAGGCCGAAACTGAGGGATCCGTTCCAGATAGTGCGCATGGGGCCGCTGTGCAAAGTCTAGTGGGACCCGGGAGTTCGCCGCCGCGGGCTTCCCTCCTTCCCGCACCGCGACGTAAGCTGAGGGCCTGAGCGAGACGACGGCATCGGCGCCGCCGCGCGCGGCCAAGAGGGCGGCCGGGGGCCGCACGGTCGGCCGGCTCTGGCGCGACGCGGTCGCCGCGGGACGCTCGAATCCCGCCTACCTCGTCGAGGGCCCGGACGGCTGGCGAGAGGTTGGCTGGGAGGAAGCCGGCCGCGCCGTGGACGAGCTTGCGAACGGCCTGCTCGCGCTCGGGGTCCGCAAGGGGGATGCCGTCGGGATCCTGGCGCAGACGACCGTCGAGTGGGCGCTCTTCGACTACGCGCTCGCCCTGATCGGCGCCGTCGGCGCCGCGATCTACGCGAACAGCTCGCCGAGCGACTGCCGCTACGTGCTCGAGCACTCCGACGCGGTCGGCGCGCTCGTCGAGGACGAAGAGCAGCGGGGCAAGGTTGCCGACATCGGCCTCGCACACGTGATCTCGTTCGCCGATCTCGACGACCTGCGCGTGCGGGGGCGCGAGTTCGCCGCCGAGCACCCGGACGCGCTCGCCGAGGCCGAGGGCGCCGTTGGCGAGGAGGACCTCTTCACGTTCATCTACACGTCGGGCACGACCGGGCCGCCCAAGGCCTGCATGATCCGCCACCGCAACTACTACGAGATGGCCGCGTGCGTCGAGGGCGTCGAAGGCTTCGCCGTCGCGGACGACGTGATGCTCCTGTACCTGCCGCTCGCGCACAACTTCGGGCGGCTGATGCATCTGCTGGGGGCCCACATCGGCTACACGGTCGCGTTCTGCCCGGACCCGCTCCACGTGGCAGAGGCGCTGCCCGCCGTCCGGCCGACGCTTCTGCCGAGCGTGCCGCGCCTGTACGAGAAGGTGCACACGGCCCTGCTGGCGCACTTCGAGCAGGTCACGGGACCCCGCCGCCGGCTCGTCGACTGGGCGCTCGGCGTCGGCCGTCGCGCCAGCGAGCTCCGCCTGGGCGGGGAGCCTCTCCCGCCGACGCTCGCGCTGCGCCACCGAATCGCCGACCGGCTCGTCTTCAGCAAGGTGAAGAAGCGCCTGGGAGGGCGGCTTCGCCTCGGCGTCTCCGGCGGCGCACCGCTGGCCGCCGAGATCGGCGAGTTCTTCCACGCGCTCGACATCCTGATCATCGAAGGGTGGGGCCTGACGGAGTGCACGACCGCCGCATCGGTCAACCGGCCGCACCGGTTCCGCTTCGGCACGGTGGGGCCCGCGCTGCCCGGCTTCGAGGTCCGCACCGACGCGGACGGGGAGCTCCTGATCCGGAGCCCGACCGTGTTCGCGGGCTACTACAAGGACGAGGAGGCGACGCGGGAGGTGCTCGGCGCGGACGGCTGGCTGCGCTCCGGCGACGTCGGCGAGATCGACGCCGACGGCTTCATCCACGTCACCGACCGCAAGAAGGACATCCTCGTCACCGCGGGGGGCAAGAACGTCGCTCCGCAGAACCTCGAGAACGCGCTCAAGACCTCGCCGCTCGTCTCGCAGGCCCTCGTCGTCGGCGACCGGCGGCCCTATGTGGCGGCTCTGATCACCGTCGACCCGGAGCAGGCGAAGGACGTCCCCGCCGAGGAGGAGCTCGAGGCCCGCGTGCAGGAGATCGTGGACGCCGTCAACGCGCCGCTTTCACGCTTCGAGCAGGTCAAGCGCTTCGCGATCCTGCCCCGGGAGTTCAGCGCCGAGGAGGGCGAGGTGACCCCGACGCTGAAGCTGAAGCGCCGCGTCTGCGCCGAGCACTTCGCCGCCGAGATCGAAGCCCTCTACGCCGGCTAGAGCGCTTTCGAGCGCCGGCGTGAGCTACATGCGACGTCCGCCCACGAACGTGGACGCGTACCAGCCGGTCATGCTCGAGATCTTCACCACGTCGCCGGTATGCGGCGAGTGGATGAACTGGTTCCCGCCGATGTAGATCCCGTCGTGACCGAGGCCGTCGAAGAAGACCACGTCGCCGGGCTGCAGCTGGCTGCGTGAGACCGGCGTCCCGTAGCCGTACTGCGCCGCCGCGTTGTGCGGCAGCGAGACCCCCACCTGGGCGAAGACGTACATCACGAAGCCTGAGCAGTCGAAGCCCGAGGGCGAGGCGCCGCCCCAGACATACGGCGTCCCGAGGTACTGCATCGCGATCCCGACCACGCCCCCGTAGCGCGCGGGCGGGGGTGCGATCGTCGGCGCCGGCGCCGGCGAGACCGTCTGCGCGATCGCCTGCTGGCTCGCCGCCTGCTGCTGGGCGGCCAGCCGCTCCTGGAGCTGGCGCTGGAGCTCGGCCTGCCTCTCCCGCTCCTGCTGCTTGAGCTGCGCGATCTCGCCGCGGATCGAGTCCAGCAGTGCCTGCCGCTGGCCGAGCTGGCTCTGGATCGAGGCCCGGGCGGCGGCTCGCTCGGCGACCACCTGCTTCTGCTCCGCGTGCGCCTTTCGGAGCTCCCGCTGCCGGCGCTGCACCTCCGTGCGGAAGTGCACGACCTGCCGCAGAACGACCGAATCCTGGTCGGAGACCCGGTCGACGGCGTCCATCCGGTTGAGCATGTCGTCGAGGCTCGACGATCCGAGCAGGACGGCGAGCGTCGAATCCTGGCCCTCGGAGGTGTAGAGGTCGACGAGGCGCGAGGAGAGCTGCCGCTGCGCGTTCCCGAGGCTCCGCTTCGCGACGGAGAGGTTGTGCGTGTTCGTCGCCAGGTCGCGCTTGATCCCCGCGAGCTTGACGTTGGCGAGGTTGTACGCCTCGATCGCGCGCTCGAGACTCGAGTCGAGCTGTTGGATCTGGCCGAGGACGCTCTGCGCCTCCGCCTGCTTCGAGGCGATCGTCGGGTCGGCGACCGCGGGAACGGCAGCCAGCGCGAAGGCCGCTGCCAACGCGATGACTAGTGCCGGCGCCTTTCGTCTGGTCGAGCTTAGGGGGGCTGGGCTGCTCGACAGGCGCCCTCCTGGGAGGGGCCGGTACGTCACAAGCACGGCACCCTAACAGGGGAGTCGGACGGCTGCAAAGGCTTGCCGGGCCGAAAACGACATTCGCCCCGCGCGCGCCCGGCCCGCACAAGCTCTTGTGCTACGGTGCCGCGTCGTGCCGGGGGAGACGCGCACGCTGCGAGCCTGGCCGATCGTCGCCGGAACCGTCCTCGCTCTCAGCGGACTCGTTCCGGCAACGGTCGCGGCCGACTCGGCTTCGACCATGCGATCGAGGGCCTCGCAGCTCACACACCAGAACGCCGGCCTCGCGGCGAAGTCGCGCAGCGCGCTGCTCGACCTGTACGCACTCGACTCGCGCCTGGCCCGTGAGCGCGCTCACCTCGTCGCCCTGCGGATCCGCACGGCCGAGGTACGTGCCGAGCGCGAGGCCGCCCAGCACCGGCTCGCCGTCGCCCGGCACTCCTTGAGGGCCGCCCAGCTCGCACTCTCGCGGCGGCTTCAGCAGCTCTACGAGCAGGGTGACACCGACCCCGTCGCCGTCGTCCTGGGCGCCTCGTCGATCGACGACGCCCTTAGCAACCTCGACTCGCTCGACCGGATCGCCGACCAGGACCGGCAGGTGATCCTCCAGACACGACAGGCGCGCCGCCGGCTGAGCTCGCTCTCGCGGGCGCTTGCCGCTCGCGAGAGCGAGCTCCGGCACCTGGCCGGCGAGGCGGCGCGCTCGACCGTCGCGCTCGAGCGGTCACGCGCGCAGCGCGTCTCGTACCTGGCGAGCCTCTCTGCACAGCGGCGGCTCAACGCCTCGGCGATCTCGTCCCTCCAGGAGCAGGCTCAGGCCGTCGAGGCCCGCACACAGCAGCTCGCCGCGTTTGCGGCCGCGCGGGGCAACGCCGGCGACCCAGCGCCGGCCACCGGGCGAACGCTGACCGTGGTCGCAACCGGCTACTCCCTCACCGGCCACACCGCGACAGGGGCACCGGTCGGCTGGGGTGTGGTCGCCGTCGATCCCTCCGTGATCCCGCTCGGGACGCGCATGAGCATTCCCGGCTACGGCGAGGGTGTGGCCTCGGACACGGGCTCGGCCGTGCAGGGCGCCATGATCGACCTCTGGTTCCCGACGCCCGCCCAGGCCGCGGCCTGGGGCCGGCGCACCGTCACGATCGCCCTGCACTAGAGCGCGCTCGCGGTAGACTTCCCGCGCTGCGGCCAGTAAAAAGGGGGGCGTCTGACCGAGATCGCCACGACAGGCCAGGAAGCCGCCACGAACGTCCACGTCCTGCTCGTGGACGACCACGACCTGTTCCGGACGGGGCTCCGCAACCTGCTCGAGGAACGCGGCGTCCAGATCGCAGGCGAAGCCGCTGCCGGCGACGCCGCGGTCCGGCTCGTGCGGGAGCTGGCTCCCGAGGTGGTCGTGATGGACCTGCACATGCCCGGCATGTCGGGGATCGAGGCGATCAAGCAGATCGCCGCGATCGCCCCGCTCACCCGTGTGCTCGTGCTGACGATCTCCGACCAGGACGACGACGTGCTCGACGCGATCATGGCCGGCGCCTGCGGCTACCTGCTCAAGGACGCCTCGGTCGAGGAGCTGATCCGAGGGATCGAGGCGGCCGCGGTCGGCGAATCGCTCGTCTCGCCGGCAATCGCGGGGAAGGTGCTCCAGCAGGTGCGGGCGACGACCGCCTCGCCGGAGGCCGCCGAGACGATCCGCACCGAGCTGTCCGAGCGCGAGATCGACGTCCTCAAGCTGATCGCGAACGGGAACGACAACGCGATGATCGCCGCGGAGCTTCACATCAGCCCGAAGACCGTCAAGAACCACATCTCCAACATCCTGATGAAGCTCCAGATCGACAACCGCATCCAGGCCGCGGTCTTCGCTGTCCGAAGCGGCTTGGTCTAGAGGCGGCTAGGTCTAAGCGGACGCGCGAACAGCCGTGGCCCGCTCGCGGAGCTGCGAGAGCGTCCCGCGGAGATGGTCGAGGTCGGCGCTGTTCCGCGAGAGCCGGCGCGAGACCTGCCCGAGCTCGCGGGCCTTCAGCTCCTGGTTGCCTTCGTGCAGCTCGCCCGCCAGCTCCGACATCCGCCGCTCGAGGCGCAGACGCTCGGCCTCCAGAGAGAGAGCGTGGGCATAGCCGTCCGTCAGCGTCCGCTCGATGTGGGCAAGGACGTCCGGCTCCTCCGGGAAGGAGGGCGAAGCGAGCAGCTCGTCGATCTGCTCGAGCAGGGCAGGAATACCGTCGGGTGCCACAGAGCGCCTCCGGGCGATTATCGAGCCGTAGCTCACCCGCACACAAGGGCCGCACGGCCCATCCCCGGCGCCGACCCGGCCTACGGTCCTTGACGCTCACCCCGACTCTCCGAACAATGGCGCGCATGGCACGCCGTCGCCTGCCGCTCGCCCTCCTCGTCGCGCTGCTCCTCGCCGCTCCCGCGGGAGCCGGCACGTCGCCGCTCGCGAAGCGGCTCGCCGTGGCGCTCGCGGTGCCGCACGTCTCTCAGGCGCGGACCGGGGCGCTCGCATTCGACCTCCAGACCGGCGAGACGCTCTTCTCCGAGCACGAGGCGCTCTCGCTCGCGCCCGCCTCGAACGAGAAGCTGGCGGTCACCTACGCGGCCCTGATCGGACTCGGGGCCGCGTACCGGATCGAGACCGATGTCGTCGGCCGCGGCCAGCGGAACGGCCCGGTCTGGCAGGGAAGCCTGCTCCTGGTCGGACACGGCGACCCGACGCTCACGAGCGCCGATCTCGCGGTGCTCGCCCGCCAGGTGCGCGCGGCCGGAATCGTGCGCGTCACCGGCGCCGTCTTCGGCGACGAGTCGTTCTTCGACGCGCGCCGCACCGTCGCCGGGTGGCGCGCGTCCTACTACATCAACGAGTCGCCCCCGCTCTCGGCGCTGACCGTCGACCGCTCCAGCTACCGCGGCCGCATCTCGCGCAGACCCGCGCTGTCCGCGGCACTGGGATTCCGGGACGCGCTCCGCCGGGCGGGAGTGGCGGTGGCGGGTGCGGGAATCGGTGTCGAGCACGGCGACGAGGTGCCGCTCGCCGCTGTGGACTCGGCGCCGCTGTCGGAGATCGTCCGCTACATGGACCGGGCAAGCGACAACTTCACCGCGGAGCTGCTGCTCAAGCAGGTCGGGGCGATCAATGGGCTCGCCGGCACGAGCCTCGCCGGGGCGGCCTACGTGCGCAGCGTCCTCGCCGAGGCCGGCGTGCCGCTCGCGGGCGTGAGGATCGTCGACGGCTCCGGGCTCTCCCTGCTCGACCGCCTCACCGCGCGGGCTCTAGCGGCCCTCCTGCGGGCGGCCTGGGCGGACGGAGAGGTCCGGCCCGTGCTCTTGGCCGCGCTCCCCGTCGCCGGGATCAGCGGCACCCTCTCCGACCGGATGCGCCGTCCGCCGGCCCGCGGGAACGTCCGCGCCAAGACCGGCACGACCTGGGAGGCCTCGGCGCTCTCCGGTTTCGTCAAGCGCCGGTACGTCTTCTCCGTCCTCCAGAACGGGTACCCGGTCTCGTCGTACTGGGCCCGCCGCGCCCAGGACCGCTTTGCGACTGCGCTAGCCGCGCAGTAGCTTCTCGAGCGCCGCTTCGTCGACGATCTGAACGCCGAGCTGCTCGGCCTTCGCCAGCTTCGAGCCCGGGTTCTCGCCGGCGATCACGCCCGTCGTCTTCTTCGAGACGGAATCCGCCACCTTCGCGCCCTTCGCCTCGAGCGCCTTGCGTGCCTCGTCGCGGCTGAAGCCCTCGAGCGTGCCGGTGATCACGTAGGTCGAGCCGGTCAGCGGTCCTTCGACCGGCCGCTCCTCGGCGCCGGCCTCGAAGCGCAGCCCGAGGCTTCTCAGCTCCTCGACCAGGCGCAGGTTCTCCTCGTCCGAGAACCACTCGGCAATCGACTCGGCGCGGTCGGGCCCGATCCCCTCTACCTCCTGGATGTCCTCCTGCGAGGCGGCCGAGAGCCGGTCGATCGTGCCGAAGTGGCGGACGAGGTTCTGGGCCGTCACCCAGCCGACGTCGGGGATGTTCAGCCCGAAGAGGACGCGGCGGAACGGAACCTGCTTCGACGCCCCGATCGCCGCGATCGCGTTGGACGCGGATTTCTCTTGGAAGCCGTCCAGCTCGAGGAGCTGCTCCTTCGTCAGCCGGTAGAGGTCGGGCAGCGACCGGACGAGCCCGAGCTCCCAGAGCCGGCGGACGAGCTGCTCGCCCACGCCCTCGATGTCCGCCGCCGCCATCACCCAGTTGATCAGCGACTCGAGCCCCCGCGAGGGGCAGGCGCGATTCGGGCAGCGGTGCATCACCTCGCCCTCGGGCTTGACGACGTTTGCCCCGCAAAGCGGGCACTTCTTCGGCATCTTGAACCGCTTCGTCCCGGGCCGGTGCGCGCCCGCGGGGCCGACGATCTGCGGGATCACGTCGCCCGCGCGCTGGACGATCACGTCGTCGCCCTCGCGGATGTCCTTGCGGTTGATGTCCTCCTCGTTGTGCAGCGTCGCCCGCGAGACGGTGACGCCGCCGACCTCGACCGGCTCGAGCATCGCCCAGGGGTTGAGCGCGCCGGTGCGTCCCACCCGGATCGCGATCTTGAGCAGCCTCGTCTGCGCCGTCATCGGCGCCCACTTGAACGCGCGCGCCCAGCGCGGCCGCTGGTGGAGCGCGCCGAGGATCGCCTGCTGCTCGAGCGAGTCGACCTTGATCACGATCCCGTCGATCTCGTAGTCGAGCTCCGTGCGGCGCTTCTCCCACTCGCGGCAGGCCTGCGCGACCTCCTCGATCGTCTCCAGCCGCTCGGTGAACGGGTTCGTGCGAAAGCCGTGCTCGCGGAGCCACTCGATCGTCTCCGAGTGCGTCCCGAGCTCGAGCCCCTCGCGGTGGCCGACGCCGTAGACCCAGATCGAGAGGTCGCGCTCGGCGGTGATCTGCGAGTTGAGCTGGCGCAGCGAGCCGGCGGCCGCGTTCCGCGGGTTGGGCGCGGTCTTCTTGCCCTCGGCGACGAGCCGCTCGTTGAGCCGGTTGAAGGACGAGATCGGCAGGTAGACCTCGCCGCGCACCTCTAGCGTCGGCGGCGGACCCTCTTTGTCCGCGAGCCGCAAGGCGAGCGGGATCGCCTTGATCGTCTTCAAGTTGACGGTGATCTCCTCGCCCTCGAAGCCGTCGCCGCGGGTCGCGCCGCGGGCGAGGGCGCCGTTCTCGTAGACGAGATTGACCGCGGAGCCGTCGATCTTCGGCTCGATCACGTAGGCGACCGGCTCGTCCGAGTCGAGGCGCTTGCGCACGTCCTCGGCCCACTTGAACAGGGTCTCGTCGTCGGTCACCTTCTCGAGCGAGCCCATCGGCGAGACGTGGCGCACCTTCTGGAACTTCTCGCTCGGCGGCGCCCCGACCCGCTGCGTCGGCGAGTCGGGCGTGATCAGGTCCGGGTACTCCTCCTCGAGCGCCTTCAGCTCGTCGAAGAGCCGGTCGAACTCGGCGTCGGAGATCTCAGGGTCGTCGAGGACGTGGTAGCGGTAGAGGTGGTGGTCGACCACCTCGCGCAGCTCGTCGAGCCGCTCCTGGACGTCCTTCAGCGCTGGTGCGGCCATTGTCGTGATCGTACCGAGGGCCTACGATCCGGCCGATGCGTCTCTCGCCGTCGTTCTCGCGCTAGTACCGCACGGCGACCAGGTAGAGCCCCCACGGCGGCGCGGTCGTGCCCGCCTCCGCGCGAGGCCGGCCTTCGAGGAGGCGCGCGAGCTCACGGGGTGGGTGCTCGAGCATCGTTCCGACCAGGGTTCGGACCATGTGGCGCAGGAACGAATCGGCGGTGATCTCGAGCTCGAGGGCGTCTCCTCGGCGGTTCCATACTGCGGACTCGACTGTGCGACCGAAGACCCGGTGCTGCGTCTCGGCCGGAGTGAAAGCGCGGAAGTCGTGCTCGCCGAGGAGGAGCTGGGCCGACTCCCCAAGCTGCTCCTCGTCGACTGGATGCGGATACCACCAGGATCGGCGCGCCTCGAACGGTGAGCGGCTGCGGCGGCGGTAGACGCGGTAGCGGTAGCTACGGGCTCGCGCCGAGTGGCGGGCGTGGAAGTCCGGCTCGGCCTCGGCGGCGGCGGTCACGGCGACGTCGTCGGGCAGCTCGGCGTTGAGCGCCGCGGACGCATGCTCCGGCGGCGGACCGCCCTCGACGTCCACCGACGCGACCTGGCCAAGCCCGTGCACGCCGGTATCGGTCCGCCCCGCGACCGCAAGCGACGACCACCTCGGGAAGACGCGCTCGAGCGCCTCCCGCAGCGTCCCCTCGACCGTTCGCAGCCCCGGCTGCGGCGCCCAGCCCCGGAAGCCCGTGCCGTCGTACTCGAGCGTTAGCCTCAGCCGCACGTCAGGCCGCCCTGACCCCGTTTGTAAGGCGTTCCTTATGCTCTGGTGACTTGCGCTTTGGTTGATACACTCTATTCATGACCGACCGTACCTTCCTGCTCCAGCGGGTCCAGCCGGCCCTCACCGGCCTGATCGACGGCTCCCTCTCGACGATCGCGCCCATCTTCTCGGTTGCCCTCTACACCCACCGTCCGCACGTCGCCTTCATCGCGGGAACGGCGACAGCGATCGCGGCCGGCATCAGCATGGCGTACTCCGAGGGGCTCTCGGACACGGGTGAGCTGACCGGCCGCGGGCGCCCTGCGGTTCGGGGTGCGATCACGGGTGTGGGGACCTTCATCGGCGGCATCCTGCACACGCTGCCGTTCCTGATTCCGCACTACCGCGTCGCGATCACCTTCGCCGCGATCGTCGTCGGCTTCGAGCTGATCGCGCTCGCCTGGCTGCGCTGGCGCTTCTTCAAGACGAGCTTCGTCGGCTCGCTCGCGTACGTGACCCTGGCCGGCCTCGTGATCGCCGGCGTCAGCGCCGCGCTCGGCGTCAGCGGCTGAGGCGCCGCTTGCGGTGCCGCCGTCAGGACGCGCGGCCGAGGCATCGCTTGCGATGCCGATCGGAGGCCATGCCGGCTTTGCCGGCGTGGCCGTCTCTATGTCGCTTGCGATGCCGATTGGAGGCCATGCCGGCTTTGCCGGCGTGGCCGTCTCTATGTCGCTTGCGCTGCCGATTGGAGGCCATGCCGGCTTTGCCGGCGTGGCCGTCTCTATGTCGCTTGCGATGCCGATTGGAGGCCATGCCCGCTTTGCCGGCGTGGCCGTCTCTATCCAGGGCGTCCGTCTGCAATGACCGGTCGAGCGAAACGACTCATCACAACGGTCGCTAGGCCTCGGCGACCGGCTCCGGCTCTCGAGCGCGTGCAGGGGCGGGTGCCGGCGGCGCCTCGGGCACGAAGTCGACGAGCTCGAGATAGACCATCTCGGCAGCGTCGCCCTGGCGCGGGCCGATCCGGACGATCCGCGAGTAGCCCCCGGCCCGGTCGGCGAACCGCGGCCCGACCTCGCTGAAGAGCTTGTGCACGACATCCTGCGAGCGCAGGTAGGCGAGCGCCTGACGCCGGGCGTGAACTCCGCCGCGCCGCCCGAGGGTGATCATCTGCTCGGCGATCGGCCGGACCTCCTTCGCCTTCGCGGCCGTGGTCTTGATCCGGCCGTGCTCGATCAGCGCGCTCGTCAGGTTGGCGTACAGCGCCTTGCGGTGCGAGGCGTCGCGGCCGAGCTTCCTTCCCGAGCGGCGGTGCCTCATCGGTCACCTTTCGACCAGATCGTGCTCTCCGGCCGCGAAAAGCAAGCCTCCCAAGGACGCCCACGCATACGCGTCCTGGGATCACGTGAGGCTACGGGCGCGACTGAGGACGCGGGGAGGCGCTGGTTTGCAGCGCCCCGGAGAGTGCGAGCTGGGCGGAAGGGGGCCGGCATTTACGCCGCGGGGCCCTCCTCGCCGCGGAGGTTGAGGCCGTGCGTGGCGAGCGTCTCCTTGACCTCCTCGATCGACTTCTTGCCGAAGTTCGGGATCGCGGCGAGCTCGTTCTCCGTCTTCGTGACCAGGTCGCCGATCGTCTCGATCCCGACACGCTTGAGGCAGTTGTAGGAGCGGACGCCGAGCTCGAGCTCCTCGATCGGGAAGTTCTCCATCCCGTGCGCCAGCGCCGGCTCGGCCTGCGCCTCTGCCGCCGCGCCCGCCTCGCCGAGGCCCTCGATCCGATCGAGGTCGGTGAAGATCGCGAGCTGGCGGATCAGGATCTCGGCCGCCTGGCCGATCGACTCGCGCGGGTCGAGCGAGCCGTCGGTGGTGACATCGATCCGCAGCTTGTCGTAGTCCGTCCGCTGCCCGACGCGCGCTGCCTCGACGTCGTACGAGACACGCCGCACCGGCGAGAAGATCGAGTCGATCGGGATCACCCCGATCGTGTGCTCGGGCCCGCGGTTCAGCTCGGCCGGAACGTAGCCGCGGCCGCGGCCGATCGTCAGCGTCACCTCGAGCTTGCCCTTGTCGGACAGGTTCGCAAGCTCCAGGTCCGGGTTGAGGATCTCCAGCTCTGCGGGCGCCTCGATGTCGGAGGCCTTGACCGCCCCGGCGCCCTTCTTCGAGAGCCGCACCTCGATCTCGGGCGACTCGCCGTGCAGGCGGCAGATCAGGTTCTTGAAGTTGAGCAGGATGTCGGTCACGTCTTCCCGGACGCCCGGGAGCGTCGTGAACTCGTGCGCGACGCCCTCGAGCTTGACCGAGGTGACTGCGGAGCCCTCGAGCGACGAGAGCAGCACGCGGCGCAGCGAGTTGCCGAACGTGTAGCCGAAGCCGCGGTCGAGCGGCTCGATTACGAAGACCCCGCGGTTCTCGTCGACCTCCTCGTGAACGATCCGCGGGATCTGAAACTCCATCAGGCTGGTTCTTGTTGCCATAGCTTCCCTTCGTGTTCGCGGTTGTGGATCCTAAGACGCGTAGCGTTTCCTTCTAGCGAGTAGGGCTGGAGCCGCTACTTGCTGTAGAGCTCGACGATCAGCGATTCCTGGACAGGGGTGTCGATCTCCTCGCGCTCGGGCCACTTCAGCACCTTGCCGCTGAGCCCGTCGTGGTCGGCCTGGAGCCACGGCGTGACCGACGCGGTCAGGTCGGTGGCGTCGCGCACGACCTGCTCGGCGGGGCTGCCCGGGCGGAGCATGACGATGGCGTCGGGGCGCACCTGGTAGCTCGGGATGTTCACGCGGCGGCCGTTGACGTGAAAGTGGCCGTGCCGGACGAGCTGGCGGGCCTGCGCGCGCGAGGCGGCGAAGCCGAGCCGGTAGACGACGTTGTCGAGGCGCGTCTCGAGCATCCGCAACAACTCCTCGCCGGTGATCCCGGAGCCCTTGGCGGCCTTCGCGTAGTAGGTGCGGAACTGCTTCTCGAGCAGACCGTAGTAGCGGCGCGCCTTCTGCTTCTCGCGCAGCTGGAGCAGGTACTCGGACTGCTTGATCCGGCCGCGGCCGTGCTCGCCCGGCGGGTAGCTACGGCGCTCGATCGCGCACTTCTCGGTCAGGCAGCGCTCGCCCTTCAGGAAGAGCTTCATTCCTTCGCGGCGGCACTGCTTGCACTTCGGGCTCCGGTCGCGGGCCATTAGACCCTCCGCCTCTTCTTCGGCCGGACGCCGTTGTGGGCCTGCGGGGTGACGTCCTTGACGCCGAGGATCTCGAGCCCCGCCGCCTGGAGCGAGCGGATCGCGGTCTCGCGGCCCGAGCCGGGGCCCTTGACGAAGACCTCGACCTTCTGGAGCCCGTGCTCCATCCCCTTTCGGGCGCAGGCGTCGGCCGTCACCTGAGCGGCGAACGGCGTGGACTTGCGCGAGCCCTTGAAGCCCGCCGACCCCGCCGACTCCCACGCGATCACGTTCCCCTCCTTGTCGGTCAGCGAGACGATCGTGTTGTTGAAGGACGTCTTGATGTGCGCCTGGCCGATCGCGATGTTCTTGCGCGCGCGGCGGCGGGCGCGACCTCGGGTCGCTTGTCTACGCGGGGGCGCCATCAGCGAGCACCTCCCGTGGCACGTGTGCGCCCCGGCCGCGAAACGCCCGCGTCGCAAGGACGCAGGGAGCGTTCGTAGCCGGAGGCCGTGTAGCCAGGGCGGACGCCATCGACGTGCGCGACGCGGAGCGTTGCAGCGCCCCGGGGCGTGCGCGGGACGCGGGAGGGGTTCGCAGACATCAGGTCTTGGTCGCCGCCCTCTTGCCGCGGCCGACGGTCTTCTTCGGGCCCTTGCGGGTGCGCGCGTTGGTCTTCGTGCGCTGGCCGTCGACCGGCAGGCCGCGGCGGTGGCGGATACCGCGGTACGCGCCGATCTCCTGCAGGCGCTTGATCGCCTGCGTGCGCTCCCGGCGCAAGTCGCCCTCGACCTGGAGGTTCGAGTCGATGTACTCGCGCAGCTTCGTGACTTCCTCGTCGGTGAGGTCCTTGATCTTCTCGTCGGAGGAGAGCCCGATATCGGCGCAGATCTTGCGCGCGGTCGACTGTCCGATCCCGTAGATGTACGTCAGCCCGACCTCGAGCCTTTTCTGGTTGGGGAGATTGACTCCGGCGATTCGCGCCATTAGCGAGCACCTCCGGCGCGGGTCGTGCTCACCAGCCGCGAAACGCCCGTCTCGCAAGGACACAGGGAGCGTTCGTAGCCGGAGGCTACGGGCGCGACTGAGGACACCGCGAGGCGGAGCGTTGCAGCGCCCTGGTGAGTGCGAGACGTGACGGAGGGGGTCGCCAACAAAGCTCCTATCCCTGCCGCTGCTTGTGTCGCGGGTTCGTGCAGATGACCATGGTCTTGCCGTGCCGCTTGATCACGCGGCAGCGCTCGCACATGGGCTTGACTGAGGCTCTGACTTTCATTTGTCTTACAACCACCCTCGCAGAAAACCGCGCTCGGTCGAGCGCGGTCGGGGACACGGAAAAACACGGCTATCTGCCGCGAACGGGCATGGTAGCAAACCGGGCCCAGCCCGTTTCGCATGCGCTCAGTCGGTTCGACCGTTCATTTCAGACGGACGCACGGGATCCAGACGGCCACGCCGGCAGAGCCGGCATGGCCCTCAATCGGGCATCGCGAGCGATGCCTCGGCCGCGCGTCCTGGCGGCGGCATCGCAAGCGACGCCTCGGTAAGCCGATCGTCAGGTCCGGACGGTCGTCTTCCTCGGGGTCAGGATCCTGGGTCCCTCGTCCGTGATCGCAACCGTGTGCTCGTAGTGGGCCGAGAGCGAGCCGTCGGCGGTCGAGATCGACCACTGATCCTCGTGCAGGACGACATCCGATTCGCCCGCGTTGATCATCGGCTCGATCGCAAAGGTCATGCCGGTCGAGAGCAGCGGTCCTCGGCCGGGCGCGCCGAAGTTCGGGATCTGCGGCTCCTCGTGCATCGCGCGGCCGACGCCGTGGCCTACGAGGCTGCGGACGACCGAGAAGCCCCGCGCCTCGGTCTCGCGCTGGATCGCGTGCGAGATGTCCGAGAGGTGGTTGCCGACGCGGCACTGCTCGATCCCGGCGTCGAGGGCCGCCTGGCAGCCCTCGAGCAGCCGCTCCGCATCCGCGGAGACCTCCCCGATCGGGAAGGTGTACGCGGAATCGGCGACGAACCCCTCGAGCGTCACGCCGACGTCCACGGAGAGAACGTCGCCCTCCTCGAGGGAGTACCGCCCCGGGATCCCGTGTACGACCATGTCGTTCGGAGATGTGCAGATCGAGGCCGGGTAGCCGCGGTAGCCCTTGAAGGTCGGCACGCCGCCCTGGGAGCGGATGAACTCGTCCGCCAGCGCATCGAGCTCCCCGGTCGTGACCCCGGGCCGCGCCCGCTCGCCGATCAGCGCAAGCGTGTCCGCGACGACGACCCCCGCGCGACCCATGCGCTCGATCTCGGCGACGGCCTTGCGAATGATCATCTGACGGCGACCTGGTCGAGCGCCCGCTGGATCTCGGCGAAGACCTCGTCCACCGGCCGGTCGGCCGGCACGGTGACGAGGATGCCCCGCGCGCGGTAGTACTCGATCAGCGGCTCGGTCTGCTCGTGGTAGAGCCGAAGCCGCGTACGGATCACCTCGGGCGTGTCGTCGATCCGTCCCTCCTCCGCCGCGCGCTTCGTGAGCCGCTCGACGCAGACCTCCTCCGGCAGCTCGAACTCGACGACGACGGTCAGGGGCCGGTCGATCTCGGCCAGCATCTGGTCGAGCGCCTCCGCCTGCACGCTCGTGCGCGGGAAGCCGTCGAGCACGAAGCCCTCGCCGGCGTCGTCCTGGCTCAGCCGCTCGCGGATCAGCTCGATCATCAGGTCGTCGGGAACCAGCTCGCCCCTGTCGTAGATCGGCTTCACCTGCCGGCCGAGCGGCGTGTCCGCCGCCATCGCGGTGCGGAGCATGTCCCCGGTGGCGATGTGCGGGATGCCGTACTCGGACGAGATCAGCTTGCCCTGCGTCCCCTTGCCCGCCCCCTGCGGGCCGAGGAAGAGCACGTTGAGAGACACTATTTGAGGAAGCCCTCGTAGGAGCGCATCATCATCTGCGACTCCATCTGCCGCATCGTGTCGAGGGCGACGCCGACCACGATCAGCACCGAGGTGCCGCCGAGGGCGCGCGAGGTCGCCTGCGAGAAGCCGCCGTAGCGGATGAAGATGCTCGGCAGGACGGCGACTGCGGCGAGGTAGATCGAGCCGGGCAGGGTCAGCCGCGTCAGGACGCGGTCGAGGTACTGCGCCGTCGGTGGGCCGGGCCTGATCCCCGGGATGTAGCCGCCGTACTTGCGCAGGTTGTCGGCCTGGTCGACCGGGTTGAACTGGACGGCCGTGTAGAAGTACGTGAAGACGATGATCAGGAAGGCCTCGAGCGCCAGATAGGTGAGGCTCGACGGCTGGAAGTGCCGGTTGACGAAGCCCTGCGTCTGCGGGAAGTACTGGCCGATCGTCGGCGGGAAGGCCATCACCGCGGCGGCGAAGATGATCGGGATCACACCGGCCATGTTCACGCGCAGCGGCATGTACGTTGCGCCGCCGCTCGTCATGCGCCGCCCGACCATCCGCTTCGCGTATTGGATCGGGATCCGCCGCTGGCCCTCCTGGATGAAGACAACGGCGACGATGATCCCGAGCGCGATCAGCGGGAAGAACAGCTTCTCCATCGGGCCGCCGTTGTACCAGGCGGTCACCCCGGTGGGAGCCGTCGAGAGGATCGAGGCGAAGATCAGGAGGGAGATGCCGTTCCCGATCCCGCGCTTCGTGATCAGCTCGCCCATCCACATCAGCAGGACGGTGCCGGCGGTGAGGGTGACGACGATCAGGACGATCTTGCCGGAGTTCGACGTCAGGCTGGCCTGCCGCTGGAAGAGGTATGAGTAACCCGCCGCCTGCGCCCCGGCGAGCGCCACCGTCAGGTAGCGCGTGTACTGGTTGATCTTCGCCATCCCGGCCTCGCCCTCCTTCTGGAGCTGCTCCAGCTTCGGGACCACGACGGTCAGGAGCTGGAGGATGATCGAGGCCGTGACGTAGGGCATGATTCCGAGCGCGAACAGGGAGAACTGCGACAGCGCACCGCCCGAGAAGATGTTCAGGAGGCCGAGGATCGTCCCGCCCTGGCCGTTGAAGTAGCTCTTGATCTGGTCCGAGTCGACCCCCGGAGCGGGAATCCACGAGCCCAGCCTGTAGAGCGCGAGGATCAGGGCGGTGAACAGGACGCGGCGCCGAAGCTCCGGTACGCGCCAGGCATTGGCGAGCCAGGAGAACACTGCCTTCTACGCTCCGCGCAAAAGGCTAGCTGGCATCCGACTCATCGATCTGCTCCTCTGATACAGGCCTTTCACTAGCCATTCGCGTCCGTCTCTTTGGACGCGAATGGCGTGGCTCCCGCAGCAACGTCAGCGAACCACCTGCGGCCTCGACCTTCTCGCGCGCCGTCGCCGAAGCGGCGTGGACGATGACGCTCAGGCTCTTGGTCAGCTCGCCCTGGCCGAGCAGCTTGACGTCGGTCCGGGTGTTCTTGATCAGGCCCTTCTCGACGAGCGCCTCGAGCGTCACCTCGGCGCCGGCGTCGAAGCGCTCTTCGAGGCTCGCCACGTTGACGGGCTGCGTCGAGGTGCGGTGCGGCCCCATCGGCATCGCGTCCTTCGAGTACGGGCCGCGCTGCTTGCCGAGCCGCATGTAGATCGGGTTCTGGCCGCCCTCGAAGCCGGGCCGCATCTTGTGCGAGCCGGAACGTGACTTCTGGCCCTTGATCCCGCGCCCCGAGTAGCGGCCCTTCCCCGAGCCCAGGCCGCGGCCGACGCGCTTGCGTGCGCGCCTCGCGCTGGCGGGCTTCAGGTTCGAGAGGTTGAGGTCGTCAGGCATCGGAGTCCACGCGGACGAGGTGACGTACCTTCCTGAGCATACCGGCGAGCTGCGGGCTCTCGTCCCGCTCGACGCTGCGGCCGATCTTGCCGAGGCCGAGGGCGCGGAGCGTGCCGCGGTGGCGGGCGCTCTGGCCGATAGCACTGCGTGTCTGGGTGATGCGGACCCTGGTCATCGTGCTTCGCTCCGCGAAGCGCCAGTCGGCTCATCCGGCTCGGCGGGACTAGTCTCTTCGGGCGCAGCAGCGGCTGAAGAGACGGGGAGCACCTGGCTGATCGTCAGGCCGCGCGTCGCGGCCACCTCGTCGGGGCGACGGAGGCGCTGGAGCCCGTTCACGGTCGCCTTCAGCATGTTGATCGGGTTCGTCGTGCCGAGGCTCTTCGCAAGGATGTCGCGGATCCCGGCCAGCTCGAGGATCGCGCGGACGCCGCCGCCTGCGATCACGCCGGTGCCCTCGCTCGCGGGACGCAACAGTACGCGCGCGGCTCCGAACTCGCCGAGGATCTCGTGCGTGATCGTCGTGCCGTGCCGGGGCACGTCGAAGAGGTTCTTCTTCGCGTCGTCCACGGCCTTCGAGATCGCGAGCGGTACCTCGCGCGCCTTCCCGTAGCCGAGCCCGACGCGGTCGACCTCGTCGCCGATCACGACGAGCGCGGTGAACGAGAACCGCCGGCCGCCCTTGACCACCTTGGCGACGCGGTTGATCTCGACCACGCGCTCCTTGAGCTCTCTTGTCTCCTGAACGTCCATCGCCACTAGCGTTCACCTTTCGTCTGGATCGTGTTCCTGGGCCGCGAAAAGCAAGCCAGGCTAGGAAGCAGGGAGCGTTCGTGGCCGGAGGCTACGAACGCGACTGAGGACGACGCATGGCGCTGCTTTGCAGCGTGTCCAGGGGCGCGAGACAGGCGTAAGGGGGACGCAATCAAAACTTCAAGCCTCCTTCGCGTGCCGCTTCGGCCAGCGCCTTGACGCGGCCGTGGTAGAGGTAGCCGCCCCGGTCGAACACGACGGTCTCGATCTCAGCCTTCTTCGCGTTCTCGGCCAGCAGCCTGCCGACCTCGGCCGCCTGCTCGGTCTTCGAGCCCTTGCGTTTCTTCAGGTGCAGCCAGCTCGCCGCGGCCAGCGTGCGACCCTCCAGGTCGTCGACGAGCTGGGCCTCGATCCCGCGGTTGGAGCGGAACACGACCAGGCGCGGCCGCTCCGAGGTGCCGGCGATCTTGCTTCGCACGCGGCGGTGCCGGCGTGTCCTGGCTTCGCGAACCGTCAACGTGCTCATCGATCGGGCCCCCGAAATCCTCCCGAGCGAAGGGACGGGACACACCAGTCCCGTGGAAAATGCGCAGCATTTTTCGCGGCGTAGCTCATGCTCTCTTGCCGACCTTTCGGCGGACGTGCTCGCCCTCGTAGCGGATTCCCTTGCCCTTGTACGGCTCCGGCGGCCGCACCTTGCGCACCTCGGCCGCGGTCTGGCCGACCTGCTGCTTGTCGATTCCCTTGACGAGCACCTCCGTCGGCGTGGGCACCTCGAAGGTGATCCCCGGGGGCGCCTTCAGGACGACCGAGTGCGAAAAGCCGACGTTGAGCTCCAGGTCGGTCCCGCGCAGCGTAGCGCGGTAGCCGACGCCCTGGATCTCGAGCCGCTTCTGAAAGCCGTTCGTGACCCCCTCGACCATGTTCGCGATCAGGCTGCGCGTCAGCCCGTGCAGCGCGCGGTCCTCGCCGCGCTCCGTTGGGCGCGTGACCACGATCGAGCCGTCCTGCTGATCGACCTTCATCCGCGCCGGCACCTGCTGGCTCAGCTCGCCGAGAGGCCCGTTCACCATCACCCGGCCGGGCGAGAGCGAGACCGAGACCCCGGCCGGCAACTCGATTGGCTGTCTACCGATCCGGCTCATGGCTCACCAGACGAAGCAGATCACCTCGCCGCCGACGCCCTGCTCGGCGGCCGTGCGGCTCGTGATCAGCCCGTTCGAGGTGGACAGGATCGCGGTGCCCATCCCGCCGAGGACACGCGGCAGGCGGTCCTTCCGCGCGTAGACGCGGCGGCCGGGCTTCGAGACGCGCTTCAGGTCGGTGATCACGCGCTCGCGGTTCTTGCCGAACTTGAGGTCGATCACGAGGGTGTCGTACGGCGTGTCCGGCTCGCGCTCGATCCGGAAGTTGCGGATGTACCCCTCCTCCTTGAGCAGGCGCGCGATGTCCGCCTTCAGGCGCGAGCTCGGCATCTGGGCCTGCTCCTGCAGGGCCCGATTCGCGTTCCGGATCCGCGTGAGCATGTCGGCGATGGGATCAGTCTGCATGTAACTCGTGGAACCTTTCTGCCTCGCTCTCCCGAGCGAAGCGATGGGACAAACCAGTGCCGCGAAAAATGTGGAGCACTTTTCGCGGCATCTACCAGCTCGACTTGGTCATGCCGGGGATCACGCCCTGGTGGGCGAGGTCGCGCAGGCAGATCCGGCAGAGCCCGAACTTCTTGTAGACCGCCCGCGGGCGCCCGCAGCGGTTGCAACGCGTGTACTTGCGCACGCGAAAGCGCTGTGGCCTCTGCGACTTCTCGATCAGGGCTTTTCTGGCCATGCGTTAAGACTCCCTTTCGGTGCTCGTCTGTGCGAACGGCATCCCGAGCGCGCGCAGGAGTGCCAGCCCCTGCTCGTCGTTCGGTGCCGTCGTCGTGATCGCCACGTCCAGGCCGCGGATGCCGGCGATCTGGTCGTAGTCGATCTCCGGGAAGATGATCTGCTCGCGGATCCCGAGCGAGAAGTTGCCGCGCCCGTCGAAGGAGCCCGGATCGAGGCCGCGGAAATCCCGGATGCGAGGAAGCGCGATCGAGACGAGGCGGTCGAGGAACTCCCACATGCGGGCTCCGCGTAACGTCACGCGTGCCCCGACCGGCATCCCCTCGCGCACCTTGAAGCCGGCGATCGACTTGCGGGCGCGGCGCACGTGGGCACGCTGCCCCGCGATCGTGGTCAGCTCCTCGATCGCCCCGTCGAGCGCCTTGGCCTCGGTCTTGGCCTCCCCGACGCCCATGTTCAGCGTGATCTTCTGCACACGCGGGACCTGCATCGCGGAGCTCATGCCGAGCTCGTCCCTCAGGCGCGCGCGGACCTCCTGCTCGTACCGGGTCTTGAGCCGCGGCTCGTAGCCGTTCGTCTCTGTCTTGCGCGGACGAGGGCTCACTTGTCGATCTCCTGGCCGCAGTCGGCGCGCTTGCACACACGAACCGGCACGACGCGGCCCTTGATCTCCTTGGTCGTCATCCCGATCCGGGTCGGCCTGTTGCACGTCGGGCAGACGAGCATCACGTTCGACACGGGCACGGGCGCCGGCTTCTCGATCACGCCGCCGGGAGTCATCTGCGTGCCGCCCATCCGGCTCGAGTCCCTCAGCGGCTTCGGCCGGGTGTGCCGCTTGACGACGTTCAGGTTCTCGACGACCACGCGGCGCTCGCGCGGGCGCGCCTCGAGCACGCGCCCCTGCTTGCCGCGGTCCTTGCCGCTCAGGATGTGAACGAGATCGCCCTTGCGCACTTTCATCTTGGTGCTCATAGAACCTCCGGGGCCAACGAGACGATCTTCATGAAGTTCTTCTCGCGCAGCTCGCGGGCGACGGGGCCGAAGATGCGCGTGCCGCGCGGGTTGCGCGCGCTGTCGATCAGCACGGCCGCGTTCTCGTCGAACGCGATCGAGGTGCCGTCGTCGCGGCCGAACGGCTTGCGGGTGCGGACGACCACCGCCTGCACGACCTCGCCCTTCTTGACGGCGCCTTGCGGAGTCGCGGTCTTGACGGTGGCGGTGATCACGTCCCCCACGCGCGCGTAGCGGCGGTGTGACCCGCCCTTGACGCGGATGCAGAGAATCTCGCGCGCGCCGGTGTTGTCGGCCACGCGCAAACGGGACTCCTGCTGGATCACAGGCCGCTCTCCTCGCAGATCGTGCTCTGCGGCCGCGAAAAGCAAGGATGGCAAGGACGCAGACGCATACGCGTCCTGGGATCACGTGAGGCTACGGGCGCGACTGACGTAGCCAGGGCAGATGCCGTCGCCGTGAGCTTTGCAACGCGCCGGAGAGTGCGAGATGCGGGGTGGGAGGCCCTCAACTACTTCGCTTCCTCCAGGACCTCGGCGAGGCGCCAGTTCTTCGACTTCGAGATCGGCCGGGTCTCGACGATCCGGACGAGATCGCCGACCTTCGCCGCGTTCTCCTCGTCGTGGGCGTGGAACTTCGTCGAGCGGCGGACGACCTTCTTGTAGCGCGGGTGCGCCTTCACCGTGTCGACCTTGACGACGATCGTCTTGTCCATCGCGTTCGAGACGACGACACCGCGGCGCTCCTGGCGGCGGCCGCGCGCGTGGTCGGGCTTGGGTATGCGGACGATCGGGCGCCGCTCAGCCGGGCGTTCGCGCCTCGGCTTGACGTGCTTGTGGCGTTCGGAGCGCGGTAGGCGCTTGCGCTTCCGCTTTGGAGCAGGCTCCGCCGCCGGGGCCTCCTCGGCCGGCGGCTTCTCGGCCGGCGGTTCCTCGGCCGTCACCTCCTCAGCGACCTCCTCGGCCTCTTCGGCCGGCACCTCGCCGCTTGGCTCCTCGGCGGCCACAGGCTCGGTTCCCTCCTCTGCCGGCCCCGTCTCGTCCACAGCCGGTGCCTCCTCGTCCTCCACGGGAGCGGCAGGCGCGACCGGACCCTCCGGCGCGGAGACGGTCTCCTCCGGCTCCGACGCCGGTTCGGCGTTCGCTTTGGTTTGCTCGTTCTCGTTCTTCTCTTCGTCAGGCATTCGTCTCTCTCGTCGTCAGTCGGCTCTCACGCTCGTTACGGACGGTCAGGATGCGCGCGATCTCCCGCTTGGCGAGCTTCAGCCGCGCCGTGTTCTCGAGCGCGCCCGTCGCCCCCTGGAAGCGCAGGTTGAAGAGCTCCTGGCGCGTCTCGGCCAGCCGGTGCTCGAGCTCGTCGTCGGTCATGTCCCGTAGCTCCCTAGCTCGCAAAGAGATCGCCCTCCCT